>Ga0247818_10002421_pt1 | contig 12085 bp, 13 predicted proteins | sample 13C_Glucose_Day1_FD_192424 | JGI IMG/M metagenome (GOLD analysis project Ga0247818, IMG submission 192424) | Soil microbial communities from agricultural site in Penn Yan, New York, United States - 13C_Glucose_Day1 | ecosystem: Environmental > Terrestrial > Soil > Agricultural land | place...
CCCGGCTATCTCCACTGGCTCTCTGGGTCTGGACATCGCGCTCGGCATTGGCGGCCTGCCAAAAGGCCGTATCGTTGAAATCTACGGTCCTGAATCCTCGGGTAAAACCACCCTGACACTGTCGGTGATCGCCCAGGCTCAAAAAGCCGGCGCGACCTGCGCATTCGTCGACGCCGAGCATGCCCTGGACCCTGAATATGCCGGCAAGCTGGGCGTCAACGTCGACGACCTGCTGGTGTCCCAGCCGGACACCGGCGAACAGGCCCTGGAAATCACCGACATGCTGGTGCGTTCCAACGCGGTTGACGTGATCATCGTCGACTCCGTGGCGGCGCTGGTGCCAAAGGCTGAAATCGAAGGCGAAATGGGTGACATGCACGTGGGCCTGCAAGCCCGCCTGATGTCCCAGGCCCTGCGCAAGATCACCGGTAACATCAAGAACGCCAACTGCCTGGTTATCTTCATCAACCAGATCCGCATGAAAATCGGTGTGATGTTCGGCAGCCCGGAAACCACCACCGGTGGTAACGCGCTGAAGTTCTACGCTTCGGTTCGTCTGGACATCCGTCGCACTGGCGCGGTGAAAGAAGGCGATGAAGTCGTTGGTAGCGAGACCCGCGTCAAGGTCGTGAAGAACAAGGTGGCTTCGCCGTTCCGTCAGGCCGAGTTCCAGATTCTTTATGGCAAGGGCATCTACCTCAACGGCGAGATGATCGACCTGGGTGTACTGCACGGTTTCGTCGAGAAGTCCGGTGCCTGGTATGCCTACAACGGCACCAAGATCGGTCAGGGTAAAGCCAACTCGGCCAAGTACCTGGCAGAAAACCCGGACATCGCCGCGACCCTCGAGAAGCAGCTGCGCGACAAGCTGCTGACCCCGGCGCCGGACGTCAAGGCATCGCCGGTCAAAGAGACTGCTGATGACCTGGCCGACGCTGATATCTGATTGATCCGATGACCGCCGTACTCGATACACTCGTCGCAGTGCGGCGAACCGCAATGGACCTGCTCGCGCGACGCGAGCATGGTCGAGTCGAGCTGACGCGTAAACTGCGTCAGCGCGGTGCTCCTCCTGAAATGATCGACACCGCGCTCGACCGCTTGACGGAAGAGGGCCTGTTGTCCGAATCCCGTTACCTCGAAAGTTTCGTTTCCTACCGAGCCCGTTCCGGTTATGGCCCTTTGCGTATTCGCGAAGAGTTGAGCCAGCGCGGACTGCAGCGTCCTGACATCGAACTCGCGCTACGCGAGAGCGGTATCGACTGGCAGGGGCAACTGGAAGATACCTGGCGGCGCAAGTTCTCCGGGCATTTACCGATAGATGCACGGGAGCGCGCCAAACAAGGCCGATTCCTGGGTTATCGGGGATATTCCATGGAGATGATCAGCCGCTTGTTCAGCGGCCGAGGGATGGACGATTGAATGAACGGCTCGCTATTTCGATAGCGGGCCGTTTTTTTTGGCCTCAGGTAACCTTCAGCGGCTCTCGCGTGCGTTGCGCCTGGGATTTTACATGTGCCCAGTTTTCCGGCAGGTTGATGTAGTCCACCAGTTCCCGCAGGCGTCCATGGTCACGGGCATTGAAGGTGAAGGCCAGTCGCGCCAGGTGGCTGAACTGCGGCTCGTCGTGCTCCTCACCGTTATAGGCATGCTGGTGGAAATGATCGCTCAGGCACAGGTCGGCGAACGCGCCTTGCATGTGTTCCAGCGCATCGTCGCTGAGCTTGTGATTCATGCGGATCACGAACTGATGCTTGAGCCAGCGGCTTGAGTGGAAGTTGCTGTAGAACTGATTGATCTGCTCCACCGCGTCTTCGGCGTTATAGACCAGGCTCACCAGCTTCATGTCGGTGGGCAGTATGTAGCGATTCTCCTCCAGTTGCTGGTGAATGAAGTCCAGCGCCCCTTGCCAGAATTTGCCGCCTGGCGCATCCAGCAGCACCACCGGTACCAGCGGGCTCTTGCCGGTCTGGATCAGGGTCAATACTTCCAGCGCTTCATCCAGCGTGCCGAAACCACCGGGGCACAGGACCAGCGCATCGGCTTCCTTGACGAAGAACAGCTTGCGGGTGAAGAAGAAGTGGAACGGCAGCAGATTGGTCGTGCCATTGACGGTGGGATTGGCATGCTGCTCGAAGGGCAGGGTGATGTTGAACCCCAGGCTATGCTCCAGGCCGGCACCTTCGTGAGCCGCCGCCATGATGCCGCCACCGGCGCCGGTGATGACCATCAGGTCCGAGCGCGCCAACGCCGCGCCGAGCTCTCGCGCCAGGCCATACAGCGGATGTTCTATCGGCGTTCGGGCCGAACCGAAAACGGTGACTTTGCGTCGCCCCTTGAACTGCTCCAGCACCCGGAAGGCATGTTCCAGTTCGCGCAGGGCTTGCAGGGTGATCTTGGCGTTCCAGCGGTTGTGATCTTCCTGGGCCATGCGTAGCACGGTCAGGATCATGTCGCGGTAGATGGGGATGTTCGGGCTGTTGGGTGAAACCAGGTTGAGTTGTTCTTCGACCTGCCTGGTGAGGTCGTGGCCGCTTTCTTCAAAATGACGGCTCAGGAGGTCATTCGGTTGGTAAGGCATTCAGCTTCTCCTTCTGCACAGAACCCTTGGCCCCGACAAGGCAGTTGTCGGCGCCGCGACGCCTCATGCGTCGCTGTCTGCCCAGGCCCGTGCCTGGGCGATCCACCGGACTCGAGTTGTAATCGAGTCATCCATACAGGCTCTGTTTATTCCCTTGGATGAAAGAAACGTTCTCACAACAAGACGCATGGTGGGCAGCCCCTTTTCTGCCCGGAAAACTCTACGTGAACACTATGAATCTAGACCCTTGCGAGGATTTGCGCTGAATTGATCATTGCGCCGCAATGTCTTTCCTGGCAACCGCTTATTGACGATTTGCAAGGTGGTTTCACCGCTCGTCTGAACGCAAAGCTGATTGTGCATCACTCTGATTTACTAAAAGACAGGTGACATGACAACTTTGCGTCAATGGCTGGACGCGCGACACAAGCGGCTGAAGGATTTTATCGCTCACGCAGGGCGAGGCGCATGGAGCCGAAGCAATGACCAGAGTCATTCTGGAGATCGAAATCGATACTCAACTGTATCGATTGCTGAAGTCATCGGCCGAGAATCATCATTTGAGTCTCGAGGAAGAGTGTTGCCGACGTCTTGAGGCTGCCGAGCGACGCTCTTGCTATCTGCAGGCGCTGTTGGCAGAACTGCGCGCCGAGGATGAGCAGCGGCGCGCCAATTCCCAGTGATTACTTTTTCTTCGCGGGCGCGGCTTTCGGGCAATCCGATTCCTGGAAGCGCTCGCTCGCGACCGGACGGTTGGTCTTAACCTCGGTGAACTCGTAACGCATGATTGCGCCCTTGGCCATCAGCTTGCGAAAGCCCGGGTTATTGCAGACGGTGGAGCCGAGCTGGAAATACACCGCTTTCGGGTCGGCGCGCATTTTGTCGGCGTGGCTGCTCTGGACGCTGAGGTGGTTGATCAGCTCTTTACCTTCAACGGTGTAGCCCTGATCGAGAATGTCTTCGTTGATCGCCCGTGGAGTGCCGACGCTGCTTTGAGCGGCAACGTTTTGCAGCATTTTGCTCAGTTCCATGTCTTTCAAGGAAGCAGCCTGGGCGCTGAAGGACGACGCCAGCAAAACGGCGGCGGTAGGAACGATAAGGCGCAGCATGAAACTCTCCTGGTTCAGTGACTGGTGGTTCGACCAGCCACATGACTGTGCGTTCAGTGGCGGCGAATTATAGGGGAGGTGGCCTGGACGGTACAGGCTTGCGCCGGCCGGTCTGATAAACTGCGGGCACTTCCTGTCTTGCCGAGTGTTTTTCGTGTCGATTTCCTGTCCCTTCCGGTGTTGCCTGCAATGAGCCATGCACTCAAGCCCTTTGCGTCGAATGCCGTCGCGCGCCTGCGCGACCAGCGCGAAGAGGAGGGCATCAAGCCGATCCAGGCCCGAGGCTGGCGAGCCCCGCGTTGCCGTGCCTGCCGTGTGATCGAGAGCCACTGCCTGTGTGCCTGGCGTCCACAGGTCGAGACCCGTTCCGGGGTGTGCCTGATCATGACCAACAAGGAAGTGTTCAAGCCCAGTAATACCGGTTGGCTGATCGCCGACGTGGTGCGGGACAACCATGCGTTCATCTGGTCACGGACCGAAGTCGATCAGCAACTGTTGCAGCTCTTGTCCGATCCGCAGTGGCAGCCCTATCTGGTGTTTCCGGGCGAGTACGTCGAGCCCGAGCGTGTGACCCATGGTGTCGAGGCCGATAGCACCAGGCGGCCGCTGTTCATTCTGCTGGACGCCACCTGGACCGAAGCCCGGAAGATCTTTCGCAAAAGCCCCTATTTCGATGCGCTTCCGATCCTGAGCCTGCTGCCCGAAAAGCTGTCCCGGTACCGGCTGCGCCGCTCGACCCGCAGCGAGCACCTGTGCACGGCCGAAGTAGCGGCGCTGTGTCTCGATCTGGCGGGCGATGTCGAGGCCGCGTCAGCACTGGACGCTTATTTCGATGTGTTCAGCCAGCATTACCTCGATGCGAAACATCAGCTGGAGATGAACGTTGCGACACCGGCACACGCCGAGCTGATGCCCTTCGTGCAGAACGCGGTGCCGGTGACGGGCTGAGCGTCACCCATACTGCAAGCAGCCGGACGGGCTACGTCGCTTGACCACCCCGGCTTCGCTGGGCATGCTTGGCGCCGATTAGGGCGCGGCCAGGTTTGATACGCCGTATTCTTTACGTGAAAAGCTGTATGAACAGCAACGTAATTGGCGTTGAACGTGCCCTGTTGATGCAGCTCCGTGGCTGCACCTCGTTTCAAAAACAGGATCATTAGAAAAATGGCCACATACGAAATCCTGATTGCCGATGACCATCCTCTTTTTCGTAGCGCCCTGCATCAAGCGTTGACCCTGGGCCTCGGTCCGGATGTCCGTCTGGTGGAAGTGGCGAGCATTGCCGAACTTGAAACCCGACTGGACGAGAAGGCCGACTGGGATCTGGTGCTGCTGGACCTGAATATGCCGGGGGCCTACGGTTTTTCCGGGCTGGTGCTGTTGCGTGGTCAGTACCCGCAGATTCCCGTGGTCATGGTCTCCGCCCAGGAAGAGGCGTCGATCATGGTGAAGTCTCGTGAATTCGGGGCCAGCGGTTTCATTCCCAAGTCCAGCGACCTGAGCGTCATTCAAAAAGCGGTGCGAGCGGTACTCGATGGCGACGTCTTCTGGCCACCCCAGGCGTTCGAAGACGTCAGCGTTTCCGATGAAGCCAAGGCTGCCAGCGCGGGGCTGGCCAGCCTGACGCCGCAGCAGTTTCGGGTGTTGACCATGGTCTGTGAAGGGTTGCTGAACAAGCAGATTGCTTACGAGCTGAGCGTTTCGGAAGCGACGATCAAGGCCCACGTCACGGCGATTTTCCGTAAGCTGAACGTGCGGACCCGGACCCAGGCGGCATTGCTTCTGCAACAACTTGAGTCAATTTCGAGCCACTAAAGCCTGACCGTTCACGCTTTTTTGACCGGGTTTGGTCTAGCTTTCCCACTTCTTTTTAGTCAGTTGCCTACTCTATGTCACCTTTCAAAGGCCAGACCGGCCTCAAACGTATCCTCAACGCCTCCGGTTACTCGCTCGATGGCCTGCGCGCAGCTTTCACCGGCGAAGCGGCCTTTCGGCAACTGGTGCTGCTCAATGTCATCCTGATCCCGATGTCGTTCTTTCTGAACGTCAGCCGCGTCGAGCAGGCACTGCTTATTGCCGTCTGTCTGTTGGCTTTGATTGTCGAATTGCTCAATTCGGCAGTGGAGGCGGCCATTGACCGCATTTCCCTTGAGCTGCACCCGCTGTCGAAGAATGCCAAAGACATGGGCAGCGCCGCGCAGTTGGTGGCGTTGACCATGATCGCCCTGGTGTGGGCGGTGATCCTGCTTTAAGCGATGGTGGGCAGCACGATCTCGTCGCTGCGCTGAACCCCTGCGGTGAACGCGCGGCACAGGTCGAGGAATTCGCGCATCGCCGAGGTCTGGTATTTCTGTTTGTGCCAGATGAAATAGAACTGCCGCGCCAGGTCCAGGTCCGGGGTTTCCACCGGTACCAGGCTGCCGCGGCGGAAGGCATCGCGCAGCGCCAGCCGCGAAATGCAGCCAATTCCCAATCCTGATTCCACCGCGCGCTTGATCGCTTCGGTGTGTTCCAGTTCCAGGCGAATATTCAGTCCGCTACGGTGGTGACGCATGGCCTGGTCAAACGTCAGTCGCGTGCCCGAGCCTTGCTCCCGCAGGATCCAGGCCTCGTGGCTCAGCTCATCCATGGTCGCCGTGCCCCGCGTCGCCAGTGGATGTTGGGGCGCGCAGAACACCACCAGCTCATCCTCGACCCAGCTCTGCACTTCGATGTCCGGATGGCTGCAATCGCCTTCGATCAGACCCAGATCAATTTCATAGTGGGCAACCTGCTGCACAATGTTGGCCGTGTTCTGCACATGCAGCTTCACCTGGCTTTCCGGATGACGCTGCATGAAGCTGCCGATCAACAGGGTGGCCAGGTAATTGCCGATCGTGAGGGTCGCGCCGACCGCCAGGGAACCGAAACCGGACTTGCCGTTGAGCAGGTCTTCGATTTCCTTGGCCTGATCGAGCAGTGCCACGGCTTGGGGCAACAGCTGTTTGCCGAGGGCGTTGAGGGCTAGCCGTTTGCCCGCGCGGTCGAACAGCTGGCAGCTGCACTGGCGCTCGAGCTCGGTAATCGAGGTGCTCGCCGCCGATTGCGACAGGTTGAGCAGACCCGCGGCACGGGATACGCTTTCCTGCTGGGCGACGGCGACGAATACTTGAAGTTGACGGAGAGTAAATCGCATATCGATATAACCGATAACCCTTATCTTAATAATCCAGTTAACAGATATTGTGGCTGCCATTAGAATGCGATGCAATTGCGCACAGCCGCTCAATTTGCAGAGCAGGCGCCAAGCGCGCGCAGACACATCTCCAGGAGTCCCACGTACATGAGCAACATGAACCACGAGCGTGTCCTCAGTGTTCACCACTGGAACGACACTCTGTTCAGCTTCAAGTGCACCCGCGATCCGGGCCTGCGCTTCGAGAACGGTCAGTTCGTGATGATCGGCCTGCAACAGCCCAACGGCCGCCCGCTTATGCGCGCTTACTCGATTGCCAGCCCGAACTGGGAAGAGCATCTGGAGTTCTTCAGCATCAAGGTGCCTGATGGCCCGCTGACTTCCCAGCTGCAGCACCTGAAGGAAGGCGACGAGATCATCATCAGCAAGAAGCCTACCGGCACGCTGGTGCTGGACGACTTGAAGCCTGGCAAACATTTGTACCTGCTCAGCACCGGTACCGGCCTGGCGCCGTTCATGAGCGTCATCCAGGACCCGGAAACCTACGAGCGTTTCGAAAAAGTGATCCTGTGCCACGGCGTGCGTTACGTCAACGAAGTCGCCTACCGCGAGTTCATCACCGAGCATCTGCCGCAGAACGAGTTCTTCGGCGACGCGCTGCGTGACAAGTTGATCTACTACCCGACCGTGACCCGTGAGCCGTTCGAGAACGAAGGTCGCCTGACTGACCTGATGCGTACCGGCAAGCTGTTCAGCGACATCGGTCTGCCACCGATCAACCCGCAGGACGACCGCGCCATGTTGTGCGGCAGCCCGAGCATGCTCGACGAGACCAGCGACGTGTTGAACAGCTTCGGCCTGAAAGTCTCGCCGCGGATGCGCGAGCCGGGTGACTACCTGATCGAACGTGCGTTCGTCGAGAAATAACCTGTAGGCGCTGGCTTGTGTAGGAGCTGGCTTGCCAGCGAAGGCCTTGAATGCGCCGCGTTTACCCGGTAAACACGCGTTATCGTTAACGACCTTCGCTGCGGTGCGACGACTCGACAAGCCAGCTCCTACAGAAAGCCCGCATGATCTGAGAAGGTCATGCGGGCTTTTTTATGCCCGGGATACGGGGATGACTTCGAGCACGCGGATCAGCTCCGGCGTTGGGTAATGCCACCGCACATCCACATCCCAGAACTGCGCCCCATATTCCCGCTCCGGCGCAGGCGTCTGATACGCCGGACGCGGATCCTGCGCCAGGCATTGCTCGATCAGCGCCACCAAGGGCTCACCAAGGCGCTGAGCGTGCCCCTGCGCCTGTTGCAACGCCGAATCCATCCACTGCACGGGAATCAATTGCGGCGCAGCGCTGGCGATACTGTTGGACGCTGCGTCGACGATGTCGGCGTAAGGCACGTAGGGTTTGATGTCGAGGATCGGCGTGCCGTCGAGCAGGTCGATGCCGGAGATCCACAGGCGATTGGCTTCGACCTTGTCCAGCTTGACCACGGATTGGCCGATACCATTGGGCCGATGGGTCGCACGGGTGGCAAACACCCCCATGGATTTGTTGCCGCCGAGGCGAGGCGGGCGGACTTTCAGGCGTGGCTTTTCTTCCAGGGCCTGATGGAACAGGAACAGCAGCCAGACATGGCTGACCTGTTCCAGGCCCTGCACCGCGTCTCCCTGATCGAACGGCGCCACCAGTTCCAGCACACCGCGAGCGGCCGGGGCCAGTTGTGGCTGGCGCGGGATGGCGAACTTCTCCTTGAAACAGGAGCGCACGAAACCGATGGGGGAGACGCTGTAGGTCATAGGCTGGGGCCCAGCAACAAGTTTCAAGCTTCAAGCTTCAAGCTGAACAAAATCGGCTTGCAGCTTGCAGCTTGCAGCTGCTTCAAGCTCTCACTCGCAGAGTGAGCCCCTTGAGGAAGTTGCGCAGCAACTGGTCGCCGCACGCGCGGTAGTTGGTGTGGCCGAACTTGCGGAACAGCGCGCTCAGCTCAGGCTTGGACACCGGAAACTCGGAGGCCTTGAGGATCGCGTGCATGTCGTCTTCCTTCAGTTCGAAGGCCACCCGCAGTTTCTTCAGGATGATGTTGTTGGTCACCGGCGTTTCGATCGGCTGCGGCGGACGGCTTTCGTCCTTGCCGCGCTTGAAGATCACCAGGCCATCGAGGAAATGCGCCATCACCTCGTCCGGGCAGCGGACGAAGCCTTCCTCGTCTTCTTCTTTCTTGTCGAGGTATGTCAGCAAGTCTGGCAGGGTCACGTCCATGCCGCCGAGCTTGATGATCTCGATGACTTTCTTGTCGCTGATGTCGAGCATGTAGCGCACGCTACGCAGTACGTCGTTATGAATCATGGTGTGCAATCCTGATAATCGGCAGTGGGCGCCGCATAAGCAGCGGCGCCAAAATGTGTGGCGGCGTGAGCAGTCTCAGAACTTCTCTTTGCCGGACAGGTAGCGCCATTGCCCCAAGGGCACTTTGCCAATGGATACACCGCCAATGCGGATCCGGCGGATGGCAACGACCTTCAGGCCGACGGCCTGGCAGAACAGGGCTATCACCCCCGGTTGTGGGTTCTTCATCGCAAAACGCAGGCGGTTTTCATTCTGCCAGCTGGCTTTGACCGGCGGCAGTTCCTTGCCCTTGTAGGTCAGGCCGTGGTTCAGGCGATTGAGGCCGTGAGCCACCATGTCGCCTTCAACCTCGACCACATACTCTTGCTCGATCTTGGCGGAGTCGGCGGTCAATTTGCGCAGGATCTTCCAGTCCTGGGTGAACACCAGCAAACCGCTGGCATTGGCCTGCAGGTCGGTGCTGGCGGTCAGGCGCAGGAAGTGGCCCTTGAGCGGACGTTTGCTGAAGCGGTGTTCTTCGCTCAGGGTCTCGGCGCCGATGGTCGCCATGGCCGTGTCCGCATCCATGCCTGCCGGGACGTTGAACAGGATGGTCACCGGTTCTGGCGCAGTGGCCTTGGCTTCTGGGTCGAGCTCGACTTTCTGGGTGTCGACCTTGAACTGCGGCTCGTCGATGACTTCACCGTCCACGGTGACCCAGCCGCCCTCGATGAACAGCTCAGCCTCCCGACGGGAACAGCCGACGAGTTCGATGAGGCGTTTGGAGAGTCGAATCGGGTCAGTCATGACAGGGCCGTAACAAAAAAGGGGTGGGCATTGTACCTGCCTGGCGCCGGTTAAGCCCGGCTCGATTTGCGCCGTACAGCTTTTCGTGTAGGAGCTGGCTTGCCAGCGATGGAGTCAGGGGCGCCGCGTTTATCCTGAAAGAACGCGTTATCGTTTACCACCATCGCTGGCAAGCCAGCTCCTACAGGGGTTCTGTGTTTTGTCAGCCATTGCGTTTCAATTGCTGTGCCTGGCGCAAGCGCATATGCAACAGCGGATAGGGCTGGCCCATGCCATCGACTTCCGAGCGGCCGATCACCTCGAAGCCCTGCTTGAAGTAGAACCCCAGGGCTTGCGGGTTCTGTTCGTTGACGTCCAGTTCATCGGCATTCAGGTGTTCCAAGGCATACCGCAGCAGCTGCTTGCCCAGCCCCTGGCCGCGGTGCGCCGGGTCGATGAAGAGCATTTCGATCTTGCCTGCCGCAACCCCGGCAAACCCGGTGATGCGCTGGCGCGAGTCTTTGGTGCAGATCAGCATCACCGCATCGAGGTAGCGGGTCAGCACCAGGTTCTTCAGCAGTTCAATGTAACTGTCGGGCAGAAAGTCATGGGTGGCGCGCACCGAGGCTTCCCACACCTGCGTCAGCTCTTCGTAGTCGCTCTGTTTCGGCGTCTGGATGACCGAATGTTGGCGCATGGCTGAATGCCCCTTTTGGCAATTGATTGTGCGAGTCCTTTCTCCCACAAAACGATAGACGTAAAAAAGCCCCGCATCTCGTCAGGAGAGCGGGGCTTTTGTTATTTTTTACCTTTAGATCTGTTCAGCCCACAGATCGTATTCGTCGGCGTCGGTCACTTTGCACCAGACCTTGTCGCCCGGCTTCAGGTTGCTGCCGTTGTCGATAAATACGTTACCGTCGATTTCCGGGGCATCGAAGAAGCAGCGACCGACCGCGCCTTGCTCGTCGACTTCATCGACCAGCACTTCGATTTCACGGCCGACGCGCATTTGCAGGCGCGCCGAGCTGATCGCTTGTTGGTGCGCCATGAAGCGGTCCCAGCGGTCTTGCTTGACGTCGTCCGGCACGATGGCCGCGTCCAGCAGGTTGGCCGGTGCGCCTTCGACCGGCGAATACTGGAAGCAGCCGACACGGTCGAGCTGGGCTTCGGTCAGCCAGTTCAGCAGGTACTGGAAGTCTTCTTCGGTTTCGCCAGGGAAGCCGACGATGAAAGTCGAGCGGATGATCAGGTCCGGGCAGATTTCGCGCCAGTTCTTGATGCGGGCCAGGGTCTTGTCTTCGAAGGCCGGACGCTTCATCGCCTTGAGGACTTTCGGGCTGGCGTGCTGGAACGGGATGTCCAGGTACGGCAGGATTTTCCCGGCGGCCATCAGCGGGATCAGCTCGTCGACGTGCGGGTACGGGTAAACGTAGTGCAAGCGAACCCAGACACCGAGGGTGCTCAGGGCTTCGCAGAGTTCGGTCATGCGGGTTTTCACCGGCGCGCCGTTCCAGAACCCGGTGCGGTACTTCACGTCGACGCCGTAGGCGCTGGTGTCTTGCGAGATCACCAACAGCTCCTTGACGCCGGCCTTGACCAGGCGCTGGGCTTCGTCGAGCACGTCACCGACCGGACGGCTGACCAGTTTGCCGCGCATCGACGGGATGATGCAGAAGCTGCAGCTGTGGTTGCAGCCTTCGGAAATCTTCAGGTAGGCGTAGTGGCGCGGGGTCAGCTTGATGCCTTGCGGCGGCACCAGGTCGATCAGCGGGTTGTGATCCTGGCGCGGCGGCACGGCGTCGTGCACGGCGTTGACCACTTGCTCGTACTGTTGCGGACCGGTAACGGCCAGCACGCTTGGGTGCACTTTACGAATGTTGCCTTCTTCGACGCCCATGCAGCCGGTCACGATGACCTTGCCGTTTTCCTTGATGGCTTCGCCGATCACCTCCAGCGATTCAGCCTTGGCCGAGTCGATGAAGCCGCAGGTGTTGACCACCACGACGTCGGCGTCCTGATAGGTGGACACAACGTCATAGCCTTCCATGCGCAGCTGGGTAAGGATGCGCTCGGAGTCGACCAGTGCTTTGGGGCAACCCAGGGAT
>Ga0247818_10002422_pt1 | contig 12080 bp, 8 predicted proteins | sample 13C_Glucose_Day1_FD_192424 | JGI IMG/M metagenome (GOLD analysis project Ga0247818, IMG submission 192424) | Soil microbial communities from agricultural site in Penn Yan, New York, United States - 13C_Glucose_Day1 | ecosystem: Environmental > Terrestrial > Soil > Agricultural land | place: USA...
GCTGACCGCGCGCCCCGCGGAAATCCCTGCGTGGCATGACATGTCGGCGGAGCTCAAGCCGGTGCTGGCGCGGCAGATGGAGGTGTACGCGGGGTTCCTCGAGCACACCGACCACCACGTCGGCCGGCTGATCGACGCGATCGACGATCTCGGGGTCCTCGACGACACGATCGTCTACTACATCGTCGGCGACAACGGCGCTTCCGCGGAGGGCACACTGAACGGCGCCTTCAACGAGATGGCCAACTTCAACGGGATGGCCGCCCTGGAGACGCCGGAGTTCCTGCTCAGCAAGATGAACGAGTTGGGCACGCCGAGCTCTTACAACCACTACGCGGTGGGCTGGGCGTGGGCGATGGACACGCCCTTCCAGTGGACCAAGCAGGTGGCCTCACACTGGGGTGGCACCCGTAACGGCACCATCGTCCACTGGCCCAAGGGGATCGAGGAGCCGGGTGGCCTGCGTTCGCAGTTCACCCACGTGATCGACGTGGCCCCCACCATCCTGGAGGCCGCCGGCCTGCCCGAGCCGGCCATGGTGAACGGTGTGCAGCAGTCGCCCATGGAGGGCACCTCCATGCTGTACGCCTTCAACGACGCGACCAGTCCGGAGCGCCATGACCTGCAGTACTTCGAGATGTTCGCCAACCGCGGCATCTACCACCGGGGCTGGAGCGCGGTGACCAAGCACCGCACCCCGTGGGTCATGGTCGGCGGCGACCTGCCGCCGTTCGACGAAGACGTCTGGGAGCTGTACGACGGCAGCAGCGATTACAGCCAGGCACGCAACCTCGTCGCCGACAACCGCGACATGCTGGCCAAGCTGCAGCGCCTGTGGCTGATCGAGGCCACCAAGTACAACGTGCTCCCGATGGACGACCGCACCGCCGAGCGGCTGGAGCCGACGCAGGCCGGCCGACCGACCCTGATCCGCGGGACGTCACAGCTGTTCTTCCCCGGCATGGGACGCCTCTCGGAGAACAGCGTGGTCAGCATCAAGAACAAGTCGTTCTCCGTCACCGCCGAGGTCGAGGTCCCCGCGGAAGGCGCTCAGGGCGTGATCATCGCCCAGGGCGGGCGGTTCGGTGGCTGGGCGCTCTACGCCAAGGACGGAAGGGCCAAGTTCGTGTACAACGTGCTGGGGATCCAGGAGTTCGCGACCGAGGCCGAGGAGCCGATCCCCGGCGGCACCCACCAGGTGCGAATGGAGTTCGCCTACGACGGCGGCGGCTTGGCCAAGGGCGGCAACGTCACCTTGTACTACGGCGGCAAAGCGGTCGGCACCGGGCGTGTCGGCGCCACCCAGCCGATGATCTTCTCGGCCGATGAGACGACCGACATCGGCTCCGAGTCCGGCACCACCGTTACCCCCGACTACACCGCCCACGGCAGCCGGTTCACCGGCAAGATCAACTGGGTGCAGATCGATCTAGGCACCGACGACAACGACCACTTCATCGACCCCGAGGAGCGGCTACGTATCGCCATGGCCCGTCAGTAGGAAACATGACGTCGCATTTCGGCCGACGGTGTGGTTGCGGGTGATCCGGCGGGCTTGCCTTCGCGATCGGCAGCGCACGAACCGCCCGCCCCAGGGCAGGTCAGGGAGGCGTGGGGGATGCATTGGTGTGACCTACCTGCCCGCCGCCGAGCGCTGAGGGCGGGACCGTGAGTGGATGCTGCGGCCCGGGCCGCGAGGTCGCTGGCGCCGAGCGGCCGCTCGTGGGCAGCGCCCGTGCGGAAGGACGCGGCGCTCGTCCGGCCGTGGCGCTGCCCGGCAGGTCAGTTCTCATCGACGCGGGCTCGTTCCTGATGGGCACCGAGGACCCCCGGGGTTACCCCGAGGACGGCGAGGGACCTGTGCACGAGGTGAAGCTCGGCGCCTACCTGCTCGAGGTGCAGACGGTGACCAACGACCGGTTTGCGGCGTTCGTTGAGGCGACCGGCCACCGCACCACCGCCGAGCGGTTCGGGAACTCCTTCGTGTTCGGCGGTCTGCTGCCTGACGACTTCCCTCCGACCCGCGCCGTGGCCGCGGCTCCGTGGTGGCGCGAGGTCGAAGGCGCTGACTGGCGGCATCCCGAGGGTCCCGACACCAGCGTTGAGGGGCGCGACCAACACCCTGCCGTGCACGTCAGCTGGCTCGACGCCATTGCGTACTGCGACTGGGCGGGCGGCCGCCTGCCGACGGAGGCGGAGTGGGAACGCGCGGCCAGGGGCCCGGCCCCGGGGCGGCACTTCCCGTGGGGACATGACCTCGAGCCCGGCGGACGCCACCTGATGAACGTGTTCCAGGGGCACTTCCCCGGCAACGACTCCGGAGCGGACGGATGGGTGGGGACCTGCCCAGTCGGATCGTTCCCGCCCAACGACTTCGGCCTGTACGAGATGACTGGCAACGTCTGGGAGTGGTGCGCCGACTGGTACGACCGGACGTACTACAGCTGGTCACCGCGCGCCGCGCCCCAGGGGCCGCCCAGCGGCCAGGCCCGCGTGACCCGGGGCGGCTCGTACCTGTGCAACGTCAGCTATTGCTGGCGCTACCGTGTGGACTCCCGCAGCAGCAACACCCCAGACAGCACCACCGGCAACATCGGGTTCCGGGTCGCCTACGACGTCGTCAGCTGACCCGTCAGTCGTGCATGGCACAGCTCAGCGATGGCGCGGCCCGTCAAGGGCCGCCCCGCTGCCGTGCTTGCGGTCAATTCGCGAACACGTGCCCCGTGTCTCCCATGGCCATGGCCCTAGGACGGACCTTTCTGGACCGACGTCGTCACCCGTGTCGATTGATGCCCTACCTGCGGCGATCCATGCTCCGGGGAGCCGAGGCGCACGACTCTGTACCCGACCTCGGACCACGTGTCGCCGAACACGCGCTCACGCGTTTTCGGCCGTCCCTGGGGCTGGAATCAGACGCGCTCCCGTCACCCCCTGCCGCATCTGCCTTGTCAACACCCGCAGACTCGCCTCCCGCACCGGCATCGCAGCCGGTCGCCTTCCAGCGGTTCGCTTTGGTCGGGAGGTTCGCTACAACGGCCGCCGCTCAGGCCGCTGCCGGCGCGAGCCTGCTATGCCGCAACGCGGCTACCTGACCGGCGGTAGTGCGACCCGGTCAGGGGTGCCCAACAGGGTGCGATGGATGTGGGCATTACCAGGCGGACATCTCCGAGTCGATGGCTGCCCAGACTTCTGGTCACTGCCTCTCGAACAGCAGTGGTTCAGGAGACAGTCGTCGGCTTCGGTCCCCCCGTCCAAGAGCTCTGGTGCCCACGGGGAAAGACCCACCGGAACAGACTGATCCCCGGTCGCTTGCACCAGCAGTCCTCGGCACAGGCGCAGGAGATCAACCCCATGCGTTCCCGCGCGTGCCCCACAACTGCCGCCGTGAGGTAGAGGCCGACCGCCAGACCCACGACACGCTTCACGACAGCACCTCCACGAACTGCTCCACGGTAGGAGATCCCTCTCGGCCGTGAGCGGTCGAGAAGACCCGACATGCCAACGCCGGCTGCTCCCCGCCACGCGCGAACGGGTCGTGGCCGTCGACAAGGATCGTGGGCGATCCGAGGAAGCCCAGCCGCTCGGCGTCCTCGAGTGTCTCCACCAGCACATGGTGGATCTCGCCACCGCGTCCGACGCTGGCCAAGGCGGAACGAAGCCGCCTCTCCGCGACCTTCCAGTGAGGGCACCCACCGAAGTACAGCAGCTGCACGTCCATGACCACATCATGCGCCCCGTCCTCGACGCCGCGCGCACCCGCGGGTGCAGGACTCCGAGCACGACACCGCTGGCCCATATCCGCCCGAACAAACATTGCCGCCACCACACCGAGACCAGGCACTCCAGCTGGGCCAGGTCCTCACAGCAGCACGGCCGACAGGCACTCCACAGGTTTGTCGTCATCCGCCGCGAAGTCCTGGCCGATGAAACGGGGTCCGCTCGTCGCAGTCGCTTCAGAGAACTGCCACGCGACGAAGATGATGACCCGAAGAGCGGCCGTACACGGCCTGATCAGCGTGGCACCTGGGTGGCACCCCAGTGGGAGATCGACCCTTTCGGGCGACAGGCAACCACCGTGAACTGGGTATGAAACCCGTTGTGTCGCAACGGACCAGCGACTTGAAGACGCCTCACAACCCGTCGGTCGTCGGTTCAAGCCCGACCTGGCCCACCACATACTGGCTGTGTGCGGTGTCGGGCGGCAGGTGACCCGTCCGCCCACGCCTGCACGTTGCCCCCTCCCATCGGTGTGTCAGTCGCTGCGCACCAGCCGGTAGCCCTGGCCGGGCTCGGTGAGGAGGTAGCGCGGTCGGGTGGGATCCGGCTCGAGCTTGCGTCGCAGCTGGTTCGCGTAGACGCGGAGGTAGTTCGACTCGCGGCCGTACCCAGGACCCCACACCTCGCGCAGCAGGTCGCGCTGGGAGACGAGGTGTCCGGGACGACGGGCGAGAACTGACAGCAGCCGCCACTCCGTCGGCGTCAGCCGCGTCTCGGCACCGTCGATGACCGCGCGACGCTCGGCGAAGTCGAGCCGGAAGCGGTCGGTCTCGAAGGGCGGCTGCTGGGGACTGTCCAACTCCCGGTTCCGGCGCAGGGCAACCCGCACCCGCGCCAGGAGCTCCTCCATGCCGAAGGGCTTCGTGACGTAGTCGTCCGCGCCCACGTCGAGCGCCTCGACCTTGTCGACCGACTCGCTGCGCGCCGAGAGCACGATCACCGGCACCTCGGACACCTCTCGGACCCGGCGCAGCACCTCCACCCCATCGAGGTCTGGCAGGCCGAGGTCCAGGACGATGAGGTCGGGCTCCCGCTCGTGGAACGCCTGGAGAGCGGATCGGCCGTCCTGGGCGGTCTCCACCTCGTAGTCGCGGGCGCGCAGGTTGATGGCGAGCGTACGGACGAGGTGCGGCTCGTCGTCGACCACGAGGACAACGCTCATGGAGTGATGCTGTCAGTTGCCGTCGGCGCGACGGTTCCCGCCCGGGGCGCCGGTGCCTGGGTGGCTGCCTGGCCTGCTGCGGCGGGCCTGTCGGTGTGGTTGGGCTGGACAGTCGCAGTCCGGTCGACGCGGACTGGACCCCCTGCCCGGGCCGCCCGCCGCAGCTCGATGACGATCGTCAGGCCACCGCCGGGAGTGTCCTCGGCTGTGATGGTGCCGCTCATCGCCTCGACGAGCCCCTTCGCCACCGCCAGCCCGAGCCCGACGCCCGTGCCCCGGGGTGCGTCGCCGTACCGCTGGAAGGGGGCGAAGATGAACTCCTTGGCAGTGTCGGGCACACCAGCGCCACGGTCGACGACCCGCACCTGAACGGTGTCCTGCGTCGCTGCCGCGCGGACGACGACCTCCTGCCGGCCCGGCGAGTGGCGCAGGGCGTTCTCGAGGACGTTCGCGAGCACCCGGTCCAGCAGACCCGGGTCGGCCTCCACCGGCGGCGTGCCGTCCTCGATGCGGACCCTGACGCGGTCACCCTCGGCGAGCGAGTCGACGGCGATGCCCACGGCGTCCGCGAGGTCGACGGGGTCGCGGCGGGCGGTCACGGAGCCGCTCTGCAGCCGTGACATGTCCAGCAGGTTGGCGACGAGCCCGGTGAGTCGGTCGGCGGACTCCTCGATGGTCTCGAGCAGGCTCGCCTCGTCCTCCGGGGAGAACGCGACGTCGTGCTGGCGCAGGCTGGAGACCGCGGCCTTGATGCCCGCGAGCGGAGTGCGCAGGTCGTGGGACACAGCGGCGAGCAGGGCGGTGCGGGCGCGGTTGTCCTTGGCCAGGGCGGCCGCCCGGCTGGCCTGCTCCTCCAGCGCGTCGCGGTGGAGGAGCATCGCCGCCCGCGCAGCGAACGCCGACACCAAGCGGCGGTCCTCGCCGCTGACGACCCGCCCCACGAGCACCAGGGTGTGTTCGTCGTCGATCGCCGCGCGCACCGAGGCGGCCGCGATGGAGTCGGCCTCGAAGCCGTCCGTCGCGGCGACCACCACCCACGGGTCGCGCACGTTGGTGCGCCGAGCCACGGCGGCGCTGTCCATGGAGAAGAACTCGACCACCTGGCGCAGCAGGGCCGGGAGCTGATCCCGCTCCGCGAGCAGCGTCTCCGCCGACTCCGCCAGCGCCGCAGCCTCGCGCTGGGCCGCCCGAGCGGCCGCGGCGCGCCGGTCGCTGAGGTGGACGGCCGACGACACGGCCAGGGCCACCACGATGTAGACGAGCAGCACCACGAGGTTCTGCGGGTCGGAGATGGTGAAGGTGTACAGCGGCGGTGTGAAGAACCAGTTCAGGGCCAGGCTGCCCAGCACGGCGGCGACGAGGGCCGGCCCGATGCCGCCGGCGAGGGCGGAGAGGACGGTCAGCAGGAGGAAGAGCAGGACGTCGAGCGGCAGGTCGTGCCACCCGCGCACCAGGTGCAGCACCGCGGTCAGGAGCGCCACGCCGACCGTCGCCAGAAGCCAGCCTGTGGCGCTGCGACGTCGCCCGAGAGCAGGGCCCGCCGACAGCCGCGGCCGGGACGTCCGGGTCAGCTCGTGGCTGACGAGGTGGACGTCGATGTCGCCGGAGTCGTCGACGACCCGCTGTCCGACCCCCGGCGAGAGGATCGCCTGCCACCGCCGGCGCCGCGAGGCGCCGATGACGATCTGGCGGGCGTTGACCCCCCGGGCGAAGTCGAGCAGGGCCTCGGCGGGGTCGTCGCCCTTGACGGTGTGGAAGGTCCCGCCCAGCTCGGCGGTGAGCTGGCGCAGCTCGCCGAGACCTTCGAGGCTGGCGTCCACGAGCCCGTCCGGTGGGGTGACGTAGACCGCCAGCATCTCTCCGCCCGCACCGCGGGAGGCGATCTGGGCAGCGCGGCGCAGCAGGGTTCGTCCCTCGGGACCGCCCGTGAGCGCCACCACGACCCGCTCGCGGGTGGGCCACTGCTCGGTGATGTCGTGGTCGGCGCGGTACCGGTCCAGCCCCTCCTCGACGCGGTCGGCGACCCAGAGGAGGGACAGCTCGCGCAGCGCGGAGAGGTTGCCCTCACGGAAGTAGTTCGCCAGCGCGGCGTCGACCTTCTCGGCGGCGTACACGTTGCCGTGGGCCAGTCGCCGCCGCAGGGCATGTGGCGACATGTCGACGAGCTCGATCTGGTCCGCCTCGCGGACCACCTCGTCGGGCACGGTCTCCTGCTGGCGCACCCCGGTGATCGCCTCGACCACGTCGTTGAGCGACTCGAAGTGCTGGATGTTGACCGTCGAGATGACGTTGATGCCGGCATCGAGGAGCTCGTGCACGTCCTCCCAGCGCTTGGTGTGGCGGCTGCCCGGGGCGTTGGTGTGGGCGAGCTCGTCCACGAGCGCCACCTCGGGCCTGCGCGCGAGGAGCGCATCGAGGTCGAGCTCGCGCAGCACCGTGCCCCGATGGGGAACCTCGCGCAGGGGCACCTGCTCGAGGCCCTCCATCAGGGCAGCGGTGTACGTCCGGCCGTGCGTCTCGCAGACGCCGATCACGACGTCGGTGCCTCGCTCCTGGCGGCGCCGGGCCTCGGAGAGCATGTCGACGGTCTTGCCGACACCCGGCGCCGCGCCGAGGTAGACGCGGAGCTTTCCCCTGGCCATGGCTGTGATTCTCGTCCCTCGGAGGCTCAGCAGTCGACGCTGGTCGGCCGGGTCATCTGCCGGGTCATCGGCCGGCCAGCTCCTCGACGGCCAGGTTGAGCTCGAGGACGTTGACCCTGGGCTCGCCGAGGAAGCCGAGGGTCCGGCCCCGGGTGTGCTCCCGCACGAGGTCCTCGACGGCATCCTCGGCGAGACTGTTGGCCGAGGCCACCCGCGGCGCCTGCGCCATCGCGTTCTCCGGCGAGATGTGCGGGTCGAGGCCGCTGCCCGAAGCGGTCACCGCGTCGGCACCCCCGTTCGCCGCGGCATACCCGCTCTGGCGCTCGGCGACGGCCTTCTGCTGGTCCTCGTTCGATGCGTAGAGGTTGCTGCCGCCGCTGACACCGCCGGCGTACTCGCTGGCTGAGGGCCGGCTCTGGAAGTGGCGCTCGTCGGTGAAGTTCTGGCCGAGCAGCGAGGACCCGACCACGACACCCCCTCGCTCGACCCGCGAACCGTCCACCTGGTCGGACAGCCCGAGTCGGCCGATCCCCCAGATGACGGCCGGGTACAGCACGCCGAGGAGCAGGGTCAGGGCCAGGAACATCCGCGCAGCGGCGGCGAACTGGCGAGTCGTGCTTGACGTCGGCATGGTTTTCAGCTCAATCCGGGGAGAAGGGAGATGACGAGGTCGATGGCCTTGATGCCGATGAAGGGCAGGATGATTCCGCCCAGGCCGTAGACCAGCAGGTTGCGGTGCAGCAGGCTGCTCGCGCTGCTCGGCTTGTAGCGCACGCCTCGCAGGGCGAGCGGGATCAGCGCGACGATGATCAGCGCGTTGAAGATGACGGCCGAGAGGATCGCCGACTCCGGTGAGGACAGCCGCATGATGTTCAGCGCGTCGAGACCGGGGAAGAGCACCACGAACATCGCAGGGATGATCGCGAAGTACTTCGCGATGTCGTTGGCGATCGAGAAGGTCGTCAGCGCGCCCCGGGTGATGAGCAGCTGCTTGCCGATCTCGACGATCTCGATGAGCTTGGTCGGGTCGGAGTCGAGATCGACCATGTTGCCGGCCTCCTTGGCGGCCGACGTGCCGGTGTTCATCGCGACCCCGACGTCCGCCTGCGCCAGTGCCGGCGCGTCGTTCGTGCCGTCACCGGTCATGGCGACCAGGCGGCCGCCCTCCTGCTCGGCCCTGATCAGGCGCATCTTCTCCTCGGGCGTGGCCTCGGCGAGGAAGTCGTCCACGCCGGCCTCGCGGGCGATCGCCGCGGCTGTGAGCGGGTTGTCACCGGTGATCATCACCGTCCGGATTCCCATGCGCCGCATGTGGTCGAAGCGTTCGCGCATGCCCGGCTTGACGATGTCCTTGAGGTGGACCACGCCGAGCACGCGGGCGGGCTGCCCGTCCTCCTGGTCGGCGACGACCAGCGGCGTCCCGCCGGACTCGCCGATGTGGTCGGCGACCTGATGGACCTGCGCAGGCACCGTGCCGCCGGTCTCGCGCACCCACGCCGACACCGCGGAACCCGCGCCCTTGCGGACCCGCGCGCCGTCGGGCAGGTCCACGCCCGACATCCGCGTGGAGGCACTGAACTCGATGAACTTGGCGCCCTCGACCGCCAGGGCCTCCGCGGTGCGGGACCCGTCGACGCCGTATGCCGTGTGCGCCAGGTCGACGATCGACCTGCCCTCCGGGGTGGAGTCCGCGAGCGAGGAGAGGTAGGCCGCCTCGGGCAGGTCCCGCTCCCCGGCGCCGTCGATGGCGATGAACTCGCTGGCCTGGCGGTTCCCGAGGGTGATCGTGCCGGTCTTGTCGAGCAGCAGCGTGGAGACGTCGCCGGCGGCCTCGACCGCGCGGCCGGACATCGCCAGCACGTTGCGCTGCACCAGCCGGTCCATGCCGGCGATGCCGATCGCCGAGAGCAGGGCGCCGATGGTGGTGGGGATGAGGCACACCAGCAGCGCCACCAGGATGACCACCGACTGGGCCTGGCCGGAGTACACGGCCAGCGGCTGCAGGGCCATCACGGTCACCAGGAAGATGATCGTGAGGGTGGTCAACAGGATCGTCAGCGCGATCTCGTTGGGGGTCTTCTGCCGTTCGGCGCCCTCGACCAGGGCGATCATGCGGTCGATGAAGCTCTCACCGGGCTTCGTCGTGATCCTCACGACAATCCGGTCCGACAGCACGGTGGTGCCCCCGGTGACGGCGCTCCGGTCGCCACCGGACTCGCGGATGACCGGCGCGGACTCCCCTGTGATGGCGGACTCGTCGACGGTTGCGACGCCCTCGACGACGTCGCCGTCGCCGGGGATGACCTGGCCGGCCTCGACGACGACCTTGTCGCCGATGCGCAGCTGCGTGCCCGCGACCTGCTCCTCGGAGCCGTCCTCGCGCAGGCGCCGCGCCATGGTCTCCTTCTTGGCGGCGCGCAGCGTGGCGGCCTGCGCCTTGCCCCGCCCCTCGGCGACGGCCTCGGCAGCGTTGGCGAACAGCACGGTGGCCCACAGCCACACCGCGACGGACCAGGCGAACAGGCTGGGGTCCTTGACGGCCAGGACGGTGGTGAGCACCGAGCCCACCCACACCACGAAGATCACCGGTGAGTGCCACACGTGGCGTGGGTCGAGCTTGGCGAACGCCTGGGGGACGACGTCCCTCAGGGAGTGTCCGCCGGTGACCATGTGCTTGCTCATGAAAGTGCCTCCGCGATGGGACCAAGGGCGAGAGCCGGGAAGAAGGTGAGTCCGGCGACGATGAGGGCGACGCCCGTGAGCAGCCCCACGAAGAGCGGGGTGTGCGTGGGCATCGTGCCGACGGTCGCGGGGCGCGGCTGCTGCTCGACGAGCAGGCCGGCCAGCCGCAACACCAACAGCATGGGCACGAAGCGGCCGAGGAACATGCAGGCCGCGAGCGTCAGGTTGTACCAAGGGTTGTCGGCACCCAGCCCGGCGAACGCGCTGCCGTTGTTGTTGGAGCCCGAGGCGAACGCGTACATGACTTCGGAGAGGCCGTGCGGGCCCGACGCGAGCATCGTGGACCTGGGGCCGTCGAGCACCAGCGACAGGCCGGTGAAGGTGAGGACCAGCAGCGGCATCACGAGGATGTAGAGGGCGGCGCAGGTGATCTCGCGGCGGCCGATGGTCTTGCCGAGGAACTCCGGGGTGCGACCGACCATGAGACCCGCGATGAACACCGCGATGATCGCCACGACCAGGATGCCGTAGAGGCCGGACCCGACACCTCCGGGCGAGATCTCCCCCAGCAGCATGTTGGTGAGGACGGTCCCACCGCCGAGAGGGCTGTAGCTCTCGTGCATGGAGTTGACCGCACCGGTCGAGGTGCCTGTGGTCGAGGCGCCAAAGAGCGCCGAGGCCCAGACGCCGAACCGCTGCTCCTTGCCCTCCATCGAGCCGTGCACGGCACCGGAGGCCGCGAGCTCGGACGCCGTGGTGGCGGCGAGGCCGGCGGCCCAGAGCGTGCCGGCGAAGCCCAGCAGTGCCCAACCCTGGCGGCGGTCACCGACCATGAGGCCGTAGGTGCGGGTGAGCGCGAAGGGGATGAGCAGGATGAGGAAGATCTCGAAGAGGTTGGTGAACGCGTTCGGGTTCTCGAAGGGGTGGGAGGAGTTGGCGTTGAAGTAGCCGCCACCGTTCGTGCCGAGCTCCTTGATGGCCTCCTGGGACGCCACGAGGCCGCCTCGAATGACCTGCTCGCCGCCAGCGGCGGCCGAGATGGCCTCGGGGGCGGTGAGGTTCTGCACGACACCGCCGGCCATGAGCACGACGGCGCCGACGGCCGCGATCGGCAGCAGCACCCGCACGGAGCCGCGGACCAGGTCGACCCAGAAGTTGCCGATGCCGTGCGCGGAGCGCCGGGCGATGCCACGGGTCAGGGCCACCGCGACAGCGATGCCCACCGCGGCGGAGACGAAGTTCTGGACCGTCAGGCCCACGGTCTGGACGATCGGCGTGGCGCCGATCTCACCGGCATACGACTGCCAGTTGGTGTTGGTGACGAACGAGACGGCGGTGTTGAGGGCGGTGGAGACGCCCATGCCCTCCGAGCCCTGGCTCAGCGGCAGCCGCAGCTGGACGAGGATCAGCGTGAACAGCGCGGCAATGCTGACCAGGGAGAAGGCAACGACGCTGAGCGCGTAGGCCTTCCAGCCCTGTTCGGAGTCCGGGTCGACCCGGACGAGGCGGTAGATGGCCCTCTCGGCACGCAGGTGGTGCGTGTCGCTGTAGACGCGCGCCATCCAGGCGCCCAGTGGGTGGTAGCAGACGCCGAGCATCAGGAGGAGCACCCCGATGGTCAGCAGGCCGCTCATGGTGGCGGACATCAGAACTTCTCCGGGCGGATGAGGGCGTACACGAGGTAGCCGAGGAGGGCCAGTCCGAGTGCAGCGGCGATGACGTTTTCGATCACGTGTCCAGTCAATGCCTCGGGGTCGCACACACCCATCCCGTTGACGGCGCGCTGACGGGCCTTGACGCGATCTTGACGCAGGCAC
>Ga0247818_10002423_pt1 | contig 12073 bp, 9 predicted proteins | sample 13C_Glucose_Day1_FD_192424 | JGI IMG/M metagenome (GOLD analysis project Ga0247818, IMG submission 192424) | Soil microbial communities from agricultural site in Penn Yan, New York, United States - 13C_Glucose_Day1 | ecosystem: Environmental > Terrestrial > Soil > Agricultural land | place: USA...
CAGTTCACGCGTGACACCACTTGCTGGATCTATGGTGGCGTCACCCTCAACCCGATGTACTGGCCGGCGCGACGCCAGGAAACGCTGCTGACCAGCGCCATCTACAAGTTCCACCCAGAGTTCACCAATGCCGACTTCGAAGTCTGGTACGGCGACCCGGACAAGGACCATGGCAAGGCCACCCTTGAAGGTGGCGATGTGATGCCGATCGGCAATGGTGTCGTACTGATCGGCATGGGTGAGCGCAGCTCGCGCCAGGCGATCGGCCAACTGGCGCAATCGCTGTTCGCCAAGGGCGCGGTAGAGAAGGTGGTGGTCGCCGGGCTGCCGAAATCCCGCGCCGCCATGCACCTGGACACCGTGTTCAGCTTCTGCGACCGCGACCTGGTCACCGTCTTCCCCGAAGTGGTCAAGGAAATCGTGCCATTCGTGATCCGTCCGGATAGCAGCAAGCCTTACGGCATGGACGTGCGTCGCGAGAACAAATCGTTCATCGAGGTAGTGGCCGAATCGCTCAACCTCAAGAAGCTGCGCGTGGTCGAGACCGGCGGCAACAGCTTCGCCGCCGAGCGCGAACAGTGGGATGACGGCAACAACGTGGTGGCCGTGGAGCCCGGCGTGGTCATCGGCTACGACCGCAACACCTACACCAACACCCTGCTGCGCAAGGCCGGGGTCGAAGTCATCACCATCAGCGCCGGCGAACTGGGCCGGGGCCGCGGCGGCGGTCACTGCATGACCTGCCCGATCATGCGCGACCCTATCGACTACTAAACGTCCATCACCCCGGCCGTGCTCACCCAGCGGCGGCCGGGGGATTACCGAACTCAAGGAGAATCATCATGGCGTTCAACATCCACAACCGTAACCTGCTCAGCCTCGAACACCACACCACCCGCGAGCTGCGTTACCTGCTGGACCTGTCCCGCGACCTCAAGCGCGCCAAGTACACCGGCACCGAGCAGCAGCACCTGAAGGGCAACAACATCGCCCTGATCTTCGAGAAGACCTCGACCCGCACCCGTTGCGCCTTCGAAGTCGCCGCCTACGACCAGGGCGCCAACGTCACCTACATCGACCCCAACTCCTCGCAGATCGGCCACAAGGAGAGCATGAAGGACACCGCCCGCGTGCTCGGGCGCATGTACGACGCCATCGAGTATCGCGGCTTCAAGCAGGAGATCGTCGAGGAACTGGCCAAGTTCGCCGGCGTGCCGGTATTCAACGGCCTGACCGACGAGTATCACCCGACCCAGATGATCGCCGACGTGCTGACCATGCGCGAAAACAGCGACAAGCCACTGCACGACATCAGCTACGCCTACCTGGGCGATGCCCGCAACAACATGGGCAACTCGCTGCTGCTGATCGGCGCCAAGCTCGGCATGGACGTGCGCATCGCCGCGCCCAAGGCGCTGTGGCCGCATGACGACCTGGTCGAGCGTTGCAAAAAGTACGCAGAAGAAAGCGGCGCGCGCATCACCCTGACCGAAGACCCGAAAGCCGCGGTCAAGGGCGTCGACTTTGTCCACACCGACGTCTGGGTATCGATGGGTGAGCCGGTCGAGGCCTGGGGCGAGCGTATCCAGCAACTGCTGCCCTACCAGGTGAACAAGGAGCTGATGAAGTCCACCGGCAACCCGCGCACCAAGTTCATGCACTGCCTGCCGGCGTTCCACAACTCCGACACCAAGGTCGGCAAGCAGATCGCCGAACAGTACCCGCACCTGGCCAACGGCATCGAAGTGACCGATGACGTGTTCGAGTCGCCGGCGTGCATCGCCTTCGAGCAGGCGGAAAACCGCATGCATACGATCAAGGCGATCCTGGTGTCGACCCTGGCTGATCTCTGACAGCGGCCTTGACTCTGTGGGAGCCGGCTTGCCGGCTCCCACAAAGGAATGAGGCGCTCACCCTAAATCGCAAAGGACATTCCCCATGCGTATCGTTGTTGCATTGGGCGGCAACGCCCTACTGCGCCGCGGCGAGCCGATGACCGCCGACAACCAGCGCGCCAATATCCGCACCGCCACCGAACAGATCGCCAAGATCCATCCCGGCAACGAACTGGTCATCGCCCACGGCAACGGGCCGCAGGTCGGCCTGCTGTCGCTGCAGGGGCTGTCGTACAAGCCGGACGAAGCCTATCCGCTGGACGTGCTTGGCGCTGAAACCGAAGGCATGATCGGCTACATGATCGAACAGGAACTGGGCAACCTGCTGGACTTCGAGGTGCCGTTCGCCACGCTGCTCACCCAGGTTGAAGTGGACGCCAACGACCCGGCGTTCAAGGACCCGACCAAGTTCATCGGCCCCGTGTACGCCAAGGACGAGGCCGAGCGCCTGGCCAAGGACAAAGGCTGGGTGGTCAAGCCCGACGGCGACAAGTACCGCCGGGTGGTGGCCAGCCCTAAACCCAAGCGCATCTTCGAGATCCGCCCGATCAAGTGGCTGCTGGAAAAAAGCAGCATCGTGATCTGCGCCGGCGGCGGCGGCATCCCCACCATGTACGACGAAAACCGCAAGCTCAAGGGCATCGAGGCGGTGATAGACAAGGATCTGTGCTCGGCGCTGCTGGCCGAACAGCTGGAAGCCGACCTGCTGATCATCGCCACCGACGTCGATGCGGCGTACATCGATTTCGGCAAGCCGACACAAAAAGCCATCACCCAGGCGCACCCCGACGAGCTCGAGAAGCTGGGCTTTGCCGCCGGCTCCATGGGGCCGAAGGTGCAGGCCGCCTGCGATTTCGCCCGGCATACCGGCAAGGTCGCGGTCATCAGCTCGCTGGAGAACATCGAGGACATCGTCAAAGGCACCGCCGGTACCCGCGTTTCCACCGCCAAGCCGGGAATCAGCTACCGTTGAACGCAGTTGGCCGGTGCCTGGCACCGGCCGTTTTCAACCTTCCGGAGGACCTCGCCATGGCCCAGTATCAACCCGGTCACGTGCATATCGAGCGCACCGCGCTGAACACCAACGACCACAGCTACGACCTGTACATCGACTACGAGGCCGTGTCGGATCCCAGCGAAGGCCGCGGCATCCAGTTCCGCATGCATGGCCACATCGAGGGCAAGGCCGTCGATGAGAAGTTCTTCCTGGCCAAGGACCAGGTGCTGCCGAGCTTCCTGATGCAGTTGAGCCGCAAGGCCCAGTCGTACCTGCCAGCGCCGAAGAAGTTCGAGAGTCTCGGTTCGCCGCACAAGCTCTACGACTACATGTTCGAAGACATTCGCCAGAAGCTCGATGTCAAATCGGGCGATTCGATCAAGCCTGAGCATCTGGGCTGAGTCCAATCGCGGGGCTTCGTGGCAGCGGGCTTGCCCGCGATTGGGTTTAGCGCCCTTCCCAAGGCATACTGGCGCACTCGCTTGGCCACTGCCCCGATCTCCCCATGCGCATCCACGTCAGCTTCATCGACCGCGTCGGCATCACCCAGGAAGTCCTGGCCCTGCTCGGCGCCCGCAACCTCAACCTCGATGCCGTGGAGATGGTCCCGCCGAACGTCTACATCGACGCCCCGACCCTGAGCCCCGCCGTGCTCGAAGAGCTGCACGACGCGCTGTTCGAGGTACGCGGCGTGCAATCGGTGGAAGTGGTCGACATCCTCCCCGGCCAACGCCGGCACCTGCAACTCGACGCCCTGCTCGCCGCCATGAGCGACCCGGTGCTGGCGGTGGACAGTGCCGGCAAGGTGCTGCTGGCCAACCCGGCGCTGATCGCCCTGTGCGGGCGTGAGTCCGCCGGGCGTTCGGTGGGCGAGCTGTTCGGCGACCCCGACCTGCTCCAGGCCCTGCTGGACAACAATTTCCACCTGCCCATGCGCGAAATGCAGTTGAACGGCCAGAGCCTGCTGCTCGACGCCACGCCAATCACCCATGCCGGCGGCCTGCTGACGCTGTACCCGCCCAACCGTATGGGCGAGCGCCTGTCGGCCCTGCACCACGACCACGCCGAAGGCTTCGACGCCATGCTCGGCGACTCCCCGACGATTCGCACCCTCAAGGCCCGCGCCCTGCGCGTGGCGGCCCTCGACGCGCCGCTGCTGGTCAATGGCGAAACCGGCACTGGCAAAGAGCTGGTGGCGCGCGCCTGCCACGCCATCAGCAGCCGCCATGCCGCGCCGTTCCTCGCCCTCAACTGTGCGGCACTGCCCGAGAGCCTGGCCGAGAGCGAGCTGTTCGGCTACGCCCCGGGCGCCTTCACCGGCGCGCAGCGCGGCGGCAAGCCCGGGCTGATGGAGCTGGCCAACCAGGGCACGGTGTTCCTCGACGAGATCGGCGAGATGTCGCCGTACCTGCAGGCCAAACTGCTGCGTTTCCTCAGCGACGGCAGCTTCCGCCGCGTCGGCGGCGACCGCGAGGTGAAGGTGGATGTGCGCATCATCAGCGCCACCCACCGCGACCTCGAGCGCATGGTCGCCGAGGGCACCTTCCGTGAAGACCTGTTCTACCGCCTCAACGTGCTCAACTTGCAGGTGCCGCCACTGCGTGATCGCGGCCAGGACATCCTGTCCCTGGCGCAATACTTCATGCAGCAGGCCTGCACCCAGATCCAGCGCCCGCCCTGCCGGCTCGCACCCGCTACACACCCGGCATTACTGGCCAACCCTTGGCCTGGCAACGTGCGCCAGTTGCAGAACGTGATCTTCCGCGCCGCGGCCATCTGTGAAAGCAATGTGGTGGATATCGGCGATCTGGACATCGCCGGCACCTCGGTCGCGCGGGGGCAGGATGGCGAGGTAGCGAGCCTGGAACAGGCAGTGGGGGATTTCGAGCGGGAGTTGCTGCAACGCCTGTATGCCAGCTATCCCTCGACGCGGCAGTTGGCGGGGCGCTTGCAAACCTCGCATACCGCGATAGCCCAGCGCTTGCGCAAGTACGGTATTCCAAACAAGGCCTGATGCCGCTTCGCCGGACCAGTCTTGCCCCCGGAAGCAGGCCGTATTGAAATCATTACATCGTACCGAATTCGCTACACATCCATCTGGGTGCCTGTGCACAAGGGTTTGATCCCACAATGCTTTTGAATCACCCTCCTCCTGTATCGATTTCATTCCACAAAAATGACGAATTGATTGCATTCATAAACTAACTATTTGATTTATAAGTCTTTTTAAGACTGGCCGCATTATTGCTAAGGGAATTCCAACCTTAAGAGCGCGGAACCTACCGCGCCCAACGCCCCTGCTTCCCGAGGAATTCCCATGAGCGAGTTGCGTTTCACCGAAGATCACGAATGGCTGCGCGTCGAAGCCGATGGCAGCGTCACCGTGGGCATCACCGCCTATGCCCAGAACGCCTTGGGTGATGTGGTCTATGTGCAACTGCCGGAGCTGCAGCAGTACGACAAGGGCGCCGAAGCCTCCACCGTGGAGTCGGTCAAGGCCGCCAGCGGCGTGTACATGCCACTGACCGGTGAAGTGGTCGCGGTCAACGAAGATCTCAACGACAGCCCCGAACTGGTCAACGAAGACCCGCTGGGCGAAGGCTGGTTCTTCCGCTTCAAGCCTGCCGACATGGCTGAAGTCGAAGCCCTGCTCGACCAGAATGCCTACGACCGCCTGCTCAAAGCCAACGACGACGCCTGAGGAATCACCATGACCATCAACCTCGGCACCGCCAACGAATTCATCGCCCGCCACATCGGCCCACGCGCCGCTGACGAGCAGGCCATGCTCACGACCCTGGGCTTCGACTCGCTGGAAGCCATGACCGCCGCGGTCATCCCCGACAGCATCAAGGGCACTAGCGTGCTGGGCAGCCACGACGGGCAGAGCGAGGCCGATGCCCTCGCCGCATTGAAAGCCATCGCCGGCAAGAACCAGCTGTTCAAGAGCTACATCGGCCAGGGGTACTACAACACCCACACCCCGGCACCGATCCTGCGCAACCTGCTGGAGAACCCGGCCTGGTACACCGCCTACACCCCGTACCAGCCGGAGATTTCCCAAGGCCGCCTGGAAGCGCTGCTGAACTTCCAGACCCTGATCAGCGACCTCACCGGCCTGCCGATCGCCAACGCCTCCCTGCTCGACGAAGCCACCGCCGCCGCAGAAGCCATGACCTTCTGCAAGCGCCTGTCGAAGAACAAGGCCAGCCATGCCTTCTTCGCCTCCGTGCACTGCCACCCGCAGACCCTCGACGTGCTGCGCACCCGCGCAGAACCCCTGGGCATCGAAGTGGTGGTGGGCGACGAGCGCGAACTGGGCGACGTCAGCGCCTTCTTTGGCGCCCTGCTGCAGTACCCGGCCAGCAACGGTGACGTGTTCGACTACCGCGAGGTGGTGCAGCGCTTGCACGGCGCAGGCGCCCTGGTGGCCGTGGCCGCCGACCTGCTGGCCCTGACCCTGCTCACCCCACCGGGCGAGTTCGACGCCGACGTGGCCATCGGCAGCGCTCAGCGCTTCGGCGTGCCCCTGGGCTTCGGTGGCCCGCACGCGGCCTACTTCGCCACCCGCGACGCCTTCAAGCGCGACATGCCGGGCCGCCTGGTCGGCGTGTCGATCGACCGCTTCGGCAAGCCGGCCCTGCGCCTGGCCATGCAGACCCGCGAGCAGCACATCCGCCGCGAGAAGGCCACCAGCAACATCTGCACCGCCCAAGTGCTGCTGGCCAACATCGCCAGCATGTACGCCGTGTACCACGGCCCTGCCGGCCTCAAGCGCATTGCCGAGCGCACCCATGCGCTGACCGCGATCCTCGCTACCGGCCTGACCAAGCTGGGCATCAAGGTCGTCACCGGTGATTTCTTCGACACCCTGACCCTGGCCACCGGTGACAGCACCGGCGCGCTGCACGACAAGGCCCGCGCCCAGGGCATCAACCTGCGCCAGGTCGACGCCGCCCAGCTGGGCCTGTCGCTGGACGAAACCAGCACCCAGGCCGATGTCGAGGCCCTGTGGCAGCTGTTCGCCGGCGGCCAGGCCAGCCCTGACTTCACCGCCCTGGCCAACACGGTCGCCGTGCGCCTGCCGGCCGGCCTGCTGCGCCAGTCGGCGATCCTCGAGCACCCGGTGTTCAACCGCTACCACAGCGAAACCGAGCTGATGCGCTACCTGCGCCGCCTGGCCGACAAGGACCTGGCCCTGGATCGCAGCATGATCCCGCTGGGCTCGTGCACCATGAAGCTCAACGCCGCCAGCGAGATGATCCCGGTGACCTGGGCCGAGTTCGGCAACCTGCACCCGTTCGCCCCGGCCGCGCAAAGCCAGGGCTACCTGCAGATGACCAGCGAGCTGGAAGCCATGCTCTGCGCCGCCACCGGCTATGACGCCGTGTCGCTGCAGCCCAACGCCGGTTCCCAAGGCGAGTACGCAGGCCTCCTGGCGATCCGCGCCTACCACCGCAGCCGTGGCGACAGCCACCGCGACATCTGCCTGATCCCGTCCTCGGCCCACGGCACCAACCCGGCCACCGCGCACATGGCCGGCATGCGCGTGGTGGTGACCGCCTGCGACGCACGCGGCAACGTCGATATCGACGACCTGCGCGCCAAGGCCATCGAACACCGCGAACGCCTGGCAGCGATCATGATCACCTACCCGTCGACCCACGGCGTGTTCGAGGAAGCCATCGGCGAGATCTGCGCGATCATCCACGACAACGGCGGCCAGGTGTACATCGACGGCGCCAACATGAACGCCATGGTCGGCCTGTGCGCCCCAGGCAAGTTCGGCGGCGACGTCTCGCACCTGAACCTGCACAAGACCTTCTGCATCCCCCACGGCGGTGGCGGCCCGGGCGTCGGCCCGATCGGCGTCAAGGCGCACCTGGCGCCGTTCCTGCCGGGCCATGCCCAGCTGGAAAACACCCAGGGCGCGGTATGCGCCGCACCGTTCGGCAGCGCCAGCATCCTGCCGATCACCTGGATGTACATTCGCATGATGGGTGGCGCGGGCCTCAAGCGCGCCTCGCAGATGGCGATTCTCAACGCCAACTACATCGCCCGTCGCCTGGAAGAGCACTATCCTGTGCTGTACACCGGCGGCAACGGCCTGGTGGCGCACGAGTGCATCCTCGACCTGCGTCCGCTCAAGGACACCAGCGGCATCAGTGTCGACGATGTCGCCAAGCGCCTGATCGACTTCGGCTTCCATGCCCCGACCATGTCCTTCCCGGTGGCCGGCACGCTGATGATCGAACCGACCGAAAGCGAGTCGAAAGAGGAACTGGATCGCTTCTGCAACGCCATGATCCAGATCCGTGAAGAGATTCGCGCGGTCGAGAGCGGCAGCCTGGACAAGGACGACAACCCGCTGAAGAACGCCCCGCACACCGCGGCGGAGCTGGCCGGCGAATGGGTCCATGGCTACAGCCGCGAGCAGGCGGTGTACCCACTGCCGAGCCTGGTGGAAGGCAAGTATTGGCCGCCGGTTGGCCGGGTCGACAACGTGTTCGGCGACCGCAACCTGGTCTGCGCCTGCCCGTCGATCGAGAGCTACCAGGACGTCTGATCGGGTGGGGCCGCTGCGCGCCCCATCGCCGGCAAGCCGGCTCCCACAGGTTCAGCGCTAATCTGTGGGAGCCGGCTTGCCGGCGATGGGCTGCGTAGCAGCCCCAATGGGCTTACTGGCCATCATCAGGAGGAAGCAGCATGTCTTTGAGCGTCTTCGACCTGTTCAAGATCGGCATCGGCCCCTCCAGCTCGCACACGGTCGGCCCGATGCGTGCCGCCGCGCGCTTCGCCGAAGGCTTGCGTCGTGATGGCCTGCTGGCCAGCACGGCCACGGTCAAGGCCGAGCTGTATGGCTCGCTCGGTGCCACCGGCAAGGGCCACGGCAGCGACAAGGCCGTGCTGCTTGGCCTGGAAGGCGAGCATCCGGACACCGTCGATACCGAAGCCATCCCCGCACGCCTGCAAGCCATTCGTGAAAGCGGTCGGCTCAGCCTGCTCGGTGAACACGACATCGCCTTCGTCGAAAAGCAGCACCTGGCGATGATCCGCAAACCGCTGGCCTACCACCCCAACGGCATGATCTTCCGCGCCTTCGATGCCGCCGGCCTGCAGATCCGCAGCCGCGAGTACTACTCGGTGGGCGGTGGCTTCGTGGTCGACGAGGATGCGGCGGGCCATGACCGCATCGTCGAGGACAGCACCGTACTGCCCTACCCTTTCAAGACCGGCAAGGAATTGCTCGGCCACTGCACCGCGCAGCACCTGCCGTTCAGCCAGGTGATGCTGGCCAACGAGGCCGCCTGGCGCCCCGAAGCCGAGACCCGTGCCGGCTTGCTGCGCATCTGGCAGGTGATGCAGAACTGTGTGGAGGCCGGTTGCCGGCACGAAGGCATCCTGCCTGGCGGGCTGAAGGTCAAGCGCCGGGCTCCGGCGCTGTACCGCCAGCTCAGCCGGCATCCGGAAGCCAGCCTGCGTGATGCGCTGTCGGTGCTCGACTGGGTCAACCTCTATGCCCTGGCGGTGAATGAGGAAAACGCCTATGGCGGACGTGTGGTCACGGCGCCGACCAATGGCGCGGCCGGCATCGTGCCGGCGGTGCTGCACTACTACATGCGCTTCGTGCCCGGCGCCAACGAGGACGGGGTGGTGCGCTTCCTGCTCACTGCCGCGGCGATCGGCATTCTCTACAAGGAGAACGCGTCGATCTCCGGGGCCGAGGTGGGCTGCCAGGGCGAGGTCGGCGTGGCCTGCTCCATGGCCGCAGGCGCCTTGTGCGAAGTGATGGGCGGTACCCCGCAGCAAGTGGAGAACGCCGCCGAGATCGGCATGGAACACAACCTGGGCCTGACCTGCGACCCCATTGGCGGGCTGGTCCAGGTGCCCTGCATCGAGCGCAACGCCATGGGCTCGGTGAAGGCGATCAACGCGGTGCGCATGGCCCTGCGCGGCGACGGGCAGCACTACGTTTCCCTCGACAAGGTCATCCGTACCATGCGCCAGACCGGCGCCGACATGAAAAGCAAATACAAAGAGACCGCCCGCGGCGGTCTGGCCGTCAACATCATCGAATGTTGACCCGAATAAAAACCGAGGAGTCACCGATGTCCGAAACACTGCACAAGACCCCGCTGCACGCCCTGCACCTGGAACTGGGCGCGCGCATGGTGCCGTTCGCCGGCTACGACATGCCCGTGCAATACCCCTTGGGCGTGCTCAAGGAGCACCTGCACACCCGCGAGCAGGCCGGCCTGTTCGACGTTTCGCACATGGGCCAGATCATCCTGCGCGGCAACGACGCCGCCAAGGCCCTGGAAACCCTGGTGCCGGTGGACATCATCGACCTGCCGGTAGGCATGCAGCGCTATGCCATGTTCACCAATGCCGAGGGCGGCATTCTCGACGACCTGATGGTCGCCAACCTCGGCAACGACACCCTGTTCCTGGTGGTGAACGCCGCCTGCAAGGACCAAGACCTGGCCCACCTGCGCCAGCACATCGCTGGCCGTTGCGAGATTCAACCGCTGTTCGAGGAGCGCGCCCTGCTCGCCCTGCAAGGCCCGGCGGCGGTCAAGGTGCTGGAGCGCCTGGCACCTGAGGTGGCGAAGATGACGTTCATGCAGTTCCAACCTGTTCAACTGCTCGGCGCCGACTGCTATATCAGCCGCTCGGGCTACACCGGTGAGGACGGATTCGAGATCTCTGTGCCGGCCGACAAGGCCGAAGCGCTGGCGCGCAGTCTGCTGGCCGAGCCAGAGGTACAGCCTATCGGCCTTGGCGCACGCGACTCACTGCGCCTGGAAGCCGGCCTGTGCCTGTACGGTCACGACATGGACACCACCACCACGCCGATCGAGGCCAGCCTGCTGTGGGCCATTTCCAAGGTGCGTCGGGCCGACGGCGCGCGTGCCGGTGGTTTCCCGGGCGCCGAGACCGTGTTTGCCCAGCAAAAGGCAGGCGTGGCACGCAAGCGTGTCGGCCTGCTGCCCCAGGAGCGCACCCCGGTGCGTGAAGGCGCGCAGATCGTCGACGCGACAGGCGAAGTGGTCGGTGAGGTGTGCAGCGGCGGCTTCGGCCCGACGCTCGGCGCGCCGGTCACAATGGGTTATGTCGATAACGAACACGCCACGCTGGACACCCCGCTGTTTGCAATGGTGCGCGGCAAGCAAGTTGCCATGAAAGTCAGCAAAATGCCTTTCGTGACACAGCGTTACTACCGTGGCTGAATGAGTGGTCTGGGCAGGCTCGACATATTCGTTTTCGAACCTGCCCAATAACTTCTGAACATAGCGCCAGGCCAGGCGCCACGGCGTTTCCGACAAATCGTTCGGTGATCGGGAAAAGCCTGATTTTCGCTCGTCGCGAGGGCTTGTTTTTCGCTCGGCAGTTGGCGTAGAGTCACTGCACTGTGTTTGCATGGGTCGCAACAGTTCGTGACCTGGGCCAGTAGCCGCAATCTGCTACAACCCGTTCGACGTCTCTTACTTTCCTGCAACCCAGCCCAGTAGTCTTTCACTTACAAAAAGTGTGAAAGAAACTGTCATCAATATTTAAGCTTCATAGGAAATAAGACAATGGCTGAGCGTCAGAACGGTACCGTCAAGTGGTTCAATGACGAAAAAGGTTACGGCTTCATCACCCCAGAAAGCGGTGCTGATCTGTTTGTTCACTTCCGTGCCATTCAAGGCAACGGCTTCAAGAGCCTCAAGGAAGGCCAGAAAGTGACCTTCATCGCTGTGCAAGGCCAGAAAGGCATGCAAGCTGACGAAGTCATTCCAGAAGCGTGACTTCCTGAAAAAAGCCCCTGTGTTGACGCACAGGGGCTTTTTTGTGCGCGCAATTCCATAGAATGGGCCTTTGCCATCTGGAGCTGTCATGCATGTCCAAGCCACTGCTCAACCCCCAGGGTGATTTCCCGCCGGTCGGCCTGGGCCGTCGCCTGGCCGCGATGTTCTACGACTTCCTGCTGTGCACCGCCCTGCTGATCGTGACTGCCGGCGCCTACAAGATGATCCAGATGGCGATCATCGGCGAGGCGCGCATGCGCGAGCTCACCGAGGCCGGTGCCCTGGACGGCGACCCGCTGCTGTCGACGATCCTGCTGTTCGCCCTGTTCGGCTTCTTCGCCAAGTTCTGGACCCACGGCGGCCAGACCCTCGGCATGCAGGTGTGGGGC
>Ga0247818_10002425_pt1 | contig 12070 bp, 4 predicted proteins | sample 13C_Glucose_Day1_FD_192424 | JGI IMG/M metagenome (GOLD analysis project Ga0247818, IMG submission 192424) | Soil microbial communities from agricultural site in Penn Yan, New York, United States - 13C_Glucose_Day1 | ecosystem: Environmental > Terrestrial > Soil > Agricultural land | place: USA...
GGTCAGGAGGGTAAAAGCTCAACGCGAAACGTCATTTATTCGACGGTTTTCTTGCGCTTTTCAGACGAGCGTCAGATAAGTGGCGGAATGAGATTTGTTTCTCTCGCAACGGCTATTTCCCAGCCATGCCAACTTAATAATATTCCTTGCCGCGGCGACGCTACGACGTCGAAATATCCCCGGAAACTGTGCCTCGCTTTGCCCATACCTGAATGTCTTCAAGCAACCCGAAGCGGACAGACTCGTCGTCCTATTTGAATGATCCGCGCAAATCATCAATGACTTGGTTGATGGAAGGTCCTTGGGTGGCTGGTGGCTCCGGGCTCTCCCCAAATTCGCGCCAGATGAACAGTGTCAGTTCTGCTCCGTCAGTCAGTGATTGAGCGTTTTCAGCGGTAGCGAAGGTCTCCAGAAGTCTGTATCTCGCATCCTTCCAGAACAGTTCTTCCACCCAGTGATATACGGGGATGAAATGGAAATGAATGGGATAGCCAGGAACATGGCCGAATCGACTGATGTAGATCCACTTCGGCTTTAGTCGCGATTCAATGGCTTTCTGAACGGCTGCGAGCAGACCACCCAACTCTGCCAAGGCACATTCCGGAAGGTCGGCCAGCGAGTTGGCGTGAGTCCGCGAACCCAGCATCAAATAACCAGGGAGCGCGGATGACATGTGATGATTGAGTATCCAATGATCGGTTTCATGAATGATGAATCGTGGTGCAATTTCCATATGCATTGGTGTCCTTGGTCAATCGGTCACACAGAACATCAAGTACGTCTGCCAGTGCTCTTGACGATCCACTTTTGGTATCAATCTTCCTGAGGGCGGCTGTAATGCAGCAGCCGGTCTGTCTCGGTCTTGACTACCAGGTAGCACTCGCAGCTGAGCCGTTCCAGGCGGGCCCGGTCCAGTACCGTGATCTGCCCTCGGCTGTACTCGATGACGCCCTGGCGCTGCAGTTTTCCGGCCGCTTCGGTGACGCCTTCGCGGCGTACGCCGAGCATGTTGGCGATCAGTTCCTGGGTCATATTCAGGCGATTGCCATGCAGGCGATCCAGCGACAACAGCAGCCATCGACACAATTGTTGATCGATCGAGTGATGGCGATTGCACAGGGCGGTCTGTGACATTTGCGTGATCAGTGCCTGGGTGTATCGCAGCATCAGCAGAAGCAGATCGCCGTGACGGTTGAACTCTTTCTTGAGCTTTTGCCCCGGCAGGCGAAAGGCGACACCGGCGCTCTGCACCACCGCCCGACTGGAGGTGCTTTCACCGCCCATGAACAAGGCGATGCCAATCAACCCCTCGTTCCCGACCACGGCGATTTCCGCTGACGAGCCGTTTTCCGTCACGTGCAGCAGCGAAACGATGGCGTCGGTCGGGAAGTAAACGTGCCGCAGGGTGTCCCCGGGTTCATACAGCACATCACCCAGCCCCAGGCTGACCTGCTCCAGATGCGGAACCAGGCGTTGGAGGTCGTCGGCCGGCAGCGCCGCGAGCAGGTGATTGTGGCTTGGCTGGGGGGAGGCATGCATGGGGCAGAACACCGTGGCGCAAGAGTGTGTACCGGCTCAGGGTACTCCCATGCACGCCACCGCTGGTGATCAATGTCTACTCATCGACCGCATCTGCGTATTCCATAGCTTGAGGCCCGGGCAATCGGGCGCGACAATCCACCCGAACCCAACGCTCCAGGCCGTCGTCTTCCAGTGTGAGCGTGTTGCCGCTCAAGTGCTGACCGTCGAGGGTCATCGAGGTGCGGGTCGAACTGCCCTGACGCACATCGAAGTGGTAAAGGGTATTGCCGAAGCGGTATTGCAACTTGAAGCCCGGCCAGTCAGCGGGTATCAATGGTTCGAGGCTGAGCGTACGACCGCTGCGTTGTACACCCAGCAATGACTCGACAATCAGTCGGTACATCCAGCCGGCCGAACCGGTGTACCAGGTCCAGCCACCTCGCCCGGCATGGGGAGGGGCGCCGTAGACGTCGGCAGCCATGACATAGGGCTCGACCTTGTAGGTGTCTACTCGAGCGACGTTGCCAGCGGCGGCCGGGTTGATCAGATTCAGCACCTCCCATGCTTTGCCAGCATCCCCCAATTGCGCGAACGCCATGCCCGCCCAAACGGCAGCATGAGTGTACTGCCCGCCATTCTCGCGTACGCCGGGCACGTAACCCTTGATATAGCCCGGGTCCAGTGCACCCTTGTCAAACGGCGGGTCAAGCAGCAACACGGCGCGGATGTCTCGCTTGATCAGATGTTCATCCAGTGCCTGCATGGCTTTAATCTGGCGCACGGCAGAGCCGGCCCCGGAAAGCACCGACCAGCTTTGTGCAATGGAATCGATGCGACATTCTTTGTTGCTCGCCGAGCCGAGCAGTTGCCCGTCGTCGAACCAGGCACGGCGATACCATGCGCCGTCCCAAGCGCTCTGTTCAAGATTGCGTTGCAGTGTCACTGCGCTGTCGCTGCAGCGTTTGGCGAAGGCCTGATCGCCGTGCAGGCGAGCGGTCACCGCAAATTGCACCAGCACCTGATAGCTGAAGAAACCCAGCCAGACACTTTCACCTGTACCCAGATGGCCGACGCGATTCATGCCGTCATTCCAGTCGCCGGAGCCCATCAGCGGCAACCCGTGATGGCCACGGCGCAGGCTGTGTTCAATGGCACGCACGCAATGTTGATACAGGGATTCTTGCAGTGGCGAAACCACCGGGAGGTCATAGAAAGACTCTTCACCGGTCGCTAATTGGCGTCCTTCCAGATACCCGGCGGGCTCTTCCAGTACCGCCACGTCTCCTGTCAATTCGACATAGCGGTTGGTAGCGGCCACCAGCCACAGAAAGTCATCGGAGCAAGCGGTACGAACACCTCGGTTCATCGGCGGATGCCACCAGTGCTGCACGTCGCCCTCCACATACTGGTGGCCCGCACACAGCAACAGATGCGCGCGCACGGCCGCCGGATCGGCATGGATCATTGCCATGCTGTCCTGCAACTGATCGCGAAAGCCGATGGCACCACCCGATTGGTAGTAGCCGCTGCGGGCCTGGAAGCGGCAGGCGATGACCTGATACATCAACCAGCCGTTGACCATGACGTCGACCGCTGCCGCACCGGTTTCGATACGTATGGCCCCGAGCAATGAGCGCCAGTGTTCCCGGACTTTGTGTAACTGTTCGGCGGCGACCATGCTGCCCCGATTGCGCTGCACCTGCTGGGTGGCGGCGTTGCTCGAGGCGGCCGCCCCCAGGCGCAGGATGACTTCCTTGCTCTCGTCATTGGCGAGATCAACCGACACTTGCAGGGCGGCACAAGGATCCAGCCCACCCCCCATTCGCCCGGACAACCCGGCGTGTCGCATCGCGGCCGGCGACGCCAAGGTGCCACTGCGGCCAACGAATTCCGTACGGTCACCGCTGACACCGTGATCGACCGTGTCGGTGTCGAAGAACGCCACCCGCTCGGAAAACTCCACCGAGAAGGCGTTGCGCGCGAAGAGGGCGCCAGTGGCCGGATCGGATTGGGTAACCACATGCATCGCCGAATTGCTGCGCAGATCGCCCAGCACCCACTCCACATACCCGGTGACCGACAGTGATCGGTTGCGTCCCGAGCGGTTGCTCAGCAATAGCCGCAAGAACTTGACCGGTGCATCCAGTGCCACATAGATCCACAACTCGCTGTAAATGCCGTCTTCTTCATGTTCGAACACGCTGTAACCGAAACCGTGGCGGGTCTGATAGGAGCCTTTTCCAGGGCAGGGTTGAGGTGCGGCGGACCAGAAGTGCCCCGTCTCTTCATCCCGCAGATAAATGGCTTCACCGCCGCGATCGGTGACCGGGTCGTTGTGCCAGGGCGTCAGGCGAAACTCATGGGCGTTTTCGGCCCAGGTGTAGGCACTGCCGGTTTCCGAGACCACCGTACCGAAATGTGCATTGGCGATCACATTGACCCATGGAGCCGGCGTTGGATTGGCCGCCAGTCCACTGATGATGTATTCGCTGCCATCGGCGCTGAATCCGCCATACGCGTTGCCCAACAGCAGCGCCGAAGGTTTGGGGCGAACCAGGGCAGGCCTCGCCTGATAATTGCGCGTTGCAATGAATGGCGCGTGTACCGGCGATACCTTGCGGCGATGAATCTGTTCAGCCAGGCTGCCCGAACCTTCGTTCAGCACCAGCCTGGCTACCGAGAGCACCAGCACGCGATCTTCGTTCGATAGCTGTTGCACCGCACGCACAAAAATCCCGCCCGGACGATCCAGTAGCGTGGCTTCACTGCCGGAGGTGATCAGGCCCATGATCGCGTCCTGCAGTTGCTGGCGATAACCGGCCTGGTCTTCATTCCAGATCAACAGGTCGACCACCAGTCCTTTTTGCCGCCAGTAGGCGTGGGCCTGAATCAACTGCCGCACCAGGGCGATGTTGTCCAGGCTTTGGATTTGCAGCAAAACGATGGGCAGGTCGCCGGAGATGGCCTGACCCCAGAGCCCCGATTGATTGCGCCGATTGGCAATCAGCACGGCGTTGTCGGCGCGCATCGAGGCGTTCGCATACAGCAGCGACGAGGCCATCTGTTCGAACAGACGGGCGTCGGTCAGCGAGATGTTGAGCTGGCGCAGCAACACCTGGCTATGGGTCCAGGACAGGTCGAACACCCGGTCGGCGAGGTGGCGGTCGCGGTACTTGTTGATCAGGTAGACGCAATCATCACGGTTGTCGGCGACGCCTGTAACCAGGTCGATGGTGGCCTGCTGGCCGGGTTGCAGGGTAAACCTGCAACGTATCGCGACCACCGGGTCCAGCACCGGGCCTGCGCTGTCTGACAAGTGCACGCAATCGGGATCGAGAGCTGCAGGTGACACCAGGCTGCGCCCCCGGCCGATGAATCGGGCACGATCGGTTTCATACGAGATCGCATCGATGTCCACGCCGTGTGCCGCCAGTAAATGGCACATCCACGGTGTGGATTCATCGCTCGCCCGGGGACGGCGGCTGCAGACAATAGCCTGGAGCGCCGGCAGCAGTTCGGTCTGCACGAACAGCTTACTGAACGCCGGATGCATGGCATCGCTGGCCGGGGACGCCAGCACTACTTCGGCATAGGTAGTGATTTCAAGCGTCTTGGCCGATGATGCTCGGTTGGTGACGCGCAGGCGACGCAGTTCGATGTCGTCTTCAGGCGAAACGACAATCTCCAGGTGAGTGTCGAAATCCAGGTTGCGCGCCCGGAACTCTGCATGGGAGTCGCTGAAAATAGCCTCGTGGCTCTCGGGCTTTTGCAACGTTGGCTGATGCGCGGTCGACCAGACCGCATTGGACTGCACATCGCGCAGATAGCAGAACGTCCCCCAGTTGTCTTGGGAAATATCCTCCTGCCAACGTGTGACGGCCATGTCATGGCGACGGCTGTATCCACCGCCACCGCTCGACAGCATGACGTGGTAGCGGCCGTTGGAAAGCAATTGCACGGCTGGACGCTTGCGGCCTGGGTCAGCGAACACCCGAAGCCCTGCGTCCTGGCCCTGGCCTCCATCGCCGAGAACGGGTGACTGTGCAGTTTGCAGATACGGCGCAGCGGATTTTGGAACCCGCTCCTGCAACAGCAGCAGGGCTGATTGCATCGCCGGGTCGGCCCCGAATCGTCGTTGCATGGGTTGATCGAGCAAGCGGCTGGTCAAGGCCAGCAGGCTCATGCCCTGGTGGTGAGCCATGAATGAACGGACCACGACGTTGGTCTGGCCGCGCGGTAAGCGGGCCTCGGAGTAGTCCACCGCCTCATACAAACCGAAACGTCCCGAGGAGCCTTGCAGGGCAAGCCGTTGCAAGTTCATGCAGGCCGCATCGGCATCGACCATCAACGCCAGAGCGCTGGCGTAGGGCGCGATCACCACGTCATTGCTCAGCCCGCGCTGGAGTCCCAGGGCTTGAACGCCGAAGGCACGATACTGGTAATTGAAATGCGCATCGAGGGTGTTATAACCGGACTCCGAAACACCCCATGGAATGCCCAGCAGGTTACCGTGTTCGATCTGCACCGCCACGGCGGCACGGCAAGTCTGGTCCAGCAGGCTGCCGTCATAGTTGGGCATCACCAGCATGGGCATCAGGTATTCAAACATCGAGCCCGACCAGGACAGCAACGTCGGTACACCCGCGTTTTCTCCCAGAAGCCTTCCCAAGGTGAACCAGGCGCGTTGGGGAATTTGCCCTTGAGCGATGGCCACGTAATTGGTCAGCCGCACTTCGGATGCCAGCAGGTCGTAGTAACCGCTATCGAGCCTGCGGTCCTCGGCGTTGTAGCCGATGACGAACAGGTCACGCTGGTTGTCGTAAAGCAATGAGAAATCCATCTGCGCCAGTGATGCCGCCAGTAACGCCAGACGATCCAGAGTCTCCAGGCGCCTCTCGGCGGTACTACGGACCTGCTTGATTTGCGCGTGATGGTCCACTGCCCAGTCAACGGGGTTCAGCGCCGCCAGTTGGCGCAAGGTGCAAGGCGGCGAGTACGTGGCGGCCAGCGGGGCAGGGAATCGAAAACGCTGCAATTCTTCTGACCAGTCGCTGCATTGACGCAGAAACGTTTCTCGCCAGTAGAGGCTTTCCTCATCGGTGTCTACAGGCGAGTTGGTGGCCATCAGGCGAGCCGCGTGCAGCAGGTCCGCCAGCGCCTCGGGGGGCGATTGCGGGGCCTGTTCCAGGCTTTTTCGCAGTTCATTGAGGGCTGTTTCATCCGCGCGCGAAGCACGTTGGGCCTCTGCAAGGATATCCAGAGTGTCGCGCAGGCCTTTGACCACGGCAGTGCCGAACATCGGGGCGTCTGCAAGCTGCCTGATGCCGACGCTCAAGGTCAGCAGCAGACCCGCCAGGTTGCCGCTGTCGACGGTGGAGACGTAATGCGGGTGCAGCGGCTCCAGGGTTTGCGTGTCGTACCAGTTGTAGAAGTGCTGCCGATAACGCTCCAGGCCGTCCATGCTGTCCAGTGACGCTGCCAGCCGTGTCAGCAACCGTTCGGTGCTCAGGTAAGCGAAATCATGAGCGGCCAGATGGGCGAGCAAGGACATGCCCATATTGGTCGGCGAGGTTCGATGAGCAATCGCGGGCCGGGGTTCTTCCTGCACATTGTCCGGTGGCAGCCAGTGATCCTCAGGCCCGACGTATTGATCGAAGAACGCCCAGGTCTTGCGCGCCAGCAACCGCAGGAAGCGCAATTGCTCCGCCGACGGTGCGAAGGTCGACTGCTTGGGTGGCGAGCTGAGCCGCCAGGCGATCCAGGGGCCAGCCAGCCACGTCAGCAGCAGCGGACTGGCGATTGCCAGCGTTTGCGGATTATTCGCCAGCAAGGCCAGGGAAGTCAGGGCCGCCACCGGCTGAATCCACATCTGGCGATAGAGGTCGCAGAGCCGGTTTTCGGTGGTGCGCTCCACCTCCTGCGAGGGCTGCCATTGCAACAGCAAGCGTCTACTGAAGCCGATTCGCCACAGCGAGCGCAGGAGCGCATCGGCGCTGTAGAACATCTCGAAGGGTAGCCAGGCGAGGGTCAGACAAGCCCGGGCCAGGTCCTGCCCCAGATCGCCGAGCAGCGCTCGCACATATTGTGTATAGGGTACATCGGCGAGGGGCTGCATCAGGTCGGTCACCGTCCGCAGCAACGGTTGAATCACCAGCAACCCGATGACGGTGAACGTCCAGTTGAGGGGCGCACTGCTGGCAAACCATCCCCATGAAAGCATCAGCAAGAGCGCCATCGGTTCCAGGCTGCGCCGCAGGTTGTCGAGAATCTTCCAGCGTGCCATGACGCTCAGCCGGTTATGCACCCATTTGCCGTCGGCGTTAGGTACCCGGGGCAATGTCCACGGCAGCAGTTGCCAGTCGCCGCGAACCCAGCGATGCCGTCGTTTGACATCAGCACCGAAGCGCGAGGGGTATTGCTCGTAGAGTTGCACATCGCTTAGCAGCCCGGATCGTGCATAACAGCCTTCGATCAGGTCGTGGCTGAGAATCTGGTTATCCGGCAAGCAGCCTTCCAGCGCGCAGGTGAACGCATCTACGTCGTAGATGCCTTTGCCGATGAACGAGCCTTGCTGGAACAGGTCCTGGTAAACGTCCGACACCGCCCGGGTGTAGGGGTCTACTCCAGCATCGCAGCCAAACAGTCGGGCGTACATCGAGCGCGTGGCGCTGGTCAGGCTGATGCCCACTCGCGGTTGCAACACCGCGTAGCCGGAAACGATTTGCTCGCCAGCACTATCAAACAACGGCCGATTCAACGGGTGCATCATCGCCGCCACGCATTGGCGGGCGACATCGCGCGGCAGCAGGGTGTCGGTGTCCAGGGTGATCACGTAACGCACACCGCTCAACGGGGTGATGTCGCCGACGATGGCATCGAAACGTTCCTGCCCATGGCCACGCAACAGGGCGTTGAGCTCGATCAGCTTGCCGCGTTTGCGCTCATGGCCCATCCACACCCGTTCGCTCGCGTTCCAGCGACGCGGCCGGTGCAGTAGAAAGAAGCGGTCGCTGAGTCCGTCCGCATACTTCTGGTTCAGCAGGGTGATTGCACGGGTGGCGTGGGTGAGCAGCTCGGCGTCCTGGGGCTCAGACGCTTGTGCGGCATCCAGGAAATCGCTGAGCAAGGCGAAATACAGGTTACGGTCGCGGTTGGCGAGAAAACGCACTTCAAGGCCTTCCACCAGTTCGTCCACATCGGCCAGGCTGGCGATCAGCGTCGGGATCGCCACCAGGGTCCTCGCGTCATCGGGAATACCGTCGGCGTAATCCATTTTCGGCAATACCGCCGGCACCAGGCTGAACGTCACCAACCAGTTGATCAGGCCGATCGCGAGTCGACTGGTCATGATCAGGCAGGGAATCGCCAGCAATAGAAGCGGCGCATCCGCCAGCCCGTCGCGCCGCGCGGAGTCCAGCAGCGGCCAGGCGAAGATAAACGTCAGAAAAGCCACCGGCGCCAAGTAAAACATCAGCGGCGATTGCTGCAACAATCGGCTCCAGCGCTCATGGAATGGCACCCGGGCATCAAGTCGTTGCTCCAGCGTCGGCAGGCCTGCGCTGATCAGGTAATACCCGACGTGACGGGCCAGCACTGGGGAGTCGACCGTGGCGTTAGCGCTGGCGGTGAGGTTGATCGCAGTGCGGGCGACCTGTATTTCCGAGTGTTGGGGGCTTCTTCGGGCAAGGCGTTCAATGACATGCCGATAGCTGTCACGGGTGCTGAAGTCCATCGCTTGATAAACGCCCGACGGGTCTTCCCTGAGCAACTGGTCGACATGACTCATCGACTCGACGAACTCGCGCCAGTCAGTGGCGGACAAGAGGCGCAGGCTGCCGATGCTGTTGCTGATGGACACCTGATCCGCTGACTGTTGTTGCGCGTCGAGCTGCACCTGGTGTTCGATGCTGGAGCCGGTCTCACTGAGCACCTGTTCGATCCAGTTCAACGGGAGGGCCAGGGCGGCGCTCTGACCCTGCAGGCGGCGGGTGAATTCAGCGATAAAGGCGGCGGTGATCGGCGGGGCGGAGCGGGCCATGTCGGCCACGGTCAGCACCACGCTTTTGATGTCGCGCTCTGAGGTTTCGATAAGGCGCTCGGCCCAATCATCGGCCAGATTGCGATCATCGGCATTGGCCATGACCCGCGAGGCCACTCGCCGCAGGTTTTCGATCAACGCCAGACGCAACATGATCGGTATCGCCCACAGTTCCCCCAGCGCCAGTGGCATTACAGTCTGATAGGAAAAAATGAAGCGGCTCAGGCTTTGCTCATCGACGCGACCGTCGCCATGGGAAATAGTCTCCAGTGCGATGTCATAGACCCGAGGCAGCCCGGCGGACGGGCCGTTGATCAGGCGTGGCAACTCCCGGCTATAGCCTTTGGGCAGGTGCGTGCGGGCGGTGCGAATGTGGTCTTCGACCAGAAAGTAATTGTCCAGTAACCATTCCGCTGCCGGCGTCACCCGTCGGCTGGACATTTGCGCACTGGTCAGCGCCGCGCAGCTGCGTTTGAGCAGTGCTTCGTTGTCATCGAGCCTGCGCAGCATCGAGTCCCGAGAGGACAGGACGGTCAGGCGATGCTGCCCGGCCAGGGCGATGCCGTGGCTGGCCATCTGATCGGCGCTGAAAAGCTCCGAGCGCAAGATCGGCTCGTATTTGAATCGAGGTGGGGAAAACTGTCCGGTTCGCCAAAAGCCGGGCAAGCGAGTAAGCACCTTTTGTATGCGTGTCCATATGCTATTCATAAGCCCCTGTACCAGAAACGCACGACTAAAATTGCGCGCATTTTGAAAGGTGCGCCAACGCATTGCGTCAGCACTGAGCAGCGCCTTTTGGACGTAGCTTTTCAGCCTCGAGTGTGAGGACTAAGCGCACTGTTCGTCTGTTCGCTGGCGAACATAGCGAGCGATCTCTCGAGGCTCACCGACCTCGATTCTCGGGCATATAACGGGTGGTTGGCAGGTGGGTTCCAGAGAACTGAATCTCGTGCCTTGTTTGAACGATCGAGCCATGGATATTAGCGAATGGGCAAATTCACACGGAAAATCGTGCCCTGCTCCAGCGTCGACTCGACCTCTATTTTGCCTCCATGGCCCTCGACTATTTGAGCGGCTATGAACAATCCCAGCCCGAGGCCAGACGATGCCCCTCGTTCACTCTTGGAATACCTGGAATAACGTCCTTCCGGATCGAAGAGGGTGGGCAATGCACTGGAAGGAATAGGTTCTCCGTAATTCTGCACGTAAAAGCAGGCGGTGGTGCCATCCCCGGTCAAGGTGATGTGGATCGGAGACTGCACTTTGCCGTGTCGCACGGAATTGCCAATGAGATTCGAGAAAACCTGTGCCATGCGTGATGGGTCGTATTGGCCGGTTATCATTCCCGAATGGGCGAATATAATTTGTGCTTTTGGGTGCGCGATGGTGAGCTCATCCACGACGGATTGGCAAACAGACGTCAGGTCAGTTATTTCCGGTCGTACCGGGATTCCAGTCCCCAGGTTGCAGCGTGCCAGGTCAAGCAGGTCGTTAACCATCTGGTTGGCGCTTTGAGCGCTGGTAGTGATTTGCGCAATTATTCTTTTTCCACGAGTGCCCAGCTCTTCCGTCTGCCTCAGCAGATCGGCACCCAGCGTCACGGCACCCAATGGCGTGCGAAGGTCATGTCCCAGCACGCCCAAGACTGTTTTTCGTGTCGTCTCCACCGCGTGTCCATAGGCTGCTATGGACTCGACCAGCGCCTGATCGATTGCTTCATTGAATCGGATCATGTCCAGAATTTCATGGTCTTCCCCTGAATATTCCTGGGTCAACCAGAGCCTGAGTACGCTCGACCTGAGGGCGCGATACTCGGAAACCATCTGGTCCAGGGTGAAGCCCGCCATGAGTCGTGTAATGGCGTGACTTTGAGCAGCCGATTCATCCGCTGTTACAGGCCCGAGCCCGTGGGATTTGTCGATTTGTTCTTGAGGAGTTTGAGAGGTAAGCATATCGAGTGCCACACTCCTCAAAATGTGCTCGGCATGGTCTCTCAGACCTAGCGGCCCCATAGCGGGCATGGGGGTATCCACAGACCGCGCGAACTCCTCCCATGCTTGCAGAATAGGCTCCTGATTTTGGAGGATAAAATCTGAAAGTCGCATAGCAATCCTCGATCGGCCCATTGATGAAGAAGGCATCAGCCAGACAAATTTTGTTCGATGAGATCAGACTAGCGGAACACCGCTCATCAGGTGAGAGAAACGATTACTTTCTGTGACAACACTACCGGTGAAGGTTCAGGAGTCTTAACCATGTCTCCCACAGTGCTCGTCGTAGAAGATGATGAAATATTACGCTCACTGACAGGGGACGCGATTTCGCTGCTAGGTGTCTGTGTGGTGGGTTGCGCATCTGCAGACGATGCACTTCCCATGCTGGAAGGCTCGTCCTCAATAGTCTTGGTAATGACCGACATCTCCATGCCGGGCAGTATGGATGGACTGGAATTGGCTCAAGTGATCTGGTTGCGTTGGCCTTCCTTGCCGGTCATCGTCACATCAGGCAACC
>Ga0247818_10002427_pt1 | contig 12058 bp, 10 predicted proteins | sample 13C_Glucose_Day1_FD_192424 | JGI IMG/M metagenome (GOLD analysis project Ga0247818, IMG submission 192424) | Soil microbial communities from agricultural site in Penn Yan, New York, United States - 13C_Glucose_Day1 | ecosystem: Environmental > Terrestrial > Soil > Agricultural land | place...
CCCTGGCCGCCCGCCATGCCGCCCGCGACGGGGATGTCCTTGGCGATGTGGATGTGCACGGCGGGTTCGATGCCGTGCCGGGCGGCCAGGGCGATCGCGGCGCGGGCGGCGAGGTTCGTGGTGTCCAGCGGGACCTGGTCCGCGTCCGGCCCCGAGCAGGTGACGCGCAGCTCGTCGGCGGGGGTGACGGTGACCTCGTCGTACAGGCCGACGGCGAGGAAGACGTTGGCCAGGTCGTGGAAGCCGTCGGGGCGCGGGGCGCCGACGGCGAGCTGGGCGTTGACCTTGGCGGGTACGCGGACGGTGACGCTGTGGGTCATGCGGAGGGCTCCGGCTTGTTCTCGGCGATGGCTGCGAACTCCTCGACGGTCAGCGCCTCGCCGCGGGCCTGCGGCGAGATGCCGGCCGCGGTCAGGGCGGCCTCGGCGGCGGGCGCCGAGCCGGCCCAGCCGGCCAGGGCCGCGCGCAGCGTCTTGCGGCGCTGGGCGAAGGCGGCGTCCACGACGGCGAAGACCTCGGCCCGGCTCGCGGTGGTCCGGATCGGCTCGGTGCGCCGCACCAGGGACACCAGGCCGGAGTCGACGTTGGGCGCGGGCCAGAAGACCGTGCGGCCGATGGATCCGGCGCGCTTGACGTCGGCGTACCAGTTGGCCTTGACGGAGGGCACCCCGTAGACCTTGTTGCCGGGGCGGGCGGCCAGCCGGTCGGCCACCTCCGCCTGGACCATCACGAGCGTGCGTTCGATGCTGGGGAAGCGCTCCAGCATGGTGAGCAGGACCGGTACGGCGACGTTGTACGGCAGGTTGGCGACGAGCGCGGTCGGCGCGGGGCCGGGCAGTTCTGTCACGAGCATCGCGTCGGAGTGGACGAGGCCGAAGCGGTCCGCGCGCTCCGGCAGCCGGGCGGCGACCGTGGCGGGCAGGGCGCCGGCGAGCACGTCGTCGATCTCCACGGCGACGACCCGGTCGGCCGCCTCCAGCAGGGCCAGGGTGAGTGAGCCCAGGCCGGGCCCGACCTCGACCACGACGTCGTCGGGCCGCACCTCGGCGGTGCGTACGATCCTGCGGACCGTGTTGGCGTCGATGACGAAGTTCTGGCCGCGCTGCTTCGTGGGGCGTACGCCCAGCGCTGCGGCCAGCTCGCGGATGTCTGCGGGGCCCAGGAGGGCGTCGGGCTCTGTGGTGCTCACCCGTCAAGCCTACGGCCGTCGCGGGCCCCTTCCTCCGCCGCCCGGCGTGGGCCCCGGACCGGGCGGCTCCCGGAGGACGACGATCTCGTCGCCGTCGTCGAGCCCGGTGCCCGGGGCGGGTGCGACGGTGTCGCGGGTGCCGAGCCTGACGCCCTCGGCGTCGAGGAGTTCCCCGACGTCGTCCGCGAAGGTGTGCAGGGTGCGTGAGCTGCCGTCGACGCTGACGCTGACGGCCTTGTCCTGCGCGAGGAAGGCGGCGGTGCCGCCGGCCAGGACGGCGAGGACCAGGGCGCGGGGGACGAGCCGCCGCAGGCTCTCCGGGCCGCTGCGGTGCCGCCGGGCCGCCCGGTGTCCGGCGGGCCGCCTCCGTACGGGTTCCCGTGGCGGCACCAGGGTGGTGTCCAGCACGGTCGGGTCGTGGACGGGCAGGGGGCCGGGCCGGAGCGCGGCGACGATCGTCCGCTCCTCGTGGAGGGAGCGCGGCGGCGCCGGTGCGGGGACCCGCGCGGGGGCCTGCCTCGTACGCGGACCGCCGCGCGGTGCACGGTGACTGCCCTGCGAATGGCCCACGACGCTCCAGAGACTCCGGCTGCCGACCCGTTTGCGCGGGCACGATAACCGAGGTCCCGTCACCCTCCAAAGTCGTACGATTACCCGACGTGTCGCGAGGTGACGGCGGCGGCGCTCAGAAGTCGAACGCCCGCGCGGTGTTGTCGTACACGGCCGCCGCGAGGCTGTCCTCGTCGGTCCCCCTGACCCCGGCCATCGCCCGCAGGGTGACCGGGATGAGATAGGGCGCGTTGGGCCGTCCGCGGTAGGGGGCCGGTGTGAGGAAGGGGGCGTCCGTCTCGACGAGCACCAGCTCCGCCGGGACGACGGCCAGCGCGTCGCGCAGCGGCTGCGCGTTCTTGAAGGTGACGTTGCCGGCGAAGGACATGAAGTAACCGGCCGCCGCGCAGATCCGCGCCATCTCGGCGTCCCCGGAGTAGCAGTGGAAGACGGTCCGCTCCGGCGCCCCCGCGTCGGCGAGGACGCGCAGCACGTCCGCGTGGGCGTCCCGGTCGTGGATGACCAGGGCCTTGCCGTGCCGCTTGGCGATCTCGATGTGCGCCCGGAAGGACTCCTCCTGGGCGGCGACGCCCTCGGGGCCGGTACGGAAGAAGTCGAGTCCGGTCTCCCCCACGGCGCGTACGTGCGCGAGGGCGGCCAGGGCGTCGATCTCGGCGAGCGCCTCGTCGAGGGCCGCCTTGCCGCCCGGCTCGCGTGCCCCCTGCCGGGCTGTGCCCTCCGGGTCCCCGTGCACGATGCGGGGCGCCTCGTTGGGGTGCAGGGCGACGGAGGCGTGGACGGAGGGGTGCGCCGCGGCGGTCTCGGCGGCCCAGCGCGAGCCCTTCACGTCGCAGCCCACCTGGACGACGGCGGTCACGTTGACCGCCGCGGCCCGGGCCAGGCCTTCCTCGACGGTTCCGTCCTGCATGTCCAGGTGGGTGTGCGAATCGGCGACCGGAACCCTGAGGGGTTCGGGGAGCGGCGGGGCGTCGGTACGGCTCATACCCCGACTCTACGAGGGCGTGAGCCCCGCGCTCACCGCCGGTGGAAGGGACGGAGCAGGTCGGACAGGTGCCAGTGGTGTCCCTCGGGCCCGGGGGCGCGCACCGCCGCGACGGCCATCTCCTCGGCCGCCGTCTGCTCGCCCGCCTTCTTCGGACGTACGGTCTGCTGGGCCCGGAGCAGCTGCTGGACCATGGAGACCCGGCCCGCCCGCATGATCCGGACCACATGGCTGCCGCACTTCGCGCAGGTGGGGGTGGACAGCGGTGAGGGCACACGCCGCCCGTCCGCCTTGTAGACCACGAAGGCGTGGCCCGCGTGGTCGACATGGTGTTCTATCTCGTAGGCCTGCTCCCAGCCGTACCCGCACCGCATGCACGCGAAGGCGTACGCCTCGTGCACGGTGGTCGCTGCGATCTCACTCATGCCTGCTCCTCTTGTCCGATGGACAAGCACTCCGGACGAGCACTCCGGATGGTGCGTTCCACCCTCAAGTGGACGCCCTCGCCGGCGGCGAAGCACCGGGTCTGCCGAGTGTTGGAACGCTTTTGGCCGATCCGTGGCCGAAGGGCCCGGTTCGCGGCTCGGGCTTTACATTTCAGGCTAGTCCTTTGCCCTGTTCCTGGCCGGTCCGAGCCGCGTTCTTTGCCGCGACCACCGCATCGAAGACCTCGCGCTTGGGCAGCCCCGCCTCGGCGGCCACCGCCGCGATGGCCTCCTTGCGCCTCTCCCCCGCCTCCTCGCGCACCTGCACCCTGCGCACCAGCTCGGCGGCGTCCAGTCCCTCGTTCCCGGTGTCCGTGGCGCCTTCCACCACGACGGTGATCTCGCCGCGCACGCCCTCGGCCGCCCAGAGGGCGAGGTCGCCCAGCGGGCCGCGCTTCACTTCCTCGTACGTCTTGGTCAGCTCCCGGCACACGGCGGCCCTGCGGTCCGCGCCGAACACCTCGGCCATCGCGGCGAGGGTGTCGTCCAGCCGGTGGGGCGCCTCGAAGAACACCATCGTGCGGCGCTCGTCGGCGACCTCGCGCAGCTTCCCGAGGCGCTCCCCCGCCTTGCGCGGCAGGAAGCCCTCGAAGCAGAAGCGGTCCACGGGCAGCGCGGACAGGGCCAGCGCGGTCAGCACGGCGGAGGGTCCCGGCACCGCGGTGACCTTGATGTCCCGCTCCACGGCTGCGGCGACGAGCCGGTAGCCGGGGTCGGACACGGACGGCATCCCCGCGTCGGTGACGAGCAGGACGCGTGCGCCGCCGGCCAGCGCCTCGACCAGCTCGGGCGTGCGCGCGGACTCGTTCCCCTCGAAGTAGGAGACGACACGTCCCGTCGTATGGATGCCCAGCGCCTGGGTGAGCCTGCGCAGCCGCCGGGTGTCCTCGGCGGCCACCACATCGGCCGTCTCCAGCTCGGCGGCGAGCCGTGGCGGGGCGTCCGCCACGTCGCCGATGGGGGTCCCTGCGAGTACGAGCGTTCCAGTCGTTCCAGTCACATCGGCCATCCTCCCAGCACGGACGGCACCCCTCGCACAGATGCGTTCCCTACGATGGCGCGGTGACGAGTACTGCGCCCGAGGCCCAGCAGGGCACCGACGCCGGGGATCACACCGGCGACCAGCCGCATTCCTGGCAGCTGCGACTGCGCCGCTTCGGCCATTCCCCACGGCCCGAGGCGGGACTGCGCGAGCGCCTGATCCCGCCGTACACCCGGCCGGGCCGCCAGTTCTGGAACGTACTCGCCGTGCCGCCGGTGCTCGCCGGCCGCCTGGAGCGCTGGGCGGCCTGGGGCGGCCCGCTGCTGGTGGCCCTGGTCGCCGGGGTGCTGCGGTTCTGGAACCTGGGCAGCCCGAAGGCGGTGATATTCGACGAGACGTACTACGCCAAGGACGCCTGGGCGCTGGTCAACCAGGGGTACGAGGGCTCCTGGCCCAAGGACATCGACAAGCAGATCCTCAAGGACTGGTCGTCGGTGGACGTCCCGGTGGACCCGGGTTACGTCGTCCATCCGCCGGTCGGCAAGTGGGTCATCGGGATCGGTGAGCAGCTCTTCGGCTTCACGCCGTTCGGCTGGCGCTTCATGGTGGCGCTGCTCGGCACCGTGTCGGTCCTGATGCTGTGCCGGATCGGCCGCAGGCTGTTCCGCTCGACCTTCCTGGGCTGTCTGGCGGGCACCTTGCTGGCCGTCGACGGGCTGCACTTCGTGATGAGCCGGACGGCGCTGCTCGACCTGGTGCTGATGTTCTTCGTGCTCGCGGCCTTCGGCTGCCTCCTCGTCGACCGTGACCGGTCCCGCCGCAAGCTGGCCGGGGCCCTGCCGGTCGACGAGGAGGGTCTCCTGCGGCCGGACGCCCACATCGCGGAAACGCTCCGCCTCGGCTGGCGGCCCTGGCGGATCGCGGCGGGCCTGATGCTCGGCCTGGCCTTCGCCACGAAGTGGAACGGCCTCTACATCCTGGCCGCGTTCGGTGTGATGGCGGTGCTCTGGGACGTCGGCGCGCGCCGCACCGCCGGCGCCGTACAGCCCTACCGGGCGGTGGTCCTGCGGGACCTGCTGCCCGCGTTCGTCTCCACGGTGCCGGTCGCGATCGGCACGTACGTCGTCTCGTGGACCGGCTGGATCGTCACGGACAAGGGTTACTACCGCAACTGGGCCACCACCGACGGCAAGGGCGGCAGCTGGACCTGGCTGCCGGACTGGCTGCGCAGCCTGTGGCACTACGAGAACCAGGTCTACGAGTTCCACGTCGGCCTGACCTCCGGCCACACCTACCAGTCCAACCCGTGGAGCTGGATCGTCCTGGGCCGCCCGGTCTCCTACTTCTACGAGGAGCAGACGGGCTGCGCCGACTCCCCGACCGGCAAGTGCGCCCGCGAGGTCCTGGCGCTCGGTACCCCGCTGCTCTGGTGGGCGGCGTGCGTGGCCCTGCTGTACGTGCTGTGGCGCTGGTTCTTCCGGCGCGACTGGCGGGCGGGGGCGATCGCGTGCGGTGTGGCGGCGGGCTGGGTGCCCTGGTTCTTCTACCAGGAGCGCACGATCTTCCTCTTCTACGCGGTCGTGTTCGTCCCGTTCCTGTGCCTGGCGGTCACGATGATGATCGGCGCCCTGCTGGGCCCGGGGTCCGGCACCGGTCCCGGTCCGGGCCCGGAGAAGGACGACGCCGCGGGTGAACGCAGACGCACCCTGGGGGCGATCGCGGCGGGTGTGCTGGTGCTGCTGATCGTCTGGAACTTCGTCTACTTCTGGCCGATCTACACGGGCACGTCGATCCCGGACACGTCCTGGCGCGACCGGATGTGGCTGGACACCTGGGTGTAGCGGCGGCGGGGCCCGTCACGGTCGTACCCGGCCGCGGGCGGGTCCGGAGGGCAGCGTGCGGGGCGGTCGCAGGGTTGCGGTACCCGGCTGCCGTGCCCCACGATCCGCGTGGGGGTGGGCATGGAACGGCACGTACTGGAATCGCTGCTGGCCGGTGACGACGAGGCGTCGTCAAGAGCTCTGGCCACCCTCCGCGCCGGCGCCAGGTACTGGGTGGGAGACACGGCGCAGCCCGCGGGCGTGCATGCCGGAGTCTTCGGGCTCCGGCTCCGGCGCATGCGCAGGCGCGGAGTCGAACCTCTCGGCCTGGAACGAGCGGTTCGGCTCGTCCGCGAACAGGGCCGCCCCGTGCGCACGGGGCTCATCGATGCCGCCGACCGGTCATGGACCACCCTGCTCTTCCTCACCGAGGACGGCAGCGCACTGGTGGCCTGCGCCGGCTGGCCGCCGCAGGCTGCCCGGAGACCACCGCTGCAGGGCTGAGCCGACCCGCTCAGCTCGCCGCTCCTCCCGCGTGGCGGGCCGTCAGGGCCGGGGCCGGGTGCCGCGCCGGAACTGCCCGGCCTGTGTCGGAACATGACTGAAAGCGCTCTCTCGGATAGCGTCGCGGTCCGGTAACAACCGCCTCGAAGCCCACTGCCGTCCCGTATGGTGCCGAAGGAACGCCCTTTCTTGAACACGTTCAAGGAAGGGTCCATGGGGAGGGGGCCGCACAGATGCGCGGTGGGGCGAAGGTCGCCATAGTCGGCGGAGTGTTCGTACTCGTGGCCGGAGGACTCGGTTACGGCGTGTACGACGTGGTGCTGGGAGGCGGGGACGCCGGGGGGACGGAAAGCGCGTCCGCGTCCTCGGAGGTGCGGACCGGACCGCCCGGCAAGGACGAGATCGAGGAGACCGCCGAGGGCTTCCTCAAGGCCTGGGCGTCCGGTGACGCGACCGCCGCGGCTCAGCTCACGAACAACGAGTCGGTGGCCGAGCCACTGCTCACGGGGTACGCCGAGGAGGCCCACGTCACGAAGGCGGTGATCACACCGGGCCCCGCCGTCGGGACGAAGGTGCCGTACACGGTGAAGGCGACCGTCTCCTACGACGGGAAGACCAAGCCCTGGTCGTACGCCTCCGAGCTGACCGTGGTGCGGGGCCTGACCACCGGGAAGGCGCTGGTCGACTGGCAGCCCACGGTGATCCACCCGCAGCTCACCGAGGGTGCCTCGCTCAGGACCGGCGAGGCCTCGACGGCGGCGATCGAGGCCGTCGGCCACGACGGCAAGGTGCTCGACAAGGAGACCTACCCCTCGCTCGGGCCGATCCTGGACAGCCTGCGCGAGAAGTACGGCGACAAGGCGGGCGGTTCCCCGGGGGTCGAGACCTGGATCGAGCCCGAGGACGAGGCCGCGGCGGACACCACGCTGCTGACGCTGGCCAAGGGGAAGCCGGGCAGGCTGCAGACGACGCTCGACGCCGGTGCCCAGGCGGCGGCCGAGAAGGCGGTCAAGCAGTTCGGCGGGGCGTCGGTGGTGGCCGTGAAGCCGTCCACAGGTGCGATCCGCGCCGTCGCCAACAACCCGGCGACCGGCTTCAACGCCGCGATGCAGGGCAAGCAGGCGCCCGGCTCCACGCTGAAGATCGTGACCGCCGCGATGCTCCTGGAGAAGGGCCTCGTCACGGCGAACGGCGCCACGGAGTGCCCCAGGGAAGTGCTGTACCAAGGGCGTACGTTCCACAACCTGGACCACTTCGAGCTGCCCGGCTCCAGCAGTTTCACGACCAGCTTCGCGCGCTCGTGCAACACCGCCTTCATCAAGCTGATCGACGACACGAAGGACGACTCCGCGCTGCCGAAGGAGGCCCGGGACGTCTTCGGGATCGGGCTCGACTGGAAGTCCGGCATCACCTCCTTCGACGGCAGCGTGCCCGACGAGACCGGCGGCGAGGCGGCGGCCCAGTACATCGGCCAGGGCACCGTCCAGATGAACGCGCTCAACATCGCGTCCGTCACCGCGACCGCCCGCACCGGCACGTTCCGCCAGCCGGTGATCGTCCCGCAGTCCCTGGACGGCCGTCAGCTCGCCACCGCGTCACGCTCGCTGCCGCAGAACGTCACCCGGCAGCTGAACGACATGATGCGGGCCACCGCCTCCTGGGGCACCGGAAAGGCGGCCATGGCCACGGTCGGCGGCGACAAGGGCGCCAAGACGGGCTCCGCCGAGGTCGACGGGCAGGGCACGTCCAACAGCTGGTTCACCGGCTTCAGCAACGACCTCGCCGCGGCGGCGGTCGTCCAGTCCGGCGGCCACGGCGGCGACGCCGCGGGCCCCGTGGTGGCGGCGGTGCTGCGCGCCGGGTCGTAGCGGACGCGGATCCCTTCCGGGCCGGTGGCGGATCACGCCGCCGGCCCGGCCTGCTTCCCTGCGTCGCCACGGCCACGCCGCCTGCGCGCGGCGATCGCCTCCGGGTCGATGTCCGGCCGCGACCACTGCGCCGCGAGGGCGAGGCTGGCGGCCCGTCCGTCCGCGACGTGTTCGTGCGCCAGCCGCGCCGCACGGTCCGCGTCACGCGCGGCGATGGCCTCGTACATCCGCTCGTGCTCCGCGCACTGCCGGTCCGGGTCCCGCCGGGCCGTCAGGCGGAAGAGCCAGTGCATGCGCGCCTCCAGAGGGCGCATCACCCCGCTGAGCAGCGCGTTGGCCGCGAGTTCGACGATGTCGCTGTGGAAGGCCGCGTTGGCCGCGGCGATGGCGGCCCGGTCGTGCGCCCGGGTCGCGGCGCGGGCCGCGTCGAGGCCGTCCGCCAGCCGCGCCAGTCCGTCCGCGTCCGCCCGCTCCGCCGCCAGCCGGGCCGCCAGGGACTCCAGCGACTCGCGGACGTCGAAGAGATCACGGACGTCGCCCGGGGTGAAGGGCGCGACCAGGGCCCCCCGGTGCGGCACCAGCACCACCAGTCCGTCGGCCGCCAGGAGGCGCAGAGCCTCCCGCAGCGGGATGCGCGAGACCTCCAGCTCCGCGGCGAGGTCGCGCTCGACGAGCCTTTCCCCCGGCTGGAGTTCGACCTCGATGATGCGCCGCCGCAGGGTCTCGTACGCATGGTCGCGCAGCGAGGGGCGCCCCTCGTCGGACGGTCGGGCTGCTGTCACCAAGGCTCTTCCTCCGCTGTCGGGCCGGTCCCACCGTAAGCGGACCACGCGGCAGGGCGGCTACTGCTAACCGTTCGGTGACACGGCGGCAACATACGACCCGGAAACTGGGGCGCCATAGCGGTATACCACTAACCGGCTCGCGGGCCCCGTCTCCTGGAGGCATCCCAGTGGCACCATCCCGAACTCCCCTCTCCACCGTCGCCGTCGCCGCCTCCGTCGTCTCGGGGCTGCTCCTGCTGACCGGTTGCGGCGGTTCGTCCGCGGCAGAGGGCGGGGAAGACTCCGGCAAGCTCAAGGTCGGTGTCCTCTTCCCCGGTTCGCTCTCCGACGACGGCTTCATGGGATCGGCGTACCTCGGTTACCAGCGCGCGGCGAAGAAGCACGACGGCGCCGTGGAGTTCAGCAAGGTGGAGCAGGTGGCCACCGCCGACTACGAGAAGGCGCTGGTGCGCTTCGCCACCACCTCCGATCTGGTGATCTCGATCGGCGGGCAGACCGACGCCGATGTGCGCAACGTGGCGGCGCGCTTCCCGCAGGTGAAGTTCGCGGAGATCGGCGGCCCGGCCGACGGGAAGCCGCTCGCGAACCTCTCGCTGTACGACCCGCAGCAGGCCGAGGCCGCCTTCCTCTCCGGTGCCGCCTCCGCCCTGCTCTCCGAGAGCGGCACGGTCGGGTTCATCGGTGGCGCGGAACTGCCCGCCATCGTCAACGCGGCCGAGGAGTTCAGCCGGGGAGCCGAGGCGGCCGACCCGGGCGTGAAGGTCCTGGCCCCGCAGTACGTCGGCGACTTCAACGACGTCGCCAAGGCCAAGCAGTCGGCGCTGGCCGACTTCGGCGCCGGCGCGGACGTCCTGGGGCAGGTCCTCAACCTCGGCCACAAGGGGGTCGCCCAGGCCGCGGGCCAGCGCGACGGGGCGCTCATCGGCGGCCCGATAGCCCACGAGTGCGGAAGCGACCCGGCGTACGCGGGGTACGTGGAGACGGACATCGGCGCGGAGATCGAGTACGCGGTGGACCACCTGGTCGCCGGGGACTGGAAGGCCGAGGCCGTCCACTTCGGGCTGACCTTCGCGGAGCCGCACAACGACATCGTGCTCTGCGACACCGCCGACCCGGCGGTCGGCGAGAAGCTCGACGAGCTGAAGCGGAAGATCACGGCCGGCGAGATCACGACCCGATGAACGCGCTCGCTCCCGCTCTGGAGATCACCGGACTCACCAAGTCCTTCGGCGCGGTACGCGCCCTGGACGCCGTGGACCTCGTCGTCGAGGCCGGCACCGTGCACTGTGTGCTCGGGGAGAACGGCGCCGGCAAGTCGACCCTGTGCCACATGGTCGGCGGTTCCCTGGTCCCCGACGAGGGTGGCCTCCGGCTGTACGGCGCGCCCTACTCCCCCCGCAGGCCGGCCGACGCCCTCGCCGCCGGAATCGCCATGGTGCACCAGCACTTCAGCCTCGTACCGACGCTGACCGTCGGCGAGAACCTGCGCCTGCTGCGGCTGCGCGACCTGCCCCGGCGGGTGGCCCGGGTGCGTGAGGAGTACGGGCTGGAGCTGGACCTGGACGCCCGGGTCGCCGATCTGCCCGTCGGGGTGCGCCAGCGGGCCGAGATCGTCAAGGCGCTGCTGCGGGAGCCCCGGCTCCTCGTGCTGGACGAGCCCACGGGCGTCCTCGGGCCCGCCGAGACGGACGCGCTGCTCGCGACCTGCCGCAGGATCGCCGACGCGGGTCACGCCGTGGTGCTGGTGACGCACAAGCTGGGCGAGGCCGCGCGGGCCGGTGACGCGGCGACGGTGCTGCGCGGCGGCCGGGTCTCCGGCGGCGGGCCGCTGGCCGGACTCCCGCCGGAGCGGCTGGTACCGCTGATGATCGGCCGGCCCGCGGAGTCGCTGGGCGCGGGGACGGCGGGGACGATCGGCCTGGCGGTCGACGGCGGCCCGCAGGCGTCACCGTCGACCGGGGCCCCCGGCAAAGAGGGCGCGCCCGCCGCCCCGGACCGTACGGGGAAGGCGCTGCGCCTCCATGACGTCAGCGTGCGGCGCCCCGACGGGACGTACGCCCTCGACGCGGTGTCCCTGGACGTCGGCTACGGGGAGATCGTCGGGATCGCCGGGGTGGAGGGCAACGGGCAGAGCGAACTCATGGCTCTGCTCGGCGGCTCACTCACCCCCGGCTCGGGCCAGGTGGAGCTGGGCGGACGGGACGTCACACGCGTCGCGCCGCGCGAACGGAGCCGGGCGGGCCTGGGCGTGGTGCCCGAGGACCGGCTCCACGAGGGCTGCGTGCCCCGCCTCCGGGTGTCCGAGAACCTGTTCCTCGGCCGGCTCGGCCGTTTCCGCCGGTACGGGGCATTCCTCGACCGGCGGTCCATGACCCGGGCCGCGGAGGCGGTGCTCACGGAGCACGGCATCCGTGCGGACGGCCCGGGGGCCCTCATGTCGTCGCTGTCCGGCGGCAACCAGCAGAAGGTGGTGCTGGCACGGGAGCTGGCGCTCGACCCGCTGGTCTGCCTGGCCGCGTCGCAGCCGACGCGCGGACTGGACGTCGGGGCGGTGGGCGCCGTGCACGCCCGCATCCGTCAGGCGTCCGCCGGGGGGACGGGGGTGCTGGTGGTCTCCAGCGAACTGCCCGAACTCCTCGCGCTGTGCGACCGGATCGCCGTGGCCTACCGGGGGAAGCTGCTGGGCCCCGTGGACCCGTCGGAGCCGGACGCCCGGGAGCGGATCGGCGCCCTGATGCTCGGCGCGCACCCGTCGGAACCAGGCACCCGGGAGGAAGGCCCGGCCTCCGGGACCGTGCCCGTCCCCGGGCCCTCCGGGGCCGCGGCCGGCCCCCCACCGGAGACGGGCCGGGCGCTGAACCGTCGCCCACCGG
>Ga0247818_10002430_pt1 | contig 12054 bp, 11 predicted proteins | sample 13C_Glucose_Day1_FD_192424 | JGI IMG/M metagenome (GOLD analysis project Ga0247818, IMG submission 192424) | Soil microbial communities from agricultural site in Penn Yan, New York, United States - 13C_Glucose_Day1 | ecosystem: Environmental > Terrestrial > Soil > Agricultural land | place...
ATCTGCAAGGCCTGGGCACCATCATCAAAAGCAAACGGTGATTTAGATGGATATCGGGATGATTCGTGGCCTGGGCACCGTTGTTGTAATGGTGGCCTTCATCGGTCTGGCGTTGTGGGTGTTCAGCCCCAAGCGCAAGTCGGAGTTTGAAGACGCGACCTTGCTGCCTTTCGCGGATGATCCCGAAGCCATCAAGCACGTCGAGCAAGCTTCTAGGAGTAACAAAGAATGACAACGTTCTGGAGTCTGTACGTCACAGTCCTCACTCTCGGCACCATTTTCGCCCTGACCTGGCTGCTGCTGAACACCCGCAAGGGGCAGCGCACCGAGCAGACGGAAGATACGGTCGGACACTCCTTCGACGGGATCGAGGAGTACGACAACCCACTGCCAAAATGGTGGTTCATGCTGTTTGTGGGCACCATCATTTTTGCCTTGGGTTACCTGGTGCTGTACCCGGGCCTGGGCAACTGGAAAGGCCTGCTGCCGGGTTACAACTACCTCGATACCGAGAAGCAGACGCCGTTTGCCAACGGCCAGGCTGGCTGGACCGGTCCTCACGAGTGGGAAAAGGAAATGGCCAAGTCGGACGCCAAGTTCGGTCCGATCTTCGCCAAGTTCGCGTCCATGCCTATCGAGGAAGTCGCCAAAGACCCGCAAGCCCTGAAGATGGGTGGCCGTCTGTTTGCCTCCAACTGCTCGGTCTGCCACGGTTCCGACGCCAAGGGCGCTTACGGTTTCCCTAACCTGACTGACGCCGACTGGCGTTGGGGCGGCGATGCGCAAACCATCAAGACCACCATCATGGGCGGCCGTCACGCGGTCATGCCAGCGTGGGCTGAAGTGATCGGCGAGCAAGGCGTTTCGGACGTTGCGGCGTTTGTACTGACCAACCTCGATGGCCGCAAACTGCCGGAAGGCACCAAGGCTGACCCGGCTGCCGGCGGAAAACTGTTCGCCGCCAACTGCGTGGCCTGCCACGGTCCGCAAGGCAAAGGTACGCCAGCGATGGGCGCACCTGACCTGACCCACCCGGGCGCGTTCATCTACGGTTCGAGCTTCGCTCAACTGCAGCAGACCATCCGTTATGGACGTCAGGGCCAGATGCCTGCGCAAGAACAGCTGCAAGGCAACGACAAGGTTCACCTGCTGGCCGCTTACGTCTACAGCCTCTCTCAAGGTGAGAAGGCTCCGGTGACAGACGCTCAGTAAGGCAAACGCCTGAGGCAACAATAAACGGCCCCGCCAATGAAGATTGGCGGGGCCGTTTTGTTTACACCACATTGATACAGCGACCGATGGTAGCGCAGTCTGCACGTCCCGGACCGCAGCAACGAAAGCGATGCCTTGATTGCGGCGACCGCGCTGGTGCAAGGGCTGACAGTGGTCACACGTAACACCAGCGACTTTCAATCCTGCGGTGTTGCACTGCTCAATCCATGGGATGAATGAACTCGTCGCCCCGCAAAACCGTCCATAATTCACAAGTCAATTGATACAAGTCATTACACCGTCCGTTGATTTCCACCAACGTGACCAAAGGTCGCACCCGCGAGCTAGAGCGACAGGCGTATCATTGCGCCACCGCAACACCCCTTTTTGACCTCGGTTGGCATGTACTGACCGGGGCATTTGTCCACTGCCGTGGGATGCAACGATGAGCAACCAGATTCCGGTACACGACGTCACTCCGCCCGCCAAAGACGCAAACAAAAGCGTCGACCTCTATGCCTCTCGCGAAAAGATCTACACCCGCGCTTTCACAGGCCTGTTCCGCAATCTGCGGATGATGGGCGGCGCCTTTTTGTTTCTGTTGTATTTCGGTACGGTCTGGCTGAACTGGGGCGGTCATCAAGCCGTCTGGTGGAACCTGCCGGAGCGTAAATTCTTTATTTTTGGTGCAACCTTCTGGCCTCAGGATTTCATCCTGCTGTCGGGGATTTTGATTATCAGTGCCTTCGGCCTGTTCTTCATCACCGTCTACGCCGGTCGTGTCTGGTGCGGTTATACCTGCCCGCAAAGCGTCTGGACGTGGATTTTCATGTGGTGCGAAAAGGTCACCGAAGGCGACCGTAACCAGCGCATCAAGCTCGATAAAGCGCCGATGAGCGCCAACAAATTCCTGCGCAAATTCAGCAAGCATTCGATGTGGCTGCTGATCGGTTTTGTTACCGGGCTGACCTTCGTCGGTTATTTCTCGCCGATCCGCGAACTGGTGTTCGACTTTTTCACCGGCGAAGCGGATGGCTGGTCGTATTTCTGGGTCGGTTTCTTCACCCTCGCCACCTACGGCAACGCCGGCTGGCTGCGCGAGCAGGTGTGCATTTACATGTGCCCGTACGCACGTTTCCAGAGCGTGATGTTCGACAAGGACACGCTGATCGTCTCCTACGATCCACGTCGTGGCGAGTCCCGTGGCCCGCGCAAGAAAGGTATCGACTACAAGGCACAAGGCCTGGGCGATTGCATCGATTGCACCATGTGCGTCCAGGTCTGCCCGACTGGCATCGACATCCGCGACGGCCTGCAAATCGAGTGCATCGGTTGCGCCGCCTGTATCGACGCCTGCGATGCCATCATGGACAAGATGGACTACCCGCGCGGTCTGATCAGCTACACCACCGAGCACAACCTGTCCGGGCAAAAAACCCATAAACTGCGTCCGCGCCTGATCGGCTATGCCGTGGTGCTGCTGGCGATGATTTCGCTGTTGATCACCGCGTTCTTCATGCGTTCGCTGGTCGGTTTCGACGTCAGCAAAGACCGCGTGCTGTACCGCGAGAATGCCGAAGGCCGGATCGAAAACGTCTACAGCCTGAAAATCATGAACAAAGACCAGCGAGACCACACCTACGTGCTGGAGGCCACCGGTTTGCCGGACCTCAAGCTACAAGGCAAGCGCGAGATCAAAGTCGCCGCGGGGGAAATTTTCACCCAGCCAGTGGAGCTGTCCAGCGCACCGGAAAAACTGCCATCGAGCACCAACGAGGTTAAATTCATCCTCAAGGATGCCGATGACAACAGCGTTCACGTTGAAGCCAAGAGCCGATTCATCGGCCCACAAATTCGTTGAGAGAAGTCATCATGCCCGCAGCAGCTACAAGTCCCTGGTACAAGCACCTTTGGCCGTGGATCATCATCGGGATTCTGGCTTGTTCGGTGACCCTGACCTTGTCCATGGTGACCATCGCGGTGAATCACCCGATCGACCTGGTGAACGATAATTACTACGAGGCTGGCAAAGGCATCAATCGCTCACTCGACCGTGAACGGTTGGCCCAGACACTGCAACTGCGCGCCAAAATTCATCTGGATAGCGTGACCGGCGAAGTCGACCTGCACCTGAGTGGCAATAGCCAACCGAAAACCCTTGAGCTGAACCTGATGTCGCCGACACAGCCCGAGAAGGATCGCAAAATCACCCTCGCCCACAGCGACACAGAACAGGGCCGTTACATTGGTCAACTGAGCGACAAGGTCGAAGGCCGTCGCTTTGTAGAACTGCTGGGGATCGAGGGCGACAAGACCTGGCGCCTGTTCGAAGAAGAACCGGTCAGCCACGACAAGGACTTGTTGCTGGGCGATGAACCGCTGCAAGGCGCTGAAGACCTTAAAAAGTAAGCCTTACCCTGATCGTTCCCACGCTCTGCGTGGGAACGCAGCCAGGGACGCTCCGCGTCCCAGCCGAAGCGGACGCGGAGCGTCCGGGGAGGCATTCCCACGCAAAGCCCGGGAACGATCATCGGACTTCACTTCATGACCACTCCAACCCCCTGCTACCACTGCGCCCTGCCCGTCCCGGCCGGCAGCCGCTTCACCGCTGCGGTCCTGGGTGAAACCCGCGAGTTTTGCTGCCCGGGTTGCCAGGCGGTGGCTGAAGCTATCGTGGCGGGTGGACTGGAAAGCTATTACCAGCATCGCAGCGAGTCATCGGCCAACCCCGAAGCCTTGCCGGTGCAGTTGGTGGACGAACTGGCGCTGTACGATCGCGCCGACGTGCAAGCCCCCTTCGTACGCCACGACGGCGACCTCGCCGAGACCACCCTGTTGATGGAAGGCATCAGCTGCGCCGCTTGCGGCTGGTTGATCGAGAAACACCTGCGCGGCTTGCCGGCAGTGGCCGAAGCGCGCCTCAACCTGTCCAATCACCGCTTGCACGTACGCTGGGCCGACGCGCAACTGCCGTTGAGCCAAGTCCTCAGTGAATTGCGCCACATCGGCTATGCCGCTCACCCGTATCAGGCCGACCGCGCCAGCGAACAACTGGCCAGCGAAAACCGTCTGGCCTTGCGACAACTGGGTGTCGCCGGACTGCTTTGGTTCCAGGCGATGATGGCGACCATGGCCACCTGGCCGGAATTCAATATCGACCTCAGCCCTGAAATGCACACCATTCTGCGCTGGGTCGCGCTGTTTCTGACCACACCGATTGTGTTCTACAGTTGCGCACCTTTTTTCAAAGGCGCCATGCGTGATCTGCGCACCCGTCACTTGACCATGGACATTTCGGTCTCACTGGCGATTGGCAGCGCCTACCTCGCCGGGATCTGGACTTCGATCACCGGCGTCGGTGAGTTGTATTTCGATGCGGTCGGGATGTTTGCGCTGTTCCTGCTGGCCGGCCGTTATCTGGAACGCCGGGCCCGAGAGCGCACTGCTGCCGCTACCGCACAACTGGTCAACCTGCTGCCCGCTTCATGCCTGCGCCTGAGTGCTGATGGCCAGAGCGAGCGAATCCTGCTCAGCGAATTGCGCGTGGGTGATCAGGTGCTGGTCCATCCTGGGGCGATCCTGCCGGCTGATGGCAAGATCCTCGATGGCCAATCGAGCATCGATGAATCGCTGCTGACCGGCGAATACCTGCCGCAACCGCGAACGCCCGGCGATGCAGTGACCGCCGGCACGCTGAACGTCGAAGGGGCGTTGACCGTGCAAGTGTTGGCTCTGGGCCAGGACACGCGACTGTCCGCCATTGTCCGCCTGCTGGACCGCGCGCAAGCGGAAAAGCCGCGCCTGGCGGAAATCGCCGACCGTGCCGCGCAGTGGTTTTTGCTGCTGTCGCTGATTGCCGCTGCTGTCATTGGCGTGTTGTGGTGGGAACTGGATTCATCGCGGGCCTTCTGGATTGTGCTGGCCATGCTCGTCGCCACCTGTCCCTGTGCTTTGTCCCTCGCGACACCCACTGCGTTGACCGCCGCCACCGGCACGCTGCACAAACTCGGCCTGTTGCTGACGCGCGGCCATGTGCTGGAAGGCATGAACCAGATCGACACGGTGATCTTCGACAAGACCGGCACCCTCACTGAAGGGCGTCTGGCGTTGCGTTCAATCCGTCCCCTTGGCGCACTCGACAGTGACCAGTGCCTGAGCCTCGCCGCCGCCCTGGAAAACCGCTCCGAGCACCCGATCGCTCGCGCCTTTGGCCGCGCGCCACTGGCCGCCGATGAAGTCCACAGCACGCCGGGGCTGGGTCTTGAAGGCCTGGTCGGCGTCCAGCGATTGCGCATTGGCCAGCCTGGTTTCGTCTGCGAACTCAGCGGTGCAGCCGTGCCCTTGATGCCAGATGAAGCAGGCCAATGGTTGCTGCTCGGCGACACTCAGGGGCCTCTGGCGTGGTTTGTCCTCGACGACCGTTTGCGCGCCGATGCTCCGGCCTTGCTGCAAGCCTGCAAGGCGCGGGGCTGGCGCACCTTGTTGCTGTCCGGCGACAGTTCGCCGATGGTCGCCAGCGTCGCCGCCGAGCTGGGCATCGACGAGGCCCGTGGCGGTTTACGGCCGGACGACAAACTGCAGGTCCTGCAACAACTGCACAAGGAAGGCCGCAAGGTGTTGATGCTCGGTGACGGGGTCAACGACGTGCCGGTGCTGGCCGCCGCCGACATCAGCGTGGCGATGGGTTCGGCCACCGATCTGGCAAAAACCAGCGCCGATGCCGTGTTACTGTCCAACCGTCTCGACGCGCTGGTGCAAGCCTTCAGTTTGGCGCGGCGAACCCGTCGGATTATCATCGAGAACCTCCTGTGGGCCGGGTTGTACAATGGCCTCATGTTGCCGTTCGCTGCCTTGGGCTGGATCACGCCCGTCTGGGCGGCCGTCGGCATGTCGATCAGTTCGTTGACCGTGGTGCTGAACGCCCTGCGCCTGACTCGCCTGCCGAGTGCGCCTGCTGCCAGCACCACGCCAGAAACCCGCCCGCTGCCGGCCTGAGCCAGCGCGGGCATGGAGTCCACCCATGCCAGCTCTATACGTGATGATCCCGGCCGCATTGGTGCTCGTGGCCATCGCTGTCTACATCTTCTTCTGGGCGGTCGACAGCGGTCAGTACGACGACCTCGACGGCCCGGCCCACAGCATTCTGTTCGACGACCAGGACCCGGCCCACAAAGCAGCGGTCGAAGAAGCCAGCGGCCATCCGGCCAAGCCGGACGACAAGGCGCCGCCTCATGCTTGAATTGGCGCCATTGCTGGTGTCTGCGGTAATTCTCGGTTTGCTCGGGGGTGGCCATTGCCTGGGCATGTGCGGCGGCTTGATGGGCGCGCTGACCCTGGCGATTCCCAAAGAGCAACGCAGCCGTCGCTTTCGGCTGCTGCTGGCCTACAACCTGGGACGAATCCTCAGTTATGCCACGGCCGGCCTGCTGATCGGCCTGGCGGGCTGGGCCGTGGCCAACAGTCCGGCTGCGATGTTTATGCGGGTCATCGCCGGGTTGCTGCTGATCGCCATGGGCCTGTACCTCGCCGGCTGGTGGAGCGGCCTGACCCGCATCGAAAGCCTGGGTCGCGGCCTGTGGCGGCATATCCAGCCGGTTGCCAACAAACTGTTGCCAGTGTCGAGCCTGCCCCGCGCCCTGCTGCTGGGGGCGCTTTGGGGCTGGCTGCCGTGCGGGTTGGTTTACAGCACGTTGCTGTGGTCGGCCAGCCAGGGCAATGCGCTGGACAGTGCCTTGTTGATGCTCGCGTTCGGACTCGGCACCTGGCCGGTGCTGCTTGCCACGGGCCTGGCCGCTGAGCGGGTGACGGCGCTGTTGCGCAAACGCAGTGTGCGTATGGCCGGTGGATTGCTGGTGATGGTGTTTGGCATTTGGACCTTGCCAGGGCCGCATCAGCATTGGCTGATGGGCCACTAGATCAACACCACAGCTCTGTAGCAGCTGCCGAGCCTGCGAGGCTGCGTTCGGCTGCGAAGCAGGCGTGAAATCAGGCAATGCGGTGCTTCAGGAAAACCTCGCGTTCAGGGTTTACGACTGCTTCGCAGCCGAACGCAGCCTCGCAGGCTCGGCAGCTGCTACAGGTCCGTGCTCACCGTTGATGCAAATCAAGATACCCAACCGCCCCACGCCCTAGACTCGCAGACACTGCCAGCCTATCCGGGGGAATGCCCGCATGATGCTCGACGCCATTAGTTGGGACACCGATCTGATCCGCCGTTATGACTTGGCGGGACCGCGTTACACCTCTTACCCGACTGCGGTGCAATTCAACAGTCAGGTCGGCTCGTTCGACCTGTTCCACGCGCTGCGCGACAGCCGCAAGACGATGCGTCCGTTGTCGCTGTACGTGCACGTGCCGTTTTGCGCGAACATTTGCTACTACTGCGCCTGCAACAAAGTCATCACCAAAGACCGTGGCCGCGCCCTGCCCTACTTGCAGCGCCTTGAGCAGGAAATCCAGCTGATCGCCTGTCACCTCGACCCGGCGCAGAAGGTCGAACAGCTGCACTTTGGCGGTGGCACCCCGACTTTTCTCAGTCATGATGAACTGCGCCAGTTGATGGCCCAGTTACGCAAACACTTCAACTTGTTGGATGACGATTCCGGCGACTATGGCATCGAAATCGACCCTCGCGAAGCCGACTGGTCGACCATGGGCCTGCTGCGCGAACTGGGCTTCAACCGCGTCAGCATTGGCCTGCAAGACCTCGACCCGGCGGTGCAACGGGCGGTCAATCGCCTGCAAAGCCTGGAAGAAACCCGCGCAGTAATCGACGCCGCCCGGACCCTGCAATTTCGTTCGATCAACATTGACCTGATTTATGGCTTGCCCAGGCAGACGCCCGAAAACTTCGCCCGCACCGTCGATGAAGTGATCAACCTGCAACCAGATCGGCTCTCGGTATTCAACTATGCGCACCTGCCAGAACGCTTCATGCCACAGCGGCGCATCAACAGCGACGAGCTGCCCACGCCAGCGCAGAAGCTGGAAATGCTCCAGCGCACCATTGAACAACTGACCGCTGCCGGCTACCGCTACATCGGCATGGACCACTTTGCCCTGCCCGACGACGAATTGGCTATTGCCCAGGAAGATTCGACCCTGCAACGCAACTTTCAGGGCTACACCACCCACGGCCATTGCGATCTGATCGGTTTGGGGGTGTCCGCCATCAGCCAGATCGGCGACCTGTACTGCCAGAACACCAGCGACCTGGCGCAATACCAGAACACCCTGGCCACCGCTCAACTGGCCACCTGCCGTGGCCTGGTGTGCAACGCCGATGACCGGTTGCGACGGGCGGTGATACAGCAGCTAATCTGCAATTTCAGCCTGGAATTCGTCGAAATCGAGGAGGTCTTCAACATCGACTTTCGCGGTTACTTCGGCCAATTGTGGCCGCAGCTTCAGACCATGGCCGATGACGGCTTGATCACCCTCGACAACGAACGAATCACCGTTCTGCCGGCCGGTCGTTTGCTGGTGCGGTCGGTGTGCATGGTGTTTGATGCCTATCTGCAAGAGCTCAACCACCAACGGTTTTCCAGGGTGATCTAGCCACCCCCAAACATCGCCCTATATCGTCTCAGGACAATATCTGCGCAAACTGGCCGGAACGCCCTCCTGTGGGTTACCCTTACGTCTTATGTGTGTTTCCCACAAGGATTGAAGAAATGTCCGAGCCAGTCAAACTGCGTGCTCATAACCAGGCCCATTGCAAGGATTGCAGCCTCGCCCCCCTGTGTTTACCGCTGTCTCTGAACCTGGAAGACATGGATGCACTGGACGACATCGTCAAACGCGGCCGCCCGCTGAAAAAAGGCGAGTTCCTGTATCGCCAGGGCGACACTTTCGATTGCGTTTACGCAGTACGCTCCGGCGCCCTCAAGACGTTCAGCCTGAGCGACAGTGGTGAGGAGCAACTCACCGGCTTCCACCTGCCGAGTGAACTGGTCGGCCTGTCGGGCATGGACACCGAAAAGCATCCCGTGTCCGCGCAAGCGCTGGAAACGACTTCGGTGTGCGAAATCCCTTTCGACCGCCTCGACGAACTGGCCCTGCAACTGCCGCAACTGCGCCGTCAGTTGATGCGCGTCATGAGCCGCGAGATTCGTGAAGATCAACAAATGATGTTGCTGCTGTCGAAAAAAACCGCCGACGAGCGCATCGCAACGTTCCTGGTCAACCTGTCGGCACGTTTTCGCGCCCGCGGCTTCTCGGCCAACCAGTTCCGCCTGAGCATGTCGCGCAACGAAATCGGCAACTACCTGGGGCTGGCGGTCGAAACCGTGTCCCGGGTCTTCACCCGATTCCAGCAGAACGAATTGATCGCGGCCGAAGGCAAAGAAATCCATATCCTTGACCCGATCCAGCTCTGTGCGTTGGCCGGCGGCTCTGTCGAAGGCTGATTACAACCCTTGCGGCTGAGCGAAACCGTTCAGCCGCCGTTATACTGCGACGTTTGCAACCTGCCAGGACACCTTGACGATGGTCTTCGACTCCTTCGACATCAAATCCCTGATCCGCCCCGTGATCGACTTCCCCAAGCCGGGTGTGATCTTTCGTGACATCACACCGTTGTTTCAATCGCCCACGGCCCTGCGCCTGGTGATGGACAGCTTTGCCCATCGCTACGTCGAAGCCGATTTCACCCACATTGGTGCGATGGATGCGCGTGGCTTTCTGATCGGTTCGGTGCTGGCCTATCAGCTGAACAAGCCGCTGGTGTTGTTCCGCAAGCAAGGCAAACTGCCGGCCGACGTGCTGGCCGAAGGTTACGCGACCGAGTACGGCGAAGCGTTCCTCGAAGTGCATGCCGACAGCCTGTGCGAGGGCGATTCGGTCGTGATGTTCGATGACCTGATCGCCACGGGCGGTACACTCATCGCCGCGGCGAACCTGATTCAACGCATGGGCGCGAGGGTCCATGAAGCGGCGGCGATTATTGATCTGCCGGAGCTGGGCGGGTCGCAGCGGTTGGAGGATATGGGGATTCCTACTTTCTGCCTGACGCAGTTTGCGTTGACTGACAAGTAAGCGGTGCCTTCAAAATTCGCGAGCAGGCTCGCTCCCACTAGGGTTTTGTGAACACCACAAATCCAGTGTGGGAGCGAGCCTGCTCGCGAAGGCGTCAGTGGCAACACTTCAGGCATCAAAGCCCCATCTGCTTACTGATAATCTCGTTCATCACTTCCCGCGTCCCGCCTCCAATCGACAAAATCCGGTTATCCCGGTACAGGCGCTCCACCAGGCTTTCGCGCATGTAACCCAAACCACCGAGGATCTGCACCGCGTCGGTGACGATCCGGTCCGCGGTATCGGTGGCAAAATTCTTCGCCATCGAAATCTCCTTGATCACACTCTTCCCCGTCGCCATCTTCGCCGCCTGGCGATAAGTAAATTCCCGGGACACCTCCAGCGCTGTCGCCATCTCGGCGAGGCGGTGTTTGAGTACCTGGAACTTGCCGATGGGCTTACCGAAAGCTTCGCGCTGGCGTGCCCATTTCAGGCTTTCCTCCAGCGCCAGCTGCGCGGTCATGTTGGCCATCAGCGCCAACGCCAGCCGCTCACTTTGAAAGTTGCCCATGATGCAGGCGAAGCCCATGTTTTCCGCACCGATCAGATTACCCACCGGCACCCTGCAATCGTCGAAGAACAACTCCGCCGTGTCCGACGCCCACCAGCCCATTTTCTTCAGCTGACGGCCAACGGTGAAACCGGGTGTGCCCTTTTCGATCAACAACAGGCTGATACCACCAAAACCCGGCTCGCCAGTGCGCACCGCGACGGTGTAGAAATCGGCACGAACGCCGCTGGTGATAAAGGTTTTGCTGCCGCTTACGCGGTAGAAGTCGCCGTCGTGCACGGCACGGGTTTGCAGGTTGGCGACGTCGGAACCGCCGCCGGGTTCGGTGACGGCCAAGGCGCTGATCTTCTCGCCGGACAATACCTGTGGCACGACGCGATCGCGGACTTCAGGCCTGGCCCACTTGAGGATCGGTGGCAGGCCGATGTCCAGCGAACCGAGACCGGCCACCAGTCCCCCAGAACCGCAGCGCATCAGCTCTTCGCTGGCGGCGACCTTGGCGAACAGATCGCCTTCGTGACTGCCGCCCAGTGCTTCGGGGTAGCCAATGCCCAGAATCCCCGCGCTACCAGCCTTGAGGTAGAGCTCACGGGGGAAGCTTTCCGCTTCCTCCCACTGATTAATGTCCGGGAGAATCTCACGCTCGACGAAACGTCTGACGCTGTCACGGACCAATTGATGGCTGGGATCGAAGTATTCCTGAAAGGCAGGCATCGGCGAACTCCACTGAAGATTCAGCGACGTTAACCGAGCGCTTGCTTGGTTTTCAACAGGAATGTGAATCAGCGGGACCGAGGCGCCTCCATCGCGGGCAAGCCCGCTCCCACAGGTGCAGCGCTGTACCTGCTGGGAGCGGGCTTGCCCGCGAAGGGGCCATTTCAGCCACTACAAGGCAATCGGCTTACGCCCCGCAAACGAATGCGCCAACGTCCCGCCATCCACCAACTCCAGCTCGCCACCCAACGGCACGCCATGGGCGATACGCGAGGCAATCAGGCCTTTATTGCTGAGCAACTGTGCGATGTAGTGCGCCGTCGCCTCACCCTCCACCGTCGGGTTGGTCGCGAGGATCACTTCCGTAAAGCTGCCGGCCTCTTCAATTCGCGCCATCAACTGCGGGATGCCTATCGCCTCTGGCCCGAGGCCGTCGAGCGGGGACAAATGCCCCTTGAGGACAAAGTAGCGACCACGGAACCCGGTCTGCTCCACCGCATAGACATCCATCGGACCTTCCACCACACACAACAAGGTGTCAT
>Ga0247818_10002431_pt1 | contig 12053 bp, 11 predicted proteins | sample 13C_Glucose_Day1_FD_192424 | JGI IMG/M metagenome (GOLD analysis project Ga0247818, IMG submission 192424) | Soil microbial communities from agricultural site in Penn Yan, New York, United States - 13C_Glucose_Day1 | ecosystem: Environmental > Terrestrial > Soil > Agricultural land | place...
AGGAACTGCTGGAGGCATCAGAGACGTACCAGGAGATTGTGAACTCCCAGCTCGCAGCGGAGGAGGCAGCATGAGCCGCACCGACAAGGCGCCGACGCCGGCCCCCGCCGTCGCTCCTGCCGCCGGGGCCCCCGGGGCCCCCGGGGCTCCCGGGGCGAAAACCCCCATGCGGATTCCCCGTCCGGCGGGCGGCCCGTTTGCCGGGATGAACATCCCGGCCGAGAAGGCCATGAACTTCGGACCGTCTGCCCGGCGGCTGCTGGGGGAGCTGCGGCCCGAACGGCTGTGGCTGACGCTGGTCCTGGTGCTCGCCGTCGTCGGGGTGACGTTCTCAGTGATCGGGCCCCGGCTCCTGGGCGAAGGCACCAACCTGATCTTCGCCGGCGTCGTGTCCAAGCAGCTGCCGCCCGGGGAGACCCAGGACCAGGTGATCGCCCAAATGCGCGCCGCCGGGCAGACCCAGCAGGCGGACATGCTCAGCGCCATGACCCTGACCCCCGGCGCCGGGATCGACTTCACCGCGCTGGCCACCGTGCTGCTGTGGGCGCTGGTGTTGTACGTGCTGGCATCGGTGTTCGGCTGGATGCAGGCGTACATCCTCAACGGCGTCGTGCAGCGCACGGTCTTCCGGCTCCGCGAGCGGATCGAGGCGAAGATCAATAAGCTGCCGCTGCGCTACTTCGACTCGGTGCAGCGCGGCGAGCTGCTCAGCCGGGTGACCAACGACGTCGACAACATCTCCCAGAGCCTGCAGCAGTCCATCAGCCAGGCCGTGACCTCGGTGCTGACCGTGGCCGGGGTGCTGGTGATGATGGTCCTGCTCTCGCCCACGCTGGCGCTGATTGCGCTGGTGACCATTCCGCTGACGCTGGTGACGACGGCGGTGATCGCCAAGCGCTCCCAGAAGCTGTTCGTGGCGCAGTGGAGGCATACCGGGGAGCTGAACGGGCAGATTGAGGAGACCTACACCGGGCACGCCCTGGTGAAGGTGTTCGGCCGGCAGCGCGAGGTGGAGGAGCGGTTCCGGCAGAAGAACGCGGAGCTGTACCAGGCGAGCTTCGGCGCGCAGTTCATTTCCGGCCTGATCATGCCGGCCATGACGTTCATCGGGAACCTGGTCTACGTGGGGATCGCCGTGGTGGGCGGCCTGCAGGTGGCCTCCGGGGCGATGCAGCTTGGTGATGTGCAGGCGTTCATCCAGTACTCACGGCAGTTCACCCAGCCGCTGGCCCAGCTGGGGTCCATGGCGAACCTGCTGCAGTCCGGCGTGGCCTCGGCCGAGCGGGTGTTTGAGCTGCTGGATACGGACGAGCAGTCGCCCGACCCTTCTCCCTCCGAGGCGCCTTCTGGTGGCCGGGGGCGGCTGGTGTTCGAGGACGTGTCCTTCTCCTATTCGCCGGACAAGCCGCTGATTTCCTCCCTGAGTTTGGTGGCGGAGCCGGGGCAGACCGTGGCCATTGTGGGCCCGACGGGCGCGGGCAAGACCACCCTGGTGAACCTGATGATGCGTTTCTACGAGCTCGACGCCGGCCGGATCACGCTGGACGGCGTGGACGTCACCGCGATGACCCGCGACGGGCTGCGCTCGCGGATGGGCATGGTGCTGCAGGACACCTGGCTGTTCGGCGGGACCATCCGGGAAAACATCGCATACGGCCGGCCCGGCGCTTCGGAGGACGAAATCCTGGAGGCGGCGCGGGCGACGTACGTGGACCGGTTCGTCCGGTCCCTGCCGGAGGGCTACGACACCGTGCTCGACGACGAGGGTTCCAACGTGTCCGCCGGCGAGAAGCAGCTGCTGACCATCGCCCGGGCGTTCCTGGCCCGGCCGTCCGTGCTGATCCTGGACGAGGCGACTTCTTCAGTGGATACGCGGACTGAAGTGCTGGTGCAGAAGGCGATGAGCGCGCTGCGGTCCGACCGGACTTCGTTTGTCATTGCCCACCGGCTCTCCACCATCCGCGACGCCGACCTCATCCTGGTGATGGAGGCCGGCCAGATCGTGGAGCAGGGGAACCATGCTTCGCTGCTGGAGGCGGGCGGCGCGTACGCCGCGCTGTACGCGGCGCAGTTCGCGGCTCCGGTGGCGGAGGTTTAGCGGCGCTACAACATTTTTCCGTCGGGCTCGATGCGGGGACGAGTAGATCGCTTCTGGGCGCACCAACCTTACACAATATCCGCTATCGGTCTGCGGGAAAGGACTAACAGACTCCCCTAGTCACAGACTTCCGAGTCTCATGCTTCATCAATCAACCCGGGGGCTGATCAACGACCTCCACAGAGTCGAATACCAGGCCCCCGAGTGCCATTTGATGGCCTGGGCCACGGCGTCAGCGGTCCGGTGGAGGGGCGTCTTCGTGGCTGAGTTTGACGACGTCGGTTAGTGGCACGAGCGCTTCGAAGGTGGCTTTCGCTTCTGCGTGGCTGCCGAGCAGGGCTGGTCTGATGTTGGGATCGTAGGACTGATTCTGGGCTTTCTCACCCGAGGAACCGAATGCTTCGCCCCAGCTGTCCTGGAGCAGTTCGGACACACCGCAGCTGCAGCCGCAGCCATTACCGTCCAGCGCCCGGGAGCGAACCCCCCAACCCTGGAAGAACTCAATATGGCAATCGGAGCCCTCCCGGGCGTGTCCGTATAGCGGTGGGCCCGGAGCGGATCTTGACGTGTAGCGGACGATGAAGGCCACCGCAGAGCCCGCAGCCGGTTATGCCACTCGGCCATCCCCCCAATGACCCGGGAAGCCCGCTAAATAGTGTCCCTTGATGGCCTGGACCGAACACCTCAGCGAAGTGCGCCGCGATTTCCCGGCCGTGAGAGCCTTTCGGAATCAGCGACAATTGGGATCTCGCCCGGCCCGATCTCAGTCATCACGGTCTTGGAGCGGTCGCGGTTGCCGGATTTCCCGGCGCGGGCGGACACATCGTGTTTGCCGTAACCGATGTGCTCGTCCGTCACAGCTACCCGCGATGTCATGGGCGGGCCGGGAATGACTCCACTTTTGCGGGGTCACGTTCAATGACCGGGTCCAAGACTTCGTCGACCTGTGCCAGCAGGGCGGGGTCCAGTTTCACTCCGGCTGCGGTTGCGGTGTCTTTGAGCTGGTCCGGGCGTGAGGCTCCGACGATGGCTGCTGAGACGTTGGGGTTTTGCAGTACCCAGGCAACGGCGAGTGCGGGCATGGACAGGCCGGCGTCAGCGGCGAGCGGTTTGAGCTGCTGGATGCGGCTGAGGATGTCTTCGGTCAGGTAGCGGTTGTCTGACTTGATCTTGCCGTTCTCGCCTGTGAAGCGGGATGCTGCCGGGGCCTCTTGGCCGGGAACGTATTTTCCGGTCAGGACGCCTTGGGCCATGGGTGACCAGCAGATCTGTCCCAGGCCCAGCTCCTCGCAGGTGGGGACGACTTTCTTTTCGATGACCCGCCAGAGCAGGGAGTACTGGGGCTGGTTGGAGACCAGGTGGATGCCCAGTTCCCGGGCGAGGGCGGCGCCGGCGCGGATTTCGTCCACAGTCCATTCGGAGACGCCGATATACAGGGCTTTTCCTTGCCTGACGACGTCGGCGAAGGCCTGCATCGTCTCTTCCAGCGGCGTCTCGTAGTCATAGCGATGGGCCTGGTAGAGGTCCACGTAGTCGGTCTGCAGCCGCTTCAGGGAGCCGTTGATGGATTCCATGATGTGCTTGCGCGACAGCCCGCGGTCGTTCCGGCCCTCGCCGGTGGGGAAGTAGACCTTGGTGAAGATCTCGACGTTTTCGCGCCGCACACCGGCTAGCGCTTCACCGAGGGTGTGTTCCGCGCGGGTGCCGGCGTAGGCATCGGCGGTGTCGAACGTGGTAATGCCCAGGTCCAGCGCCTCCCGGACGCAGGCCGTGGCCTCGTCCTGGTCGATCTGCTCACCGTGGGTGACCCAGTTCCCGTAGGCCAGTTCGCTGATGTACATCCCGGATGAACCAAGTTTGCGGTATTCCATGCTGGGGTGCCTTCCATATCTTGTTGCCAAGGCCGTATTCCGGCGTGCGGCTGCGTCGTGTGGGATGCCGGCCTATACCAGGGGAGTGATCCTCAGGCTCTCGAATGTGGCCGAGCCGCCGCGGGCGTAAATGGAGACTCGGGTGCTTGTTTCGTCCGGGAAGATCAGGTCCGTAAGCACGAGTTCGCCGTGTTGGGCGAAGACCTCAACGGAGCAGTGGTCGACGTAGATCTTCAGGCCGTATCGGCCGTCCCGGGCGCTGATGGGGGCGGTATCGACGGAGGCGAATCCATCGTGGAAGCCGGTGTCGCCGGAGGCGGTCCGGTCGAGGATGAGTCGGCCCTGGGCGGGGTTGATGCTGATTCGGGTTCCTTCCGTGCCGCTCCCTCGAACGATGAGGCCGAATTCTTCGGCCGTCCCAGGCGTGAACTCGGCTTCGATGAGCTGAACCGTGCCCGTGGCGGCTGGGAGCGGGCGCGTTTCCTCTGCCAGATGGATGGGGCCGTCCTGAACTGCCGGCGCCTGATTGGGGCATACGGCTTCCTCGACGACGTTCTGGATTAGTCTGGTGCGGCCGCCAACGGTGGCCAGGGAGAGTTCCCGGGGCAGAGACATGGGGCTCCGCCAGGGTGAAGTCGGGATCTGATTGGCGTAGTCCCAGTTGTTCATCCAGCCGACCATGATCCGCCTGCCGTCGGGGGCGTCGCTGAAGGAGACGGCGGCATAATAGTCCCGTCCCCAGTCCAGCCAGTTGTACTCCTGTAGGCGGTCGGGGTCCTGCTCCCCGCTGGTGATGGTGGAGTCGGAGATGAATTGGACGCCATCGAAGTCTCCTGTGAAGTATTGCCCGGCTGAACCGCCGTTCGGGCCGCCGGGGTTCAGATTCACCGTCAGAACCCACTTCAGCTCCAGTGGATTGCCGTCCACCGGCAAAGCGAACAGGTCCGGGCACTCCCAGATTCCGCCGGTGGCGTTGGCGGGGCCGAAATCACTGAGGTGTTCCCACGTTTTCAGGTCTTCGGACTTGTAGAGGACTACTTTGTAGTCGTGGGCTTCGACGGCCGCCATTACCCAGTAGGAGCCGGCCCCGCCGTCGTAGCGGAAAACCTTGGGGTCACGGAAGTTGGCCGAGTTGCGGCTGAGTACGGGATTGCCAGCGTATTTTTTCCAGGTGAAGCCGCCGTCCAGACTGTAGGCCAGTGATTGCGCCTGGACGCCGTGCAGCGGAGAAGGCGCCTTGTAGGCGCTGGTGTAAATGGCCACCAGCGGTGGCGCCAATTCGGTGCCGAGTCCGCTGCTGTTTTGGCTGTCGAATACGATGCTGCCGGAGAAGATGTCCTCCCGCTCGTCGCAGGCAATCGCGACAGGCTGTTCGGTCCAGTCGGTGAGGTTCTCCGACGTCGCGTGGCCCCAGGACATGTTTCCCCAGGTGTCTCCAAACGGGTTGTTTTGGTAGTAGAGGTGGTAGAGGCCCTGATGGTAGATCAGTCCGTTGGGATCATTGAGCCAGGTGTTTCGGGCTGTGTAATGCAGGGCGGGCCGGAAGGCTTCCGGGTGTGTGGTGGTCACGGCCGTCATGGGAGGTGCACTCGTTTCAGGTTCGGAATGGGGCAAGGAAAGGGCCAGGATCTGACGGTGATCGTCAGATTGGCCGCGGTGTTGAAGACGGAAAGTGGAGGTCAGCTGACCAGGGCTTGCATTTCAGCCAAGGAGGGCAGGTCCGCCCCTGGACGGCCCACCGTAATGGCGGCTGCCATGGATGCCATGCGGGCGATCTGTTCAAGAACGGGCGGAGCCAGGCCCTCGCCTCCTCGGGTCAGCAGCCCCAGAATGAGGGCCGCCATGGCTGCCGAGCAGTTCTGGTCGGATGTTCGGGTCATAGGTGACGGTGCTGGTTCCTGCGCAGTGCTGCAGGAGGGATTTCACACCCGCGGCTCCCGGGGCGAGGAAGCTGGCGATCGACCCGGCGTGCAGGAGCGTGGGGAAGTACGTCGGGGCAACCGGTGGGAGTTCCCAGGCGAGGTCGAAAGCGTAGGTTGCCGCCCCGTCGTCGGCCAGTGTTGCTGTGGCGGTCGATGTAGCCGCTGCGGACTGGCAGCCCGGGAGGATATAGACACCTGCACCGCTGAGATGGCTGCTGATGGCAACTCCCCGGCTATCGGTACCGATTGATGTCAGGAACCCGGTTGAAACATCGAGACGGGCGAGTCCGTAGGCCACGTTGGCGGGGGAGCCCCCCGGGTGCTCGGTGACGCCGTTCCCCGTGTGGACCACATCGATAAGTGCTTCGCTGACAACGACCACCTCGGGTAGGGCGGACAGTGCAGCAGAGGGGTTCATCATGGGATTCTTTCTGGGTTTTCGGCAGCCAATGGAGCTGTGCGGGTCTGATTCCGCGGGTAAAGCGGCCTCTCGGACGGCGGATTTGGGACCGTCAGTGGGCAGGCTCCGGCACTTTGAGTGCCCAATGGGATTTGCTCAGGGTGATCCGTTCGCCGGTGCCCCGGGCAGCGTTCCGCCCTCTGGCGTCCCTCTTCGGTGGGCGGACGGTCTGGGTCCTGCGGGCGTCGGGTACGGCGGAGAGCAGCAACTGTGTGTACGGGTGATGAGGGGCGGCCATCAGCTCGATGCTCTCGCCACCCTCGACCAGGTCCCCGGCGCACATCACCATGGTTGTGTCCGCGATGTAGCGTGCGGAGGCGAGGTCGTGGGTGATGTAAAGCATGGACACGCCCCGTTCATCGCGGAGTTTGCGCATCAGATTGAGAATTCCGATGCGGACCGAGACGTCGAGCATCGAGGTGGGTTCGTCGGCCAGTATGATTTCCGGTTCCACGGCCAGGGCTCTGGCGATGGCGACGCGCTGCCGCTGTCCGCCGGACAGCTGATGGGGGTATCGGTCCAGCATCTGCTCGCCCAGACCGACTGTTGCCATTAGTTCACGCAGCTTGAGTTTGAGGGCACGCGGGCTGTCGTTTTCTCCGTGAAGCTGCAGGGGACGCGTCAGGAAGTGCTCGATGCGGTGTGCCGGGTTGAGGGATCCGAAGGGGTCCTGGAAGACCATCTGGACCTTGCTGCGGTATCTCATTGACGCCCGGCGGCGTTCGGTGGCAAATATGTCTTGTCCGTCGAGGATGAGCTGGCCGCCTGTGGGCTGCTCGAGGCGGGCGAGGATCCGGGCGATGGTGCTCTTTCCGCTGCCGGATTCCCCGACGAGTGCCACAATCTCGCCGCGGTTGATGTCGAAGGAGACGTCGTTGACCGCACGTACGGTCGAACGGAACGGGAAACTTCCAAGCTGATAGTCCTTGCTCAGGTTGCGTACCTGAACCAGGGGCGCGGTCGCCGCTCCTGGGAGGGATGAGGTGCTGTATGCGGGGCTCATCGGCGTGACCTTTCGCGGGGGACGACATATCCGGGTACGAGCAGACAGGCTGCCTCGTGGTTTTCGGCTCCTGGAAGGAGCGGCGGTTCGATGGTGCGGCAGGAGTCGATAGCAAGCGGGCACCGGGGGTGGAAGCGGCACCCGGTGGGAGGATGGGCCATGTTCGGCGGGGCGTCCGGGATACCTATCAGCTCCACTCTCGGTCCGGTCAGCGGAGGGAACGCTCCCATCAGTGCGTTCGTGTAAGGGTGAAGCGGGTTGTCCAGCATCGTCTTGGAGGGAGCGACCTCGACCAGCTTTCCTGCATACATCACAGCCATGCGGTGGGAGAGTTCGACCATGAGTGAGATGTCGTGGGTGATGAACAGAATGGAAAAACCCAGCTGCTGCTGAAGTTCTTTGATCTGGTGCATGATTTCCTGCTGGACGACCACGTCCAGGGCAGTGGTGGGTTCGTCCATGATGAGGAGAGAGGGTTTAAGCGCCAGCGCTATCGCGATCACTGCCCGCTGACGCATTCCGCCGGAGAGCTGGTGCGGGTAGGACTTGAGGCGGTCCGGGCTGATGTCGACAAGTTTCAGCAGCTCCACGGCGCGTTCGCGGGCGGCTTGCTTGGACATTTTTTCGTGCGTGGTGAAGACATCGACGATCTGATCTCCGATGGTCATGACGGGGTTCAGGGAGTTCATCGCGCTTTGGAAGACCATGGCCACGTCGCGCCAGCGGGTACGTCGCAGTTCTTCCTCGCCCAGGTCCAGGAGATTCCTTCCGGCGAGCTCGATGGAGCCCCCTGTGATTTTTGCCGGGGTCTGCAGGAGCCGCATGATCGCGTTTGCGATGGTCGACTTGCCGCAGCCTGATTCACCGGCGAGGCCGAACACTTCTCCGGCGCCGATGTCGAAGCTGACACCATCCACGGCGGTGACGTTTCCGCTTTCCGCCGTGTATTGGACCTGCAGGTTCTTCACGCTCAGCACGGGGCCGGCGGCGGCAGGACCGATGTTTCCCCGTTCCAGTTCAGTCAGGGTTTCCATCTGTCAGCCTTTCTTTTCCACGCGCAGGCGAGGGTTGGTGATTTCATCAACGGCGTAGTTGATCATGGCCAAGGCAAATGCGACGACGGCGATGGCGACGCCGGAGGGCAGGAGCACCCACCAGTCGCCGGTCATGAGCGCGCCGTCGTTGTTTGCCCAATAGAGGTTGGTTCCCCAGCTGACGGACCCGGTGTCGCCGAGCCCCAGGAACTCCAGGCCTGCCTGGGCGCCGATGCCGTAGATGACGCAGCCCAGCAGGGTGCTCATCACGATGGAGGCCATGTTGGGCAGGATCTCCCGGAACATGATGCGCCATGCTTTCTCGCCGGTCACGACTGCCGAAGCGACGAAGTCCTTGCTGCGCAGGGACAGGGCCTGGGAGCGGAGGACCCGGGCGCTGCCTGCCCAGCCCGTGATGATCAGGACGATGACGACGGTGACGGGCCCCGGCGGCAGGAATGCGGCGAGAACCACGAGGAGCGGAAGCCCGGGGATGAGCAGGAATATGTTGGTCAGCAGCGAGAGCAGTTCGTCGATGGCTTTGCCGAAGTACGCGGAGGCTATGCCGACGAGGCAGCCGATGAAGGTCGCCGCCAGACCTACGGTGAATCCGACGGCCAATGAGCTTCGCGATCCCCACAGGGTGAGGGCGAGCACGTCCTGGCCTTTGGAAGTGGTTCCGAGCAGGTGGTCCGCGGATGGTGCCAGGGATGCTTCGGGGCCGAAGTCGGAGGGGTTCCCCGGTGCCAGGAGAGGGGCCAGCAGCGCCAGGAGGGCAAATAGCACCAGGATGGCCAGTCCGAAGAGGGCCTTCTTGTTCGTGAGGATGCCGTGGACGAATCCTCCATGAACCAGGCGTCCGGGGGAAGGAGGTTCAGGTATCTGAACGGTGGGGTTGCCGGCCGCGGTGATTGTGGCGGGTGTTGAGTCTGTAAGTGACATGGGGGACCTGTTTCTAGCTGACCCGGACCCGGGGGTCCAGCCGTACGTAAATGATGTCGACCAGGAAGTTAGCTGCCAGCACGGCGGCGGTAATGGTGAGGAAGATGCCTTGGGTCAGCGGGTAGTCCAGCGCCTGGACGGAGGTCAGAAGCTGGTAGCCGATGCCCGGGTACGCGAATACGGTTTCGGTGAGGAGAGCGCCGCCGACGACGAATCCAAGGGACATGCCGAACGACGTCACGGAGGGCAGCATGGCGTTGCGGGCCGCGTACTGGAACATGATCCGTGCCGGACGGAGTCCCTTGGCCCGGGCCATCGTGATGTAGTCCTCAGCGGTGGTGGCGATCATCGTGTTGCGCATCCCCAGCATCCAGCCGCCGATGGAGACCAGGACGATGGTCAGGGCCGGAAGGATGAGGTGAGTGGCTACGTCGCTGATGTATTCGAGGGAGAACGAGGGGCTGAGGCCTGTGGAGAAGGCATGGCTCAGGGGCAGCCAGCCCAGGGTTATCCCGAACAGATATAGAGCGGCCATGGCCAGCCAAAAATAGGGAAATGATCCGACAAAGATCAGCAACGGGGGAAAGACCGAATCCAGGAACTTTCCGCGACGCCACGCTGCCAGAATGCCGAGGAAATTGCCCAGAATGACGGCAATAACCAGGGAGGTGCCGCCCAGCAGGAGGGTCCACCCGATTTGTGATGCGATCACCTCCGAAACGGGGGAAGGGAACCGGGAGAGCGAGATGCCCATGTCCCCGCGGAAGATGTTGCCGATGTAGGCGAGGTACTGCTCCCACAGGGGCCGGTCGTCCAGGCCGAAGAGCCGCCGGAGCGCATCCACCTGGTCCGGGCGCATCTGAGACTGCACTTGGGAAAACATTCGGCTGACAGGGTCCCCGGGCATCAGCCTGGGGAGGAAGAAATTCAAGGTGATGCAGGCCCAGAAGGCGATGATGTAGAACCCCAGGCGGCGGAGGAGGAATACCATGATTCCGCTTCTTTCTTGATGATTGTTGCGCCGCCCGGGGATCGGTCCGGGTCCGGCAGGTGGTAACGGTGCAGGTGCCGTGTGTGCGGCGGCCATGGTGGCTGTCCGGGGCCGGTTGCCCCGAACAGCCACCAGATGGCTACTGCGCAGGCTTGAGTGAGGTCAGAACCAGCACTGTGGTGGCGGAGCGTGCCGAGAGAGTCGCATACGGGTTGTCATTGCTCGGCCAGCCCGTGAATCGCTGATCGGTGTAGGCGCCCCAAGCCGGGCCGGAGAACAGCGGGATCACCGGGGCTACGTCATTGAAGCGTGCCTCCAGGGAATTGACGAGGGTCTTCTGCGCTGCCGGCTCTACCGTTGCCGCCAGCTTGTCCAGGGTCGCGGTCGCATCCGCGTCGCCAAAGCGGTGGTAGTTTTCATTGGCCTTTGCACCGACCGGCACAACGACCTTCTGTGACATTACGCCGCGGTAGAATTCGTACGGCGTCGCGCCGGCGTTGCTCCAGACGATGCCGCTGTCGAAGGATCCGTCAGTGTAGCCGGACACGACCTGGGACCAGTCCGGGGAGTTGACCTCGACTTTCACGCCAAGTTTTTCCATGTTTTTAGAGATGATCTGGCCGACGGAAAGCCAGTCCGAAGATGCCGATCCTACAGAGAACTTAAACTGGAACGGTTTGCCGTCCTTGAGGGTGCGAATGCCGTCGGTTCCCTTCTTGTAGCCGGCGTCATCGAGCAGCTGGTTGGCTTTGTCGACATTCAGCTTGGTCCAATCGCAATTGTCAACGATGCCCTGGTCGCGCCAGCTGGCGTAGGTGTCGCTGAGGCCGGTGCAGTCGGCCGGATGCGTGTAGCCTGCCATGCCCAGTCTGTCGACCTGATCGCGGTCCACGGCCATGCTGAGTGCTTTGCGGACGACCGGATCGTTAAAGGGAGCCTTCGTGGTGTTCAGCTGCCAGTTGATCGTGCCACCGGTGGTGGGGTACCAGAAGTGGCGGTGTGCCGGATCCTTGTCGATATAGGTTTTCTGAACGTTGGGGATGAACTGGTCGCTCCAGTCCACGTCGCCGTTCTGCAGGGCGAGGTTGGCCCCTGAGTTGCCGGCGAAGGCCAGCATCCTGATGCCGGTGAGCTGCTGCTTCTCCGGCTGCCAGTAGTTGGGGTTCTTATCCAGTTCAAATGACTGTGTCTGGAAATGGGAGACCTGTGTGTAAGGGCCGGTGCCCACCGGGTTGTCGTTGGTGGCTTTTGCCGGGTCCGCGATCTTGGACCAGACATGCTTAGGGGCGATGACCTGCTGGCCGACTTCGTAAAGTCCGGGGGAGTAGGCCTTGTTGAAATCGAAGCGCACTGTGTGGGCATCTACGGCCGAGACTTTGGCCAGATAGTCGAGTCCTCCCTGGATCTTCTTCTGGAGGTCAAAGGTGTACACGACATCGTCGGCGGTCAGTGGCTGTCCGTCTGACCACTTAACGCCGTCGCGGAGCGTGAAGGTCACGCCCTTGCCGTCTTCGTCTGCTTTCCACGAAGCCCCGAGCCAGGGGACCGGTTCCCCCTTGACAGGGTTGACGATCAGCAGGGGTTCGAAGACCGACTGCTGCGTCATCGGCAGTGCGTTCGGGGAGAACGGATTGAAGTTGCTGGTGAACGTTGCGGTGTCTTCCCGGGGGATTGTCAGGAGCCCGTTGGAGGCGCTCCCACCCTTTGCTGTGCTTCCAGATGTGTTTCCGTC
>Ga0247818_10002435_pt1 | contig 12038 bp, 12 predicted proteins | sample 13C_Glucose_Day1_FD_192424 | JGI IMG/M metagenome (GOLD analysis project Ga0247818, IMG submission 192424) | Soil microbial communities from agricultural site in Penn Yan, New York, United States - 13C_Glucose_Day1 | ecosystem: Environmental > Terrestrial > Soil > Agricultural land | place...
CCCTCCCCCATGCTGACGCAGGGGGAGGGCGCGTTCGCAGGGACGCCCGCAAACGCGAAGGGGACACGCGATGAGATCCACCCGTCGGCACGGAGGGGTCGCACCGGCAGGTGTCCTGCTGCTCGCGGCGCTGCTCGGGGGCTGCGCCGGCCAGCCGGGGCCCGCGCCCGAGGGGGTCGCGGCCACGTCGCCCGCCGCCGAGGACACCACGGCGACGGGGCCGAGCCCCACGACGACCGCGCCCCCGGCGTCGCCGACCACGACGGCAGCGCCCACCACCTCGGCGCCGTCCCCGTCGGCGACGACCACTCGGCCCGCGCCCAAACCAAGCCCGAAGCCGACCGCGAAGCCCACGCCGACCGTGAAGCCCACCCCGAAGGAGGGCGACACGCTGCACCCGGGCGACTCTGGCGCCTACGTCCTCAGCGTCCAGAAGCGCCTGGCCGCACTGGGCTACTGGCTGGGCGGCCCCGACGGCACCTACGGCTACCTCACGACGCAGTCGGTCATGGCCCTGCAGAAGGCTGCTGGTCTGGGCCGCGACGGGGTCTTCGGGCCGTCGACCCGCCGCGCCCTCGAGGCAGGGGTCCGTCCCCCGTCGCGCACCGGCGGTACCGGCGTCGAGATCGACCTCCAGCGCCAGCTGCTCCTCGTCGTCCGGGGCGGCAGCGTGACGACGATCCTCAACACCAGCACGGGCAACGGCGAGATGTTCGAGTCCTACGGCCGACAGCTGCGGGCCGTGACGCCTCCGGGCAGCTACTCGGTGTTCCGCACCGTCGACGGCAACGACGAGGGCCCCCTCGGCGACCTGTGGCGCCCGCGCTACTTCAACGGCGGCATCGCCGTCCACGGAGCGGCCTCGGTGCCGGCCTATCCTGCCTCGCACGGCTGCGCCCGGGTGAGCAACCCCGCGATGGACATGATCTGGGCGCAGAACCTCATGCCGGTCGGCAGCCGGGTCACCGTCTACTGACGGTCACCCAGCCGTCCGCGGCTGCTGCTCATTCCGCGCCGTGCGGCGCTACCAGCGCGAGGTCGCGGCGGCGACGAGGTCGCCGAGCAGGGTTCCCTCGTCGACCTCGAGTCCGCGGCTCGCGAACCACCGGCACATGTTCGTCACGTCGCGCTCGAGGAACTCGAACCCCCGGGGGTTGCCGATGACGTCGACGATCTGCGGCCAGTCGATGAGCACCAGGCTCTCGCCGTGCAGGAGCACGTTGTAGGGCGAGAGGTCCCCGTGCGCCCAACCGCGTTGTGCGAGAACGGTGAGCGCCTCCCGCAGCTGCTCGAACAGGTCGGCGAGGAGGTCCGGCGCCGGTCTGGTCTGAGCGAGCCGTGGTGCCGCCTGCCCGTCCTCGCCGATGAACTCCATGAGCATCTCGCGGTCGCTGAGCTGCACGGGGTAGGGCACCGGCAGGCCGAGCTCCCACAGGGCGCCGAGCGCCTCGAACTCGGCGACGGCCCACTGGCCCGAGAGCAGCTCCCTGCCGAACTCGGTGCGCCGCGCCATGGCGCGCATCTCACGGCTGCGGCGGACCCGGCGGCCTTCCTGGTAGCCGGCGTCGCGGTGGAACATGCGGTGCTCGCTGGTGCGGTATCTCTTGGCGGCGAGCAGGGTGTCGTGCGTCGGACCGTCGGTGCCGTCCGGGATCCAGCGGCGGACGACGTGGACGTCGGCCTCCTTGCCGGTCTTGAGGATCCCGAGGTCGGACTCGACCGCGCCGAGCGCGGTGATGACCCAGTCGGGCCGCGGTTTCGGCCCATGGGTGGCGCCGTCCCAGGTGGACCAGCGCTCGCCCTCGGGCGGCGCGTCGGGGCGGCTGTCAAACGAGAACTGGACGTTCTCCTGGAATGCGTGCAAGACAAGACTCCGTGGTGAGAAGGGTGTGGGCGCGGACGTGGCCCAGGACAGTCGTGGACATCTCACGCCTCCTCGGAGTCGGTGCGACGGCGGTATGCCGTGCGGCTGGCTCCCAGCGTGACAGCCCGCCCAGACCGGGCGCCACCGGTTTTCGAGCGAGACGGACCCCTGTCCCACCACCGCGCGGCCTGTCGCCGTGCCAGGCCCCAGCACGAGGGGGTTCCGCGAACGGGGGTTGAGGCGTACTTTGACCCCCGGGTCTCCAGCAGGGGTCTGGGGGAATGAGACGAGGGGACATCAGCCATGCGCCGTTCTATTGCCACTGCCGTCACAGCACTGGTCGCAGGAGGGGCAGCCACGGTGGCGCTCGCCCTGCCGGCCGCTGCCATCAACAGCTACAACGCGCAGCCTGCGCCGGAGCGCACCGAGGTCGGCGCGTTCGTCGCGCTGTGGAGCAACGACGAGGACCCCGAGCCCGAGCGGTTCGACTGGGTCTGCAGCGGCGCCATGGTCGATGACGACACCTACCTGACCGCCGCGCACTGCACGGACGACTGGCCCGCGGGCACCCGCTTCTTCGTCTCCCTCGAGCAGAACTTCCAGAGCCTGCTCGACGCGAACGCGTCTCTGAGTCCCAGCGCGCAGGCCGCCACGCTGCTGGCGGCCGGCAAGATCGTCGAGGGCGACCCGCACCAGGACGCCGCCTACCCCGGCAACTCGTCCGACGCGCACGACATCGGCGTCCTCGACTTCGCCGAGCGCGACGTGACGCCGCAGGACGTCTGGGACTTCACACCCGCGACGCTGCCGACTGCCGGGCAGCTCGACGCCCTGGGCAGCCGAGCCCTCGACGCTGCACAGTGGTGGGCGGTCGGCTACGGCACCGAGGAGGCCGTGCGCGGTCCCGGCGGCCAGACCCACCCCGGTGGTGGCGTCCGGATGAAGGGCCTGGAGGACTTCGACGCCCTGAACAAGACCTGGGTGCGCCTGGCGATGAACGAGTCCCGCGGTCTTGGCGGCGCCTGCTACGGCGACTCCGGCGGACCGAACTTCGTCGTCCTGGGCGGCAAGTGGGTCCTGGCGGGCACGACCATCACCGGTGACGTGCCCTGCTACGCCACCAACGTCGCCTACCGGATGGACACCCCCAGCGCTCGGGCCTTCCTCGACCCCTTCGTCGACCTCCCCTGACCGTCGCTCCCTCCTTCCTCGGGCCACCCTCGGGGAAGGAGGGGTGGTGGGACTCACACGGGCTTGGCCTGTCCCCTCCGGTGACCACTCGGCATACTCGCGGCAGGTCCTATCCCGTGACGCAAGGTGGCGAAAGCGCATGTCCCGACTGCAGCAGACCGAAGGCCTGACCGAGGAGCAGGGCGAGCTCATCAAGCTGGTGCGCGAGTTCGTCGAGGAGCAGATCATCCCGGTCGCCACCGAGCTCGAGCACAAGGACGAGTACCCGACGCAGATCGTCGAGGGCATGAAGGAGATGGGGATCTTCGGGCTGATGATCCCCGAGGAGTACGGCGGTCTGGGGGAGTCGCTGCTGACCTACGCGCTGTGCGTCGAGGAGATCGCCCGCGGGTGGATGTCGGTCAGCGGCATCATCAACACCCACTTCATCGTCGCCTACATGATCCTCCAGCACGGCACCGACGAGCAGAAGCAGCACTACCTGCCGAAGATGGCGACCGGTGAGATCCGCGGCGCGTTCTCGATGTCCGAGCCGGGCTGCGGGTCCGACGTCTCCGCGATCAAGACCAAGGCCGTCCGCGACGGGGACTCCGACAACTGGACCATCAACGGCCAGAAGATGTGGCTGACCAACGGCGGCTCGGCGAATCTCGTTGCGGTGCTGGTGAAGACCGACACCGGCGCCGACTCGGTCTACAAGAACATGACCACATTCCTCATCGACAAGACCGAGGGGTTCGGCGAGACGGCCCAGGGCGTCACGGTGCCCGGCAAGATCGAGAAGATGGGCTACAAGGGCGTCGACACCACGGAGCTGGTCTTCGAGGGGCACCGCACGACCTCGGCCCAGATCCTCGGCGGCGAGCCGGGCAAGGGCTTCTACCAGATGATGGACGGCGTCGAGGTGGGCCGCGTCAACGTCGCTGCCCGCGGCTGTGGTGTCGCCCGCCGCGCCTTCGAGCTCGGCGTGTCCTACGCGCAGCAGCGCGAGACCTTCGGCAAGAAGATCGCCGAGCACCAGGCCGTGCTGTTCCGCCTCGCCGACATGGCGGTCAAGGTCGAGGCCGCTCACGAGATGATGGTCAAGGCGGCCCGCAAGAAGGACTCGGGCGAGCGCAACGACCTCGAGGCCGGGATGGCGAAGTACCTTGCGTCCGAGTACTGCTCGCAGGTCGTCGAGGACTCCTTCCGGATCCACGGCGGCTACGGGTACTCCAAGGAGTACGAGATCGAGCGGCTCTACCGCGAGGCGCCGATGCTGCTGATCGGCGAGGGCACCGCCGACATCCAGCGGATGATCATCGGCCGCCGCCTGCTCGAGGACTACAAGCTCAAGGGCTGAGGGGCCAGCCCTGAGGCGGGTCTAGTAGGTCGGGGCTGCCGGAAGGCCGAAGTACTGCTCGAGGGTGTGGAAGCCGCCCTGGCGGTAGTCCCGCGAGGCCGCCGTGCCCACGAACCGGAAGTGCCAAGGCTCGGGGTTGTAGCCCGTGACGCTGGTCTCGCCGCTCTCGTAGCGCAGGACGAAGCCGAAGCGCCACGCGTTGGCGGCCAGCCACCGTCCCTGCGGCGTCGACCCGATGCAGGTGTAGGTGCTGCAGTTCGAGGCGCCGACGGGGGAGATGTCGACCGCGAGGCCGCTCTGGTGCTCGCTGTGGCCGGGACGGGCGACCCACTTGTCGGCCTCCGTGCGACCGGCCGACGCGAGCTTGGCGTCGTAGAGGCTGACCTGGGTGCTGTAGGACCGGTAGCCGCTCAGCAGCGCCATCCCGCCGGCGCCCTCCGCCCGCGCTGCCTTGAACATCGACTCCAGCGCGGCGGCGGCGTCGCTGCGGACCTGGTGGCCGTTGATGCTGCTGACGTTGGGCTTCGCGAGCGAGGACGGCGTGTAGGTGCTCGGGTCGAGCCGGCGCTTCTTGTTGACGACGACCCAGGTGCTCGAGGCGGTGTCGATGCCGCGGCACGCCTCGAGGCTGCCCACCAGCCCGCGGATGGCGCCCGGACCCCCGACCAGCCGCACGCGGGTCGCCGCGGTGCGGCTCAGCTCGGAGCGCAGCGCCGAGGGAGCGCAGTAGGGGATCGAGAGGTAGAGCGGCCGCTGGGACCGGCCGGCGAGGACGGAGACCGACAACGCGTCGGCGTAGCCGTCGCCGGCGGCCACGTACGCGTCGCCGGGCGTGAGCGAGGGGAAGGCGGCGCGGTTCACGGCGATGGCGGTCTTGTAGCGGTCGGTGCCCGCAGCGCGGGTGACGGCCGTGACACCGAGTGCGCTGCGCAGACCTGCCTCGATGCCGGTGGAGACGACGCCGGTGCCGCCGGCGATCGTGACGCGGGTGACACCGAGGTCGGCGAGCAGGGTGCGGACGGAGGGAGCGAGCGTGGAGGCCGTGCCGTCCACCAGGACCACGGGGCTGCGCTGGGTGCCGGCGGCGGGACCGGCCGCCAGGGCGTCGGCATAGCCTCGCCCGGTGGCGATGTATGCCGTGGTGGCCCCGGCCGTGCCGAACGCGGACCGCGCGAGCGCTGCCGATGTGGCGTAGCGGTCGGGCCCCCCGATGCGCTCGACCGTGGGGGCGATCGACCTGGCGGCGGTGACGACCTGCTCGCTGAGGGCGCTCTCCAGGCCCACCACCACGATGCGCTCGGGCGCCAGGCGCGTGAGCTCGGCCGCGACCGCAGGGGTCAGCCGGTCTGCTTCCGTGAGCAGCATCGCCGCACCGCCGACCACCGCGGCCGGGCCGGCGCTCAGGCCGTCGGCGTAGGTCTCGCCCGAGATGAGGTAGACGGTGCCAACCGTGCCCGTCGTGGGAAAGGCCGTGCGTGACACCGCAACCGACGTGGCGTAGCGGTCGGCACCGCTGATCCGGTCGGTGGTCGTGGCGGCGTGGGCGGGCGCAGCCGTCGTCAGGGCCGCGGAGACGACCAGAGCCGAGGCCGCGAACCACCCACGAACGCACGACCCACGAAGCATGGTTCCAGTCTGTCAGTCGGCCGCAGGGACTGCCGGACATACAGGAAACATGCAGCCGGCTTTGACAGACTGACGCCATGAGCACGCAGCCCAACGCCCTCTCACGGTCCCGCGCCAGCCTCACCCTCGAGTACCCGATGAGCGTGGGTCGCTTCGAGAAGTACGAGGAGGCCCAGAAGGCTGTCGACTACCTCTCCGACCACGAGTTCCCGGTGCAGAACGTGCTGATCGTCGGCACCGACCTCAAGCAGCTCGAGCGGGTGACCGGCCGACTCACCCGGGGGCGCGTGGCGATGGGCGGCGTGCTGTCCGGGATGTGGCTGGGCCTCTTCGTGGGCCTGGTCTTCTCGCTCTTCGACGAGCAGGCCACGACGGGCAGCCTGCTGCTGACGGTGCTCTTCGGCGCCGGGTTCGGGCTCATGTGGGCCCTGATCGGCTACCAGTTCACGGGCGGCCACCGCGACTTCACGTCGGTGACCCAGGTGGTCGCGACGCAGTACGAGGTCCTCGTCGAGCACCGTCACGTCCAGCGCGCCCGCGAGCTGCTCACGCAGATGGATCCCATGGCGGCGGCCCAGGCCGAGGTGCGCGCGGCCCGCGAGGCGGAGGCGGCGGCCGCCGCGCAGCAGGCGCAGAGCCAGCCCGTGCCGCCGCAGCCGCCCCAGCCCCCGACCGGCGCCTGAGCTGAGGCGAACCCGCCCGCTGGGGTGAGCCCCCGGCATACGGTGATGGGCATGACTGAGCGCCCGCAGCTCGCCGAGTTCGGCGACGACTTCTCCCGTGTCCTGTGCGTCGTCGCGCACCCTGACGACATCGAGTACGGCACTGCCGCGGCCGTCGACCGCTGGACGCGGGCGGGGAAGACCGTCACCTACTTCCTCCTGACGCGCGGCGAGGCCGGTATCGACACGCTTGAGCCAGCCAAGGCCGGGCCCCTGCGGGAGCAGGAGGAGCGCGATGGCGCCGCGCTCGTGGGCGTGACGGAGGTCGACTTCGGGGACTGCCGCGACGGCGCCATCGAGTACGGCCTGGGCCTGCGCCGGGACATCGCCCGCGAGGTCCGGCGGCGCCGACCGGACGTGGTGGTCACGGGGGACTACCACGACCGGTTCATCGGCGGGATGCCCAACCAGGCCGACCACCGGGCGGTGGGGCTGGCGGCGCTGGACGCCTGCGCCGATGCCGGCAACCGCTGGATCTTCCCCGAGCTGATCGACGAGGGCCTCGAGCCCTGGGGCGGCGTACGCTGGCTCTGCTTGGGCGGATCGCCCCAGCCGACCCACTACGTCGACGTCACCGGCCACTTCGATGCGTCCGTTGCCTCGTTGGAGGCGCACCGCGAGTACAACGCGGCCCTGGGGCCGGACTTCCCGGCGCCTCGCGACCTCATCCAGATGATCCTGGGAATGGGAGGCGAGGCGGCCGGGGTCGAGCACGCGCTGCTGCTCGACGTCATCCAGCGCGGCTGAGCGTCAGCGGTTCCAGACCCCCGCGATCCACGCCTCGACGTCGGTCGAGGTCCGCGGCATCGCCGCGGAGAGGTTCTCGAAGCCGTCCTCGGTGACCAGCACGTCATCCTCGATGCGCACGCCGATGCCGCGGAACGGCTCGGGCACGAGCAGGTCGTCGGCCTTGAAGTACAGGCCCGGCTCGACCGTGAGGACCATGCCCGGCCTCAGCTCGGCATCCATGTACTGCTCGCGGGTGGCCAGCGCACAGTCGTGCACGTCGATGCCGAGGTGGTGGGAGGTGCCGTGCACCATCCAGCGCCGGTGGTACTGGCCGTGCTCCTTGTCGAGCGTGCCCTCGACGTCGACACCCTCGGGCAGCAGGCCCCACCGGTGGAGGTGCTCGGCGATGACCCGGATGGCGGCGGAGTGCACGTCGGAGAACTTGTTGCCCGGCTTCACCGCAGCCAGGCCGGCCTCCTGCGCGGCGTAGACGGCGTCGTAGATCTCACGCTGCGCGTCGGTGAAGGTGCCGCTGGCGGGCAGGGTGCGGGTGATGTCGGCGGTGAAGAGCGAGTCCATCTCGACGCCGGCATCGAGCAGGATGAGGTCGCCCTCGCGCAGGTCGCCGGTGTTCTTGATCCAGTGCAGCGTGGTGGCGTGGTCGCCGGCGGCGCAGATGGAGTCGTAGCCGATGCCGTTGCCCTGGTGGCGGGCGTGCAGACCGAAGACGCCCTCGACCCAGCGCTCGCCGCGGCCAGCGGCGATCGCCTGGGGGAGGTCGGCGATGACGGCCTCGAACCCGACGTGGGTGGCGGCGACAGCCTTGCGCATCTCCTCCACCTCCCACTCGTCCTTGACCAGGCGGAGCGTGGACAGGAAGGCAGCCAGCTCGTCGTCGGCCTCGGCCAGCGTCGCCGCCTGGGCCCCTTCGGTGGTGCGCGAGGCGTCGAGCTGCGTGGTCAGCTCGCGGTCGGCATCGCGCACGACCCGCACCGTCACCTCGCCGGCGTCCTTCGCTGCGGCGTCGGCGAACTCGTCGACGTGGCGGGCCGTCAGGCCGAGCTCGGTCTCGATGTCGTCGATGGTGGGCCGGGCGCCGACCCAGAACTCGCCGTAGCGGGTGTCGGCGAAGAACTCGTCGGTGTCGCGGCCGGCGAGCGGACGGAAGAAGAGGATCGCCTCGTGGCCGCCGTCCTTGAGCGGCTCGAGCATGAGCACGGCGTCGGGCTCGCGGTCGCCGCCAAGCCCGGTCAGGTGGGCGAACGCGCTGTGCGGGCGGAAGACGTAGTCCGTGTCGTTGCTGCGCACCTTCAGGCCACCGGCGGGGACGATGAGCCGCTCGCCCTTGAAGGCCTCACTGACCCGCGTGCGGCGCTCCGCGGCATACCGCGCGGCCTCGGAGCGCGCCGTCGCGCCCGGGCGCCGCGGCGCCCAGCCGTCAGCCACGAAAGTGCGGAACTCGTCGGTGGTCGGCCGCGCACGGTTGTCTGCCTGCTTCTGCTCTTCGCTGCTCACCCGCCCATGGTTGCACGACCGGTATGACCCGCCACCACACTCACTCCCTTCCAAGCCTGTGGACAGGAGCGGGGCGCGGCCGCGGTTCCTCGGGAGCATCAGGGGGTGACGCGGTTTCCCGGGCAGCAGGATGCGCCCGCCGATGTGCGGAGTCTGCCCCTTCTCCTGCGTCGGGCCTGCGCGGTGACCGACGGTCTCCTCGTGTCGCAGCGCGGTCCACCGGGCTGGGCGACCTGAGCCCCACCGGGATGCAGGTCCTCGTCCTGGTGCGCAGCGGTCGGTCCGCCGCCGCCCTGGCCCAGACCCTGGGGATCTCGCACCAGGCCACGGCGCGCGTCCTGGCAGACCTCGAGGGCAGGGACTGGTGTGGCGCGCCGGACCCTTTCGACGGCCGGGTGAAGGTCGTCAGGCTGACGGACGAGGGGGAGGGTGCGGCTGTCGAGGTCCGCGACGCCTTGGAGGGCGCGCTCGACGAGCTGTCCGACGACCTCGAGCCCGGACGACTCGAGGCACTGGTCCGAGACCTCGAGGTCGTGGCGGGGATCGGGACCGAGGCACACCCGTGGGAACGGTGGTGACGGGGGCGGTGTGAGGGAGCGCACGGCCGCTGCGGGTGCCGCGGGCAGCGGCGAGTCGGCAGGATGGGCGGCAGTTCCCCGCACAAAGGAGTCGGAATGCAGTTCGGGCGCACCTATGAGGAGTTCGAGGTCGGAGCGGTCTACAAGCACTGGCCCGGAAAGACGGTCACCGAGTACGACGACCACCTCTTCTGCCTCATCACGATGAACCACCACCCGCTGCACCTGGACGCCAACTACGCGGAGAACACCACGCAGTTCGGCAAGAACGTTGTCGTGGGCAACTACATCTACTCCCTGCTGCTCGGCATGAGCGTCCCCGACGTGTCGGGCAAGGCGATCGCCAACCTCGAGATCGAGTCGCTGCGCCACGTGGCCCCGACCTTCCACGGCGACACCATCTACGGCGAGACGACCGTGCTCGACAAGTGGGAGTCGACGAGCAAGGACGACCGGGGCGTGGTCCACGTCGAGACCATCGGTTACAACCAGGACCGGAAGGTGGTCTGCATCTTCCGCCGCAAGGTCATGGTGCCGAAGCAGAACTACCTCGACTCCCGCGGCGGCGAGCAGCCCGGTCGCCCGGCGCCCGAGCCCGACAAGAACTGGCCGGGGGACCGGGCGGCGTCGACGTCGTAGCCGGCGTCAGGAGGACGGCGCCACCCGGGTCGTCGTGACCGCCTGACCCGTGCAGAAGCTCGCGGTCGGTGTCATCGGGCTGCCGACGACGGGCAGGGGCTGCACCATGACGGTCCACCCGTCCTTCTGGGAAAACCGTTGGGGTGCCTCAAGCTCCGGAGTGGGGTCCGGTTGCGATGGTGAGAGGTCCACGCCGCACAAGTCTTCGCCGGCCGGGAGGAAGAACACCCCGGTGAGGCGGTCGTTCACCCACACGGCATCCCAGAACGCCCTCGCCGGAACCGTCGGCAGGTCGACCTCCAACCGGGCCCCCTGCTTCGGGTCCCACGAGCTGGTGTGCCCGTCTCCCGTGCAGCCCGGGTGGAGCTGCACGTCGACGGTGAGGCGGCCCGCGCGAGGAACCGTGAGCGTCTCGTCGACCCACTGCACGGCGCCGGGGAGCGTGACACCGACCAGGTTGTCGAGGTCGCAGCCGGTGGTCGCCGTGCCCGAGCCTTGGGCCGCGTCCTGGCCGACGCCCCTGTTGGCTGCCGCCCTCGTGCCCGGGCCGTCCCAGCCGATCTGCTTCAGCCCCCGCTTCACCGGCGACCCGTCTCGGCAGATGTCGACGGTGCCTGTCTCGGCAGCAGTCCTGAGCAGATCGCTCGGCACCGGCTGGATGACGAGGTTCCAGCCGTTGCCTTGAGGCAGCGTGGTGGCCGCTGGCAGCTCGGTGCCGAAGGAGTAACCGCAGGGCCGCTCGCCAGCGGGCAGGAACAGCACCGCCGCATCGGCCACCACCCACTGGGCCGTGGTCGGCGCGGCCTTGAACATGACGGTGACCTGCGCGTCGCCGCCCATGCCGCCGACCCCGACGACGTCATTGCCGCAGTTGTCGCGGACGCTCGCCTCCACGATGACCTTGCCGCCGCGCTGGCTGCCCGTGGCGGTCCCGCTCGCCCAAGGGGTGCCGCGCTCATTGTCCGAGGGGAAGCAGCGCTCGGTGGCGGATGGGCTGGCCGAACCGGTGGGCTTCGGAGACACCGCCGAGCTGCGGGACGGCCCCGCAGGCAGCACTCGTGCCGAGCCCGGCACGGCTGCGGTGACCGCGATGCCGACGGCGGTGACAGCGGCCAGGGCGCCGGCGGCGGTCGCGATCCGGCGCCGGCGGCGAACCCGCCGGCCGGTGGCGATGGCGGCCGCAGGGTCGAAGTGCATGTGCGGCGCGGTGGCCCGCTGCAGCAGCTCGTCGAGCTCGTGCGTGTCAGACATGGTTGCCCTCCCGGACCTCTGCCGACCACTCGTCCTCGTGGGCGTCGAGGGTCGGGTGGAGTGCCTGACGCAGCCTGGCGAGGCCGCGCGAGGCGCTGCTCTTGACGGTGCCGACGCTGATCCCGAGCAGCTCGGCGACATGGGCTTCGGGGAGGCCCGCGTAGTGGCGCATGACGACGACCTGCCGCTCCCGCGTGGGCAGCGTGGCCAGCAGCCGCACCACCTCGTCGGTGTCGTCCCAGTTGCGGTCCCAGCTGCCGACCTCGGGGGTATCGGCGACGGCGGTCTCGCGGCCGGTGCGACGGTGGCTGTCGATGTGGGTGGTGAGGAGGCAGCGGCGGGCGTAGGCGAGTGGGCTGCCCTCCCGCAGGCGCGACCAGCGCAGGTAGACCTTGACCATTGCCGACTGCACGAGGTCCTCGGCCTGGTGCGCGTCCCCGCAGATGAGCCACGCCGCTTTCAGCAGCCGCGGCGCGGCACTGCGGGCGAACTCGGCGAACTCCTCGTCGAGCTCGCGCTGGCGCTGCCGTCCCATGTGTCTCCCCTCACCGGCACCGGGTCATTGTGCCACCCCCATCAAC
>Ga0247818_10002437_pt1 | contig 12029 bp, 10 predicted proteins | sample 13C_Glucose_Day1_FD_192424 | JGI IMG/M metagenome (GOLD analysis project Ga0247818, IMG submission 192424) | Soil microbial communities from agricultural site in Penn Yan, New York, United States - 13C_Glucose_Day1 | ecosystem: Environmental > Terrestrial > Soil > Agricultural land | place...
ACGAAGTCAGGTGACAGGTGATTGGCGGTGGTCAGCGACTTCGGATCCTGCACGTAGGTCAGCTTGTAGGTGTTGTAAGGCACGATCATTTCTTGCTTGCCGACCAGTTTCCAGTCGTAGCGATCCAGCGCACCGTTGAACACGAACACGTCATCGTAGGTGCCCGCACCGGCGGTACCTGGGTTAGGCGTGTCGTAAGCCAGGCTCGGCGCCAGTTTCACTCGACGCTGCCCCGGCAAGTACTGCCAGGCGCGACGCGGTTGCTGCAACGGGTTGGCGGCGTCCTTGAGCATGATCGCCTCACCGGCACGGCGCGCAGGACCGGTGTACGCCAGCTTCATCTGGTAGTACACGTCGGCGCTGCTGATCGGCTGCGAGAGGTTTTCATAGATCGGGTAGGAGATGTTCGCTTGCCCGGTGGTCGCCAGGGTCGGGACACCTGCGGAGTCGACGTTCCAGGAGTCGTACTTGGAGCTGATGCTCACACCCTGATAACGCAACAGGAAGTTCCACATCGCTTCGTTACCCGTCTGCGGAATCGGGAACGGAATGCCCGGCAGAACGTTGTCGATGGCCAGGCCACCTTCCAGGGACTTGGCACCGACGGCGTTTTTCACGCCGTTGTCCAGAATCGCTTGAGGCAGCGACACGGTGCGGTGCGTCGGGAACACGTCGACACGGAACGTCGGGAAACGCTTGGCCAGTTCAACCGTGGTCGCTGTGAGCAAGCCCTTGTACTGATCAACGTTCTTGCCGTCGATCACCAGCACAGGTTTTTCACTGGCAAACGGATCCGGACGCATGCTGTCACCGGTCTTGAAGCTGGCCGGTGGAGTGGTCAAGCCACCGTTGTAGGCAGGAATGGAACCATCAGCGTTCCCGGCTTTTTCAGCCCCTACCTGGGTCAGGCTAGCGCCAAGCTTGGCAGCTTCCTGAGGTGAAACAGCAGCCTGTGCCTGAGCGGCGAAGACCATGGCCAGCGAAGCGGCCAACACGGTTTTTACAAATTTCATGTTGTTATTCTCCTGCTTGCGTTAAGCAAATCAGTGGTGAATCAGAATGTAGTTTTCATCGTCAGGTACACCGCGCCACGATCCTCAGTCGTAGCACCACCACCGGAGAAGGCTGAGTAGCCACCGGCGTAGCAGGCGTAGTTTTCGTTGCCGCTAAAGGCGTTCGGGGTAGAGCCGTCACCACCGGTTGGGCCGGTACTCACACCACTTTTTTCGCACTTGTCGGTCTGGCCGAAGGAGTCCACGTACTTCAGGTCGACAAAGTATTTGTTGTACACAACGGCACCCACGCCGAGGGCATAGGTACCGGTGTCTTTGGCACCGCCACCGGTGACCGGGGACACGCCATCGAGACCGACGTTGACGGACATCGGTGCGTTGAAGTCAACACCCGGGAACACCTGGTACCAGGTTGGGGTGAAGTTGACCGCAAGGCCCCAGTTGTCACGGGTCGGTGCGTCAATGCCGCGATAGCTGGACTTGCCCTTGTAGAGCGCCTCGTTTTCGCTATCGAGCTTGAGCAGGTTGCTGTAGTACAGCTCGGCCAGCACAGTCGCCTGGTCGAACATCGGGGTTTTCGGGAAGGTCATCAGACCGTTGAGCGTCCAGTGCAAGGTGTCGCCGGTGGCGCTCATGCTGTCGCCACGGCTCGGGGCGTCATAGACCACACCGGTGGCGTCCGTACGTGCAGGCAATAGACCGAGGCCTTTACCCAGACCCAGCGGGCTGGTGGTGCTGACGATCGCCGGAATACTGGCCAACGGCATGTTGTGGCGAACGTTCAGGTCCGAACCCACGCTCACCCCGCCCACGTCCTTGGACAAGCTCAGGCCGGCAATCTTGATGTTGTCGGCATAGGCCAGTTGGTAGGAGGCGGTGCTCAGGGAGTTAAGGGTGTTGACCACTGCAGGCACTTGCCCGGCCGGACGGGTGCCGTTCGGGTTGGCCGAGGTCAGACCTCGGGCATCCAGATAGGCTTGCGGCAGGATTTCCGACGTTTCGCGGTAGTAAACGCCGAGGGTGCCATCCAGCCAGGTCGGCGACCATTTGGCCATGATGCCCCAGTCGCCGCTGTCATGCGGCGTCAGGTCCTTACCGCGACGCACGTTGGTCAAACCGTTGCATGGCGCCAGGCCACAACCCAGCGGGCTGCCCTGAACCCTGCCGTTGGTGTTGCCCAACAGGAACGATTGCGCACCAAAGCCGACCAGATCGGAACCACCGTAATAAGTGCCGGCTTCCGGCAGACGCGCAGCATCCCAATTCAGGAAGTACTGGGCACCCACGGTCAATTCCGGATTGACGGTGAACGACATCGACAGCTGGTTACGCGGTACAAACAGTTCTTTGGCTTCGGTACCCGGCGACGCGGCCAGTTTGGCCAGGTCGAGCCCGGACTGACCGTAGCTCATCGAATGCACTGGGTTGAGAATGGTCTCGCCCCAGAACACGTTGTGCTGGCCGGCCTTGGCGCTGAACATCGACTCTTCGCCAACTTCAGTGCTGTAGAACACGAAGGCGTCGAGGATTTCACCGGAAGGACCGGTGTAGTAACGCGAGGCATAGTTGCTCAGGTGCGAGCTGCCATTGCCGACGTTGTCATTGACGACCCCGGCCAGGCGTGGATCGTTGGCGACCAGGCCCGAACGTGCATCGTTGCCGTTGACGAACGGGTTGGAATTGGAGCCGACGTTCTCATAGGCCTTGTCGTACCAGCTGGCGGCGCTGACGCGAAAGCCCATGGCGTTTTTGAAGACCACATCCATCTCGGTCAGCAAGTCGACGCGATTGGTGATGTTGGTCCCGGCCTTGCGGAAGTTGTAGTCGCCGTCGTTGTTGTTCGGCGTTGCCAACATGCGCTTGTCGGCGCTTTCAGTGCGAACACCGTAGTTGTACTTGATGGTGTTATCCACGCGTACGTTCCAGTCCGCGTTGCCCGTATCGATCTCGACCGCATGGGCCGCCGGCACGGTTGCCGCGAGAATGGCCGAAGCCAGCAAGGTATAGCGTGGAGTGGTGAAGCCGTAACTCTTATTGTTGTGCATTGCGTTGTCTCCGCCTTTTTGTCTTTGTTTTAAGCGCAGCCGCCCTCGCGCATTCCTCTGCGGGTTTGCGTTTCCAGGAGTGAGGGCAAATGCCGGTTAGCGTATTGCCAGACCGGTTCCTGTTTTAGCTGTCCAACTTGTCTAGCTGCAGGATGAGTGCCTCGGCTTGCTGCCAATGGCCAAATCCTGCGGCCGGATTCAGGTGCCCGACATCGCCCAGATTGAGCAATTCGGAGCCCCAGCCTTCCGCCATTCGGGTGACGGCAGAAAGACTGGCAAGGTGATCATTGGTGCTACCGGCCACGATGCTCGGGAACGGCAGCGGACCTTCAGGAAGAGGATTCCAGCCCTGACTGCGCAGGGTCTCGGAAGATGGATAGTTTGACGGCCAGACGGCATCGAGATCCGGTGGCGCGGCCAGCAAGGCGCCTTTGATCGGACGGCTGTAATGCTTCGCCCAATGCGCGACCATCAGTACGCCGGCGCTGTGGGCGACCAGAATCACCGGCCCGTCGATCTGCTCCAGCTCGTGCTGGATCGCCCGCACACGGGCCATGCAATCGAGTTTGTCGGTTTCCAGTGGCGGAACACTGCGCACTTTGCTCAGCCTGGCTTCAAGCAACGTCTGCCAATGTTCGGCAACGTGGTCACGCAGACCCGGGACGATCAGAACGGTAGCGCCAGTTTGCAGTTTGTCCACGTCAACACCTTCATTTTTTCGGTGACTCGACTGGCTGTTTTCGCCAGAGTCTTTTTGTTGTGTCGACATTAAAGAGCGCCCAGCCAAGGCGCTTTACATTGGACGTCATGCACTTTTCTTTTGATGACAAATTGTCAGACATTGGGACAAGATAACCACTGGTCGAAAATCCCCGCAGGTTGGCGCAGGATCACTGTAATCAACGGATGGATCCAAATGACAACTCACAGCGTAGATGATTCGCGACACGGCAACAGGTAAACCACACACAATATGACAACTGTTCAACCGCCTATGCGCTGGATATAGTCGCCACGCTCATGCCAATCGCCATCGGCACCAGGGAAGACTTTCGCATGTCAAAGCTTGTTCGCGCCGCCGTACTGACCAACTACCTTGAGGTCACCCAATACCTGGGATTCAACCCGCGCGACGTGCTGGCGGCTGTCGGCCTGAGCAGGTCGCAACTGCAGGCCCCCGAACACCGCATCCACATCGATGCCGCCGTGCGCCTGCTGGAAGAATCGGCGACCGCCAGCGGCTGTCAGACGTTTGGCCTGAGTATGGCCGAGTCGCGCCAGCTTTCGGATTTCGGCGTGGTCAGCCTGCTGCTCAGCCACCAGCGGACCCTGCGCGATGCCTTGCACGTGGTGAAGCAATACCGGCACTTGATGAACGATTCGCTGGCCATTTTCATTGAAGAGGCCGGCAAGATGGTGATCATTCGCGAAGAGGTGGTCACCGATTCGCCGATGCCCAGCCGCCAGGCCACGGAGCTGGCCATCGGCGTGTTGTTCCGCTTGTGCTCCGCCCTGCTCGGCTCGCACTGGCACCCCTACAGCGTCAACTTCATGCACCAGCCCCCCGACAACCTGCAACTGCATCGGCGCCTGTTCGGGTGCACCCTGGAGTTCGGTAGCGAGTTCAACGGCATCGTCTGTTCCGACGCCAGCCTCGACATAACCAACCCCAATGCCGACCCGACAATGGCCCGCTACGCCCAGAGCTACCTCGACACGCTGCAAGGCAACGAAAACACCTCGATGCTGTTCGAAGTGCGCAAAGCCATCTACCTGCTGCTGCCCATGGGACGGGCCACCATCGAACAGGTCGCCCAAAGCCAGGGCATGAACGTGCGGACCCTGCAACGTCGACTCAAGGACGACGGCTGCGCCTTCAACGACGTGATCAACGATGTACGTCGCGACCTGGTGCTGCGTTATCTGGACAACCCGGCCTACTCGCTCAGCCGCATCGCCGACATGCTTGGGTATTCCATGGCGAGTTCGTTTACGCGGTGGTTCATCAGCCAGTTCGGCATGCCGCCGGCGGCGTGGCGCAATTCGCAAAAACTGGCGGGCGGAAAATCCCCAAGCGACGCCAAAGACACCTGATCGCCAGGCAAAAAAAAACGGCGACTGCTGGTACAGTCGCCGTGAAAGACCGGTGTTTGTGACACCGGACTGGAGCCCCACAGCATGAGGAGTCGACGCCGTAGGACCCTGCCATAACACATTTGAATCGCTTGCTTAGAGTCCCCAGCGCAACAGCAACAGCACCAGCACAACCAGGAACACCGTCTCTCCCACCATCAGCAGGATCGGCTTGATACCGACGGCGGCGAGCTCTTTGAGCCGGGTTTTCATGCCCAGGGCACTGATGGAAATCACCAGGCACCAGCGCGACAATTCGTTGACCGAACCCTGCACCGCCGGGGCGATCCAGCCGGTGCTGTTGATGCACGCCAGAATCAGGAAGCCGACGGCAAACCACGGCAGCAGCGGCGGACGCTTACCGCTCGTGTCCGCGCCTTGCATGCGGGTGATCATGGCGGCGGTGACGATCACCGGCAGCAGCATGGCAACACGCATCAGCTTGACCACGGTGGCGGTGTCGCCGGTCTCGGTGGACATGCTGTAACCGGCGCCGACCACCTGGGCCACGTCGTGGATCGTGGCGCCGAGGAACACGCCCGCGACCTGCGGCGACAACTCAAGCCAGTTGGCGATCATCGGGTAGACGATCATCGCCATGGTCGACAATGCCGACACGCCAATCACCGTGAACAGCGTGGCGCGCTCTTTCTGCGGATGGTTCGGCAGCGCCGCTGCCAGTGCCAGGGCCGCCGAGGCGCCACAGATGGCCGTCGCGCCACCGGTGAGCATACCGAACAGACGCTGGAAGCCCAGGGCCTTGGCGGCGATCACAGACACGCTGATGGTCACTACCACCAGGATCACCACCAGTGCAATCGGCTTCCAACCCAGCGCCGCCATCTGTTCCAGGGTAATGCGCATGCCCAGCAACGCTACGCCGATGCGCAGCACCGTGCGGGCGGTGAACTCGACACCGGCCTTGCAGGGGCCGTCATCGGCCAGAAAATTCAGGGCCATGCCCAGCAACAAGGCAAACAGCATGACCGGCGCACCGTAGTGCTCGGACAAGAACGACGCCGCGGCCGCGACAATCAGACTGACGATAAACCCCGGGGCCAATTCGCGGGTGCGGCTTTGGATGCGGGAGAGAGCTAAAGCGCTCATGGCGCGGACTCCTCGGTAGCGATGACGATAAACGCCTGGCCGTCGATGATCTCGACCGGGTAGTTATTGATTTTGACCTGCTTGGAATTGAGCAGGTAACCGCTGTGCAAATCGAAGCGCAGCCCATGGGCCAGGCATTGAATCACCCGCCCTTCAAGGCGCCCGCCGCAGAGCGAAGAGCCCTGATGCGGACAGCTGTCGTCGATGGCATACAACTGCCCGTCGACGTTGAACAGTGCCAGGCTTTTATCTTCGAACTCGAACAGCGCCCGACCGCCGGCCTGCGGGTGCTTGCCGGCAGGTACGGGAATGCGCCGGGTCATGCCGTCTGCCGCTCACGGTCACTTTCTTTCAGCGCTTCGCTCATGGCCGCGAGCAATGACTCGGCAGGTTGCGCGCCCACCACCGTCATCCGGCGGTCGAACTGGAAGCTTGGCACGCCGCTGCTTGCGCCGGGCGCTCCTTCAAATGGCGTGGCGTCGCCCAGCAAGGCGTCGGCTACGTCGTTTACGTCAATGCCGCAATCGCGGGCAATGGCGAGCAACGTCTCACCGCAACCCAAATCTTCGCCTTTCTTGAAATACGCGGCGAACAACCGTTCAAGCAACATCTCACGCTGGGCAACGTTGCCCAGCGTGCTGGCACGCTCGAACAAACGATGGGCGTCAGCGGTGTTGGGCATCGTCGCGATGCGGCTCAGGTCAATCGACAACCCGACCGTCGCAGCGGCCTGCTGTACCTGGGCCTGACGCATCGCCACCGCATCGGCATTGCCCAGACGCTTGCGATAGAAGTCGGCAAAGGGTTCACCTTGAACCGGCAACTGAGGCAGCAACTGCACGCCATGCCATACCGTGGTGATCTGCACATCCGGATGGCGACTGCGAAACTGGACCTGTGCATGCTCCAGCTGGCGTTTGCCGATCAGGCACCAAGGGCAAATAAAATCGAAAAACACATCAATACGTAAACGACGACTCACAACTTCACCTCTAATCCGGCTTCATTGACGGGGTCAGACACGCTCTGACCCTGAAGACGGGCAATATCTTTGTGGTAGTGACACTTGGCATAAAAGAACACCGCTGCGGCCGCAAGGCTGACCAGTGGCACCAATTGGAACGCGGCATGCAAACCGATGAGGTCCGATACCTTGCCCGTGATGTACGGCCCCGGCGCCAGGCCCAGCATGTTGTTGGCCAGGGTCAGCGTAGCGAACGCCGTGCCGTGGACCGAGTAATGCGTCAGGTTGGCAACCATGGCGCCGCAAGGGCCGGTGGTGCCCGTGGCAATCAACATGCCCAGGCAGATCAGCACCAGTTGTAAAGGCCCGGCCGGCAGCGCGAACGCGGCCGATAAAAGCAGACAACTGCCCAGGCAAAAAAAGATGGCCAGGCTGACCTTGCGATCAGGCGAATTCCGGCACAGACGGTCACTGAGCATGCCGCACAGGATCATCCCTGCACCGCTGCACAGCACGATGATTGCCGCCATGCCGCCAGCCTTGTCGGTGGGCATGTCGTAGTAGCGGTTCATGTAGCTGGGAATCCACACCATCACGGTGCCGCCAACGAACAACTGCAAGCCACTGGCGATGTAGGTCGACACCACCGAACGGCTGGACCACAGCGTACGCAGCGGACGCTTGACCGCCGCTGCGGTTTTGTTCGCAACCTGGGCAGCACGTTGTGGCGCAATACGCGCTTCCTTGACGATGAGCGGGTACAGCACCGCCAGAAACAGACCAAACAGCGACATACCGGCGAACGACCAGCGCCAGCCCAGCTTGGCGGCAATCGCACCGCCCAGCGCCATGCCCAGCACCGAGCCGAACATCCCGCCCGCCATAAAGGCACTGGCCAGGGTTGCCCGCATCTCTTTAGGGAACACAGAGATCACCACGGCGATGCCCACGCTGCCGTAGGCGGCTTCGCCGACGCCGACCATGAACCGCGCAATGAACATCTGTTGGTAATCTTGTGCCAGCGCACAGCCAAGTGTGGCTACGCTCCACAGGAACGCCATCAGCGCCAGGCTTTTGACCCGACCGAAACGGTCTGCCATCAACGACAGGGGAAACGTCAGCAGGCCCACCATCAGGGCAACGATGCCACTGAGCAAACCGAGCTGTCCGTCGCTCAACGACCACTCACTTTTGAGCAGCGGGAACACCGCGTTCAGTACCTGACGCGACATGTAATCTGAAATCAACAAGCCGAATGTCAATGCAAAGACGATCCAGGCATATTGGCGCGCAACGCCGACTCCACCGGAGTCGTCATCGCCAGCGGCGATTGGGTGAAAGGCCATTCAGCCTCCTCAAGAGCTTTGTTTTATTTTTGTTATCAAGCATGCAGCGGTCGGGTAGACGAGTGGTCACGGCCTCTCGTCCCGACCCCTAGGTTAACCGCGTTGCGGTACACCTTTCTGCCCAGCCTTGCGGTTGGGGGCCATGCCGTTGGCCAACAGGGTTTCTTCGATGCTGTCGTACTGCACGCCGATGCGGTAGATCTCGCGGGCTTCTTTGCCGGTGGCGATTTCACGACCCAGTTCATGGGCAATGCGCACGGTTTGCTGGATCTGTGCAACCGAGCCGAAACGGTCGCCCTTGTGATCAATGATAGTGTCTTCGTTGCCCACACGCGGGTGCATGCCCATGGCCATCGACATGGTGTTGAACGGCATGACGTTCTTGAGCAGCGATTCGGAGGTCAGCGTGCAACCGTCCGGAGCGCGGTGGATGAAGTTGAAGAAGTTGAACGGGTTCGGGCCGTCGAAACCGCCGCCGATGCCGATCCAGGTCAGGTTCAGCGGACCTTTGTAAACGCCACGGCGCACCAGGCGCTCAAGGGTTTCCAGGGCGTGCATGCCGGTCAGCTGGAAGTGTGGCTGGATGCCGTTGCCCATCAGGCGCTTGAGGTGCTCGGCAACCCAGCCCGGACCTGCCGGTACGGTCATTTCGCTGTAGGCAGCGTGAATCAACGGGTTGTCCAGGGAGGTACCTTTGAGGTACTCCGGGTACAACAACTCCATGATGTTCATTTGCGTGGTGTTGATTGCCACGGTGACCTGATCCGGTTTCGGGGTCAGTTCGGCCAGCATGTGACGGGTGTCGTCGGACAGCCACTTGGCCGCTTCGCCGTCGCTTTCCGGGGCGAAGGAAATCGAACCGCCCACCTGGATGATCATGTCTGGCACGGCTTCACGCACACCGGCGATCAGTTCGTTGAACTTCGACAGACGCTTGGAGCCCTTGCCGTCCAGTTCACGCACATGCAAGTGCAGCACGGTGGCGCCGGCTTCATAGCATTCAACTGCTTTCTGAACCTGCTCATCCATGGTCAACGGGATGTCTTCCGGGAAATCTTCCGGCATCCACTCCGGGCCGTACGGGGCCACGGTAATGACTACCTTATCCATGTTTTCCGGGTGCAGGGAATCGTCGAAAAATTGCATGGGTTACTCCAGTTCTTATGATTGTCCCGCCCACCCGGGGCCATGCCGGGCGGACGTGTTTACGAGTGCGATGCAGGTGGCGCTCGATCAGAACGTCTTGTCGCCGATAATCCCGGCGCGCTCCATCTTGCGATGGCACGGTGGGTAATCCATGACGGCGTAGTGCTGGGTACTGCGGTTGTCCCAGATAGCGATGCTGTTCGGCTTCCAGCGCCAGCGCACTTGATACTCAGGGATGTACGCCTGGCTGATCAGGTAGCGCAGCAACTCGCCGGCGCCAGGGTTGGCGTCCTGGCCGAAGCGCACCCGGTCAGGGGTGTGGTAGTTGCTGAAGTGGGTAGTGAAGGCGTTGACGAACAACACCTTCTCGCCGGTTTCCGGATGGGTGCGCACCACCGGGTGCTCGGCGTCCGGGTACATCGCCTTGAGCGCCAGGCGTTTTTCAATCGGCATGGCGGCACCGAAGCTCGCTTCGATGCTGTGGCGGGCACGCAGGTCGGCGATCTTGACCTTCACGTCTTCCGGCAGGTTCGCGTAAGCCGCGACCATGTTGGTCCACATGGTGTCGCCGCCCACGGGCGGGCATTCCACGCAGCGCAGCACGCAGCCCATCGGCGGTGCTTCGCGCCAGGTGGCGTCGGTGTGCCAGGCGTTTTCGTAGCGGTCCATCGGCTGATCCGGCCGCTTGAAGATCTGCACCAGCCCCGGGTGATCCGGATCGCTGCCGGCCACCGGGTGATCTTCCAGCTCGCCGAAGCGACGGGCGAACGCCACGTGTTCGGCGCGGGAGATGTCCTGATCGCGCAGGAACACCACGCGGTGCTTGAGCAGCTGGGCACGAATCTCGGCAAACAGACCGTCATCATGTATTGCGTCGGCCAGGTTGACGCCGATCAGTTCGGCGCCAATGCTGTAGGTCAATTGTTCGACTTTCATGGCTGGTAGCTCCTTAAACGACGAAAATCGACGAGCCGGTAGTCTTGCGAGATTCAAGATCGCGGTGCGCCTGCACAGCGTCCTGCAGGGCGTAGTGCTGGTTGATCTCGATCTTGATCCGGCCGCTGCCGACGTGGTCGAACAACTCGCCCGCCAGGGCGGCTTTTTCGGCCGGGTCGCTGATGTAGTTGGCCAGGGCCGGACGGGTCAGGTACAGCGAACCTTTCATCGCCAGCATCACCGGGTCGAACGCCGGGATCGGGCCGGACGCAGTGCCCACGCAGACCATCAGGCCACGGGGTTTCAGCGAATCCAGCGAACCCATGAAGGTGTTCTTGCCAACGCTGTCGAACACCACGTTGACGCCCACACCGTCGGTCAATTCGCGAACGCGAGCGGCAACGTCTTCATGGCTGTAATTGATCGTATGGTCGCAACCGTGAGCGCGGGCGATTTCGGCCTTTTGCTCGGTCGACACCGTGCCGATCACGTTCAGGCCCAGCAGCTTGGCCCACTGCGAAACGATCATGCCAACACCACCGGCGGCGGCGTGCAACAGAATGCTGTCGCCTGGCTTGAAGTCGTAGATGCGGCGCATCAGGTACGAAGACGTCAAGCCACGCATGGTCATCGCGGCGGCGGTTTCGAAGCTGATGGTTTCTGGCAGCTTGATCAGCGGTGCGGCCGCGATCAGGCGCTCGGTGCTATAGGCACCCAGGGTATTGAGAAAACCGGTGTAGGTGACGCGATCGCCCACTTGGACGTTGGTCACGCCTTCGCCGATGGCCTGGACCACCCCGGAGGCTTCAACGCCCATGCCGTTCGGCATCGGGATCGGGTAAGTACCATTGCGGAAGTAGGTGTCGGCATAGTTCAGGCCAACTGCTACGTGGCGAAGACGAACCTGGCCCGGACCGGGATCGCCGACTTCGACGTCCTCGTAACGTAGGACTTCAGGACCACCGGTTTCGTAAAAGCGTACAGCTTTGGCCATTTTTCTTATTCTCCGATCAGCAGGTTGGCGTGGCATCGAATTGCACTGATTGGACTGTAGGACGAGGCCTGTCGGCACGCTTCTCATCAGACGACAATGGCTTTTCATTTCGTGACAGGCATGACATGACAAGACACGCCCCATTAGCCTGTCAGCCCTCGACCTGCGCTATCATCGCCCGCCTCTGTGCCCCAAGAGTCTTGAATCCGGATGTCCGCGACGCTGCCACTGCCCGACGAATGCACTTCCCTGCCACCAGTCCTGGCCGGCCCGCTGTTGCGACGACTGGAGCCCTCGCGTCTGGTGCTGTGGCTGGTCGGCTCGCGGGCACTGGAGCTGACTTTG
>Ga0247818_10002440_pt1 | contig 12026 bp, 8 predicted proteins | sample 13C_Glucose_Day1_FD_192424 | JGI IMG/M metagenome (GOLD analysis project Ga0247818, IMG submission 192424) | Soil microbial communities from agricultural site in Penn Yan, New York, United States - 13C_Glucose_Day1 | ecosystem: Environmental > Terrestrial > Soil > Agricultural land | place: USA...
GCATTATATATTGAGTACAGTTCACGACATTCCCCACGTGCGCGGTTCTCGACTGCCCGGCGCGACTGACGGTCCGGCCTAGTAGCCGGTCCAAACCCAGGCACCGTCCATCCACCGGTCGTCACTTCCGTCGACCGAACGACATCGATGAGAAACGGAGACGTTGTGGCACCTGAAGCAACGACCACACCGATCGCCGGTGGCCACGTAACGGTTACCCGTCGCGGCGCTGTCGGCGTGATCGAACTCAGCAGGCCCGAGAAGTTCAATGCGCTGAGCCGGGCAGCCTTCGAAACCATTCGTGCGGCAATTGACGAGTTCGAGCAGCCCGACTCCGGCGTCCGGTCTGTGCTGATCACCGCGCAGGGTAGACACTTCAGCACCGGGGGCGATCTCGCAGAAGCAAAGGTGATGATGCGAGACCCGACACTGCTCGACGACTTCCTTCTACTGGTCCACGAGACCTTGCAGCGACTGGAGAACAGCCCACTGCCCGTGATCGCATCGTGCCGGGGCCTCGCTCTCGCGGGCGGGCTCGAGCTGGCACTGTGCTGCGATGTGGTCTTCGCTGCGAGCGACGCTCGTTTCGGCGATCAGCACGTGCAATACGGGCTGGTGCCGGCCTGGGGTGGAACCCAGCGGATTCCGCGGCTCATCGGACTCAGCCGGGCACTCGACCTGATGTATTCAGGCCGATGGATCGACGCCGAAACCGCGCTGCGCTGGGGGATCGTCAACTACGTGGTAGACCCCGAGCGATTGGACGAAGAAGCGACCAAATACTGCAGCGTCTTGGCCTCCCGGAGCCGGCCCGGGTTGGCAGCCATGAAACGGCTTGGGCGTGGTGCGCTCCACAACACCCTGAATCTTGGTCTGCACCTCGAGCGAGAGACAGTTGTCGGGGCCATGGCCGGAGGGGACCCGGCGGAAGGCATCGCCGCCTTCGAGGCGCGGAGGCATCCGCACTTCACAGAGTGAGGTCCCCGACCGAATGGACGGATCGGGCACGCGTGGTGCGATGGCACTGCCCGATTCCCGAATCCGCCCGATTCAACGCCTAGGGCGAGCGAGTAAAGTCATTCTCCGTCCACACATGCTCGATCCGCGTGCGAGGACTCTACTTGAGCGTTCGGGTAGCTCTCTTCAGAATGGTCCTGCGGATTCAGGTAGGTGATCAGCCGATGCCGGCGCGTGGCGAGTCGATGATCGAGCGGGTCGTGCGCGTGCTCGAAGCGTTCAAGGACGCCGGTGGTTCCCTGACCGCGTCGGAGATCGCACGCCAGGCCGACATTCCGATCCCGTCGGCGCATCGTATCGTCACGGAACTCGTCGGCCTCGGGATCCTCGACCGCGACGCCGACCGCCGGGTCCGAATCGGAATGCGGTTGTGGGAGATCGTGACCAGATCGTCAGGCGTCCTCACACTCCGCGAGATCGCGCTCCCCTACATGGAAGATCTGCGAGACGTAGTCAACGCGCCCACCCTGCTGTCGATACTCGATCGCAACGACGTCATCAACGTCGACACCCTGTCGTCGCGGCAGCCGAGCGCCACGAACGTGACGCAACCCGGCGTTCGCCTACCCGCGTTGGCGTCGTCTCCCGGCATGGTTCTCGTCGCCTTCGCGCCGCCGGAAGTGCGGGAGCGAATCCTCGAGGAGGCCAAGGTCACTCGCTTCACCGAGCACACCGTGGTCGACCGCACCGAACTTGCACGGATCGTGTACGAGACCCGTCGAGTCGGGTATGTCGTCGCACGGCAATGGATCTCGCCCGACGCCACCGGAATCGCCGTGCCGATATTTTCCGACGACGGTACCGCGCTCGCCGCGCTGTCCGTCACGACGCCGTTCGGTGTGGGCGTGCCGTCCGATCTGCTGCCGGCACTGCACACGACCGCCCGCGGCATCTCCCGGGCGTTCCTTGCAGGCAGCGGGCACACCAACCCCCGATTGACCCTGCTGATGCAGCAGATCCGGCACGCCACCGACCCCACATGAGCTGCCCCACTCTTCCACGTTGTTGAGATCGGTCTCACTAATTGTTTCTCGTTGACCGAGAAAGCTACTTCCGTCTGCTTCGGCGGTGAGCGAATCTCGACCTGACAGAAAACGGAATGAGAGCGGCGACCTCGGACGCGAAACGAAGCGGACGAGGCGAGATACGTGACCGGCCTCGAGGTCGAGGTCGGCGCAGGACGGACGCCCGAGTAAATGACCAGATACGAGATCCAGAATTCAGAAGACCCGATGAGCACTCTGTGCCGCATGGCTGTGCAGACCGGCTACACGGATCTGCCGGAGGACGTCGTCCGCCACGCAAAGCACACCCTGCTGGACTGTATGGCCGTGATGATCGGCGGCTCGGGCATGGACGGCATCCCGGCGATCGTGGAGATGGTCAAAGACAAGGGCGGAACACCACAGTCCGTCTTGCCGTTCTATGGCGGCCGCGTCCCGGCGACGGAGGCGGCACTGGCGATCGGGCCGATGCCTCGCGCGATGGACTGCGGCGATCTTCACGAAGAAGCGGGCCACATCAGTGAATACATCGTTGCGTGCCTGCTCGCGGCAACCGGCCTGCGGCCGAACGTCACCGGAGAGGAGTTTCTCACGGCGTTGGTAGTCGGCCAGGAGACTCTCATTCGCGTGGGGTCCGCCTACAAGCTCATCAGCTCGGCCGTGAAGTCCAATGACTGTGGCGGCCACTACATATTCGGGGCTGTCGCCGCGGTCGGGAAGCTCCTCGGCTTCTCCCAGGAACAGTTGGAGAATGCCCAGGGGATCGCACGCACGATGACCCAGCCCCACACGATGGCGATTTACGCACCCGCCACCCTGATGGTCCGCGTGCACCACGGTCTGGTCTGCCAATCCGCGATCACCGCCTGCCTACTCGCAGAAAAGGGCATCACCGGACCGCGGCAGGAGGTGCTGACGGGTGCCAACGGATACCTGCGCACGGCCCGCTGGCAAACGGATCCCGATGCACTCACTCGCGATCTGGGCGAGCGCTGGGAAATGACGCAGATCATCACCAAGGGCTACAGCGCCTGCTACTTCTCCCACTCGTCGATCGACGGAATCCTCGAACAGATGCGCACACACGATTTCGCTGCCGGCGACATCGCCGAGATCCACATCGATGTCTCCACCTCGGGCTGGCGCGCCGTGTGCGAGCCGACCGACAAGAAGTGGCATCCACAGACGGTTCCGGAGTGCCAGTTCAGCCTGCCGTACGCCGTCGCGACCGCTGCGATCGACAAGAAGGTCTTCTTGCAGTCGTACGCGGCCGAAGCCCGGCAACGCCAGGACGTCCGCGAGCTGATGTCGACGATCTCGGCCACCGAGGACCCGTCCGTGTCGGATTGGGGAGCCCGGCTCACGACCACGCTGCGAGACGGCCGCAAGATCGTGACCGAGCACGTGTACGTCAAGGGGCACCCGGAGAACCCGTTCAGTGAGCAGGACTTCATCGACAAGTTCCGGATGTGCGTCCCGTTCTCGGTGCTGCCGCTCAGCGAGCGGGTGGTCGAGGCGATGGTCGACGACATCCTTGCGCTGGAGAAGGTCGACGACGTGGTCGCGGCGCTGCTTCTCCCACTGACCCCGGCGGCCTGAGCGCCCGGTTCGCTCTCCCGCCCCGAACACCGCAAAGGACACACACATGGGCACCCTCCCACCCGTCGAAGAAGCCCTCGCCCGGCTCGTCACCGACCTGACCTTCGACACCCTCCCCGCCGACGCACTCGCCGGCGCCCGCCGCCTCATGCAAGACCAACTCGCCCTCCAAATCGGAAGCGCATCACTGCCCTGGAGCCAGGCGGTGCTGGAGTTGACCCGCACCGCACACGCCCCCGGCGAATCCCACATCGCCGCCACCGGCGAGAAGATGAGCGCAGCAGACGCCGCCTTCGTCAACGCCACCTACGGCCACGGCTTCGAATACGACGACGCCCACCGCGCCAGCTCCTCACACCCCGGCAGCACCGTCGTCTCCGCCGCCCTCGCCATCGGCGAAGAACTCGACGCCACCATGGCCGAGGTCATCACCGGCATCGTCGCCGGCTACGAGGTCTACACCCGCATCGGCAACCTCGCCGCACCCGAACTCCTCGAACGCGGCTTCCACCCCCACGGACTGCTCTCGAACTTCGGCGCCGCCGCCGTCGCCGCCAAGATGCGCGGCTTCGACGCCGAGACCACCGCCCACGCCCTCGCCATCGCCCTCAGCCACGCCTCCGGCACCACCGAATACACCTCCTCCGGCGGCTCCATCAAACGCGTCCACTCCGGCATCGGCACCCGCAACGGCATCCGCGCCGCCGACATGGCCGCCGCCGGCATCACCGGCCCCACCACCTTCCTCACCGGCGGCAAGGGCTTCTACCGCACCTACGTCGGCCGCCCCGTCACCGACGACGCCGCCGCCACCTTCGGCCCCGACCGAACCTTCGAAATCACCCGCATCTGGATCAAGCCCTACTGCTGCTGCGGCATCAACCACGCCTACATCGACGGCGCCCGCCACCTCACCGCCCGCGCCACCGACATCGACTCCATACTCCTCGGCATCCAGACCGGCGGCGACGTCGTCATCGGCAACAAGAACGCCAACGCCTACGCACCCAAGATCATCGAACACCTGCAATACAGCCTGCCGTTCCAATTCGCCCTCTCCGCACTCGGCAAGGGCAACGGCTTCGCCACCCACCACGCCTACCTGGCCGGACAACTCGACATCGGACCCGGCAGCGACATCGCCGCCCTCGCCCAGAAGGTCAAGATCGAAGTCACACCCGAACTCGACACCGCCTACCCCGGCCGCTGGGTCGGCGACATCACCGTCACCTACACCGACGGCACCACCGAACACCTATTCATCGACAACCCCACCGGCACCGCCGAAAACCCCATGTCCCAACACGACCTCGACGCGAAATTCCGCGACGTCACCTCCACCTCACTCGGCACCGAACGCGGCAACACCCTCCTCCACACCATCCAGCACGGCGACCCCGACCAGCCCGCCTCCGACTTCGCAGCCCTGCTGAAAGTCTGATTCCCTCCGGCCGAGGGCGGGCCCATGGCCAGACGTCATGAGGAAAACGTCCCCAGGAATTACAGCTAGGACACTTCGACACTTCGAGCGAGAGGGACCCGATGAGCGGGACCAAGGATTGGCCGGCGCGGACGGGCATGCGCCCGTATCAGCTTGCGACGGTGCTCTTTTGCATGTTCTTGAATATGCTGGACGGCTACGACGTTCTCGTGATGGGTTTTGCGATGCCGCACCTGCCGGAGGGCTTCGCCACCAACCCTCAGAAAGGGTATCTGATCAGTGCCGCACTCGCCGGAATGGCGGTGGGTGCGATCGGCCTCGCGCGTTACGCGGACGTCTTCGGCCGACGACGCGTCCTGCTGGTCGGCCTCGCCACCAACACCCTCGGGTTGGCCGGGTCGGCCCTCTCGATCAACTTCGAGACACTCCTCGCGACTCGCTTCGTCACGGGCATCGCGATCGGCACCATCAGCGTCGTCATCATCGTCCTCTGCCAGGAGGCCGCCCCGGCCAATCGCCGGAGTGTGGCGGTCGGAATGGTCATGATCGGGTACCCGCTCGGCACGTTGCTGGCCGGCTTCGCCGGTGCCGGGCTCATCGCCCTGGCGGGTGGGGCTTGGCAGGGCATGTTCTGGATCGGCGCAGGGCTGGGGATTGTGTCGTTCATCGTGACCGTCGCCTTTCTCCGCGAATCCCCCGAATTCCTCGCACGCAAGAATGCACCTCGGGCAGGTGACCACGTCGCGGCTGACCCCGAGGCCCCGACCCGCCTCCTCGGCCGGAATCTGCGAGCGCGCACGCTCCTGCTGGTGTTCGGCTACTCGATGCTCACCGCGGGGTACTACTTCGTGAGCACCTGGACGCCGCAGCTCATCAAGGCAACCAGCGGGGACGCGGGCAGTGGCGCCTTGGCAGGCATCATGATCGGCGTCGGTTCGGTTGTTGGAGCAAGCCTCTTCGGCGCGTTCGGTCTGCGGTTCCCGGGTGCGCGGATCGCGTTCGCAACCTCCCTTGTGTCCGCCGTGGCGATTGCAGCCTTCGCGGTCACGCTTCAGGGTCCGTTCGCGTTGGCGATGGCCGCGCTGCTCGGCGGTGGCATCTTCGCGGGTCTTTCGGGATACACCTCCACCTCGACGGCCGTGTACCCGGTGCTCGCGCGGGCCAAGGGGTACGGCGCGATGATGGGCATCGGGCGCGCTGGAGCGATCCTGTCGCCCATCGTCGCGGGCTACGCGCTCAGCGTGATGACGCCGCGCGCGATGTACCTGGCGGTCATCGTGCCCCTGCTGCTCGCGGCCCTCGTGGCAGTCGCCCTCATGCGCGTCACCCGCGCCGTCGAAGCCGACGTATCGCACGCGGAGGCCCACCCTCTCGCAGTGGCGGAGTAGGAGGGCGCGCCGTTCTTCACCGATGAAGGCGGCCACGTCCACCACAATCTCCTGAAACTGGAGGGCGAATTGGTTCCGAGCCACGTCGTCACGTCGATCGAACGCGGGCTGGTGCGGAGGCACAACAGCTACCACTCGGGCAAGGTGAGCGTATGGCACGTAGTCAGCGTCGCCCTCGTGACCCAACGCCTGTCCCGCTCAGCGCTTTATGACGAGCTGACCCGGAATCCCGAACTGCTCGAAGAGAACGGCATCACCCGTGTTCTCCGCATCGGTGACTGTCTCGAGCCCCGGGTGATCGCGGAATCCGTCTTCGACGGCCACCGGCTTGCACGCAAGATCGACACCAGCGACCCCGCGGTCCCTCTTCCGTTCATCCGTGAGCAACGAATACTCGGTTGGGACGCTGACGCGTACGACAGTGAACTCACACACACGTTGCCGCTCGAAGTGTCATCGCAAACCACCGCGACCGTGCGGAGCAGGCATGATCGTTGTGCCGACGCGTTCAACAGCATCAGGCATGGATAGCGAAGCTAGTCGAGAGCGAATTGACTGCTTCGTAGATCAGGTTCGCGGGTTCGCTTCCCTGGTTGTGGTGCTACGCGACCACGAGCTTGCTGCGCAAGGCCGCGAGAGTTCCATCCGACAGCCCAAGCCCGTCCGCAACATAGTTGTCGAACGAGCCGTAGATCTTCTCGATCTCGTCAAGACCGGCCTTCAGGTACTCCGGCCGGACACTCGACAGCGCGCGCATCGCATCACCCCTGGCAGGGCCGCGAGATTCAGTCGCGCGGGCTGCGTTCGAATCCGTCGTTCTTGCCAGGTACTCGTTCGACAGCAGGTAGTCGCGCATGACAGTGCCACGATCGACGCCAGCAATGGTCAGGATAGTGGCGGCGATCCACCCTGTCCGATCCTTACCCGAAGTGCAGTTGAAGATCACTGGCCCATCAGTGAGAGCTATGTCGGTGATAGCGGCACCGAGCTGCGCACGTACCTCCGGCACATTGACCAACTTTTGATAGGCGTCGACCATCAGGCGATTGACACTGGTGACCGACGAGATATCGAGTCCACCCCCTGCCGCGGCATTGCTGTCCGCGGCGTCGCCGTACACGTTGTACCGCACATACTTCGCACCCTCAGGCACCCGGTCCGGCTTCGCCGAAATCTCACCACTGGACCGGAGGTCAAAGACCGTGCGCACACCCAAAGTATTCATTACCGCCAAATCGCCGCCGTCAGCAACCAGCGCGTTTGAGCGGTAAATTAGCCCAGCGCGGATCGTGCCCCCATCCACAGTCCGGTAACCGCCCTCTCTGCCAGCGATGTCACGGAAGTTTTCGACTGAACTCAACCGAGGGGTAACCGGTGCAGCCGTGTTCACTGTCGCCGCCGTCGTTGTCACGGTGGAGTTCGCGGACGTATCCGCCTTGCTGCAGCCGGCAAGTAGTGCGGCCACGAGAGCAGCGGAAGAAACTGCGACACGGAAAAGTGGGTGCAAGACGGACTCCAATCCGTAAGCGATCAGAAGTGACGTTAAGCACCGTACAGTGGATCATGTGATTTGTACAACCGATCGTGCCATATGATCCGCTTTTTCTCTTACCACTCCCGCGCGAAAACCGAGCCTTCCCAACAGGATCGATTCAGGCAGACCATCTCGACTGGGAGATGATGACCTCATCTGCACAAACTGCTGACATATCGCCAGATCCGTTGTTTGCCAGATTTATACACGCCCGCCCCTAGTCGCGGCGTCCACGTAGTTACCTATACCGCAGACCATGTCGCCTGCTGGAGCGATCGAGACACTCGCGAGTTTCCCACCGAACCATGATGGTCCGATCGCCCCAACCTTTGAGGCAAGGCTTAAGGTGCAGCACCCCAGGCCTACGCGGCTTGCCGTTGTCCCTACTGAGCCTGTTCCACTACCCAGGCCGCAATTTGAGCGCGCGAGGTGAATCCAAGTTTGGCGAGTACGTGCTCAACATGCCCCTGGGCCGTGCGCTGTGAAATGACTAGTTTTTCGGCGATAGCCCTGTTCGTCATACCTTCGGCAACGAGTTCGGCAACTTGCTGTTCCCGCTTCGTAAGTGCGACTGCCGAAGTGGTTGGCTCACGCCTAGGAGGATGCTGTCCGAGGCCGTATGCTACCGAGGCGGCGAAGTCCAGATTTCTGCCTTCGTGGAAGGCGGAATTGAACTTTCGCTCGCCCAGTTCACGGTGCGCCGTACGTACGCAGTTCTCATGATGGTGACTCAGGTTGGGAAAGACCACAGTGGAGCTTCCAACGGATTGCACTAGCGCTTCTGCGGCGGCCATGAGTGTTACTGCCCGCCTGGGATCATGGTTACTGCAGGCAATCCACGCAAGCGTTTCGAGGCAAGTTGCCGCAGTGAGCGGGTCATCGACCTTGTGGGCTAGTTGCAAGCCCTCTTCGAGTGCCTTGGTGGCTTTTGTGCTTTCGCCCTGTCGCCACACCGCCACACCGAGTGCCCATAGCGCGTAGGACCTGTAGACGGATTCGCCATGCGATTCGGTGGTCGCGAGCACTCGTTCGTAACATTCGATCGCACGACGCGCGTCACCGCGCATTTCGTATGCCCATCCGAGGGTATAGGTAGCGCCGACCTGCAGTGCGAGTTCTACCATGTCACCGAATACTGCTACCGCCTGCCCCAGGAACGAGCACGCGCGGTCAAGGTCTCCGTTGAACAGTGCGAGGAGTCCTTCGGCGTGTGCAATGAGGGCACGCGCCATGGGATCTGCTAGCTCGTCTGCCGTTGCCTGCCCCTCTTCGACAAGCGCGTGACTTGCCGTCAGGTCGCCTTGCACTTCAGCGAGCACGCTGTTTGCGTAGAATGCCTTGACGCGGTCCGCGGACGGTTCTCCGGTCTGGCGTGCCAGTATCCGGTCCAGCCAGTATCGGCCTTCGTTGAAGAGTCCGCCCGATGACCAGAACATGAAGAGGGCAGTGGCGATCCTGAGTCCTACGTCCGGTTCACCAGCGTCGGACAGACTGAATTCCATTGCTGCGCGCAGATTGGGGCGTTCTCGGTCGAGTCGGGCGATCCAACTGACTTGTCGTGGACTGATCCAGTCCGCTTCTGCCTCGATTGCCAGCTGGCGGTACCAATCGCAATGCCGGACAGACAGTGCTGTGTATTCCTCTGCGGCGTGAAGTTTCTCGCGACCGTAATCGCGAAGTGTTTCGAGCAATCGAAATCTGACAACCGAGGCGTAAGTCTCAGATATGAGAATCGATTTGTCGACCAGCGAGGCGATGGTATCGACAAAGTTACCTGATTCGACGGTGCGTTCGCAGATCTGTTCTGCCGCATCAAGTTCAAATGAGCCGGCGAAGACCGACAGTCGTGCCCATACTGTTTTTTCGCGGGGTGAGCAGAGTTCATAGCTCCAGTCAACGCTGAGTCGTAGCGTCTGCTGTCGTGTCGGAACGTCCCTGCCCGATCTCGTCAGTATCTCGTATTTGTCTGTCAATCGCTCCAGCACTTGGTCCACTGACATCGCGCGCAGACGTGCGGCGGCCAGCTCGAGGGGTAGGGGCAGCCCGTCAAGGTGCTGGCAGATCTTGGCGACCGAGATCCGATTGTCTTCGGTCAATTCGAAGGTGGAGTTGGCGGCTGCTGCCCGCTCCGCGAACAAGGTCACCGCATCGTAACGGGGCAGTCCACGCAGCGACGGGTCGCGCTGTGCGTCGGGAACAGTGAGAGGAGGGACGCGGAGCACAGCTTCACCACCGATGTCGAGGATCTCCCGACTGGTTGCGAGGACGTGGAGTCTCGGGCATGCGCGCAATAGTGTTTCGACGAGGGCAGCCGCAGCATCCACGACTTGCTCACAGTTGTCGAGAATGAGTAGCAGTCTGCGTGCGGCGACGAAATCGACCAGTAGGTCTTCTATAGAGCGTGTGGACTGGTCCCTCAGTCCGAAGGCGCTGGCGACGACGTCCGCGAGCAACGACTCATCTCGCAGTTCCCCGAGTTCGACCAGCCAGACGCCGTCTGGAAATGCGCGCCGCGCCTCCGCGGCCGCTCGTAGTGCCAGCCGGGTCTTGCCTACTCCCCCGATCCCAGTCAAGGTGACCAGGCGCGCTGTCGAGAGCAGCTTCTTTACCCCGGCCAGTTCATTGCGCCGACCGACGAAGCTGGTCAGCTCCAGTGGCAAATTCCCGTTCGCGTTTCGTGACGGGGTCCGAGGGTGTGGCTTTCTGCTGTAGCCGGCGTCACGATCGGCGGGCATCTTGCTGTTCTTGACGGCCTGGGGGTTCGCCTGCAGGGCCATGTCGTCGATCGGGTAGCCGAGTTGATGCTGTAGCTCTCGGATCTCTTCGCCGAGGGCCGCAGCTGACCGCGGACGGTCCGTCGGGTCACTAGCCATTGCACGTTCGATGACTGCGCATATGGCATCCGGAATGCCGTGCTCGCGAAGGTCTGGAACAGGCTGGGTTGTGATCCTGAGAAACTGCGCGACGACTTGTTCCCCGCTGTGGCGTTCGAACGCGGCGTGCCCGGTGATTGCGCAGAAGAGGGTCGCTCCGAGACTGTAGATGTCCGAGGCGAGGCTGGGCGGATCCCCGCGTAACACCTCCGGTGCAGTAAAGGCGGGCGACCCCGTGACTGTTCCGGTTCCCGTTTCGAAGCCCCCCGAGATGCGAGCGATTCCGAAGTCCGTCAGCGCTGGCTCAGCGTAGTCGGTGAGCAGGATGTTGGCCGGTTTCACGTCGCGATGAAGGATCTCGAGGCGATGGGCAGTCTCCAGTGCGCCCGCCATCTTAACGCCGAGACGAAGTGCTTCCGCAAAGTCGAGAGGGCCGTGACTGCGGATTGCGGCTTCCAGTGACTCCTGCGGGTGGTAGGGCATGACGATATACGGACGGCCGCTGGCGGTGGTGCCGACTTGGAGGATGCTGACGATGTTGGGATGACCTGTCAGTCGACCCATAGCGCGCTGTTCCCGGAAGAATCGGGCACGGTTTTCGTCGTCGAGGTCGGCTGTCAGGACTTTTACGGCCACTGCCCGGTCAAGAGCGGGCTGGCCACACCGGTACACAAGCCCGAAACCGCCACGTCCGATCTCCTGTGCATTCTGAAATCCGACGGCCTCGAGCTCCGACGTGATGTTCAGGGTCACGTCGCGCTGTGTCTCGCGCGGATCATTCATACGCTTCACCTCTAACGCTGCAAACCTACGATATCGCGTCGTAGAGTGCCCCTCCCAAACTGTCGAGGTTATCTTTCGCACCAATGGCGATGTGCATCCGATTTGATCGATCCCCCGTTCGGCGCGGCCGCCGAACGGGACGGCCCGGGCGATGGCGTCTCTGCGACTGGCGACCTACCGAATCCTGCTGGCTGGATTCGCGATTGTCCGCCTAGCCAGAATCTCGATCGTCAGTCAGCTACTAGCCTGCCGAGGGCAACTTCATTGCCGGCGCAGCCCGGAATGTCAATGCTACCCTGGCAAACAAGCAAGCGTTTGGTCAGAAGGGTGGATCGTGCAGACTATTTTGATAACAGGGGCAAGCAGTGGGTTCGGGGCACACGTAGC
>Ga0247818_10002443_pt1 | contig 12019 bp, 14 predicted proteins | sample 13C_Glucose_Day1_FD_192424 | JGI IMG/M metagenome (GOLD analysis project Ga0247818, IMG submission 192424) | Soil microbial communities from agricultural site in Penn Yan, New York, United States - 13C_Glucose_Day1 | ecosystem: Environmental > Terrestrial > Soil > Agricultural land | place...
ACAACCAGCCTGAACCGAAAATCGCACCGAGCCCGATAAATGTGAGGTCGATCAGTGAAAGCTGTTTTTTGAACTTGCCTTGGCCTGACATGGCATCGCCTTCTTGTGAGTTATTGGATAGGCAGTTATGTCACTGGGACGGCCAGACTTTGAACTCATCGATGGTGTGGCGATTGATGTTTTGCGGTGGCTTCGATGACGAAATCAGCACAATCGCACTGGCGAAACGTGGCCCTCGACAGGTCTTGAGCGATGCTGCAATCTGCACGCGAAGGCCGCATGGCGGGCGCTTCGTCCATCCACGTTACGAGGGGAATCTTTGATGCAGCAGGCGTTTTCGATCCTGTCTCAAGGCATTGATGGGCATCGTCCGCAGACACTGGAGGAGTTGTTGGCCGGTGCGGCGCTGTTGTTGCCGATGCTTGATGTGATCCCCAACGCGGCGATTTTCATCAAGGATGTGCAGGCCCGTTACGTGCTCGCGAATCGCACGCTGGTGCAGCGCTGTGGCTTGAAGGATCTGCGTCCGTTGCTTGGCAAAACCAGCGCGCAGGTGTTTCCGGCGCAACTCGGGCCAGGCTACACCGAGCAGGATCGCAAGGTGCTGGAGGAGGGCTTTGTGCTGGAGGATCAACTGGAGTTGCATCTGTACGGCAGTCGTGAACCGGGTTGGTGCCTGACGCACAAGCAGCCGTTGTATAACCGCGACGGGGTGATCATTGGCCTGGCGGGGATTTCCGTGGACCTGCAATCGGCCAGTGAAACGCACCCGGCATTCGAGCGGCTGGCGGCTGTCGATGAGCATATCCGCGCGAATTTCAATCGCCGCGTGACCCTCGGTGAACTGACGCGCATCGCCGGTATTTCCGTGGCGCAGCTGGAGCGTTACTGCAAACGGGTGTTCCACCTGACGCCACGGCAGATGATCCAGAAAGTGCGCCTCGAACATGCGCACCGCTTGCTACACACCGACCTGCCAATTACCGATGTGGCGCTGCAATGCGGCTACACCGATCACAGCGCCTTCACCCGCCAGTTCAAGGCCTCGACCGGGTTTACTCCGCGCGAGTATCGGCAGGCCACGGGATAGAGACTGACTGAGGCGCAAACAGTTTTTCGGGTACTGTTGGCCTGATCTGGAAAGGCGAGAATGAATGTTGAATCATGAACTGTGGCTGGAGCCTGATGGCTTAGAGTTGTTTGTGGTGTCCGGGCCTCATGGCGATGAGGCGCGAGCGCTTCTTGCTCCGGGGTCGAAACTGGTCTGGGAAGTCACTGCCGACAGCTATTTTGAAGCGATGACCAAGTACTTCGCATACATGGATTGGGGGGTATGGACGACCGATTTTCCAGAACACGATAAAACCAGCTATCGGGATCGCGGTTGGGACACCAGCCAGAACGACGAGTAATGCTGCACGAGAGTATCGCGAAATCGATGCAGGAGCTGCAGAAGGCTGCTCCTGCAGGAAGAGCGTTGTCAGGCCAGTACGGTTAGCCATGCCGAGAGCAGCAACAACAACGCCAGTGCCGTGTTCATCCGCTTGAACGCTTTCGGCGATCCCATCAACCGCGCGCTGCCCACACCCAGTAACGCCCACAACGTCATGCACGGCAACGACACCAGCAAGAACACCAGCGACAACACCAGCAGTCGCAAGGTCTTGTCACCACCGCCGACAAATACGCTGACCACTGCCACGGCCATCATCCACACCTTAGGATTGACCAGTTGCAGCATGGCGGCGCTCAGCACGCTGAAACCTTCTTCCTGCGTACCCGTCGGGTCCAGCGATGGCGGCGTGCTGCGGAAGATCTGCCACGCCAGCCAGCTCAGCCAGAACACACCGCCCCAGGCCATCGCTTGCTGCACACGCGGGTAGCGCAGCAAGGTTTCGCCGGCACCGAGGCCGACCACCAATACAATCAGTGTCGCCGCCGCGCAGGCGCCAAAAATGATCGGCAACGTGGCGAGCAGGCCTTGGCGCGAACTGTGGCTCAGCACCAGAATATTGGTCGGCCCCGGCGTGATCGAGGCAACGAAAGAAAACAGCAGGAAGGGCAATAATGACGCCATGGGCGGATTCCTTGGAAGTAAACACAGGAAGCCATGATCGCCAGTCGTTGTGGGTCAGTCTGGAAGGTTTGAGCAGCGCTTGCGGTAGTCGGCGGGGGTGAGTTGGTAGGCGCGGCGGAACCAGCGCCCGAGGTGACTCTGGTCAGCAAAACCGAGCACGCTGGCGACCTGCGCCGGCGTTTCACCCTGGGCCAGCAACTGCCGCGCCTTGGCCAGGCGCAACTGGATCAGGTACGCGTGCGGCGCCAGGCCAAAAGCCGACTTGAAGGCGCGACTGAGACGAAAACGGTCCACTCCGCAGACCTGCGCGAGATCATCGAGACCGATATCTTCATAGGTGTGCGCGTGCAGATAATCCCGCGCCAGTTGCGCCACCAATGGCAGGCGTGGATCGAAAACCTGGCGCTTGCGCCAGTCGAGATGGCGCGTGAGCGAGCTCAGCAAACCATCGACGGCGGTCTGACGGACGATGCGCAGATCGCCGTCATGCAGCGCATGGAAAGCGTGACTGATCGCTGTGGCCAGACGCGGATCCTGGCTCAGCGTGTCGGCAAAACCGGGCTGGCTGTCGGACGGTGCGTCTTCGAACAGCGCGTGCAGTTCACGCTCCAGCCAGTGCGGATCGAGGTAAAGCATCGAATAGGTAAAACCTTCCTCGGTCGGCGCTTGCCCATCGTGGATTTCCCCCGGCTCCAGCAGGAACACGTTGCCCGGCGTACTGCGATGGCGCACGCGGCGGCAATTGAACTGCTGCACACCTTGCTCGGTGACGCCGACGAGGAAACTGTCATGCCAGTGCGGATCGTAGGCATGGCCCTCGAAGTGAGCGCGAATCGATTCAATCCCGGTGTCGACATCCTGGGACAGTTCGATCCAGTTGCGTTTATCCACGAAGGCTCCAGTGTTCGCCATTGAAAGGTGCGGCCCCATAAAATACCGCGCAATGGTCATCGACGTTTAGAAGATTTGTGCAGGTGAGGGGGCTAGACTCTGTAGGTCACAACCCCTTTGGCGACAGGTGGAATGCGATGATTAACCGGTGCTCGCGTGGGGTTTTACTCACCTTGATCGCCCTCAGCCTGGCGCTGACGGCAGGCTGCTCCAGCCGCAAACACTATCCGCCCTCCGGTGTTGGGGACGCCTGCTACGCCAAAGCCTTGCCGTCGGTCGGCGAGGGCGGTCTGGCGTGGGGCTCCAGTCTGAACATGGCCCGGCAGAAGTCGATGAACAACTGCATCCGTTACGCCGGGCGCTCCGGGGGTACGCCGAACACCTGTCAGGTGGTCCTGGCCAAGTGCAAATAGCTTTCTGTTGACATGGTTGCTTGAGGCAAATATATAGTTGCTTTAAGCAATTGACTGAGTATCTGCCATGTCCAGCAGCCATCTCCTCGAGCAAGCCGACGTTGTGCGCGGCTTCAACCGCTTCTACACCCATCAGATCGGCGTACTGCAGGAGCATCTGCTGCAAAGCGACTATTCGCTGACCGAGCTGCGCATTTTGTATGAACTGGCCTCGCGCGGTGATCTGACCAGCGCCGATCTGCGCCAGATGCTCGGCCTGGACGCCGGCTACATGAGCCGCATCATCAGCGGTTTCGAAAAGCGCGGCTTGATCCAGAAAGTCCCGTCGCCCACGGATGCCCGCGCTGCACAATTGCACTTAACCGATTTGGGCCGTGAAATCCTGATTCCGCTGGAAAAGGCCTCCCGCGAACAGATCGTCGCCATGCTCGAGCGATTGTCTGAACCGCAGCAGAAACAACTGATCGGCGCCATGACGCTGATCCAGACACTGCTGCAAGGCAACAAAGACTCAACCTACGTATTACGCGATCCGCAGCCCGGCGACATGGGCACGGTGATGCAACAGCAAACCGCACTGTATACCCGCGAATACGGTTGGAATTCGGAGTTCGAGGCGCTGGTGGCCGAGGTGGTCGCCAAGTACCTGCGTGATTACGACCCGACGAGCGAGCGCTGCTGGATTGCGGAAAAGGACGGCAAGGTCATCGGCTCCGTGTTCATCGTCCGCCAGGACGAAACAACCGCCAAACTGCGCATGCTCTACGTCGACGCCAGTGCGCGGGGCTTAGGTATTGGCAGTCGTCTGGTCGAGGAGTGCCTGCGCTTTGCCCGGCAGATTGGCTACCAGAAAATGACCTTGTGGACGACCAGTAACCTGACGGCAGCGCGCAAGATTTATCAGCAGGCCGGGTTCGAGTTGGTGGAGGAAGAAACGATTCACAGCTTTGGCAAGGATCTGGTGAGTCAGACGTGGGCGCGGGTGTTGTGAGCTGTTTTTCGTCGGCGGGTGCAGTGAAAAGGCAGACGAAAAAAAACCACCTTAGCGGGGTGGTTTTTTTAACCTCGGTTTGCGGCTGAGGTTTGTTGCTTCACTAGCTGCTTTGACATGTGCTCATGGTATGAGTCTTTGCGTCCTCTCGCAACATTAATATTCTGTTTCAGATGGATGCTTACGTTATCCAATGTTGAAAGAACAATGCTGACAGAAATAACGTTTTACAAAGCCGATTAATCTCCTGGTCATGTATAGTTCGATTGGGGGTTATGATGCCGACGCTCACATGTCTGTGCAGCGACGAGGTTTGCCTGGCAACTCGACGACTTCATTCCCTCTGACACGGTTTGCACCCGTGCCGGAATGATACTTCGGAGGGCTTTCAACCGGCCGCCTCATTAGCTGCTTTGACATGCATGCTGAAGGCACGCATGGTCCGGTAAGCTTGCTGGAGGTTTGGCCCCCAGCCCTGGAGGCCAAGACGTATGAAGCTTTTGCTGCGTACGCTGAGCCTTGTATGGAGATTGTTTAAAGCGTTTCGCTTTTACGAGTTCCTGCGAGACCACTTTGACGACCTGAAGTAACGGCCGTTGAGGTGGGAGAAGCCCGTTTCAGTTTCGACTGGAACGGGCTTTTTTTGTTTTTTAAGGCTGTCATAAGTAGGAGTTTTCTTCGTTTATTTTTTTTGGCCTGTAGGGCATTTCTTCGGCAAGTGTAGGCGTTGTTCAAACCACTCTGTAGTCCGTAAAAAGCGTTCGAATATCGAGCACCCAAACCTTCGTCCAATTGCCCACTCTGACACTCCGGCGTACTGTGGCTCGTGATACCTGAATCCCCGTGATCCCAAAAATAACGACAACAACGAGCAACGCCCCATGGACAGCCATCTGCTGAGCGATCGCAGCAGCGTGTTCCGTCACGCTGACCCTTATGCCGTCTCCGACTACGTCAATCAGCACGTCGGCCAGCACTTCATCGGCCTGTCCAGAACCACCCATCCGCAAGCCAGCCTCAACCATCGCAAACTCGCCGATCTCGATCTGGCCCGCATCAGCTATGGCGGCAGCGTGCGCGTGACCTCCGTTGCGCTGGAGACCGTTTACCATCTGCAAGTGCTGTTGCAAGGCAATTGCCTGTGGCGCGGACACAAGCACGAACAGCATCTGGTGCCTGGCGAGTTGCTGTTGATCAACCCCGATGATCCGGTCGATCTGACGTACTCGGAAGACTGCGAGAAATTCATCCTCAAGGTACCGGTCAGCGTGCTCGAATCAGTGTGCGACGAGCAGCGCTGGCAGCGTCCGGCAAGCGGTATCCGTTTCCTGCGCAATCACTACCGGCTGGAAGAGCTGGAAGGCTTCACCAACCTGTTGGCGATGATCTGTCAGGAAGCCGAGGCCAGCGATCCGTTGCTGCGCGTGCAGGAGCATTACTCGCAGATCATCGGCAGCAAACTGATCTCGCTGATGAGCACCAACGTCAGCCGTGAGTGCCTGAGCGCACCGAACGTCAGCTTCGAGCGCATTCTCGATTACATCGAACGCAACCTTAAACTGGATTTGCCCGCCGAACATCTGGCTGCGCAGGCGAGAATGAGCCCGCGCTCGCTGTACAGCTTGTTCGAACGCCAGCTCGGTGTCACACCGATGCAATACATCCGCCAGCGCAAGCTTGCGCGCATCCACGCCTGCCTCAGCGATCCGAGCTGCCCGGTACGCAATCTCACCGAACTGGCCCTAGACTACGGCTTTCTGCACCTCGGCCGTTTCTCCGAAAGCTATCGCCAACAGTTCGGCGAACTGCCGTCGCAGACCTTCAAACGCCGCCACTAAAACACAGCGCTAAACCCTCTCCGAAACACGCCGAATCATCTGCCGCGCCATCCTGCACAAAACGGATAGCGATCTGCAGGATTCGGCTATTGCCCCGTGCATCGCCTCCCTAATCTGACCTGGCCTGAACAATAACAATGGAGGCCCCGGCCATGTCCCTGGGAATCGACTACCTCAATGCCATGCTTGAAGAAGACAAGGAGAAGGGCGCCTACCGCTGCAAGCGGGAGATGTTCACTGATCCGCGGCTGTTCGAACTGGAAATGGCGCACATCTTCGAAGGCAACTGGATTTACCTCGCCCACGAAAGCCAGCTGCCCAACAACAACGATTTTCTCACCACCACCATGGGGCGCCAGCCGATCTTCATCGCGCGCAACAAGGACGGTGTGCTCAACGCTTTTCTCAACGCCTGCAGCCATCGCGGCGCCATGTTGTGCCGGCATAAGTCCGGCAACCGCTCCAGTTACACCTGCCCATTCCACGGCTGGACGTTCAACAACAGCGGCAAACTGCTCAAGGTCAAGGATCCGAGCGAAGCCGGTTACCCGCAAGGCTTCAACTGCGAAGGCTCGCATGATCTGACCAAGGTCGCGCGTTTCGAGTCCTATCGCGGCTTTCTGTTCGGCAGCCTCAATGCCGATGTGAAATCCCTTGCTGAACATCTGGGCGAATCCGCCAAGATCATCGACATGATCGTCGATCAGTCGCCAGAAGGCCTGGAAGTGTTGCGCGGCTCGAGCTCGTATATCTACGAAGGTAACTGGAAACTCACCGCCGAAAACGGTGCCGATGGCTACCACGTCAGCTCGGTGCACTGGAACTACGCCGCCACCCAGAACCAGCGTCAACAGCGCGAAGCAGGTGAGGCGATCAAGACCATGAGCGCCGGCAGTTGGGCGAAAAAGGGCGGCGGTTTCTATTCCTTCGATCACGGCCACCTGTTGCTCTGGACCCGCTGGGCCAACCCTGAAGATCGTCCCGCCTATGAGCGTCGCGACGAACTGGCCCGAGATTTCGGCCAGGCCCGAGCCGACTGGATGATCGAAAACTCGCGCAATCTGTGCCTGTACCCCAACGTGTACCTGATGGATCAGTTCAGTTCGCAGATCCGCATTGCCCGGCCAATCTCGGTCGATAAGACTGAAATCACCATTTACTGCATCGCTCCCAAAGGCGAGAGCGCCGAGGCCCGCGCCAAGCGCATTCGGCAGTACGAAGACTTCTTCAACGTCAGCGGCATGGCCACGCCGGATGATCTGGAAGAGTTCCGCTCATGCCAGACCGGCTACGGCGCCGGGCGCGGCTGGAATGATATGTCCCGTGGTGCCACGCACTGGGTCGAAGGCGCCGATGCCGCGGCTGAAGAAATCGACCTCAAACCGCTGCTCTCCGGCATGCGCACCGAAGACGAAGGTCTGTTCGTGCTGCAACACAAGTACTGGCAGGAAACCATGCTCAGAGCCGCTGCCACCGAGCCACAACTGATCCCCGTGGAGGCCGTGTGATGAGCAACCTCTACGACAGCGTGCGCGATTTTCTCTACCGCGAGGCGCGTTATCTCGATGACGGTCAGTGGGATCAATGGCTCGAGTTGTACGCCGCCGACGCCACTTTCTGGATGCCGGCCTGGGACGACAACGACACGCTCACCGAAGACCCGCAAAGCGAAATCTCGCTGATCTGGTACGGCAACCGTGGCGGCCTCGAAGATCGCATCTTCCGGATCAAGACCGAGCGCTCCAGCGCGACCATTCCCGACACCCGCACCTCGCACAACCTGAGCAACATCGAGATTGTCGAGCACAGCGCCGACCAGTGCCAGGTGCGCTTCAACTGGCACACCCTGAGCTTTCGCTATCAGGTCACCGACAGCTACTTCGGCAGCAGTTTCTACACCCTCGATCTGCGTGGCGAACAGCCGCAGATCAAGGCCAAGAAAGTCGTGCTGAAAAACGATTACGTCCGTCAGGTCATCGACATCTACCACATCTAGTCGACACGGCGAGGTGCACCATGAATTTCCAGATTGCGCTTAATTTTGAAGACGGCGTCACCCGTTTCATCGAGGCTAGCGGCCATGAAACCGTGGCCGATGCGGCGTATCGCCAAGGCATCAACATCCCGCTGGACTGCCGTGACGGAGCTTGCGGCACCTGCAAATGTTTCGCCGAGGCCGGGCGTTACGACATGGGCGACAACTTCATCGAAGATGCCTTGAGCGCCGACGAACTCGCACAAGGTTATGTGCTGACCTGCCAGATGCGCGCTGAAAGCGATTGTGTGGTGCGAGTGCCGGCAGGCTCGCAGGTGTGCAAGACCGAACAAGCGAACTTCCAGGCATCGATCAGCGCTGTCCGGCAGTTGTCCGAGAGCACCATCGCGCTGTCGATCAAGGGCGAAGCGCTGAGCAAACTGGCGTTTCTGCCGGGCCAGTACGTCAATCTGCAAGTGCCCGGCAGCGAACAGACCCGCGCTTATTCCTTCAGCTCATTGCAGAAGGACGGCGAAGTCAGTTTCCTGATCCGCAACGTGCCCGGTGGCCTGATGAGCAGCTTCCTCACCGGTCTGGCCAAGGCCGGCGACAGCATGAGCCTGGCCGGGCCTTTGGGCAGTTTCTACCTGCGCGAGATCAAGCGGCCGCTGCTGTTGTTGGCGGGCGGCACCGGCCTGGCGCCGTTCACCGCGATGCTGGAGAAAATCGCCGAGCAGGGCAGTGATCATCCCGTGCATTTGCTCTACGGCGTGACCAATGACTTCGATCTGGTCGAACTCGATCGTCTTGAGTCCTTTGCCGCACGTATCGCCAATTTCAGCTTCGGCGCGTGCGTGGCCAATCCGCAGAGCGCGCATCCGCTCAAGGGCTACGTCACCCAGCACATCGAGCCGCGCCACCTCAATGAAGGCGATGTCGACGTGTACCTGTGCGGCCCGCCGCCGATGGTTGAAGCGGTCAGCCAATACATTCGTGAACAGGGCATCACCCCGGCGAATTTCTACTACGAAAAATTCGCCGCAGCGGCTGCCTGAAACCCTTCTTTCGAGGTTGTCATGATCAACAGATTCTTCAACAAGGTCGCGCTGGTCACTGGCGCGGCGCAGGGTATCGGCCGCCGTGTGTGCGAACGCCTGTTGCGCGAAGGCGCACAAGTGGTCGCCGTCGACCGCTCCGAGCTGGTTCACGAGCTGCAAGGCGAGGGCGTTCTCGCACTGACCGCTGACCTTGAGCAATACGCCGATTGCGCCCGGGTGATGGCGGAAGCCATCAACACCTTCGGCCGACTCGACATCCTGATCAATAACGTCGGCGGCACGATCTGGGCCAAGCCCTTCGAGCACTACGAAGTCGAACAGATCGAAGCGGAAGTGCGCCGCTCGCTGTTCCCGACGCTGTGGTGTTGCCACGCCGCGCTGCCGTACATGCTCAAGCAAGGTTGCGGCGCCATCGTCAACGTTTCATCGATTGCTACCCGCAGCGTCAATCGCGTGCCGTACGGCGCGGCCAAGGGCGGCATCAATGCGCTGACCGCGTGCCTGGCTTTCGAAAACGCCGAGCGCGGTATTCGCGTCAACGCCACCGCGCCGGGTGGCACCGAAGCACCGCCCCGGCGCATCCCGCGCAATGCCGGCGAACAGTCGGCGCAGGAGCAGGCCTGGTATCAGGAAATCGTCGCGCAAACCCTCGACAGCAGCCTGATGAAACGCTACGGCAGCCTCGACGAACAGGTCGGCGCGATCCTCTTTCTGGCTTCTGACGATGCCTCTTACATCACCGGCGTGACTTTGCCGGTCGGTGGCGGCGACCTCGGTTGATTACTTTTCAAGGGACATTGAAATGCAGCGAATCCTGATTGAAAACCTGACGGCGATCATCGTCGACCTGCCGACCATTCGCCCGCACAAACTGGCGATGCACACGATGCAGAGGCAGACCCTGGTAATCCTGCGCCTACGTTGCAGCGATTGCATTGAAGGTATCGGCGAAGCCACCACCATCGGCGGTCTCGCTTACGGTTATGAAAGCCCGGAAAGCATCAAAGCCAATATCGACGCACATCTGGCTCCGGCCTTGGTCGGTATGGAAGCCAACAACATCAACGCGGCGATGCAGCGGCTCGACAGGATCGCCAAGGGCAATACTTTCGCCAAGTCCGCCATCGAAAGTGCACTGCTCGATGCGCAAGGCAAGCGCCTCGGTCTGCCGGTCAGCGAACTGCTCGGCGGCCGCGTACGGGACAGCCTCGAAGTGGCCTGGACCCTGGCCAGCGGCGACACCGCCCGCGACATCGCCGAAGCCGAGCAGATGCTCGAAGCGCGTCGCCATCGCATCTTCAAATTGAAGATCGGTGCCAACCCGCTGGAGCAGGATCTTAAGCATGTGTTGGCGATCAAAAAAGCCTTGGGCGAGCGCGCCAGTGTGCGGGTTGACATTAACCAGTATTGGGACGAATCCCAGGCGATTCGCGGCTGTCAGGTACTGGGTGACAACGGCATCGACCTGATTGAACAGCCGATCTCGCGGGTCAACCGCTCAGGGCAGATTCGCCTCAACCAGCGCAGCCCGGCACCGATCATGGCCGATGAATCGATCGAAAGCGTCGAGGATGCTTTCAGCCTTGCCGCCGACGGCGCTGCCAGTGTGTTCGCCCTGAAAATCGCCAAGAACGGCGGCCCGCGTGCCGTGCTCAGAACCGCGCAGATCGCCGAGGCCGCCGGCATCGCGCTGTACGGCGGCACCATGCTCGAAGGTTCCGTCGGCACGCTGGCCTCGGCGCACGCCTTCCTCACGCTTAAGCAGTTGACCTGGGATACCGAGCTGTTTGGCCCGTTGTTGCTGACCGAAGACATCGTCACTGAAACGCCGCAGTACCGCGATTTCCACCTGCACATCCCGCGAACTCCGGGCCTTGGCCTGACGCTGGACGAAGAGCGTCTGGCGCGTTTTCGTCGCCACTGAATCAGGAGAGTCACCATGCTGTTCCACGTAAAAATGACCGTGAAATTGCCCGTCGACATGGACCCGTCACTGGCCTCCCGGCTCAAGGCGGACGAAAAGGAACTGGCCCAACGGCTGCAACGCGAAGGCGTATGGCGGCACCTGTGGCGCATCGCCGGGCACTACGCCAATTACAGCGTGTTCGATGTGCCCAGCGTTGAGGCCTTGCACGACACGCTGATGCTTTTGCCGTTGTTCCCGTACATGGACATCGAAGTCGATGGCCTCTGTCGGCATCCGTCGTCGATCTACAGCGACGACCGCTAAATCCCTGTCCGCCCCGAAAACCTTGTGGGAGCGAGCCTGCTCGCGAAAGCGATATGTCATTCGGCATCAATAGCGACTGATCCACCGCATTCGCGAGCAGGCTCGCTCCCACAGGTGAATGGGGGGAGCCAAGAACTGCGTCGACACAACAACAAGATGAGGTAACCACCATGACCGTGAAAATTGCCCACACCGCCGAGTTGCAAGCCTTCTTCAAAGAAGCCGCCGGTTTCGCCAACGACGAGGGTAACTCCCGGCTGAAAACCATCGTCCTGCGCATCTTGCAGGACAGCGCCAAGATCATCGAAGACCTCGACATCAGCGAAGACGAGTTCTGGAAAGCGGTCGACTATCTCAACCGACTCGGTGCGCGCTCGGAAGCAGGACTGCTGGTTGCCGGTCTCGGAATCGAGCATTTTCTCGACCTGTTGCAGGACGCCAAGGATGCACAGATCGGCTTGACCGGCGGCACGCCACGCACCATCGAAGGCCCGCTGTACGTTGCCGGCGCGCCCCTGTGCGAAGGTGAATGCCGAATGGATGACG
>Ga0247818_10002445_pt1 | contig 12014 bp, 14 predicted proteins | sample 13C_Glucose_Day1_FD_192424 | JGI IMG/M metagenome (GOLD analysis project Ga0247818, IMG submission 192424) | Soil microbial communities from agricultural site in Penn Yan, New York, United States - 13C_Glucose_Day1 | ecosystem: Environmental > Terrestrial > Soil > Agricultural land | place...
TCGTAATGTCATCAGCAATGTTTATGCTTTCACCGACTTTGCGGGTGAGTATCAGCATGGTCTTCTCCTTGATTGCTTTGTGGGGCACCTGATTCGGACAGTGCAGAGGTCGGTGTTCTATATAGATTAGTGCGAAGTCTCATGGTTTGGGTGCCTCTTTCTGACGCGCAGATGCTGCATTAATTCCCAAGGCGTAACTATACAGAGCCCGCAACCATCATTCTCGTTGTTTTGAGTCGATTTTGCGGCACTCGGCAAGTATTGATGGATGTTAAAATCTGCGCTTTAGGCATTCAGAGGGACGCGTTGTGCGCAAATTGGTCTTGGTAATTGCGGTACTGGCACTGGCGGGATGCGGTGAGGGCAAGCGCCCTGACGTGCCAAAGCCGCAGACAACAGCGGCGACCGCACCGGTGGTGGCCTCTGCACCAAAATGGGATCTCGAGGTGCGCGGTGAAATAACCCAGGCTGTCAGCGACCTCAGCGGCTGGCTGATCGAGCACAGTTTCGTTTCCAGTGTCGTCAAGGAAAATGGCAAGACGCGGATTCTGCTCGGGCCATTCAATTCCAGAGCCGAGGCCGAGGCCAAACAGGCCGAAGTGGCTGCGGCGCTCACCCGGGCGAAAAAACAGAACATCGAACTGCTGGTCGTCGAACGCACGGCGCCTTTGTAGGAGCTAGCTTGCTAGCGAAGGTCCCAAGGGCGACGCGTCTATTCAGAAAATACGCGTCATCGTTGACCACCATCGCGAGCAAGCTTGCTCCCACAGGGCCGCCTTTTGTAGGAGCTAGCTTGCTAGCGAAGGTCTCAAGGGCGACGCGTTCATTCAGAAGATACGCGTCATCGTTGACCACCATCGTCGGAACGCCGCCCGAAGCGAGCTTGCTCCTACACAGCGCTACAGCAACGATTGCCGCTTAACCGCAGGCTTTCAAGTCCACCGGCCCGACAAACTCATTGCCGCGCCCCATCACGCAGCCCACGCTCTGGTTGCGCTGACGCTCCCAGGCCTCGACCGGATAGGTTTTGTTCCAGGCTTCGTACAGCTTCCGATCCTGTTTCGACAGGCGCAAACCGTACTGCTTGCTCATGTAGAAGTAAGTCCGGGCGATCATGCCGCGAATGGAAGGGCGGGGCATGACCTTCTTCGCCTTGAAATCGACCTGGGTCAGGCACGAACCGTATTGACCGGTTTGCACCGGCAGCCAGCCGAAACTGAAATTGCTGCGATCGCCATTCACCTCGCCGATGCTCGGCACCAGGTTATGCAGGTCGGCCTCGGCCTTCTGGTAGACCGGATCGTAGCGCGTGCAGTTCTTGCGCCCGCCTTCTTGCCAGCACTGACGCTGATGCCCGATCTGCCAGGCCGGAACAATGTGTTCCCACTCGATGCGGGACGCGCGCTTGGCGTTTTTGCGCGGGACATAGCCGCAGGCCGCGAGATTGACCTTGTTGCCGGTGTATTTACAGCCGCAATAGAACTCGGTGGATTGCGGGGCATACAGCTTCCAGGCGACTTTCTTGGCTTCGCTGAAGGTGCGTGGTGCGCCAGCCTGGGCGCCAAGGGAGATCGATAGAAACAGCAAAGCAAACCAGCGGACACTCATCGACTCAGTCTTCCTTCGGCACAACCCAGAAAATCTGCACGCCGCCATCGTCGCGATAGGCGAGGGTGACGTTGTCGTTCTCATCGATTTCTTCGAGCAATTGTTCCCACTCGTCCACGGGTTCGTCCGGCAGACGGAAGATCAATGCGGCTTTGGCTTTTTGCGCGGTGGGGGAGTTGATGATTTTCTGAATGCGAAGACCCATGCGTGCATAGGTGTCAGGAGAAACAGAGCTAGAGGCCACGGAATTATCCTTATTAAGCTGTACGTGCATACAGTATTTAACTGTAGGCAATTTCGCAACTACTTAAAATTCAAGAAAATCCTCTGACAGCTGTTTTTTCCGTTTGGTGTAGGAAGACGGGAAATTTTTATCGGAACATCGGAAGGTGGCGACAACCACTCGCCAAGGCTGGCGAGTGGTCGATTCAGTGCCCGACCGGAACCGGTCAGGCGAGGGCGAATCAGTATTCCCAGAACATCCGTTGCAGCTCTTTGCTGTCGTTGGTCTTGGTCAGCGCGACCATCGCCAGGATGCGAGCCTTTTGCGGGTTCAGGTCATGGGCCACGACCCAGTCGTACTTGTCGTCAGGCTGTTCGGCGTTGCGCAGCACGAAACCACCGGCGTTGACGTGGGAGGAGCGGATGATCTGCACGCCGTCCTTGCGCAGGCCCTGCAGGGCTGGAACCACCCGCGAAGACACCGAGCCGTTGCCGGTACCGGCGTGGATGATGGCTTTGGCGCCCGACTGCGCCAGGGCTTTGTAGGCGGTATCGCTCACGTTGCCGTAGGAGTAGGCGATCTCGACGTTTGGCAGGCTTTCGATGGTTTTGATGTCGAATTCCGAATCCATGGTGTGGCGCTTGGCCGGCATACGGAACCAGTAGGATTTGCCTTCCACGACCATGCCCAGAGGGCCCCAGGCGCTCTTGAACGCTTCGGTCTTGATGTTGATCATCTTGCTGACGTCGCGACCCGACTGGATCTCATCGTTCATGGTCACCAGTACGCCTTTGCCCCGGGCTTCCTTGCTGCTGGCCACGGCCACGGCGTTGTACAGGTTGAGCATGCCGTCGGCGGACATTGCGGTGCCCGGGCGCATGGAGCCGACGACGATGATCGGCTTGTCGGTTTTTTCCACCAGGTTCAGGAAGTAGGCGGTTTCTTCCAGGGTGTCGGTGCCGTGGGTGATGACGATGCCATCGACGTCTTTGCTGTCGGCCAGTTCAGCCACGCGACGACCCAGTTGCAGCAGGTTGTCGTTGGTGATGCTTTCGGAGGCGATTTGCATGACCTGTTCGCCACGAACATTGGCCAGCTGGCTCAGTTCCGGGACCCCGGCGATCAACTGTTCGATGCCGACTTTTGCCGCCTGGTAGGTCGCGCTATTGGCCGCGCTGGCGCCGGCGCCGGCGATGGTGCCGCCGGTGGCCAGGATCACCACGTTGGCCAGTTTTTGCTGGGTTTCTGCTTCCTTGGCCTGAAGGGCGGTGGGCAGGAGTAGCAGGAGGGCCAAGGCGCCCGGAACGAAGGTCTTGAAAACAGATGTCATTATTTTTCTCTCTAGTAGTCAGACGGTGCTGATGCAGGTTCATCTAGATACGGCCCAAGGCGATCTGAACGCGTGGGGTGTAGAGAGGGAGCAGGATTCGTACCAGACATTCCTTGAATTGGAAATAACTCGTAACCTAATGTTTTGTATCATTATTTCTTAAACGATTTTAAACGGATCAGCGCCGGGTCGTCCGGATTTCCGAACATCGGTGGGCATTCGTGTTCGGCTCTCCGAGCGCGCCGTTCTCTGTCAGCGTTTATCGGTTATCAGGAAAGCCCCTGTTAGTGAAAATCAAAAACACAAAACAACACTTTTCCATCGTTGACAATTGACGGCTGGATTCCCATAGTTCGATATACGCAAACGTTTGCGCAACCCTGTCGATGGCTGGTTCCAACGGCAAGCGCGATAGAACCTGTGCCAGTGCAAGCGTTGCTCACAATAATCATAAGATCGGAGTGAAACCATGAAGCTGCCATTCGCTGGACGTCTTCTTGCTGTCGCTATGCTGGCTGCCGCATCCGCCGCGCTGCCTGTCACCTCGGCGTTCGCCGAAACCCCTGAAAAGCCCAAAGTCGCGTTGGTCATGAAATCCCTGGCCAACGAATTCTTCCTGACCATGGAAGATGGCGCCAAGGCCTACCAGAAAGACCACTCCGGCGACTTCGAGCTGATCTCCAATGGCATCAAGGACGAAACGGACACCGCGAACCAGATCCGTATCGTCGAGCAAATGATCGTGTCCAAGGTCAACGCGCTGGTCATCGCGCCAGCGGACTCCAAGGCCATGGTGCCGGTGATCAAGAAAGCGGTGGACGCCGGCATCACCGTGGTCAACATCGATAACCAGCTGGACCCGGCGGTGGTCAAGAGCAAAAACATCACGGTGCCGTTCGTGGGCCCGGATAACCGCAAAGGCGCGCGCCTGGTGGGCGAGCACCTGGCGAAACAGCTGAAGGCCGGTGACGAAGTCGGCATCATCGAAGGCGTCTCTACCACCACCAACGCCCAGGCCCGCACCGCAGGCTTCAAGGAGGCAATGGAAGCGGCGCAGATCAAGGTCGTGTCCCTGCAATCCGGCGATTGGGAAATCAACAAGGGCAACCAGGTTGCCGCCTCCATGCTCAGCGAATACCCGAACATCAAGGCCCTGCTGGCGGGCAACGACAGCATGGCCGTTGGCGCGGTGTCTGCCGTGCGTGCCGCCGGCAAGGCCGGCAAGGTACAAGTGGTCGGTTATGACAACATCAACGCCATCAAGCCCATGCTCAAGGATGGTCGCGTGCTGGCCACCGCTGACCAGTTCGCGGCCAGGCAGGCTGTATTCGGCATCGAGACCGCGCTGAAGATCATCAAGGGCGAGAAAGTCGATAGCGGCGTCAATGGCGTCATTGAAACTCCGGTAGAACTGGTGACCCGTTAGTCCTTCTGGCGACACTAGGGTGCTCGCCCGTTCGGGCGAGCGCATGGAGATTTGTTTATGTCAGTTTTCGCCCCGAACGCTGTCCTCTCGGTCAGCGGCATCGGCAAGACCTACGCTCAACCGGTCCTGACCGGCATCGACCTGACGCTGATGCGCGGTGAAGTGCTGGCGCTGACCGGCGAGAACGGCGCGGGCAAAAGCACGCTGTCGAAAATCATTGGCGGGCTGGTCGCGCCGACCACCGGCCAGATGCAGTTCCAGGGCCAGGCGTATCGCCCCGGCAGCCGGACTCAGGCCGAAGACCTGGGCATCCGCATGGTCATGCAGGAACTCAATCTGCTGCCGACCCTGTCGGTGGCGGAAAACCTGTTTCTGCACAACCTGCCCAACCAGGGCGGCTGGATCAGTCGCAAGCAACTGCGCAAGGCGGCGATGGAGGCCATGGCCCAGGTCGGGCTCGACGCAATCGATCCGGATACCCTGGTTGGCGAACTCGGCATCGGCCATCAACAGATGGTGGAGATCGCGCGCAACCTGATCGGCGACTGCCATGTACTGATCCTCGACGAACCGACCGCAATGCTCACCGCCCGCGAAGTCGAGATGCTGTTCGAGCAGATCAGCCGCCTGCAGGCGCGCGGCGTGTCGATCATCTACATTTCCCATCGCCTCGAAGAGCTGGCACGGGTCGCCCAGCGCATCGCGGTGCTGCGTGACGGCAACCTGGTCTGCGTCGAGCCGATGGCCAATTACAACAGCGAGCAACTGGTCACCTTGATGGTCGGTCGCGAACTTGGCGAACATATCGACATGGGCCCGCGGCAGATCGGCGCTCCAGCGTTGACGGTCACAGGCCTGACACGTTCGGACAAGGTTCGCGACGTGTCCTTTGAAGTGCGCGCCGGGGAGATCTACGGGATTTCCGGTCTGATCGGGGCAGGGCGCACCGAGTTGCTGCGCCTGATCTTCGGCGCGGATACAGCAGACAGCGGCAGCGTTGCGCTGGGTTCCCCGGCCCGGGTCGTCAGTATCCGTTCACCGGCGGATGCGGTCGGTCATGGCATCGCCCTGATCACCGAAGACCGCAAAGGCGAAGGCCTGCTGCTGACCCAATCGATCAGCGCCAATATCGCCCTGGGCAATATGCCGGTGATTTCCAGCGGCGGCTTCGTCAACAACGGTGATGAGATCGCCTTGGCCCAACGTCAGATCGACGCCATGCGCATCCGCAGTTCCAGCCCCACGCAATTGGTGTCGGAACTGTCCGGCGGCAACCAGCAGAAAGTCGTGATCGGCCGCTGGCTGGAGCGCGACTGCTCGGTGATGCTGTTCGATGAGCCGACCCGCGGTATCGACGTGGGCGCCAAGTTCGACATCTATGCCTTGCTCGGCGAGTTGACCCGTCAGGGCAAGGCGCTGGTGGTGGTGTCCAGCGACCTGCGCGAATTGATGCTGATCTGCGACCGCATCGGCGTGCTCTCGGCGGGGCGTCTGATCGACACCTTCGAGCGTGACAGCTGGACCCAGGATGACTTGCTTGCCGCCGCATTCGCCGGTTATCAACAACGTGATGCGTTGCTCAACGAAGCAGCGCCCAGGGATCTTTCATGACTACTGCAACGTCCGTCGTCAAACGTAGTGGCAACTTTTATGGCCTCGGTACTTATCTGGGCCTGGCCGGTGCCTTGCTGGCCATGGTCGCGCTGTTCTCGGTCCTGAGCAGCCATTTTCTGTCGTACGACACCTTCAGCACCCTGGCCAACCAGATCCCGGACCTGATGGTGCTGGCGGTCGGCATGACGTTCGTGTTGATCATCGGCGGCATCGACCTCTCGGTCGGTTCGGTGCTGGCCTTGGCGGCGTCTACGGTCAGCGTGGCGATTCTCGGCTGGGGCTGGAGCGTGCTGCCGGCGGCGTTGTTGGGAATGGGCGCTGCGGCGTTGGCCGGGACCATCACCGGCTCGATCACCGTGGCCTGGCGCATTCCGTCGTTCATCGTGTCCCTCGGCGTACTGGAAATGGCCCGGGGCGTTGCGTATCAGATGACCGGCTCGCGCACGGCCTACATCGGTGACGCCTTCGCCTGGCTGTCCAACCCCATCGTCTTTGGCATCTCGCCGTCGTTCATCATCGCCTTGATGATCATCTTCATCGCCCAGGCCGTGCTGACCCGGACCGTATTCGGTCGCTACCTGATCGGCATCGGCACCAACGAAGAGGCGGTACGCCTGGCCGGGATCAATCCAAAACCCTACAAGATCCTGGTGTTCAGCCTGATGGGGCTGCTGGCCGGTATCGCCGCGCTGTTCCAGATTTCCCGGCTGGAAGCGGCGGACCCGAATGCCGGCTCCGGCCTGGAGCTGCAAGTGATCGCCGCGGTGGTGATCGGCGGCACCAGCCTGATGGGCGGCCGCGGCTCAGTCATCAGTACCTTTTTCGGCGTGCTGATCATTTCGGTATTGGCCGCCGGTCTGGCGCAGATCGGCGCGACCGAACCCACCAAACGCATCATCACCGGCGCGGTCATCGTGGTGGCGGTGGTGCTCGATACTTATCGCAGTCAGCGCGCAAGCCGGCGGACCTGAGTCATGGCAACAATCAAGGATGTAGCAGCGCTGGCGGGAATTTCCTACACCACGGTGTCCCATGTGGTGAACAAGACCCGCCCGGTCAGCGAAGAGGTGCGGGTCAAGGTCGAGGCCGCGATCAAGACGCTCGACTACGTACCCAGTGCAGTGGCCCGATCGCTCAAGGCCAAAACCACGGCAACCATCGGCCTGTTGGTGCCCAATAGCCTCAACCCGTACTTCGCCGAACTGGCGCGGGGCATCGAGGACTACTGCGAGCGCAATGGTTATTGCGTGATCCTGTGCAATTCCGACGACAACCCGGACAAGCAGCGCAGCTACCTGCGGGTGCTGCTGGAAAAGCGTATCGACGGTTTGATCGTGGCATCGGCCGGCGGCGACGCAGGTCTGGCGCAAGGCCTGGCTGGCGTGCGCACGCCGATGGTGATCGTCGACCGGGGGCTGGAGGGTGTCGATGCCGACCTGGTGCGCATCGATCACGAGTACGGCGCCTGGCTGGCGACCCGGCACCTGCTGGAGTTGGGGCATCGGGACATTGCCACCATCGGCGGTCCGGCGAACACCAGCGTGGCGCAGATGCGCCTGGCCGGTTATTGCCGCGCCTTGCAGGAGGCGGGTGTCACGGTGCCTCGCGAACGCATGCTGGAAAGCGACTTCACCAGCACCGGCGGCTACAGCGCTGCCGCGATCTTGCTGGAGAAGAACCCGCCCAGCGCCATATTCGCCGGCAACGACATGATCGGCATCGGCGTGCTGCGAGCCGCCGCCGAGCGCAATATTCGAGTGCCGACCGAGCTGTCGGTGATCGGCTTCGACGATATCCAGATCAGCCGTTATGTCTACCCGGCGCTGACCACCGTCGGCCAGTCGATCCTGCAACTCGGGGAGATGGCCGCTGAAGTGCTGTTGCGCCGGATCGCCACACCGGCCATGGCCACCGATCAACGCATCGTGACGCCCAGTATTGTCCTGCGCGAATCGACGGCGCCGCTGGCCGGGGTGTTCTCTGAATATCGCTGAGTCGTGAGCTCCATCAATCCGCAAAGCTCCAAAAAAACGAATGCTCTAAAAAACGAATGCTCCGCTGAAACCGAATTGAGTAGTGACTTATGCCAGCAAAAGTAGTGGTGATAGGCAGCCTGAACATGGACCTGGTAACCCGGGCGCCGCGGCTGCCCCGTGGCGGCGAAACGCTGATCGGCCAGTCGTTTGCCACGGTGTCCGGTGGCAAGGGCGCGAATCAGGCGGTGGCCGCGGCTCGGCTGGGCGCGCAGGTGTCGATGGTCGGTTGTGTCGGCAACGATACCTATGGCGAACAGCTGCGCGGGGCGTTGTTGGCCGAGCGGATCGATTGCCAGGCGGTCAGCGTGGTCGACGATTCCAGCGGCGTGGCGCTGATCGTGGTCGATGACGACAGCCAGAACGCGATCGTGATTGTCGCCGGTGCCAACGGCGCGTTGACGCCAGAAGTGATCGACCGTTTCGACGCGGTGTTGCAGGCGGCGGATGTGATCATCTGCCAGCTGGAAGTGCCGGACGCCACGGTCGGCCATGCGCTCAAGCGCGGCCGGGCGTTGGGCAAGACCGTGATTTTGAATCCGGCGCCAGCCAGTCATCCGCTGCCGGCGGACTGGTACGCGGCCATCGATTACCTGATTCCCAACGAAAGCGAAGCCTCGGCCCTCGGCGGTTTGCCCGTGGACTCCCTGGACACCGCCAAAATGGCCGCCGCCCGCTTGATCGCCCTGGGTGCCGCCAAGGTGATCATCACCCTGGGTGCACAGGGCGCGCTGTTTGCCAACGGCACAGGCATCGAACATTTTCCGGCGCTGCAGGTAAAGGCCGTCGATACCACTGCGGCCGGCGACACCTTCGTCGGTGGTTTCGCCGCAGCGCTGGCGGCCGGCAAGAGCGAAGCCGAGGCTATCCGATTCGGCCAGAGCGCTGCGGCGCTGTCGGTGACCCGTGCCGGTGCGCAACCCTCGATTCCCACCTTGTCCGACGTCCAGGCGTTCAAAGAACCATGAAGAAGACACCCTTGCTCAACATCGCGCTGTCGCGACTGATCGCCTCCCTGGGCCATGGCGACAGGGTGGTGATTGGCGACGCTGGCCTGCCGGTACCACCGGGCGTCGAACTGATCGACCTGGCGCTGACCCACGGCATTCCGGATTTCGCCGGCACCTTGAAGGTCGTGCTCAGCGAAATGCAGGTCGAAAGCCACGTCCTGGCGCAAGAGATTCTGGACAAGAAACCCTCGGCACTGGCGACGCTGGATGAACTGGATGCCGAAGGTGCACTGGGTCGGCGTGAGTGGCTCAGCCATGAACAATTCAAAGTCCTCAGCCGTCAGGCGCGGGCGATTGTTCGCACGGGTGAATGTCAGCCGTACTGCAACATCATTCTGGTGGCAGGCGTCACATTCTAAATGGCCACATTTTAAAATGACCACGTTTTGACCCTGGATACACCGCCATGCTCAGAAACTGCACCTGATACGGAGTCTGCCGCTTTTGTCCCTGATGACCGCAACAAGCGCCCAGGCGGCGCAACAGATCGAACTGATCATCGACACCGACCCGGGGGCCGACGACGTGGTGGCCCTGTTGTTTGCCCTGGCGTCGCCGCAAGAACTCAATATTCGCGCGCTGACCACCGTCGCCGGCAACGTCCGCCTGGACAAGACATCGCGCAATGCGCGGCTGGCCCGCGAGTGGGCAGGGCGCGAAGAGGTGCCGGTGTATGCGGGCGCGCCGAAACCGCTGCTGCGCACGCCGATCTACGCCGAGGACATCCATGGCACGGAAGGCCTGTCGGGTGTCGGCGTCTACGAGCCGAAGGCCGGCCTGGCCCAAGGCAGCGCGGTCAGCTACCTGATCGATACCTTGACGGCCGCCAAGCCCCACAGCATCACCCTCGCCATGCTCGGACCGCAGACCAATCTGGCGCTGGCATTGATCCAGGCGCCCGGAATCGTGCAGGGCATCAAGGAGGTGGTGGTGATGGGCGGGGCGCACTTCAACGGCGGCAATATCACGCCAGTGGCCGAGTTCAACCTGTTCGCCGACCCGCAGGCGGCCGAGGTCGTGCTCAAGAGCGGCGTGAAGCTGACCTATCTGCCGCTGGACGTGACCCACAAGATGCTCACCAGCGAGGCACGCCTGAGGCAGATCGCGGCAATCAACAATGCTGCCAGCAAGCGGGTGAGCGATATTCTCAATGAGTACGTCAAAGGCGACATGGAGCATTACGGCCTTGCGGGTGGCCCGGTGCATGACGCCACGGTGATCGCCTACCTGCTCAAGCCGGAGCTGTTCACCGGTCGTTCAGTGAACGTGGTGGTCGACAGCCGCGAAGGCCCGACCTTCGGCCAGACCATCGTCGACTGGTATGACGGCCTGAAGGCGCCGAAGAATGCCTTCTGGGTTGAAAGCGGCGACGCCCAGGGCTTTTTTGACCTGCTGACCGAGCGCCTGGCACGGCTGAAATAAGCGGCCGGCCCGCAGGTGCCAGCCTGAGGGGTTCAGTTCCTGGCTGTCTGCTCTATGCCCTTGTAAGTTTCCGGGTACTTGGTGAACACCTGCGTGATGAATGAGCGGGCGGCTTCGGTGCCCAGCTCCTTGACCAACAGATCGATCGCGATGATTGCCAACTCTTCCGGGCTGCCGGGGCTGTAGGAACTATGGCCCTGCGACCACTTGGCATTGATGGTGGCGTCGATACTTACGGTGGTCATGATGATGCTCGTGAAGTCGGGAAAGTCTGAGTGTGAAGTTAACCATTTTGCGCGACGTTTGGCACTGCGACTTAGGCATCAGGGGATGGCTATGCGACACTTGGCCTTTGATGGATTTTTCAAGGACCGTGCTGTGCAGATCGATTTGAACACCCCTGGCGGCTTGACCCTTGAAGCGGTGCGCCAGTTGCTGGCCTCTGCCAGCGATGATGAGCACACGCAGTTGCGGGTGACCAAGGGCGGCATCGCCTATATTTCGTCGGGCGTCGTGGGTGGCACCGATATCGACGGACTCTCGTTTCGCCTGGAAACCTGGGCCAAGGGCTCCGGTTATGTCGGGCGTGTCGCGGCCAGTGACGAGGTCTGGGTCATGCAGATCTTCAACGCGCTGAAAGAGAACTGGCCGAATCCGCCTTTCGATTACATCGACGTCTATTGAGACTTGTTCATATTCAGTCATGATTACGCGGTGGACAGCCGCGAATGCTCAGGCAAACTCGCCGCTTTTCATGATCGAGGGCAGGGTGCTAGCACGCCCCGGGAAACCAAACGCCAGATTGGCGGTCGCACGATCTCAGCTCAACTATTGAAAAAAGGAGGCTTCATGCCTTGGAAGCTCGCGTCATTGGGTACTTTGCTGGCCGCAGCCATGTTGGCCGGTTGCAGCACTACCTCCACCGAGTCGACAACAGACCCTGTCACCACCTCTGACACGGGACACAGCCGTTGTGAGGCAAAAGCTGCCGAATTCACCATAGGCAAAAAGGCTTCGCCCGAACTGCTGGAACAGGCACGCACCCGTGCAGGCGCACAGAACGCCCGGTTCCTCCTGCCCACCGACATGGTGACCCTGGAGTACCGCTCCGATCGCCTGAACCTGAACACCGACGCCAGCCGGGTGGTCACCCGCGTCAACTGCGGCTGATCGCTTCAGGCTTTTGTTTCGCCCATAAAAAACCCCGTCACATGGACGGGGTTTTTTTAGTGCGCCAGAAACTTACTCTGGGCGGACTTGTGCAGCTTGCATACCCTTTTGGCCTTTCTCAGCCACGAAGGAAACGGTCTGGCCTTCTTTCAGGCTTTTGAAACCGTCGCTTTCGATA
>Ga0247818_10002447_pt1 | contig 12000 bp, 13 predicted proteins | sample 13C_Glucose_Day1_FD_192424 | JGI IMG/M metagenome (GOLD analysis project Ga0247818, IMG submission 192424) | Soil microbial communities from agricultural site in Penn Yan, New York, United States - 13C_Glucose_Day1 | ecosystem: Environmental > Terrestrial > Soil > Agricultural land | place...
GCCGGGTTCGCTTGCATCATGTTTGCGGAGGACGTCCTGGGGCTGGTCCTGTTCCCGTGGCAAAAGTGGTTCCTCATCCACGCCCTGGAGCTCCTGCCGGACGGGTCATTCCGGTTCCGAACCGTGGTGCTGTTGGTGGCCCGTCAGAATGGCAAGTCCACCCTTGCCCAAGTCATGGCCCTGTTTTTTATGTACGTCCGGGAGGCGCGGCTGGTCATCGGGACCGCCCAAAACCTTGACCTTGCGGAAGAAGTCTGGGCCGGCGCGGTGGAAATCGCGGAGGACTGTGAGGAACTGGCGTCCGAAATAAAAAAGGTCAACCATACGAACGGGAAAAAGTCCCTGGACCTGACCACCGGGGAGCGGTACAAAGTCCAGACGGCCAGCCGGCGCGGTGGCCGTGGCCTGTCCGGGGACCTCATCCTGTTGGACGAACTCCGGGAGCATCAGTCTTGGGACGCCTGGGGGGCCATCACAAAGACCACCATGGCCCGCGCCATGGCCATAGTCCTGGGGCTGTCCAACGCCGGGGACGCGTCATCCATCGTCCTCCGCTATTTGCGGAAGATGGCGCACGCGGCCATCGGGGACCCGGACGGTATCAACTCGGACGGGCTGGCCCCGGAACTGGTGGAGGCCCTACCGGCTGACATGGCGGACGACGTCGTCCAGGATGATGACAGCCTGGGGCTGTTTGAGTGGTCCGCCCCGCCGGGGTGTTCCCTGGATGACCGGGACGGGTGGGCAGCTGCCAACCCATCGTTGGGCCACGCCATCACGGAACGGGCCATAGCCGCCGCCCGGAAAACCGATCCTGAATGGGTGTTCCGAACTGAGGTGCTTTGTCAGTGGAATGACGGGACGAATGAGGGGCCGTTCCCTCCGGGGTCCTGGGAGGCTGGGCTGGACCCGGATTCCTCCATCCCGCCGGATGCCCCGGTGACGTTTTGCATTGACACCGAACACGACAGGACCCGGACGTTCATTGCCGCCGCTGGCCGGCGCCCGGACGGCGGGGTGCATGTCGAAATCGTGGCCGCCCGGTACGGCGTGGAATGGGCCGTGGACTGGGTGGCCGAACGGGCCACGGCGGCGTCCCCGCTGCGCGTGGTGGTCCAGGCCCGGGGCGCTCCGGCGTCCGGGCTCATTGCGGCGCTGTCCGAACTTGACCACGTCACCGTGGTGGAGTGGGGCGGCACTGACCTGGGGGCCGGGTGCGGCAAATTCTTTGACGGCGTCAAGGCCCACCAGTGGACCCCGGACGCGTCGGTCCCGGACGAACAGGTCCAGCCGGTCAGGATTTGGCACTTGCCCCAGCCGGTCCTGGACCTTGCCGCCGGCACCGCTGTTACGAAACCCCTTGGGGACGCGTGGGTTTGGAACCGCAAGGCCTCCCCCTACGGCGCTGCCCCTCTCATGGCCGCTACCGGGGCGGCGTGGGACGTATTACAGCCGGTCGAAATCGTGCCCGTTTCCGCATACGAAACCGGGACCCTAATGGTGGTTTGAAAGGCGGGCCGTCGTGGTCATTTTGCAAGTTGCGGTAGTCATCCTGGTGGGCCTTGCCGCGTTGCTGGCCATCGTCCGGCTGGTCATGGACTGGGCATATTCGTGGCGGACCCTGGTGGCCCGCCACGTGGTTATCAACCTCAAAACCGGGCGCGGCGTGGACGGGCTGCTTATCCGTAAGTCCGGTGACCTGCTGTTCCTCCGCAACGCCACGGCCCTGGAGCCGGGGGCGCAACCGCTACCGCTGGATGGTGAGGCCATCGTCCAGCGCCAGGACGTTGATTTCATCCAGACACTAGTACGGGGCGGGGTGTAAGCGGTGGCTTTCGCAATCTCTCAAGGCACGTTGCAAGGCCTGTCCAAGCCGGCCGCGCTCCCGGCCAACCGTCTGCAGCTCGCCAACGATTACACCGCGGACTATGCCGCCATCTGGAAATCCCAGGGGGCCGTCCGGACGGTGGTGGATTTCCTGGGCCGGAACATTGCGTCCCTGGGCTTGCACCAGTTCCGCCGGCTCTCGGACACTGACCGGGAACGCCTGACGGATACCGGCCTTATCCAGCTGCTCAATAAGCCCAACCCGGCCACCACCCGTTACCGGCTGCTGGACGCCCTGGTCCGGGACCTGGGCATCTATGACCGGGCCTATTGGCTCAAGATGGGCGGGCCGTCCCTGGTCCGTCTGCCCCCTGCCATGGTCAAGCCCGTGGGGGAAAACTGGCTATGGCCGGATGCCTTTGAATTCACCGGCAACCGGGGCAAAAAGGTTTTCAAGGCTGACGAAATCGTCCACTTCCGGGGCTACAACCCGGACGGGGACCTTGGCGGTTCGCCTCCCATTGAGGCGTTGCGCCGGGTCCTGGCGGAAGAATATGAGGCCGGCCGGATGCGGGAAAATACCCTCCGCAACGGTGCCCGCGCCTCCGGCTACCTTGAACGCCCGGTGGGTGCGCCCGCCTGGTCCGAACAGGCGGCAACCCGGTTCACGAACTCATGGCGGGCACAGTACACCGGGAGCGGTCCCCAGGCCGGCGGTACGCCGGTACTTGAGGACGGCATGAAATTTGTTGCCGCCTCCCAGACGGCGGAACAACTCCAGTATGTGGAGGCCCGCAAGCTGACCCGGGAAGAAGTGGCCGCGGCCTTTTTCATCCCGCCCACCATGGTGGGAATCCTGGATAACGCCACGTTTTCCAACGTCAAGGAACAGCACAAGCATTTGTACCAGGACACCCTGGGGCCGTGGCTGTCCATGATCGCGGAGGAACTGGCCCTCCAGCTAATCCCGGATTTCACGGACTCCACGGATACCTACGTGGAATTCAACATGGCCGAAAAGCTGCGCGGTTCCTTTGAGGAACAGGCGGCGCAAATCCAAACGTCCGTGGGCGGTCCATGGATGACCCGCAATGAGGCCAGGGCGCTGTCCAACCTCCCGGCGGTGGAGGGCGGGGACGAACTTATCATCCCGCTTAACGTCATCACGGGGGACCAGGCGTCCCCCACGGATTCGGCTCCGGACACCGGCCAGTTGGCCGGCGCTCCCCGGGCCATCAAATCCCGGGAACTGGTCAAGGCTGACGACGAACCGGCGGACCCCGAACCGCCGGACGACGTCACCGCCGTCTATGTGGCCTTTTTCCAGCGTCAGCGGGAGTCCGTCCTGGCTGCCATCGGCGGCGGGAAATCCTGGTGGGACGGTGCCCGGTGGGATAAGGAACTGGCGGCGGACCTGTACGCCGTGGCCGCTGAGCTCTCGGAAACGATGGGCGGCGACGTCGCGGCGTCCTTTGGGCTGGACCCGGGGGACTACAGCGTGGACGACACCCTGGCATTCCTCCAGGCGTTCGCTGAGGTCCGGGCCGGCTGGGTGAATTCGGCCACGCGGGACCTCCTGGAGGACGCCCTGGCGGACGAATCGGAGGACGCCCCGGGACCTGAACGGGTGTTCGATAACGCGGAGGCCCAACGGGCACCCGCTGCGGGCAAGGCCACCCTGTCCGCCCTGGGGTCATTCGTGGCGGTGGAAGCCGCCCGGAAACTGCTGGGGGGCAAGGCCACGAAAACGTGGCGGACGAACTCCAGCAACAGCCGGAAGTCCCACGCCCGGATGGACGGCGAAACCGTGGACCTGGATAAGAAATTTTCCAACGGTCTGAACTGGCCAGGTGACCCGGGCAAGGGCCCGGATGAGGTGGCCGGCTGTGAATGCACCGTGGAAGTTAACCCGGTGGACGACTGAAAAGGAGGGATGAAACGTGAAACTGAAAAACGCTACGGTCCAGCTTAAGGCGGGGCCGGAGGCCGGTCTGGAGGACGGCCAGTTTGAGGCTTACGCCTCCATTTTCGGCAACATTGACAGCTACGGGGACGTGGTCCAAAAGGGCGCGTTTGAGGCCACCCTGAAAGAGTGGGCCGAATCGGGCAACTTTTTGCCCGTCCTGTTCGGGCACAACATGGCTGACCCGGATTACAACATTGGCCACGTCCTGGAAGCCACGGAAGATGAACGCGGCCTCCGGGTCCTGGCCCAATTGGACCTTGAGTCCGCCAAGGGTGCCCAAGTCCACCGGATGCTCAAGGGCCGGCGCATTTCCCAAATGTCCTTTGCCTATGACGTCATCAAAGGCACGTGGGGGCAGCTGGACGGCGTGGACGTCTATGAGCTCCATGAGGTCAAAATCTATGAGGTTTCCCTGGTGACCATCGGGGCAAATCAGGAGACGGAAATTTTGGCCGTGAAAACGGCCATGGAGTCCCTGACCGGTGGTCTTAAAGAGGGGCGCGTCCTGTCGTCCAAGCACGTGGATAGTTTGCGTGCGGCGCGGGACTCCATCGACGCGGTACTCAGTGCCGCGGAGGTGACACAAGATCAGGAAAAGGCCAGCGGTACAGGTGAGGGCAAGGCTGAGGACGGCGTATCCGTCAAGGCTGAGGACCCAATCCCCAATCCGTCCGCCCGGGTCCTGGCATGGGAAGCGGAAGCACTTGAGGCCGAACTGGCCGCGTCCGCTTAGTAAGTAGCAACACCACCCCCCCCTAACCGTCTGGCACTGTGCCGGGCGGTTTTTTCATGCCATGGAAAGGGCAGAAAAATGGATAAGCTCCGCAAGCTCCAGGAAGCCGCCGCCGCCGCCGCAAAGCGTGCCCGCGAAATTGCCGAAAAGGCAGACGGCGAAAACCGGTCCATGACCGCCGATGAGGAATCGGATTACCGCAAGGCCATGGGTGAGGCAAAGGACCGTCTTGAGGCCGTCAAGGTCGCCAAGGCGGACCAGGCAATCATCAATGAGGCCCGCGCCCTCGCCGCCGAAATCGGCGGGGAAGCGGTGGCCGACGTGGACGCCCTTAAGGACGCCGGCACGCCCCTGCAGCGTGCTAAGTCCCTGGGCCTCCAGGTGGTCCAGTCCCACGAATTCAAGGCCGCAATGGCCCCGTTCGGTAACCGCGTCCCGGAAAAGGCGCATTTCGGGACTGACCCCATCCACATTAAGGGCCTGTTTACCGGCGGTTCCTCCACCTCCGCCGGCGCGTTCGTCACCGCGGAAGATACCGGAATCCTGGAGGCCTTGGGCCGCCGGCCGCTGACCATCCGGGACGTCATCAGCGTCCGCCGGACGGGCTCGGACACGGTGGAATACGTGGTCCAGACGGCGCACACGAACAACGCCGCACCGGTCGCGGAAGCCACGAGCTCCGCACCTCCCACCGCACCGGAAGCCGCCGGCGCGCTTATCAACGTCGCGGGCGGCGGCTACAAGCCGGAAGGTTCCTGGGCCTTTGAGCGCAAGACGGCAACGGTTAAGACCATTGCCGAATGGGTCCCGGCCACCAAGCGGGCACTTGCCGACGCGGCACAGCTTGAGGGCCTCATCAATGATGAGCTCCGGGCCGATATCGCGGAGGAGGAGGAGGACCAGATCCTTTCCGGCGACGGCACCGGGGAGAACCTGGAGGGCATTTTCGAGACGTCCGGAATCCAGACCCAGGCGTGGGATAACAACATTTTCGTGACCGTCCGTAAGGCCATCACGAAAGCCCGCACCGTGGGCCGCGTCATCCCCAACGCCGTGGCGCTCAACCCGGTTGAGGTCGAAACCGTGGACCTCGCCCGGGAGGGCACCAACTCCGGCCAGTTCCTGGGAGCGGGTCCGTTCTCCATGGGTCCCCGCACCCTGTGGGGTCTGCCCATCGTGGAATCTGAGGCCATCCCGGCGGGCCGCGGCCTGGTGGGCGACTTTTCCAAGGCGGTCCTTTGGGACCGTGAGGAAACCACCGTGACCGTGACGGACTCCCACGCGGATTTCTTCATCCGGAACCTGGTGGCCGTCCTGGCTGAGGAACGCGTGGCGTTCGGCGTCATCCGTCCTACCGCTTTTGTGGACACGGACCTGTCCGCCTAACCCCCATTGACTGGACGCGGTCCCCGTTAGCTGGGGCGGGGGCCGCGTCCACCCCAACCGGAAAGGGGCACGGCAATGGCTGGCCTAAAACACTATTCGGTCAACGTCAACGGCGTGGCGGCAACGCTGCGGCTGTCTGACGCTGACGCCAAAACTCGGGGCCTGACAGCGGCTGACCTGGTGGGGGCCAAAAAGCCCGCACCCAAGGCAAAGCCGGCGGCAACCAAAAACGTGCCGGCCGCGCCCCTGAACAAATCCCGAACCGCCGCCGCCGAAAAGGCCGAATAGCCGACAGGAGGCGGGGCCGTGACGACGGAAATTATTGAGCCGGAAGAATCGGCGTTCCGCTTGCCTCCCCTGGTCAGCGCCGCGGAATTTTCCGCCTGGACCAGGGGCAAGGTTTCGGCTGAGGACCCCCGGGTGGAGCCGCTGCTTAAAGGGGCGTCGGCGGGTATCCGGCGGTGGGCGCGGTGGCATATCGCGCCCGTCCTGGAGGAAACCCTAACCGTGGACGGCGTGGGCGGTTCGCTGCTCCTGCTGCCTACGGGGCGGCTGCTGGAAGTCCTCACGGCCACCAACGCCGGGGAGGACGTGGACGTGTCCGGGGTGGACTTTTCCCGCCACGGCATGGTCCAACGCGGCGGCGGCTATGGCTGGTCTGACCGGTTCGGCGCGGTGTCCATCCGGGTCCGCCATGGCTTTGACCTGGCGGACGTCCCGGACGTCCAACAGATCGTCAAGCAAGTGACGGCCAACGCCCTGGCGTCCCCCATGGGGGCCACCCGGGAACAGGCCGGCACGGTATCGGTGGCATGGGCCACCACGGCCCCCGGGGTTTCCGGCGGGCTGTCACTGCTCCAGCGGGACCTGGACGTCCTGGCCGCTTTCAAGATTTAGGGGGGCCGGGATGCTGCCATCTTTCGCTGACGACACGCCCACCGTAGTCCGCCCGACGTGGACCACGGACGCCCGCGGGACGCGCCGCCCGGACTACGGGGATGCGGCAACACGTACCCCCGTACCCGGGTCACTGCTCCAGCCCGGGGCCTCCCAGGAGGTCCTGGATAACCGGGTGGGGGCGGTCGCCGTCCGGTGGTCCTGGTTCGCCCCGCCCGGAACCGACGTCCAGGCAACGGACGCGGTGGAGTGGGAGGGCCGGCGGTACGCCGTGGACGGGGAACCGGCACGGCACCGCTCGCCCACCGGGACCTTGGACCACGTGCTGGTCCTGCTTATCGACTGGAAAGGGTGACCCATGGACGTTGGCGGCAAAGTCACAAAGCTGGTTTTCAAGACAGCCGGATTCCGCAAAATCCTACGGTCAGGCGCTGCCCTGGGCGACGTGTCCAAACGGGCCAAAGCCATGGCATCGGCGGCGGGTGAGGGCGTCGGCGTCCAGGTAAGCACGGGCGCTAACCGCGTCCGTGCCACCGTGGCCACCGAAACCTTGGAAGCCGCCCGCCGGGAGGCCACGGACAAAACCCTGACCCGTGCGATTGGGGCCGGCCGTGGCTGAATTCGTGGAACCGGCGGACGGGGAAACGGTCCTCATCCAATACCTGGACGCCATGCTTGGGCAGCAACCCGGGTTTGAGGACGTCGCCGTCCTGGGAGCCATGGACGCCGCGTCCCCGGACTATGAGCCGCCCGGGGAGGCGGTCACGGTGCGCCTGACCGGCGGCGTCCCCAGGGACGTCCTGGTGTCCAACATTCAGTTGACCATCACGGCGTGGGGCGCGGGGCCGGGGGACGAAATCCGGGCGTCCGATATTGCGCGGCGGTGTACCGGCCTGGTCCTGTTCGCCGCCCGCCGGGGCTACATGGGGGAAACCGTCGTAAACGACGTGCAAACCCTGTCCCAGCCCTACAAAGATTCGGACCCAATCACCTCCCGGGCCCGGTACTCCGCAACTTTCGCGGTGTCAATGCGCGGGCAAATCGTCAGCGCATAAGTGTTATTCACTGCCTGAAAGGGGCAAACCACAATGAGCGTTACAGCTACCAACGTGCTGACCGGGTCCCCGGACCAGTTGACCACCGGGCCCATTCTTTCCGCGCCGCGGGGCACTCCGCTGCCCACCGCCGTGGACGATGAACTGGACGCGGCGTTTGAGGACTCCGGTTACATTTCGGAGGACGGCCTTACCCTGACCCCGGAACGTTCCACGGAACAGGTGCGGGACTGGTCCGGTTCCGTCGTCCGTGAGCTCCTGACCGAATTTGCCGCCAAGCTGGCTTGGGCGCACCTGGAGACGAACGAACAGTCCCTCAAGAATTACCTTGGGGACGATAACGTCACCGTCACCGCCGCCGATGCCACCAACGGCAAACGGATTACGGCGCTGCTCAAGGGCACCGAAATGCCCCGCAAGCCCTACGTGTTCAAGATCAAAGACGGGGACTCCCGGGTCCTTATCGTGGTCCCGGACGGCCAGGTTTCGGAAACCGGTGAGGTGTCTTTCGTGAAGTCGTCCGCGATTACGTGGCCGGTCACCCTGGCCACGTACCCGGACAGCTCCGGCGTCAACGTCTACATCTACTTGGACGATGGCCAGGTGCTGACCGCCGGCGTTCCCGCGCTGACGTCCGTTACCGGCCAGCCCAACCCGGCTGGTGAGGATGACCTGGTCACCATCAAGGGCACCCGGTTTACGGGCACCACGGGCGTGACCATCGGCGGCACCCCGGTTACTGACTTCACCATCGTGGATTCGGAAACCATCGTGGCCGTCCTCCCGGCGGGTTCCGCGGGCGCTGCTGACGTCATCGTTACCAACGCCGTGGGCGCTGGCACGGCGTTTAGCTACACCCGCGCCGTCTAAGCCCGCTGACAGGCGGGGCGGACCCATCCGGGGGAGGGTCCGCCCCGCCTTTTTTAATCCCCCAAATCATCCGAAAGGACCCCAGCAAATGGTCTTTGAAGTCCCAGCGTCCAAGGCATCACTAAAGCAAAACCTGTTTGAATTCCAGGTCCCCGGGGAAAAGAAACCCCGGTCCCTCCCGCTGCTGAAATTTACCCCCATCGGCTACCGGAACCGGCTGGCCAAACTGGCCGAACCGATCCAGGCGGCGCAACGGGCCGGTAAGGACCCGGAAGTGGATGACCTCCGGGAACTCGGAACCGTGCAACTGGAAATGCTGGAGCGGTACAGCCCTGGCATTACGGACGTCATGGATGATGACCAACTGGCCGCACTGCTCAAGGCGTGGCAGGAGGCCAGCCGAATTTCCGTGGGGGAATCGCCGGCCTCTGCGCCCTCCTAGAGGACCACGCGGAGGCCATCGAATACGACTTGCTGGCCCTGGGTTTGCGGCTGGATGACCTGGGCACGGAACGCCTGACATGGCGGGACCTGTTCGTGGTCGTCCACCGCTCCGGCCCATCGTCCGCCCTCATCCGGGAGCTACAGCCGGAGATGGCGGCGTGGGCGTCCGGGCTGGTCCTGGCTGACTTGGTGGCCCACGTCGTGGACCTCCTGGCCGCCGGCAACTGGCAGCGGGCCGGGAAGAAAAACGCGCCAAAGCCCAAGCCCATCCCACGCCCTGGGGCAAAGGCCGAATCCACGAAATACGGGTCCAAACCCATCCCGATTAAAGACTTTGACGACTGGTGGAACGGGGCAAAATAATGGCCGGTGGCAACGCTGTAGAGCTCGCGGCGGCTTACGTATCCATCGTGCCGTCCTTTGAGGGCGGGCGCGAAAAGATCACAAAGGAACTGGTCCCGGACGCGGAGGGCGCGGGCCGGGAGGCCGGCAAAAAAGCCGGTAAGGGCATTGGCGATTCCATGGGGTCCGTTGCCAAAATCGGCGGCGTGGCCGCTGGCCTGGGCATCGGCATGGGCGTGGCCGATGCCTTTTCGGGGGCCATCGAAAAGGCGGACCTCCAGACCAAAATGGCGGCACAACTCAACCTGTCGCCGGAACAGTCCGCCAAGGCCGGCGCGGTGTCCGGGAAGCTCTACGCCGGGGCCTATGGGGAGTCCATGGCTGACGTGTCCACCGCCGTGGGCGACGTCATGTCATCCATTTCCGGGATGACGGACGCCAGTGAGGCCGATATCCAGGCCATCACGGCCACGGCCCTGGACCTGTCCACGGCCTTTGGCGTGGACGTGGCCGATTCGGCCACCACCGCCGGCGTCCTGATTACCAACGGGCTGGCCAAAGACGGCACCCAGGCAATGGACCTGATAACGGCGTCCATGCAAAAGCTGCCCGCGTCCCTCCGCGGGGAAGTGTTCCCCATCATGGACGAATATTCCAAGCACTTTGCCGGCCTGGGTATCGACGGCGAAACCGCCATGGGCATGATTGTGGCGGCGGGTTCCAACGGTGCCATTGGCATGGACAAAATGGGGGACGCCCTCAAGGAATTCCAAATCCGGGCCACGGACATGTCCAAGTCCACGGGGTCCGCTTTTGAGGCCCTGGGCATCAACCAACAGGACATGACCAACCGGCTTTTGGCCGGCGGGGATTCGGCCAACGCGGCCATGGGCGAAATTGTCCACGGCCTCCAGGGGGTAAAGGACCCGGCGGAACAGTCCGCCCTGGCCCTTGCCCTGTTCGGCACCCCGCTGGAGGACCTGGGCGCGGACCAAATCCCGGCGTTCCTGGGCATGGTGGACCCCATGGCGGACGCCTTTGATTCCACCGCCGGGGCCGCGTCCAAATTCTCCACGGAACTGAATTCCGGCCCGGGTGTCGCCCTTGAAACCCTCAAGCGCACCGTGGAAACGGCGTTCATGTCCTTTGCCGAAACCGCGTTGCCGGTCCTTACTGAGGTGCTGGGATTCGTCCAGGAAAACCAGTGGGTCCTGGGTGCCCTGGCGGCGGTTATCGGCGTCACCCTGGTGGCCGCGTTCCTCGCCTGGGCCGCTGCGGCGTGGGCGGCGGCAATCGCCATGCTGGCTAACCCGGTGGTCTGGATCGTTATTGCCATCCTCGCCCTGATAGCCGCCATCGTGCTGCTGGCCCTTAACTGGGATTCCGTGGCCGCGTGGATATCGGACACCTGGGGCGGTCTGATGAACTGGCTAGGGGAGGTATTCGGCGGGCTGGGTAACTGGCTCAAGGAAATTTGGGACGGTTTCGCGTCCTGGTTCATGGGTGCCCTAGCCGGTTTTGGCGGCTGGATTTCCGACATGTGGAATTCTTTGTGGGCCTGGGTGGCCTCAATTTTTGTCGGATTTGGTAGCTGGCTCTCAGATATTTGGACCGGGATTTCGTCATTCTTTATGGGTGCCCTTTCGGCTTTTGGTGCCTGGATTGGTTCAATTTGGACCGGGATTTCAAATTTCGCAATGTCAATTTGGAACGGGCTACTTTCATTCATAGCCGGAATTCCCGGGGCCATCCTGGGCTACCTGTCCTGGCTGGCCAACCTCGCCGGAATGGTGGGCGGCTGGTTCGCCTCCATGGCCCAAGCCGCCATATCCAAGGGTATGGAAATGCTTAACTGGGTGGCCGGAATCCCGGGCCAAATCCTGGGGTTCCTCGCCGGGCTGGGGTCGCTGCTGTGGAACGCCGGCTCTCAGATCATGTCCGGGCTGCTGGACGGGATCAAAGCCGGATTCCAGGGCATAGCCGATTTCGTGGGCGGGATCGGCCAGTGGATCGCGGACCATAAGGGGCCAAAGGCCTATGACCTCAAGCTGTTGGTGCCCGCCGGCGGCTGGATCATGGGCGGCTTTGTGGAGTCCCTGAAGTCCCATATCCCGGACCTGGAAAAGCTCATGGGCGACGTGACCACCACCCTAAAGGTGGGGGTCCCGGATTCCATCCAGGCCCCGGCCATCCCGTCCCCGGCACCCGCCGGAGGCTATGAGGTGCCGGACGGCGGCGGTGTCCGGGAAACGAACATCACGGTCAATAACCCGGTGCCGGAACCGGCTGGCCAGTCCATAACCAACACCCTGGCCAAAGTGGCCTATCTCGGAATCGACGGGGGCGAATAGTGGACACCTGGGAAATTGACGGTATCCCGTTGCTGAGTATCGCCACGGACGTCCAGCGCATTGACGCCAACCTGGCCCCGCCGCTGCGCGGGGACGATAGGCAATATGCGTTCCGGCACCGGGTTATTG
>Ga0247818_10002449_pt1 | contig 11997 bp, 10 predicted proteins | sample 13C_Glucose_Day1_FD_192424 | JGI IMG/M metagenome (GOLD analysis project Ga0247818, IMG submission 192424) | Soil microbial communities from agricultural site in Penn Yan, New York, United States - 13C_Glucose_Day1 | ecosystem: Environmental > Terrestrial > Soil > Agricultural land | place...
GTCGCGCTGGTGTGCCCGGGGGTCGTCGTCCCCGCGCTCCGGGGACGACGTCGCGCCCGGTGTCGGGGATGCCGGGGCGGTCCGGGTCAGGTCTGCCACCGGTGCGAGCGAGGGGGGAGTGAGCGCCGCGATCAGCGCGACGGCGGCTGCCGTCGCGATGGTCAGGCGGACCGACATCCACAACACCGAGAGACTCCCTGGAACGACGTCTGCGATCTCGCCGCTCGAGTGCGCGGCGCCCGTTGGAACCAGCCTGTCACGCCCAGGCCCGGCGGGAGGGCAGCACCCCCGTGGTGTCGCCTTCTCCCGTCGACCTCGGGGTCAGCAGCGCGGCACCGGCCAGTCCAGGGCGACGTTCCAGTGCGACTGCTCGATGAAGCAGGGACCACTGACCGGGACCGGTTCTACCTCACGCTGCTGCGCCCGCACATCCAGGACCACTACCGGCGCTGGCTGCGGGCGCACCCGCCGTCCACAGGACTCACCCGGCGCCAGCTCGCCGTGCTGAACCTGGTCCGGGACGGGTTCACCAACCACCAGATCGGCCGCCGTCTGGAGCTCTCCGAGGGCACGGTCCGCACGCACCTCAACCACGTCTACGAGCGGCTCGGCGTCGCGAGCCGGACCGCCGCTGTGACCGCGGTGTACGGGAACGGCGGCCCGTAGGGGCGGCTCAGCCCCGGTGGCCGCCCATCCACGCCTCGACGTCGGCGGAGGTGCGGGGCAGCGAGTCCGAGAGGTTCCGGAAGCCGTCGGCGGTGACGAGGATGTCGTCCTCGATCCGGATGCCGATGCCGCGCAGCTCCTCGGGCACCAGCAGGTCGTCCTCCTGGAAGTACAGGCCGGGCTCGACGGTCAGCACCATGCCCTCGGCCAGGTCGCCCTTCGGGTACACGTCGGCCGACGCGTTGCCGCAGTCGTGGACGTCCATGCCGAGCATGTGGCTGGTGCCGTGCAGCGTCCAGCGCGCGTAGACCTTGCTCTCCGGGTCGAGCGCCTCCTCCGCCGACACGGGAAGCAGGCCCATGCCCTCGAGCCCGTGGGCGAGAACGCCCATGGCGGCGTCGTGCGCGGCCAGGAACGGTACGCCGGGGCGCACGGCCTGGATGCCCGCCTCCTGCGCCGCGTAGACGAGGTCGTAGAGCTCGCGCTGCAGGGAGGTGAACCGGCCGTCGACGGGAAGCGTGCGCGTCACGTCGGCGGTGTAGAGGTTGCGCCCCTCGACGCCCATGTCGAGCAGGACCAGCTCACCGGGGGTGATCGGGCCGGAGTTCTCGATCCAGTGCAGCGTGGTGGCGTGCTTGCCGCTGCCGACGATCGAGTCGTAGCCGATGTCGTTGCCCATGGCGCGGGCGCGGCGGAAGAAGGTGCCCTCGATCCAGCGCTCGCCGTACTTCAGGACGTCGGCCCACTCCCGCACGGAGTCCTCGAAGCCGAGCGCGGTGATGTCGCAGGCCTCCTGGAGCTCGCCGATCTCCCAGTCGTCCTTGACCAGGCGCATCTCGGAGACCACCCGCGCGAACTCCTCGTCGCGGGTCGCGTCCGCGGCCACCAGCCCGTCCACCTGCGCGGAGACGCCGCGGTGCACACGGGTCTTGCCCGAGCCGGCAAGGGCCGCGGGGAGCTCGTCGACGTGGCGCACCGGCAGCCCCAGGGAGGCCGAGATCTCGTTCGCCGAGGGACGTCGGCCCGCCCACAGCTCGCCGTACTGACGGTCGCGGAAGAACTCGTCGGTGTCGCGGCTCGAGCGCGGCCGGGCGTAGAGGGCGGCCTCGCCGGCCTCGATCACCAGCACGGCGTCGGTGGTCTGGTTGCCGGAGAAGTAGGTGTGCGCGGTGTCGGACCGGAACCGGTAGTCGGTGTCGTTGGACCGGACCTTGTAGGTGCCGGCCGGCAGCACCAGGCGCTCGCCCGGGAACGCCTCGGCCAGCTGTGCGCGGCGGCGTGCGGCGTGGTCCGCGATCGGGTGCCGCGGGAGGTCGAGCTCGCGGTCGCCCCAGCCGGTGCGCATGAACTGCGCCCACGCGGCGGGGACCTTCGGGTCGTGGGACTCGGTCCTGGGCTCGGTGGTCTCGGAGGTCTTCTGCTCGGTCACGCCGGCCATGGTACGCCGGGAGACAGTGGCGTCGGCCACTCCGGATAGGCTTCGGGCCATGCCAGGGGCCCGTCGAGACAGCATCGCCTTCACGGTCGTGGTGACCGTGCTGGTGTGCCTCGGGGCCGCGCTGATGCTGCTCGTGATCGCCCTCTCAGGCGGTCCCGGATCGCTGCTCCTCGCGACCGTCCTGGCCGCCCTGCCGGTGGGCCCGCTGGTGGCCTGCTACCTGTGGCTGGACCGGTACGAGCCGGAGCCCAAGCGGCTGCTGGCGTTCGGCCTGCTGTGGGGCGGCTTCGTCGCGACCGCGGCCGCGCTGCTGATCCAGGGCATCGGCGGCTTCGTCGCCGGGTTCACCGACCGGCAGAGCCTCGAGATCGTCGCCCCGGTCAGCGAGGAGGCCAGCAAGGGCCTGTTCCTGATCCTGCTGCTGTGGTGGCGCCGGGCGGAGCTCGACGGGATCCTCGACGGCATCGTCTACGCCGGCATGGTCGGCGTGGGCTTCGCATTCACCGAGAACACCCTCTACCTCGCCGCGGCCTACAACGGCACCGACGGCATGGGTCCCGGCGGCTCGGAGGCCCTGACCGGGACCTTCGTGGTGCGCTGCCTCATCAGCCCGTTCGCGCACCCCCTGTTCACGGCGTTCACCGGCATCGGCGTCGGGATCGCCGTGGGCGCGCGCAGCGGGACAGTCCGGTTCCTGGCGCCGCTGGCGGGCTTCGCCTGCGCGGTCCTCGCCCACGCCACCTGGAACACCTCGAGCGTCTACGGCGTCCACGGCTTCGTGGGCGTCTACCTGCTGCTGATGGCGCCCGCGCTCGTCGCGATCGCGTGCCTCGCGATCTGGTCCCGGCGCTCCGAACGCCGGATGCTCACCGCCGCCCTGACCGACGCGGCCGGGCGCGGGCTGATCCCGGCGACCGACATCGGCTGGGTGGTCGACCTCGGCGCCCGTCGCCGCAGCCGCGCCTACGCCCGCCGGTACGCCGGCAAGGCCGGCGAGCGGGCCATGCGTGACTACCAGCAGGCAGTCGTCGAGCTCGGCTTCCTCCACTATCGCTTCCTGCGCGGCACCCCGCCGCCGGACTTCGCCGCGCGCGGGCAGGAGTACGTCGCCCGCATCGGCGCCGTACGCCCCTCGATCGCCTTCCCCGGACAGGTGGTACCCACCCGATGACCCCGCAGTCGACCCCGCGCTCGGCCGAGACCCAGCCCGACAACACCCAGATGGTGACCTCGCTGGTCCGCCTACGCGGATCGCTGCAGGCCGCCGCGCTCCCGCTGGAGATCCCCGGCGTCGACGAGCAGCGCACGGCCCGGCAGGAGATGGTCGACCAGCTCGAGGACTACGTGCTGCCGCGGCTGATGACCATCGACGCCCCGCTGCTGGCGGTGGTCGGCGGGTCCACGGGTGCCGGCAAGTCGACGCTGGTGAACTCGCTGGTCGGCCACCGGGTCACCGAGCCCGGGGTGCTGCGGCCCACGACCCGGTCCCCGGTGCTGGTCCACCACCCCGACGACGCGGTCTGGTTCGGCCAGGACCGGCTGCTTCCCGACCTCGAGCGGGTCACCCACGCCACCACCGACCCCGAGGCCCTCCAGCTGGTCGCCTCCGACACCGTCCCCGCCGGCCTGGCGATCCTCGACGCCCCCGACATCGACTCGGTCGAGGAGCGCAACCGGACGCTGGCGGCCCAGCTGCTGGCGGCGGGCGACCTGTGGCTGTTCGTCACCAGCGCCGCGAGGTACGCCGACCAGGTCCCGTGGGACTTCCTGCGCCAGGCGGCCGAGCGGTCGACGGCCGTGGCGATCGTGCTCGACCGCACCCCGCCCGAGGCGGTGCAGACCGTGGCCACCCACCTCGCCCGCATGCTCGCCAGCCGTGGGCTCAAGGACTCCCCACTGTTCACCGTCAACGAGGGCCCCGTCTCCGACGAGGGGCTGCTGGACGCCGCGGCCGTCGCCGACATCCGGGGCTGGCTCGAGTCGCTGGCCGAGGACTCCGAGGCGCGGGCCGCCGTGGTCAAGCAGACGCTGGACGGCGCCATCCGCACCCTCACCCGGCGCAGCCACGCCGTCGCCGACGCGACCGCCGAGCAGGTGGCTGCGGTGAGCCGGCTGCGCGAGGACGCCGACGCGGCGTACGACCAGGCGATCGCCGCGGTGACGACCGCGTCCGCCGACGGCACGCTGCTGCGCGGCGAGGTGCTCGCCCGCTGGCAGGAGTTCGTCGGCACCGGCGAGCTGCTGAAGTCGCTGGAGAACCGGGTCGGCTGGCTGCGCGACCGGATCGTGACCGCGGTCAAGGGCAAGCCGCAGCAGGCCGAGCGGGTCACCGTCGCGGTCGAGTCCGGCCTCGAGACGCTCATCCTCGAGCACGCCGAGGCGGCCGCGGAGCGGGCCGCGGGCTCGTGGCAGTCGCTGGAGTCCGGCAAGGCGCTGCTCGCCGACGCGGGCGAGGACCTCGGACGCGCCTCGCGCGACCTGCGCCGTCGCGCCGAGCGCTCGGTGCGCGACTGGCAGCACGACGTCCTGGAGATGGTCCGGCACGAAGGCGCCGACAAGCGCGGCACCGCACGGTTCCTGGCGTACGGCGTCAACGGCCTGTCGGTGGCGCTGATGGTCGTGGTGTTCGCGCACACGGCCGGCCTGACGGGTGCCGAGGTGGGCATCGCGGGCGGCTCCGCGGTGCTCGGCCAGAAGCTCCTGGAGGCGGTGTTCGGCGACCAGGCGGTGCGCAGCCTCACCGAGCGGTCGCGGCAGCGCCTCGAGGAGCGGGTGCGTGCGCTGCTCGACGCCGAGCGGGCCCGCTACACCGACCTCCTCGACGGTCTCGAGATCGACCCCGAGGCAGCGGATCGCCTGCGGGTGGCGTCGCGCCGGGTCGACGACCTGCGGTTCGCCCAGCGTCCGACCGGTTCCGCGTCGTGACGTGGCGACGCCCTAGGGTTGCCCCAGCACCACCGATCCGCGGTCGAGGGAGAAGATGACGTCGTTGCTGGAGGGCGCCAGGAAGCTCGTCACCCGAGGCTCCGACATCGGCGCGCGCATCGAGGGCCTCGACGCGGCCACCGACGCGGCGCGGGGGCGGCTCGACGACGACCTCGTGGACGACGCCCGGGCGGTGGTGGACCGTGCGTCCGGCCGGCTCCGGCTCTCCGCCGAGCACACGGTGGTCGCGATCGCCGGCGCGACCGGGTCCGGCAAGTCCTCGACGTTCAACGCCCTGACCGGGCTGGAGCTCTCGGCCGTCGGGGTCCGGCGCCCCACGACGTCCTGGGCGAGCGCGTGCGTCTGGGGGCGCGAGGGTGCCGACGAGCTGCTCGAGTGGCTCGGCATCCCCTCCCGGCACCAGACCACCCGTGACTCCATGCTCGACAGCGGCCGCCGGGGCAAGGACAACGAGCTCGAGGGCGTGGTCCTCCTCGACCTGCCCGACCACGACTCCACCGAGGTGTCCCACCACCTCGAGGTCGACCGGCTGGTGCAGCTGGCCGACCTGCTGATCTGGGTCCTCGACCCGCAGAAGTACGCCGACGCGGCGGTCCACGACCGCTACCTCGCGCCGCTGGCGACGCACCAGGGCGTGATGCTCGTCGTGCTCAACCACATCGACACCGTGCCCGAGCAGCGCCGCCAGGCCATGGTCGACGACGTCCGCCGGCTGCTGGCCGAGGACGGGCTCCCCGAGGTGCCGGTGATCCCGGTGAGCGCGCGGCACGGCCTCGGCATCGCCGAGCTGCGCAGCGAGATCGCCGACCGGGTCTCGGCGAAGAAAATGACCCGGGCGCGGCTCGAGGCCGACCTCCGGGCGGCCGCGTCCCGCCTCGACGCGGCCTGCGGCCAGGGGAAGACCCGGGCGCTCTCCGACGAGCGCGTGGCCGCGCTCGAGGAGGCGCTCGCCGAGGCCGCCGGCGTGCCGACGGTCGTGGCCGCCGTCGAGCGCTCGACCCGGATGCGCGCCGGGCGAGCGACCGGGTGGCCGATCACCGCCTGGTTCTCGCGGCTCAAGCCGGACCCGCTCAAGCGGCTGCACCTCGACCTCGGCGCCGAGGGCCGTCAGCTCACCGGCCGCGCGCGCACCTCGGTGCCGGAGGCCACCCAGGTGCAGCGGGCCCGGGTCGACTCGGAGGTCCGCGCACTCGCCGACGACGTCTCGTCCGGGCTGGCCCGTCCCTGGGTCGAGTCCGTACGCCGCGCCTCGGTCGCGCGCCTGCCCGAGATCGGGGACCGCCTGGACAAGGCCCTGGGCGAGACCGACCTCGGTGCCACCCGGACCCCGGTGTGGGCCGGTGCCGTCCGCGTGCTCCAGTGGATGCTGCTCGCCGCTGCCCTGGTCGGAGGCCTCTGGCTGCTCGCGCTCGCCGGCGCGGCGTTCCTGAAGCTGCCGGAGCCCGCCACCCCGAGCACGGCCGGGATCCCGGTCCCCACCCTGCTGCTGGTCGCCGGTGTGGGCATGGGGGTGCTGCTCGCGCTGGTCTGCCGGTTCCTGGTGTCCGCGACGGCACGCCGGCGGGCCCGGGTGGCCGGCCAGCGGCTGCGGGAGGCCGTCCACAGCGTCGCCACGGAGCTCGTCGTCGAACCGGTCGAGGCCGAGCTGGTGGCCTACACCGCCGTCCGCTCCGGCCTCGCCAAGACGCTCAAGTAGCCACCGAGCGTCCACAGGAGGGCGCGCGGGCGTCTCCGTCCACAGGGAACCGAATCCGGGCGCCTCGTTGTCCGTGCTCTCGCGAAGTCTCGTCCCGATCACAACGATCGACCCTCGAGACGAAGGAGCGAGACCGATGAACGAGACGATGGTGACCCTGCAGGGATGGCTCGGCAGCGACGTGACCGTCCGCCAGGCGGGCGACACGACCGTGGCCAGCTTCCGGGTGGCCTGCACCCCCCGGCGCTACCAGCGGAAGACCGACGAGTGGGTCGACGCCGACACCCAGTGGTACACGGTGAACGCCTGGCGCGGCCTGGCCGAGAACTGCGACCGGTCCCTGCGCCGCGGCGACCCGGTCGTGGTCCACGGCAGGCTCAACGCCCAGACCTGGACCAACAAGGCCGGCATCGAGGTGACCTCCTTCGAGGTCGAGGCCGTGCTCGTCGGGCACGACCTGGCCAGGGGCACCAGCCAGTTCACCCGCACCGCCGGCGCCGGGTCGACGAGCCAGGTCCCGGGCGACCGGGACGTCGTGCAGGAGGAGGCGGCCGCGTAGCGCCGCACCGGCCCGCGGAGGGGGCGGCGCCGGGTGCCCTGCGCCGTCACCCCAGATCGGCCCGGCCGCGGCTCGCCCCGTAGGCTCAGGGACCATGGCGGAATATGTGTTCACCCTGCGCAACGTGCGAAAGGCCCACGGCGACAAGGTCGTTCTCGACAACGTGACGCTGTCGTTCCTGCACGGCGCGAAGATCGGCGTCGTCGGCCCCAACGGCACCGGCAAGTCCACCCTGCTGAAGATCATGGCGGGCCTCGAGCACGCCAACAACGGCGACGCGATCCTCGACCCCGAGGCCACCGTCGGCATGCTCCAGCAGGAGCCGCCGCTGACCGAGGGCAAGACGGTCCTGGAGAACGTCGAGGAGGCCGTCGGCGCGATCAAGGGCAAGCTCGACCGGTTCAACAAGATCTCGGAGGAGCTGGCCGATCCGGACGCCGACTACGACAAGCTCCTGGCCGAGATGGGCGACCTGCAGACCGATCTGGACCACGCCAACGCCTGGGACCTCGACAGCCGCCTCGACCAGGCCATGGACGCGCTGCGCTGCCCGCCGCCGGACTCGCTGGTGGACAACCTGTCGGGTGGTGAGCGCCGCCGCGTCGCGCTGTGCAAGCTGCTGCTCCAGCAGCCCGACCTGCTGCTCCTCGACGAGCCCACCAACCACCTCGACGCCGAGTCGGTGCAGTGGCTCGAGGGCCACCTCGGGTCGTACCCCGGCGCAGTCCTGGCCGTGACCCACGACCGGTACTTCCTCGACAACGTGGCCTCCTGGATCCTCGAGCTCGACCGCGGCCAGGCCCACCCCTACGAGGGCAACTACTCGACCTACCTCGAGACCAAGAAGGACCGCCTCAAGATCGAGGGCCAGAAGGACGCCAAGCGCGCCAAGATGCTCGAGCGTGAGCTCGAGTGGGTGCGCTCGAACCCCAAGGCCAGGCAGGCGAAGAGCAAGTCGCGGCTGGCCCGCTACGAGGAGATGGCGGCCGAGGCCGACCGGATGCGCAAGATCGACACCTCGGAGATCAACATCCCCGCAGGTCCTCGCCTGGGCGACATCGTGCTCGAGGCGGACGACCTGACCAAGGGGTTCGGGGACCGCACCCTCATGCACGACCTGTCGTTCACGCTGCCCCGTGCGGGCATCGTCGGTGTGATCGGCCCCAACGGCGTCGGCAAGACGACGCTGTTCCGGATGATCACCGACCAGGAGGACCCCGACGGCGGCGAGCTCAAGGTCGGCCAGACGGTGAAGATCTCGTACGTCGACCAGAGCCGCGGCGGCATCGACCCCAACAAGAACGTCTGGGAGGTCGTCTCCGACGGGCTCGACTTCATCAAGGTCGCGAACTTCGAGATGAACTCGCGCGCCTACGTCGCGTCGTTCGGCTTCAAGGGTCCCGACCAGCAGAAGAAGGCCGGCGTGCTGTCGGGCGGTGAGCGCAACCGGCTCAACCTGGCGCTGACGCTGAAGATGGGCGGCAACATGCTGCTGCTCGACGAGCCCACCAACGACCTGGACGTCGAGACCCTGTCCTCCCTGGAGGACGCGCTCCTGGAGTTCCCGGGTTGCGCCGTGGTCACCTCGCACGACCGGTGGTTCCTCGACCGCGTCGCCACCCACATCCTCGCGTGGGAGGGCGACGACGAGGACCCCGCCAAGTGGTTCTGGTTCGAGGGCAACTTCGCCGCCTACGAGGAGAACAAGATCGAGCGGCTCGGTGTCGAGGCGGCCCGGCCGCACCGCGTCACCCACCGCCGCCTCACGCGGGACTAGCACTCGGCGGTCGAGGTGTGAAGGCGCCCTGGCGCCTGAGCCTCGAGACTCCCGCAGCCGGCGCAGGGCGGCGACCTCCGTGGTCGCCGCCCTCGTTCGTCTCACCGGGTCTCGACACGCTCCGTCGCGACCTCGTTCCTCGGTCGCGGTCGCTGCTCGACCACCATCGACGTAGTCCGCTGACGCGTCCTACGTCGCTCGACCGAGATTCGATCTAGTCCCGCGCAAGCGCGGTCCTACCGGATCTCCATCTCGGGGTGGGCTGCGACCAGGTGGTCGGCCACCGCGTTCATGACCCGGCCCATGGCGGCGAGGTCGTCGGGGGAGACCAGGTCGACGAGGTGGGCGCGGACGCCGTTGACGTGCAGCGGGGCGATCCGGACCAGGAGCGCGTAGCCCTTGTCGGTCATGGCCGCCAGGACGCCCCGGCCGTCCTCGGGGGAGACCGTGCGCTCGACGAGGCCGGCCTTCTCCATCCGGGCGATCGTGTGGGTGACCCGGCTCCGGCTGTGGGCGAGGGCGTCGGCGAGCTGGGCCATCCGCAGCCGCCGCCCTTCCGCCTCGGACAGACGGACCAGGATCTCGTACTCCACCAGCGAGAGGTCGCAGGTGCGGCGGAGGTCGTCGTCGAGGCGGTCGAACAGCAGGGTGGTGCCCATGACCAGGGCACGCCACGAACGCTGCTGGTCCGCGTCGAGCCAGCGTGCGGTGCGTGCTTCGGTCATGGGCCCACCCTAACGACAGCCGAGCCCTCGCCGGGCCGCCCGGCCGGGGTCAGCCGAGGCGCTCCAGGATGAGTGCCATGCCCTGGCCGCCGCCGACGCACATGGTGATCAGGCCGGTGGTCTTGTCGTGCCAGTCCAGCGAGTTGAGCATCGTGTTCTGGAGGCGGGCGCCGGTCATGCCGAAGGGGTGTCCGACCGCGATGGCACCGCCGTTGACGTTGAGCCGGTCGAGGTCGATGCCGAGGTCCTGGTACGACGGCACGACCTGCGCCGCGAACGCCTCGTTGATCTCCACGAGGTCGATGTCACCGATCGACATCCCGGCGTTGGCCAGCGCCCGCTTCGTCGCCTCGACCGGGCCGAGGCCCATGATCTCGGGGGACAGACCGCTGACGCCGGTGGAGACGATCCGTGCGAGCGGGGTGAGGCCGAGCTCGGCCGCCTTGGTGTCGGACATGATCACGACCGCGGCCGCGCCGTCGTTGAGCGCGCAGCAGTTGCCGGCGGTGACGACGCCGTCGGGCCGGAACACCGGCTGCAGCTGGGAGATCGCCTCGTAGGTCACGCCCGCACGGGGCCCGTCGTCGGCGCTCACCACGGTGCCGTCCGGAGCGGTGACCGGGGTGATCTCGCGGGCCCAGAAGCCGTCCTTGATGGCCTTCTCGGCGAGGTTCTGGGAGCGGACGCCGAACTCGTCGAGCTCCTCACGCTTCAGGCCGCGCAGCCGCGCGACGTTCTCGGCCGTCTGGCCCATCGCGATGTAGGCGTCGGGGAGTCCGCCGTCCTCACGCGGGTCGTGCCAGTCGACGCCGCCCTCGGCGGTCCGGGCGGTCCTGGCCTTGGCGTCCTCGAAGAGCGGGTTCTGGGTGTCGGGCCAGTGGTCGGACGTGCCCTTGGCGAAGCGGGACACGGTCTCGACACCGGCGGACACGAAGACGTCACCCTCGCCGGCCTTGATCGCGTGGAAGGCCATCCGGGTCGTCTGCACCGACGACGCGCAGTAGCGGGTGACGGTGGCGCCCGGGACGTCGTCCATCCCGTTGAGCACGTTGACGATCCGACCCATGTTGTTGCCCGACTCACCGCCCGGCAGACCGCAGCCGAGGTAGAGGTCATCGACCGTGTTCGGGTCCAGGCCAGGCACCTTGTCGAGCGCCGCCTTCACGATCTGGGCGGCCAGGTCGTCGGGCCGAAAGTCCTTCAGGGACCCCTTGTTCGCGCGTCCGATGGGGGAGCGGGCGGCGGAAACGATGACTGCCTCGGGCATGGGAACTCCGTTCGGGAAGGGGTCTGCTGCGCTCGTCACCCTAGACGCTGTGCGGTGGCCCCGGACGAGGCGTTCGTCACGTCCCGGTCAGGTGCTGGGAGGGCCCGCGAGGCTGCCCATCAGCACGCCCAGGGAGCGGGCCAGGAACCCGCGACGCTCGGCGTCGGGCTTGGACAGCCCGGCGAGCAGGATGCCGTCGAACGACGCGCACAGCGTCTCGGCGCGCGCATCTCCGTGCGGCCGGTCGGCGGCGTTCATGATCCCCGCGACGACGCCGACCAGCTGGGAGCGGGACGCGGCGAGGAGGGCGGCCAGCTCCGGGTCGCGCGGACCCTCCAGCGACAGCTCCAGCTTCGCCCGCAGCAGCTCGCGCTCGTCGAGCCAGCGGGCGAACAGTCCGGTCGTCAGCTCGACCGCACGGTCACTGTCGCCGGAGCAGCCGCGCAGCTCCTCGGCGAGCGCGGAGACGTCGGCGGCCAGGGCGTCGACGACGTACTCGGTCAGCGCGGTCTGCAGCGCGCGCCGGGTCCGGAAGTACGCCGAGCAGCTGCCCTCGGGCAGTCCGGCCCGCCGGTCCACGGCACGGTGCGTCAGGCCACGCAGACCCTCGTCGGCGACGACCTGCTGTGCCGCCTGGAGCAGCTCTCGGCGCCGGGGCGTGAGACCGGTGCTGGGGGACGCGGTTTCGACGGGCATCGGCGCCTTCCTGACGAGTCGGAGATTGTGACTGAGGACACTACCCGCGCGGTTGGGAACAATCCCGACCCGGCGTACCTTCTACATACGTAGAGATTCTACAAACGTAGAAAGGACAAGATCATGATTCCGGACCTCAGCCCGATGCTTCCCTTCTTCATCGGCTTCTTCGTCCTCGCCGCGGTCGCCGGCCTGCTCGCCGTCGGGGCCGTCGTTGACCTGGTCGT
>Ga0247818_10002451_pt1 | contig 11990 bp, 12 predicted proteins | sample 13C_Glucose_Day1_FD_192424 | JGI IMG/M metagenome (GOLD analysis project Ga0247818, IMG submission 192424) | Soil microbial communities from agricultural site in Penn Yan, New York, United States - 13C_Glucose_Day1 | ecosystem: Environmental > Terrestrial > Soil > Agricultural land | place...
AAATACGAGTTGACCCTGTAGCAGCTGCCGAGCCTGCGAGGCTGCGCTCGGCTGCGAAGCAGTCGTAAAACCAGAGCACGCGGTCTGTCAGATACACCGCGTTGTCTGATTTCACGACTGCTTCGCCCGAGCGCGGACCGAGCCGAACGCAGCCTCGCAGGCTCGGCAGCTGCTACAAGGGTTGTGTCAGGGCTGAGTTTTTGCAATCAAGCACCAACCGTGCGCCACCGAGTTCGCTGCTGCCCACTTCAAGCGCAAACCCATGCAGGCTGGCAATCGCCGCGACGATCGACAATCCCAACCCAAACCCGCTTTTCTGATGCCCCCCCTCAGCACGATAGAAGCGCTGAAACACCGCCTCGCGCTCGGCTTCTGGGATGCCCGGGCCGGAGTCGAGCACTTCGATTCGCGTAAACCCGCCCTCACTGACCCCACGCAAAATCACCTCGCCCCCCGGCGGCGTGAATTTGATCGAATTGCTCAGCAGATTCGCCACGGCCTCGAACAACAGCGCCCGATCCCCGTTGAGGTCTGGCAACGATGTCGGCAATTGCAGGGTGAAAATCAATTCTCCTTCTTCCGCCAGCGGCAGGTAAAAGTCGTGCAGCTCTTGCAGCAACGGCACCGGGTCCAGTTGCACAAAACCTGACCTGCGCTGGCGATCCTCCAACTCGGAAATCCGCAGCAACCCACGAAAGCGCGCCATCAGGGTGTCTGCTTCACCGAGCACGGAATCCAGTTGCACGGCCAGCGTCGAGCCGTCTTCAGCCTGCTGCTGAATCCGGTACAGCTGCGCCCGCAGGCGCGTCAACGGGGTGCGCAGGTCGTGGGCGATGTTATCGCAGACCCCCTTGACCTCGTGCATCAACCGCTCGATGCGTTCCAGCATGGCGTTGACGATGGCGGCGAGCATATCCAGTTCATCGCGGCGGTCGGACAAGGGCAGGCGTCGGGTCAAATCACCGGCGACGATGGCTTCGGCGCTGGCCTGGATCGCGCGGATACGCCGCAGGGGGCGGCGGCGCAACACGTGCCAACCGACGATGCCTGGAATGATCGTCAGCGTGACACCCCAGAGCAACGCATGCAGGATGATCCGGGTGACGGCAAACAACGAACCGTTGTCACGCACCAGCACCAGCCAGCGACCGTCCCGGGTCTGGGTCGCGACCGCGTCGCAGCTGTCGGCGGGCAGGGTCGGGTCGTCGGAGTCGGCGCAGTCGGTGAGCATGTGGATTTTGCCGTCCAGCGGCAGGCCTTCGGGCATGTGGCGCAGGGCACCGCTGAGGTAGCGGTGCTCCGCATCGAACAGGCCATAGGCGTCGATGCCGCGAATGTCGAAGGTCATGCTCACGGCGAGGGCGTCCGCCAATTGTTCTCCTTGAAAGTGCGAAAACAAATGCTGACGCTGCATCAGCGAGTGTTTGGCCAGGTTGTCCAGGTAAGACGACACCTCGTAGTACATGACGCCCATGAGAATCGCGCTCCAGATCACGAACAGCGAACTGTAGAGTGCCAGCAAGCGGCTGCTGGAGGAACGCCAGCCGTTAGACGGGTTCGGCAATGACATAACCCGAGCCTCGCACGGTCCGAATCAGTGGGGCCTGACCTTGTTGATCAATCTTCTTGCGCAAACGACCGATGTGCACGTCGATCAGGTTGGTGCCGGGGTCGAAGTGATAGCCCCAGACCTCTTCGAAAATCATCATGCGCGACAAAATCTGCCCGGTGTTGCGCATCAGGAATTCGAGCAGTTTGTACTCGGTCGGCAGCAGCGTCAGCAGCAGGCCGGCGCGGCTGGCTTCGTGGCTGATCAGGTTGAGCTCAAGGTCCGCCACTCGCAGTGTGGTGGCTTGCGCGGTGACGGTGTTCTGCCGGCGCAGCAACACTTCAACGCGGGCGGCCATTTCATCGGTGGCGAACGGCTTGGTCAGGTAGTCGTCACCGCCAGCGCGCAAACCGCGCACCCGCTCATCGACGTCGGAGAGGGCGCTGATCATCAGGATCGGCGTGGCCACGCCCATGGTCCGCAGCGTGGTGACAATCGCCAGGCCATCGAGCTCCGGCAGCATGCGGTCGAGGGTGATCAGGTCGTAGTCACCACTGACCGCACGCGCAAGACCTTCACGGCCATTGTCGACCCAATCGACATCGAGGCCGTGGCTGCTCAATTCGGCGACGATTTCCCGGGCGGTCACGGCGTCGTCTTCGATGGTCAAGATGCGGGTCATAAGGTTGGCCTGATTTGCGGTGCTCACTGATGAGCAGCATTTTGCCAAGAAATGATCGATAGCTTCCTGAATAAAACTTCATGCACTGGCTATTTCAATCAATGCAGAAAACCCGTCGTGTTGACGTGTTCCTTGCAAATTGCATGAGAAAAGGAAGTTCAATCTTTATAGGTTATTGAAAAATAACAATTTATTTTAGTTTCGGGTCTGGCACGGTGACTGCAATGGTCCAGTCGAAGAGTTGTAACACCATCTTTCCTGCCTGGAGCGATACAACAATGAATAGATCTTCTGATGGTTTTTATCCCGTCGCAGAAGAAACCAGCACGCTCTCGGGTGTGTCCTGGGGGGCGATCTTCGCCGGGGCCGCTGCGGCGGCGGCGTTGTCGCTGATCCTGGTGCTGCTCGGTTTCGGCCTGGGTTTTTCGGCGGTCTCTCCCTGGGCCAATGAAGGCGTCAGCGCCAAGGGCCTGGGCATCTCAACCATCGTATGGCTGGCGGTGACGCAAATCGTGGCTTCCGGACTCGGCGGTTACATTGCCGGTCGCTTGCGGGTCAAGTGGGCCTACATGCACGGGGATGAAGTGTATTTCCGTGATACCGCCCATGGCTTCCTCGCCTGGTGCGTGGCGACATTGGTAACCGCGACCCTGGTGGTCGGCTCGGTCAGCAGTATTGTCAGCGGTGGCGTGCAGGCCGGGGCAAACGTTGTCGGCGGGGCAGCCAGTGCGGCCACTCAAGCCGCAGGCACTGCTGCCGGTAAAACCGACAGCGACCAATACGGTTATTTCGTCGACAGCCTGTTCCGTAGCGATAGCCCCGCAGAGGTCAGCGATGAAGCCGCGCGTGGCACGGTGACCCGCATCTTCGCTCGTAGCTTGAGCAACGGCCAATTAGCTGCCGAAGACCGGACCTATCTCGCACAAATGGTTGCCCAGCGCACCAACCTGACCCAGGCCGACGCCGAACGTCGTGTCGATGAAGTCTACGCCCGCACGCAAAAAGCCATTGCCGACGCCAAGCTGGCAGCCCAGCAAGCCGCTGACACCGCCGCTAAAGTCGCTGCCTGGACTTCGCTGTGGATGTTCATTGCACTGCTGATCGGTGCGTTTTTCGCCAGCCTTGCCGCCACCTATGGCGGTCGTCGTCGGGACGCCGTGGTGTATGTGGAAACCGACGCCTACGTCACCACTACTTCGCTGCCACCTGTTCGCTAACCCAGGAGAATCATCATGCGCTCATTACTTTTGTTCTTTCTTGGCGTGCCAATCCCGATCATCATCCTGATCGCCCTGTTCATGCATTGATCCGCTGAGGCTCATTGCCTCTGCCGCTTCTGCCTCTGGTAGAAGCGGCGTTTTGCTGTGTGGTATCCCACTGGGGGAACGAGCCTGCTCGCGATGACGGCCCAAGTAGCACTCCATTTCTTAAACTTTCCCCGCTTCCTGCTCCTCCAGCTGATCCGACTCAAACAATTTAGCCAGTTCCGCCCGCGCTTCCTGCGCAGTCTGCAACACCTTCGCCGCATCGTCATACACCGCGTGCTGCGCCTCCAACACCTGTTCATCGTGATGCTGGAAACGCTTGATCCGCGCATCGGCCTGGGCCTGGGTCAGTCCCAGTCCAACCAGCGTGCGCCGGCTCATTTCCAGGCTCGAGTAATAGGTTTCGCGAATCGCCTCGGCACCAAGGTCCACCAGGCGGTGCACATGCTGGCGGTTACGCGCCCGGGCGATGATTTTGATGTGCGGGTACAAGCGGTGCACCACCTCGGCGGTCTTGATGTTGGTGTCCGGATCATCGGTGGCAATGATGAAATATTCCGCCTGTTCGACCTTGGCCGCGCTGAGGATTTCCGGGCGCATCGGGTCGCCATAAAACACCGGCACACCACCGAAACTGCGGGACAGTTCGATGGTTTCCACGGAGGTGTCGAGCGCCACGAACTTGATGTTTTGCGCCCGCAGAATTCGCGACACGATCTGACCCATCCGGCCCATGCCGGCAATCACCACACGTGGCGCATCGGTGTCGATTTGGCGGAATGTTTCCGGCACCACGACCGGTTGCACCTTGGGCGAATACAGCCGGGCGCACAGCAGCAACAGCAGCGGCGTCACTGCCATGGACAGGGTGATCGTCAGCACCAGCAAGTCGTACAGGTGCGGCTCGAACAAGCCTTGGTCGCGGCCGATCTTGAACACCACAAACGCGAACTCACCACCGGCCGCCAACACGATGCCCAGACGCAGCGCATTGACTTTGCCCAAGCCACCGGCCAATCGGCCGACGATAAACAGCAGTGGCAATTTGATTGCGATCAGCAGTAGCGTCAGCCCGAGCACGGCAATCGGCGCGCTGAGCAGCAGGCTCAAGTTGGCACCCATGCCGACACTGATGAAGAACAGGCCCAGCAGCAGGCCTTTGAACGGTTCGATCTGCGCTTCCAGTTCATGGCGGTATTCAGAGTCCGCCAGCAGCAACCCGGCGAGGAACGCGCCAAGCGCCATGGACACGCCGACCAGGTCCATCAGCCATGCGGTACCGATCACTACCAGCAGCGCCGTGGCGGTGGACACCTCCGGCAAACGGGTCTTGGCGACCACGCGAAACACCGGGCGCAGCAGATAGCGTCCGCCGATCACCACCACCGCAATGCTGCCCAACACCCGCAGACCATGATTCACATTGTCGGCCGCCGTGCTGGCATGATCGCCACCCGCCAGCAGCGGCACCATGGCAATCAGCGGGATCGCGGCGATGTCCTGAAACAGCAGAATCGCAAACGCCAACCGGCCGTGAGGGCTGGTCAGTTCCTTTCGTTCGGCCAGGCTTTGCAAGCCAAACGCGGTGGACGACAACGCAAGGCCAAGGCCCAGCACGATGGCGCTGTTCAGCGGCTGACCGAAGACGAAAAGCGCCAGCACACCAATCACCGAACCCGTCAGCAGCACCTGCGCCAGCCCCACGCCGAACACCGATTTGCGCATCACCCACAAGCGACGCGGCGACAGTTCCAGGCCGATGACGAACAGCAGCAATACCACGCCGAGTTCAGAGATGTGGCTGACACTTTGCGGGTTGCCGATCAGCCCCAGCACCGAGGGCCCGATGAGGACACCGGCAAACAGATAACCCAGCACGGCTCCCAATTGCAGGCGCTTGGCCAAGGGCACGGTGAGCACTGCCGCGAACAGAAACACGACAGCGGCTTGCAACAGGTTCCCTTCATGGGGCATGGCTGACTCCAACACTCGATACGGCGGGGCGCCAAGGATAAAGGCTGCGGCGGGATGCGTCAGCCGTGTTGACTGACAAACCTCATCGCGAGCAGGCTCGCTCCCACATTTGATCTTCAGTGAACACAAATTTTGTGCCCGATTTAGATCCATTGTGGGAGCGAGCCCGCTCGCGATGGCGCCCGAACGAGCAACCAGGCAATCAGATAAATGCCTCGATATGCGCCATCCCCCGAGCCACATACTCATCCTTCTCGCCCACCGGCGCGAAGTTGTGCAACACCTCCCGAGCCGCTTCAGTGCCTTTGAGCCGAGCCAGAAACCACACCGCCAAATACTGCGCCGACAAACAACCCCCCGCTGTCGCGACATTCCCATTGGCATAAAACGCTTGATTGACGACATTTACCCCAGCCGCCTGCACCCACGGTTTGCTGATGGCGTCGGTACAAGCGGGGGCGTCGCCGAGCAAGCCGAGCTTTGCCAGTAAAAAGGTGCCAGAACATTGTGCAGCCAGTAACTGCCGGCCTGGATCGAAACGCAGTTGATCCATGATCGCCGGATCCTCAGCCACTTCACGGGTCTTGCGCCCGCTGCCGACCAGCACAGCATCCGCCTGACAAGCCTCGGCCAGATCAATCTGCGCATCGATGGTCAAACCATTCATGGACGTGACACGCGGCGTCGGCGAAGCGATGCTCACACGCCAGTCCTTGTCCCCCAGCAGCGACACCCGGCTAAGCATGCCGTAAGCGATCAGGGAATCCAGTTCGTTGAAACCGTCGAAGGTCAGAATGGCAATGTGCATGGCGGCTAGTCCTGAATGTGTTCACGCAGCCTACGCCAGGCCGGGGCGCAATCCCCGGTACAGTCAGGTGCAGAATCATCGCAACAGAAGGAAGTACCCTGGTGGGGCGTTTAAGCCCTATGGGTCGGGAGCTCGCACCGGGCTCTCGGTGCCAACCGATACTGATTATTCCCGCTGCGCTTGGCCTCATACATCGCCAGGTCCGCTATATGGATCAGCCGGTCCATGCTCCATGCTTGGCGCGGGGTCCGGGTACACAATGAGAGTAATCAGTATTGGGCATTAAACCGCAGGGTAAGTAAGTGTTTATGTTAGTTCACCCGGCCGCACCATCCGGGTAAAGGCATCTGAAGAGTTGCAAGCAGGATGATTTTCTGGGAAAACCACGTCCCTCGAATTCCGCAAACAGACCAACATCGTCATGAATGAACAACTGCAAATCATCGACCTCCAGCCCGGCGACGGTAAAGCCGCCATAAAAGGTGCACTGATCACCACCCAATACCGTGGTTGGCTGGAAGACGGCACTGAATTCGACTCGTCCTACAGCCGTGGCAAACCGTTCCAGTGTGTGATTGGCACCGGGCGCGTTATCAAAGGGTGGGATCAGGGGATCATCGGCATGCAGGTTGGCGGCAAGCGCAAGCTGTTGGTGCCAGCGCATCTGGCCTATGGCGAACGGACGATGGGCAAGATCACGCCGAATTCGAACCTGATTTTCGAGATTGAGTTGCTGGAAGTGCTGACTCGGGATGATTGAGTGAGGTCTGATCTGAATTAATTCGCTGCAGAGTCGCAAGCCAACAGACAAGCGATCCGGCAGTAACCAGCACTGACCCTGCCAAAACTGCGCATCCAACTCCGCACCCAGCCATACCACAGCAAATGCTGACGATAGCACCGGTGCGGAATCAGATCTTCGGCCCGGTGCTCGCGGTCACGACCTTCACCACCATCGACGAAGCCATCGCCCTGGCCAATGATTCGGTATATGGACTGGCGGCATCTGTCTACACCGACAATCTGCGCAACGCTATCAAGCTTTCACGTGAAATTCGCGCGGGTATCGTGACGGTCAATTGCTTCGGTGAAGGGGATGCTTCGACACCGTTTGGCGGATACAGCAGGCCTGAAAGATATTCATCGAATTTGGTGGCCCTTTCGCGAGCAGTCTGACTAACAAACGCCGTAAGACTCAGCCTTGCCACCCCCTGCATTCGTCAAATTCTTCGGCCGATCCCCAGACAACGCCATCAGTGAATGCACCGCAATCGTGGCCATCGTCTCCCGCGTCTCATGCATCGCTGACTCCATGTGGGGCTTCGCCATCACGTTGTTTAACGTCACCAGCGGCGAATCCTGTTCAGTGGTTCAAACTTAAACACCCCAGGCTAGCCCCCGCATCTGCCCCGCATGCAGCGCTTCGATGAGCGCCAATTGTTTCCTTCGGGGGGAGCGAAAAAGGAAAGCCGATCCGCTCCTGGCTTGTTCAGAATAATCGGTGAGCGCTGCCAATTTCCTATCGAAAAGATTCGCAGCAAAACAATGCCCCTCGTTGGGCGAACATCAGGCATGGATCCATCCCTGTTTTGGGAAGCAGCTTGATGCTAATTAAACAACGCTGCAGTCAGACTAGGGTGAAACAAAATTATCATTTCAACTACGAGTAAAGCGGCGAGTTATTTGACGCAATCAGCAGTTCCGGATGCGACACAGGCTACAGCAATAAAAAGTGTTTCCCTGCAAAATATATCAACTAAATCTTTACAGGATTTCGCCCGCCTCGCGGGGAGTAATATTGAGGCAAACACCCTTTTTAATGAAAGTAATGATGATGTACCGATCTTCCAAAGAGATCCAAAAAAAACTATGGATTTTATTAATGAGGGTAACAAGCAAAGAGCTGCCGAATGGGGCATGCCTCTGCATGAGGTAGAGGCGATGGTAGGCGGTGCCAGCACTTTTCGCGACCCCGTATGCGGACTTTCTGCGAATAACATCATGAAGCTTTTTCTGGACGACCGAGAAAATAAATACAGTTACTCGAAGGCGGAAAATCTGGATTTGTCAATGTTGAAGTCCAAACTGAACTCATTACCTGTCGATAAACACTTCTTGCTGAGAGTTCAGGACGGTGGGCTTGGTCATGCTTATATAGTTGATATCCCAGCCGGCGATGAAAAAATACGTCCGGCTTTTCTCTACCAATCGGATCTCGGTGGCGGTGTAACTCGAAGTGTCTCGATCACTGACTGGATGCGGGAAAAGGCTCATATCCCAATTGACATGAATGAAATGTATGCGCACTTCGACAACATGGAATCGGGGAATGTCGATCTGGAGTGCATAGCGAAGCTGTTTGATATTGACAGTAACCCTCTCATCCTCAAGGCAGAACGCTTGCGGTTGGGAAAACCCAGCAAATTTCAAGTTCAACAATATGATCCAGATAGATTGCAAAAAAATGTGGATACTATTGTCTCTCTGTGCAATCAAACGCGGCCACCCTTGGGTTGAACTATCGTCGTAAATGGCGCGAGCGTCGCCGATTTTTTATGTGGCACAATCTTGTTTGATAAATCAGGATCAAATGAATTGGCAAGCCTGCTTGATCAGGTGTTTCGATTAACGTTCAAAGGAACGGTTTATGTGTATCCACTCAAGTAATGCACAACAAACAAATTCAATATCGCAACCTATAGGTAATGATAGAACACTCGATGCGGCGCAAGGGTTGCAGATGGACCTGGATGCTGCCACTGCCATTCCTCATCACGAGTGCTCTATAAATAGGATGCAGAGAGTTTTAAGTAATGCAATGTTCGCAACGAAGATCGATAGTATTGACTTCATTTCAGAAAACGACGTGCTCATTAGAACGGCAAATATCAAAAATAGCCTAAGTCAACATCATCACAATGATCTTCTTGTGCACAGCTCAATGCTGATTGTAAAGGGCGTCGGCGGAGGTGAGTGTACATTTAACAGGATAGAAATGGTTGAGGCTGGCAGAATGGATTGTCTAGTCTCGCATAATGATAGGTACAATATGGGGCTTCGCCTGAGCGAGCGGATTGATACAAAGCCAGATGAATTTTTTCAGCATCGAGATACGTATAAAATACACTTTCCCTGTACCGGTCATAAGTTGCTGTCGGATAAATTAAATACTTTTAGCAGGATTGCGTTTGCGCTTGGCGTGGAAGGGGATGTGCTAAAAAATACGCAACAAATATACGGCGGCGGATCAGATGGCTTGTATAACTGCAATACGTTTGTTGCTAATGTTCTGTCTAAGGCGAGCGGGGAGAATGTTAGCCCAGCGGTTTGAGTGTCCCTGTGCAGAATGAACAGTTGTCGATTGGGGTGAGAGGGCTGAGGATTTTTCTGATCGGTTTGGATAGGCTATGGCGCGTCGTACCACCAACGCCATGTTATGGGAGGGCGCGTGTCGCCAAACAACGAATATACGGCTGTTCAACTGCTGGACGATGCTTATCGGCACTGGACCGGCCAGGGTCTGCCGGCCCCGGAGTCAATAACCGGAACGGAACGCTTGCACTGGTTGCACGAGCACGCGCCGTACAGTCTGTTAGCCCATGGCACTGAAGACGATCCGCGTTTCTTCTATGCCAATAAACAGACGTTGGCCTGTTTCAAATACGATCTCTCGCAGTTCCTGGGTATGCCGTCGAAGTTCAGCGCTTCACCGTTGGACCGAGCCATGCGCCAGACACTGCTGGAGCAGGTCACGGCCAACGGAATTGCACATGGCTATAGCGGCTGGCGGGTGGACAGGGACGGCAATTCCTTCATGATTTACGAAGGCAAAGTCTGGACGCTTATCGATGAGCACGGCGAACATCGGGGGCAGGCAGCCTTGTTCTGGCCGGATGCAGAGCGTGTTGGAAGGGTAAGTGATTGAAGTTTACCCCGGGGCATTGCTCAAACCGAAGACGAAAAAAAGCCCGGCTATCCAATCGATAACCGGGCTTTTTTGTTCAAGCGAACAGCAACGTCAGATCAAACCTTGACGATCCAGCCTGCTGGCGCTTCGATGTCGCCAGTCTGTACTCCGGTCAGCTCTTTGTAGAGCTTCTGGGTGACGGGGCCGACTTCGGTTTCGCTGTGGAACACGTGCAGGTGGTCGTTGTAGCTGATGCCGCCGATCGGGGTGATCACGGCCGCGGTGCCGCAAGCGCCGGCTTCCTTGAAGTCCGAAAGCTTGTCGATGAACACGTCACCTTCAATCACTTCCAGGCCCAGGCGCGATTTGGCCAGCTCGATCAGCGACAGGCGGGTGATGCCTGGCAGGACCGATGGCGAGTTCGGGGTGACGAACTTGTTGTCGTGGGTGATCCCGAAGAAGTTGGCCGAACCGACTTCTTCGATCTTGGTGTGGGTCATCGGGTCCAGGTAGATGCAGTCGGCGTAGTGCGCCTTTTTGGCCTGGGAACCTGGCATCAGGCTGGCGGCGTAGTTGCCACCGACCTTGGCCGCGCCGGTACCTTGTGGGGCGGCACGGTCGAAGCTGGAGATCAGGAAGTTGTGCGGGGTCAGGCCGCCCTTGAAGTAGGCGCCGACCGGAATGGCGAAGATCGAGAAGATGAACTCGGGGGCGGTACGCACGCCGATGTTGTCACCCACGCCGATCACGAACGGACGCAGGTACAGCGCGCCGCCGGTGCCGTAAGGCGGGATGAAACGCTCGTTTGCGCGAACCACTGCCTTGCAGGCTTCGATGAACTGTTCGGTTTCGACGAACGGCATCAGCAGGCGTGCACAGCTGCGCTGCATGCGCAGGGCGTTCTGGTCCGGGCGGAACAGGTTGATCGAACCGTCCTTGCAACGATAGGCCTTCATGCCTTCGAAGCATTGCTGGCCATAGTGAAGGGCCGTGGAGCCTTCGCTGATGTGCAGCACGTTGTCTTCGGTCAGGGTGCCCTTGTCCCACTCGCCATTGCGCCAGTACGACAAGAAACGCTTGTCTGTCTTGATGTAGTCAAAACCCAGCTTGTCCCAATTGATGCTTTCGTTACCCATGACACCCTCTATCACTGAACAACCGCCGAAACGGTTCAAGGCTTCTGACGTTTTTTGGATGGGGACAACAATACTTCATTCTTGGGCTAAATCGCAGCCCAGACTATCGGGTGATCGGCAGATAATTCGCGTTGACCTTGAGAATTCGCGAGCAAGCCCGCTCCCACATTCGATCTGTGTTTGCCATTAGATCCTGCAAACACCACAAATCCCCTGTGGGAGCGAGCTTGCTCGCGATGGGGCCATCACAGCCGCCATCAATCGCCCTGAATCACATATGCAACGCATGCCCCAACGCCCGCAACGCCGCTTCCTGCACCGCCTCACCCAGCGTCGGGTGCGCATGGATGGTGCCGCCGATGTCTTCCAGCCGCGCGCCCATCTCCAGGCTCTGCGCGAACGCCGTGGACAACTCCGACACGCCTACGCCCACCGCCTGCCAGCCGACAATCAGATGATTGTCGCGACGGGCGACCACCCGCACGAAGCCGCTTTTCGACTCCAGGGTCATCGCCCGGCCATTGGCGGCGAACGGGAAGCTCGACACGATGCAGTCCAGACCTGCGGCGTTGGCCTCGTCCGGGGTCTTGCCGACCACCACCAGTTCCGGGTCGGTGAAGCACACGGCGGCGATGGCGGTCGGGTTGAACTCGCGGGATTTACCGCTGA
>Ga0247818_10002455_pt1 | contig 11962 bp, 8 predicted proteins | sample 13C_Glucose_Day1_FD_192424 | JGI IMG/M metagenome (GOLD analysis project Ga0247818, IMG submission 192424) | Soil microbial communities from agricultural site in Penn Yan, New York, United States - 13C_Glucose_Day1 | ecosystem: Environmental > Terrestrial > Soil > Agricultural land | place: USA...
CCCGTTGCCTGCCGAGCTCGGTGCCGGCGGCGCAGCGGGCCCCGGAGCCGGCCGCGGGACGGTACGCCGCCGTCCGGGCCAGTGCTCGTAGTCCGGCTCCCAGCTGGTGGGGTCGTCGGTGAGCCCGACGAGGTAGGTCAGTGAGCACTCGAGCGCGCGCGCGATCTCCGGGAGCTTGCCGACGTCCAGCCCGGCGCCGTGCTCCAGGCTGGACAGGGCCTTGTTGGTCGTGGCCACACCGATCCGGCGCAGCCGGCTGACCACCTCCTTCTGGGTCAGGCCGAGCTCGCGTCGGCGCAGCCGCAGCCGTTCGCTGACCACCAGGTGGCGGTGCGCTCCCAGCTCCTCGTAGGGCGTGAGCCTCCGGCTCAGCTCAGCTGTCATCTCCCGCTCCGGTCATGTCGGCGAGGGGGTGGAGGGTGTACCTCGCGAAGTTGAAGACGGGCGCCGTCGCGAGGAGCCTCTCGAACTCCTCGTGCGAGTCGACGTCGTAGATCCAGGCACCTCCGTGCGCCCCGACGATGTGGTGCCTCATCAGCACCTTGCCGTCGCGCTCGAGCCGCGCGCCGTACTCCGGCATGCGGGCGATTGCCCGCACCATCGCGTCCGAGAGCAGGGCCTGCTCCAGCTGCCAGAGGACGAGGAACTTCATGTCAGCAGATCCGCGGGAGCTGCTCGCCGATCGGCAGGTCCACGACCCGGGCGGCCCCGAAGCCGGTCCTCGCCGACACCATGCCCGGGTGGTCCTCGACGCACTCGCCGATGATCGCGGCGTCGGACCCGAACGGATGGGCCCGCATCGCGGCGAGCACCTCGTCTGCCTTCTCCCGTGGCACGAACGCGAGGAGCTTGCCCTCGTTCGCGACCTGCAGCGGGTCGAGACCCAGGAAGGCGCAGGCGTTCGCGACCACCTCGGGGACCGGGAGGCTCCGCTCGTCGAGGCTGATGCCGACGCCGGAGGCCCTGGCGATCTCGTTGAGGGACGTCGCCACCCCGCCGCGGGTCGGGTCGCGGAGCACGTGCAGGTCCGGGGTGACCGCCAGCATCGCCGCGACCAGGCCGCCCAGCGGCTGGCTGTCGCTGAGCACCTCGGTGCCGAACTCGAGTCCCTCGCGGACGCTCATGATGGCGATCCCGTGCACGCCGATGTGGCCGCTGACGATGACCACGTCGCCGGGCTCGGCACGGTCCGGCCGGATGTCGACGCCCTCGGGCACGACGCCGATGCCGGCCGTGTTGATGTAGACCCCGTCGCCGTGGCCGGACTCCACCACCTTGGTGTCGCCGGTGACGATCCGGACGCCCGCCCGGGTCGCCGCGTCGCCCATCCGCTGCGCGACCGCGCCCACCCGGGTGACGTCGGTGCCCTCCTCGAGGATGAACGCCGCCGACAGGAACAGCGCCTGCGCGCCGCTCATCGCCAGGTCGTTCACAGTCCCGTTCACCGCCAGGTCGCCGATGCAGCCGCCCGGGAAGAACAGTGGGCGCACGACGAAGGAGTCGGTCGAGAAGGCCACCCGCCCGCCGTGCAGCTCGAGCACCGCGGAGTCGCCGAGCTGCGCCAGCGAGGCGTCGGCGAAGCTCGGCAGGAACACGTGCTCGACCAGCTCGCCGGACATCGCACCGCCCCCGCCGTGGCCCATCACGATGGTGGGGCTGTCCCGCAGCGGCAGCGGGCAGGTCCAGCCCTCGAAGCTCGGTGCCTCGGGCCCCTGGATGTCCTGGAGCGTCAAGGGCTCAGCCAACGGAGCTCACCTCCCGGGGGTCCCCGGAGGCGGGCACCTGCATCCGCCGGTAGAGGTAGTACGCGGCGCACGCGCCCTCGCTGGACACCATCGTCGCCCCGAGCGGGTTGCGGGGGGTGCACAGCGTGCCGAACGCCGAGCACTCGTGCGGCTTGATCAGCCCCTGCAGCACCTCGCCGCTGCGGCACACCGTGGACTCCTGGGTTTGGATGTCCCCGACCCGGAAGCGCTCCTCGGCGTCGTACTCGCGGTAGCGCTCGGAGAGCCGCCAGCCGCTCTGCGGGATCATCCCGATGCCGCGCCAGGCCCGGTCGACCACCTCGAAGACGTCCTCGAGCATCTTGATCGCCACCGGGTTGCCGTCGGGCGCGACGACCCGGGGGTAGGCGTTCTCGACCTCGTGCCGGCCCTCCTCGAGCTGGTGCACCGTGCGCCGGATGCCCTCCAGGATGTCCAGCGGCTCGAACCCGGTCACCACGATGGGTACGCCGAACCGCTCGGCGAGGCCGGGGTACTCACCCATCCCCATCACGGTGCACACGTGGCCGGCCGCGAGGAACGCCTGCACCCGGCAGACCGGCGAGGTCATGATCGCCTCGATCGCGGGTGGCACCCGGACGTGGCTGACCAGCAGGCTGAAGTTCTCTATGCCCAGCTTCCGGGCCTGGTAGACCGTCATCGCGTTCGGCGGTGCGGTCGTCTCGAAGCCGATGCCGAAGAAGACCACCTGCCGGTCCGGGTTCTCGCGGGCCAGGTTGAGCGCGTCGAGCGGGGAGTAGACGACCCGGACGTCGCCCCCGGCGCTCTTGACCCGGAAGAGGTCCTTCTCGCTGCCGGGGACCCGCAGCATGTCGCCGAAGGAGCAGAAGATGACGTCGGGCCGCGCCGCGATCTCGAGCGCCTTGTCGATGACCTCCAGCGGGGTCACGCAGACCGGGCAGCCGGGTCCGTGGATGAGCTCGATGCCCTCCGGCAGCAGCTGGTCCAGCCCGTGCCGGATGATCGAGTGGGTCTGCCCGCCGCAGACCTCCATCATCGCCCAGGGGCGGGTGACGGTGGCCCGGATGTCGTCGAGCAGCCGCTCGGCCAGCGCGGGGTCCTGGAACTCGTCGAGGTACTTCACAGCGTTCCTCCTTCCGTGGAGATGTCCTGGTCGGGCCGGGGGAGCCCGGCCTGCTCGGCAGCCCGGCCCCAGTGGTCCCCGAACTCCGCGTCCAGCTCACCCATCTGCCGGAAGATCTCGAGCGTCTCGAGGGCGGACTGCTCGTCGAGCCGCTGCAGGGCGAACCCGACGTGCACGATCGTGTACTCGCCCACCTGGAGGTCGGGGACGTACTCCAGGCAGACCTCCTTGGTGACCCCTCCGAAGTCCACCTGCGCGATCCGCGTTCCGTCGCGCTCGGTGATCTCCAGGACCTGTCCCGGCACCGCTAGGCACATGGCGTCTCCTGTTCCGGCAGCACCGGTCGCTGCCTGTCGGACGAGCTGGTGCGGTGCGCGAGCACCGCGATCTGGCCGAGGGCGAGCCCGGCGTCGCTGGCCGGGACCCGGTGGTGCCGGAGCACCTCGAAGCCCGCGTCGTCGAGGGCCCGGGCGCATCCGGCGGTGAGCCCGGCGTTGAGGAACACCCCGCCGCTGAGGGTCGCCCGCTCGAGCCCGGTCTCCTCGCGCATCCGGCCGAGCACCGCCACCACGAGGTCGACCACGCCCTGCTGGAACCGGGCGGCGACGACGGCCGGCGGCACGCCCGCGAGCACGTCGGACACCGCCTCGGCGACGACCGGGCGGGGGTCCACGGTCTCCCCGTCGAGGCCGAACCGGTAGCCGCCGCGGCCGTCGGCCGTGCGGGCCAGCGACTCGAGCTCCATCGCCGCCTGGGCGTCGAAGCCGATCCGATGCCGGATGCCGGCGATCGAGGCGAGGGCGTCGAAGAGCCGGCCCATGCTCGACGTCGGCACACACCGCAGCCCGGTCTCGAGCTGCCGCTGCAGCAGGGCCAGCTCGTCGTCGGCGCAGGCCCGGACGCAGGGCAGCCGGTCGTCCCAGGGGACGCCGGCGCTGCGCAGGTGGGACAGGGCCATCCGGCAGGGGTTGCGGACGCCGGCGTCGCCGCCGGGGAGCGGGACGTAGTCGAGATGGGTGAACCGCGCCCAGGAGGCGTAGTCGGCGAGGAGGAACTCCCCGCCCCACGCCGCACCGTCGTCGCCGTACCCGGTGCCGTCGAAGGCCACGCCGAGGACCCGGACCCCGGACGGCACGCCGTGCTCGGCCATCGTCGAGGCCACGTGGGCGTGGTGGTGCTGGACCTCGTGGACGTCCCGGCCGTCGGCGTGCGCCCGGGCCCACTGCCGCGACCGGTACGCCGGGTGCCGGTCGGCGGCGAGCGCGACCGGCGAGACCCCGGTGAGCCGCTGGAGGTGCTCCACGGCGCCGGTGAAGGCGTCGATGGTGGTGAGGTCGTCCATGTCGCCGACGTGGCCGGACAGCCAGGCCAGCCGGCCCTCGGCGAGGCAGAAGGTGTTCTTCAGGTCCCCACCGACCGCGAGCGCCGCCGGGGCCTCGAAGGGCAGGTCCAGCGGCAGCGGGGCCTGCCCGCGCGATCGACGCACCGGGGACTCGTGCCCGTCGACGACCCGGCTGACCGAGTCGTCGCACGGCACGTGGATCCTGCGGTCGTGCGCGAGCCAGGCGTCGGCGAGGGCGACCAGCCGCTGCCGGGCCCGGCCGTCGTCGATGACGATGGGCTCGCCCGCGAGGTTGCCGCTGGTCATCACCAGCGCGGCCGGCCCGGGTGCGTCCCCGGGCAGGCCCAGGAGCAGGTGGTGCAAGGGCGTGTACGGCAGCATCACCCCGAGGTCGCCGCTGCCGGGGGCCACGGCCGCCGCGACCGCGGCGTCCGGACGGCGGGCCGCGAGGACGATGGGCCGTGCCCGGCTCGCCAGCAGTCCGGCTTCCGCGTCGTCCAGCGTGACCAGGCGCCGGGCGTCCTCGAGCGTGCGGACCATGAGCGCGAAGGCCTTGTCGCCGCGCTGCTTGCGCTTGCGCAGCGTGGTCACCGCCTGCTCGCTGGTGGCGTCGCAGACGAGGTGGTAGCCGCCGATGCCCTTGACCGCGACGACCGCCCCGGCGGCGACCAGGCTGCGCGCCTCCGCCAGCGCCGCCTCGTCGTACGTCGTGTCGCGGCCGGGCCGCGCCAGGGACAGCCGGGGGCCGCACTCGGGGCAGCACACCGTCTGCGCGTGGAACCGCCGGTCGGCCGGGTCGGCGTACTCCTCGGCGCAGGCGGCGCACAGGGCGAAGTCGGCCATGGTGGTGGTGGGCCGGTCGTAGGGGAGACCCGTGGTGATGGTGAAGCGGGGCCCGCAGTTCGTGCAGGTGACGAACGGGTGGCGGTGGCGGCGGTTCCCCGGGTCCATCAGGTCGTCGAGGCAGTCGTCGCAGACGGTCACGTCGGGGGAGACGAACGTGCGGCCGGCGGCCTGCTCGGAGTCCTTGATGGTGAACGAGGTGCCGCCGGCAGCCGGCAGGTCGCCCACCGAGACGTCGATGACCACCGCCAGCGGCGGCGCCTCGGCGGCCACCCGGTCGCAGAAGGCCGCGACGTCCACGGCGCGGCCCTCGACCTCGACCACGACCCCGTCGGCGGTGTTCCACACCGCACCGGCCAGGTCGAGGGAGCGGGCGAGCGAGTAGACGTGCGGGCGGAAGCCGACGCCCTGCACGACCCCGCGCAGGGTGACCCGCCGCCTGAGGCGGTCAGTGAGTCCGGTCGGGCCCGTCATCTGGCACGTCGCATCCCCGTGGTGCGCGGCTGTCGGGTGGTCCGGTGGCCGGGAACCCTCCCCGTTCGGGTCCGCCGGGCCGACGAGGCAGTCGTGGCTGGTCGGTCCGCCAGGTTGTCTGGCTGTCCAGCAATCTACGACTCGCGGACTCCGGGCACCAGAGGTCGTCGTCCTCGTGTACCCGACCCTGAGGACGGGCGGGGCGCGGTGGTCATCTCCAAGTCCACCTCGCCTCCGGTCCGTGTCACTGGCCCTTCGAGACCGCCAGCACCACCGTCCCGGCATCTGCCGTGCTGCCCGGTCCCGGGGAGCTGGCCACGACGACGTCCTTCGGGCGCGTGGAGTCGACGACGACCTTCTTCACGTCGAGGCCATGGTCCTTGAGGAGCTGCTCGGCGTCCTTGGCGTCGCTGCCGACCAGGTCGTCGGGCACGACGTACCCGCTCGACTCCTTCGGCGGCTTGGCCTGGCTGGTGACCAGGACGACGGTCTGCTGCGCGGCCAGCGGCTGACCGGGTCCGGGGATCGTCGCCACCGTCGAGTCCTTCGGCGCCGTGGCCGGGACGTCGACCTTCTGCACGTCGTACCCCTGGCTGCGCAGGAGGTCCTCGAGCGCCTTGGCGTCGGTCCCCACGGCGTCGGCCGGTACGACGGGTCCCTGGGCCTGCCGGGCGGGGGAGGCGGGAGGCGAGCTCGTCCGCGTGGAGGGCGAGCTCGGTGCCGTGGACGTCTTCCCAGCCCGCGGGTGGTGCTGTGCGGGGGTGGCCCCCGCGTCCGCCTCCGGGGACGAGGGGCCGGCGGTGAGCGTCATCCAGCCCGCGGCCAGGGCGGTGACCAGCAGCAACCCGGTCGCCCCGAGGAGCCGCGCCCGGGGAAGGCCGCCCGGCTTCTTCCCGGTTCCCGCCGCCGACAGCACCGACGTGGAGGGCTCCGCGGGTGGCGCCGTCAGGGCGTTCCGCAGCGCGGCCTCCATCTGTCGGGCGTCGGCGTGGCGCTGCAGCGGGTCCTTCGCGGTGGCCCGCGCCACCACGGCGGCCAGCGCCGGAGGCACCTCCGGGGCGAGGTCCCGCACGGCAGGGACCTCGTCCCGGACGTGGCTGAGCGCCACCGCCACCGGGGAGTCGCCCGTGAACGGCACCGACCCGGTGAGCATCTCGAACAGGAGCACTCCCACCGAGTAGAGGTCCGAGGCGGGGGTCACCGGCTGGCCGGAGGCCTGCTCCGGCGACAGGTACTGAACCGTGCCGAGGACCGACCCGGTGCCCGTGAGCGTCGACTGTCCCTGCGTGTGGGCGATCCCGAAGTCGGTGACCTTGACCCGGCCATCGGGCCGGACCAGCACGTTGCCCGGTTTGATGTCGCGGTGCACGATGCCGGCCTCGTGCGCGGCGGCCAGCGCCGAGCAGACCTGCGCCGCGACGTCGGCCGCCCGCTCCGGCGCCAGCGGGCCGTGCTCGCGCAGCACCTGTCCGAGATGCCCGCCCTCGACGAGCTCCATCACCATGAAGTGCTGGCCGTCGTCCTGGCCGGAGTCGAAGACCTGGGCGATGTTGGGGTGCCCCAGCGACGCGGCGGCCCGGGCCTCGCGGCCGAACCGCTCGACGAACAGGGGGTCGTCCGAGTACTGGACGTTGAGGATCTTGACCGCCACCCGGCGGCCCAGGCGCTCGTCGACGGCCTCGTGGACGGTCCCCATGCCGCCACCGGCCAGACGTCGTACCAGCCGATAGCGGTCCGCCAGCGTGATCGGCGGCTCGGCACTCGTGGGCATCCGAACAGGGTAGATCGCCCCGACCAGCCCGGAGCAGGGCACCGGGGGCGGGTGGCTCGCTCGGCAGGCCCGGAGACGGACCCCGCCGCGCGGGCGAGGGCGGTCGGTGGCATGCTGTCTCGCCGCTGTGCCGTGCCGGGCGCGGTGGATGTCCTGGGAGGGTGCGATGAGCGACGTCGCGGGTGAGCTCGCGCGCGTGCGCCGCGCGTTCGAGCAGCCGACGCTGACGCTGCTGCACCAGCGCCAGGCCCCGGTGGTCATCGCGGTGTTCCGGTCCGCGTTCGGCCGGGACAACCGGCCGATCCCGACCGCCCGGCTGCACGCCCAGGTCGAGGACCACCTCGCCGAGCTGCGGCTGGCCGGGGAGGCGGAGGTCCCCACCGGCAGCGGCAGGGACCTGTGCCAGCGGTGGATGCGCGGCCAGTGGCTGGTGCGCGCGCTGGACGACAGCGGGCAGGAGGTCTACTCGCTGACCTCGCACGCCCAGCAGGCGCTCGAGCTGGTGAAGACGCTCTCGCGCGACCGCGCCACGCTGAGCGAGCACCGGATCGCCACGATCCTCAACACCGTGCGGCGGTTCAACAGCGAGGCGAACCCCGACCGCTCCGCCCGGGTCGGCATCCTCAACGCCGAGATCGCGCGGCTGACCGCCGAGCGTGACCGGCTGGTCGAGGGCGAGGAGATGGAGGCGCCCTCGGAGGACTACATGCTGGAGGGGTTCACCGAGCTCCAGTCGCTGATCTCCGCGCTGCCCAGCGACTTCGCCCGCGTGGAGGAGCGCTTCGCCCAGATCCGGGCCGAGATCCTGGCGTCGTTCCGGTCCGAGGACCGGCCGGCCGGCGAGGTGATCGACGCCTACCTCGCTCGCGCCGACTCGCTGCTGACCGCCACCCCCGAGGGGCGCGCCTTCGAGGGAGCGTTCGCGCTGCTGCGCGACGACGCGATGGTCGCCCAGCTGCGCGACGACCTCGGCGCGCTGCTCGACCACCCGCTCTCCGACGGGCTGCTGGCCGACCCCGACCGGGCCGAGCTGCGCGGCACGGTGCGGCTGATCCGCGACGGCCTCGACCGGGTGCTCTCGCAGCGCTCCCGGGTCACCTCGACGCTCAAGGACTACATCGTCGCCCACGACGCCGCCCGGGACCGCGAGCTGGAGCAGACGTTGCGGCAGATCGAGTCCGGGCTGATGGGCTGGATGGCGACGTCCGGGCCGCGGGCGACGCTCGACCTGCCGCTGCTGCCCGCCCGGGTCGACGTCGACCACTTCCGCGAGCGGTTCCACGACCCCGCCGACGACGTCGCGCCGACCCGGCTCGCGGACACGCCCACCGCCGACGACGCGCCGCCGTCCTTCGCCGCGGTGATGGCCCAGGGTGGTCCGTCCATCACCGCCCTGCGCCAACGGCTCGACGAGGCGTTGCGCTCGCTGGATCCGGCCGCGTCGCTGGGCGAGGTGTTCGACTCGCTGGATCCCGCGCTGCGACGCCCCGTGGAGATCTTCGGGCTCCTCCACCTCGCGGCCGACCGGGAGCTGCCCGCCGAGACGACCCTCGAGCGGTACCACGCACTGCGCCCGGACGGCTCCGGGCGGACCTTCGCGGTGCCCCGCGTGCCGCTCGACGACCCCGACCTCCCCTCCAGGCCGAAGGACCGACGATGAGCACCCTCCAGGACGAGTACGACGACGTCGCCCGCGACCCGGGGACCGAAGAGTTCGCGGCGCTGGACCCCGACGACCCCGAGCGCGAGGCGACCACGTCCGTCTCGCTGTTCGAGGGCGACGAGGGCGGGCTGGAGTACGCCGAGCGTCGTGCCCTCGTCACGCTGCTCAAGCAGCGCTTCATCAGCGCCCGCACCCATCCGCGGGACTGGCGCGCCCTGACCGAGAACGAGCGGGTCATCCGGGCGCGTCTCAACGACCTGTTCCTCGAGCTGCAGATCGACCCGGTCCGCGAGGTGGCGTGGAAGCGCCAGGCCGTCTCCGAGACCGGCCAGAAGTTCCCCACCCTGCTCTACGACGCCGCGTGGAGCCGCGAGGAGACGATCGTGCTGGTCCACCTGCGCGACCGCTTCCGGGCCGCCGCCTCGGCCGGCGAGGAGCGGGTGTACGTCGACCGGGAGGACCTCGTCGAGTACGTCGCCGGCTTCCGCCCGCTGCACGCGACGGACGTGTCCGGCGACGAGAAGCGGGCCCGCAACGCCGTGAGCAACGTCAACCGGGCCGGCCTGCTCATCGGCGCGCCGACCGACGACCGGTTCGAGATCAGCGAGGCGATCGAGCCGCTGCTCCCGCTCGAGCTGCTCAAGGAGCTGCTGGCGAGCCTGCAGCAGACCAACGAGCCCGAGGCCGACGAGGCCGAGGACCCCCTGTTCGGCGGCTACGAGCCCGAGCCGGCGGAGAAGGACGAGGAGGAGCAGGCATGACGACCGACGTCGACACCACGGCCGACGCCGCCCTGGAGGGCGACGGCCTGTTCGAGCAGGGGGTCGTCGCGACGCCGTCCGACGACACCCTGCAGTGGCGCGCGGAGCACCTCCAGCTGGTCAACTGGGGCGGCTTCTCGGGCCGCGTCGAGGTCGACCTGCACGGCGACGCCACGATGATCTCCGGCGCCTCCGGCGTCGGGAAGAGCACCGTGCTGGACGCCTACACGGCGCTGATGATGCCCTCGGACACCAAGTTCAACGGCGCCTCCAACGACGCCGTCGCGGGCCGGGCCCGGGGTGTCGGGCAGCGCAACCTGCTCTCCTACCTGCGCGGTGCGGTCGACGTGGTCGACGACCCGCGCACCGGTCGCCCGGTCGAGTCGCTGCTGCGCGGGCAGGGCGGCGACACCTGGGGCGCGGTCTCGATGACGTTCGTCAACGACCAGCAGCGCCGGTTCACCGCCCTGCGCACCTACTACGTGCCGCGCCGGGCCACGCGTTCGAGCGAGGTCCAGATGCAGCTGGCCACGCTCGACGCTCCGGTCGACCTGGCGACGCTCGAGGCCGCCGTACCCGACCGCTTCCACGCCAACACGCTCAAGAAGCTCTATCCCGGGGTCCGGGTCCACCGGACGTACGCCGAGTTCGCCGCGATCCTGCACGCCCGGCTGGGCATCGGGGCCAACGGCGACGGTGCGAAGGCGCTGCGGCTGCTGGCCCGGATCCAGGCGGGCAACCAGGTGCGCAGCGTCGACGAGCTCTACAAGGAGATGGTGCTCGAGCGGCCGACCACCTTCGCCGCCGCCGACCGTGCGGTCGAGCACTTCGACGACCTGGAGTCGGCGTACACCGCCATGCGGACCGAGGAGCAGAAGCAGGAGCTCCTGGCGCCGATCACCGAGCTGCACGAGCGCAAGGTGACCGCGCTCGCGCGCACCGAGGAGCTGGACGCCTTCGGCGTCGCGGCCACGGGGGACACCCCGGTCCGGCTCTGGCTGCTCCGCACCCACGCGCGGCTGCTCGGCGCGGCGGTGGAGGCCAACCGGCAGGGCCGGGCCCGGGTGGCCGGCGAGCTCCAGGCGAGCGGCCGCACGGTGACCGCGCTCGACACCGACCTGGAGGCCGCCAAGGAGGAGCACCGGGCCGCCGGCGGAGCCACGCTGGAGCGGCTCGCCGTCGACATCGAGCGGGAGCAGCTGCTCCGCGAGGAGCGGCTCGGCCGCCGCAGCGGGCTGCTGGCACGGATGGCCTCGCTGCCCGACGACGAGGAGGCGCTGGCCTCTCGCGAGGCGTTCGCCGGGCTGGTCACCCGGGCCGAGCGGTGGCTGGCGGAGCATCCGGAACAGGCCGCCGGGCTGGTCTCCGAGCGCGACGAGGTGATGGGCTCGCGGTACCCGCTGCTGGCGCGGCGCAAGGAGCTCGAGGCCGAGCGCGCCTCGCTGGAGGGACGCGCCGGCCGGGTGCCCGAGCAGCTGCACGCCCTGCGCGCCGAGGTGGCGCGGGCGAGCGGGCTGTCGCCGGAGCAGCTGCCCTTCGTCGCCGAGCTGATCGACGTGGCCCCCGAGGAGTCGCGCTGGCGGCTCGCGATCGAGACGGTGCTGGCCGGTACCGCCCGGCTGATGCTCGTGCCGCTGGACCGGCTCGAGCACTTCTCGGCGGCGATCGACTCGCTGCACCTGCGCGGCCGGCTGACCTTCGAGGGCGCCGAGCTCGACCTCGACCCCCCGGCCACCGCGGACGCCGACCGGGTCGCCGGCAAGCTGCTCTTCCAGGACTCGCCGTTCCGCGGCTGGGTGCAGCGACACCTGACGGAGCCCTCGCGCAACGCACTGTGCGTGGAGTCCACCGACGACCTCTCCGGTGGCGGCTACCGCGTGACCCCGGCCGGCCAGACGCGGTCGGGACGACGCGGCTCGCACGGCCGGGGCGACCGCCGCAACATCATCGGCTTCAGCAACGCCGACTCGCTCGCCGAGATCGACGAGGAGCTCGCCGCCATCGAGGCCTCGCTCACCGGGCTCGACGACCGCCTGCACCACGTCGAGACCGCCACCCGGCTGCTCGACCAGCGCCGGGTCGCCCACGACGCGGTCCGCAGCCACGGCTTCGACGACCTCGACGTGGCCTCGTGCGACAGCCGGATCGCCGACCTCGAGCGGCGCCGCGAGGAGATCCTCACCGCGGACGACGCGCTGAACACCCTCGAGCAGCACATCGGCGACCTGGGGGCGCAGCTG
>Ga0247818_10002457_pt1 | contig 11961 bp, 4 predicted proteins | sample 13C_Glucose_Day1_FD_192424 | JGI IMG/M metagenome (GOLD analysis project Ga0247818, IMG submission 192424) | Soil microbial communities from agricultural site in Penn Yan, New York, United States - 13C_Glucose_Day1 | ecosystem: Environmental > Terrestrial > Soil > Agricultural land | place: USA...
CTGACCCCGCCTCGCCCGAGCCCGACCCCGATCCCGTCCCTGTGCCGCTCGCGGACCGTCCGCTCCCCTCGGCATCACCGGCCGACGTGGAGGCGGACGCGGAGGGCGAAGCGGACGCGCGGCCGGACGCAGAGGTGGCGGGACTGGCGGAGGGGGAGCCGGAGGCGTCGGCCGACGCGCCGCTGGATGTGTCGGCAGCGGGGTCCTTCGGCGACTGCGGCACCTCCACCGAGTCGGCGGCCGCTGCCTGTTGGTCGTCCTGCCCGCCGCAGGCGGAGGTGGCCGTGAGGATGATGAGAACTGCGGCGGTCATCAGAACCGGCCGGTGAAGGGCATGCACGAGGAACTCCTGGCGTGAGGGTGGCGAGTTCAACTCGCGGTCGCGGGTGTGGTCGGCAGGACGCCGGCGCAGGTGGCGCGGCCGAACGTGCCGCTGGCGGTGGCGCTTTGGACGTAGCGGCCGCTGATCGCGAGGGTGCAGCGGGCCCGACCGCCGTTCTCGCCGAGGATGATGCTCACGTTCGGGGCCTGGCCGAGGGGGACGTCGACGGTCTTGCGCCAGGGCAGGGCGGCAGCTTTGACGACGGTGGCCTTCCCGGCCTCGCTGCGGGCCTGGAAGGTGATGTCGGCGGTGCCTTGACCGGACACCTCGTAGGTGACCGATGCCGTGGGGGTGCGGCGCTCCGGCCTGCCGTCGCTCTCGCCGGTGTCCACCACGCCGTACGCCACGAGCCCCGCGCACGCGGCCAACGCCGCGCCGGCCGCGATCAGGACGGACCGGTCCGCGCGCCGGAAAAGCGACGGCATTGCGGCTTCCCGTGCCTTTTCGCCCATGAATGAAACCCCTTTTGAGATGGGACTGCTCGAACTGGATCCGGGCGGGTTATACACGGCCTCGCCCACTGATAGCCAGTGACGGGAAAAAACGGACATCGCGCGACGGGCTCAGGTCAATGGTCCGTAATGTCGCGGCACTTGACACTGCGTCACCGGAATGAATAGAAACCCGGCGCCCCCGCCCATGGGCTCGTTTCCCATGGGCCGGGCGAATTCCGGCGGCATGTTTATGCCCTGACGCACAAGGAAAGGTTTGGCGTGAAACCCAGACTGGGCAGGCTGATGGCGTGCCTGGTGGTAGCCGCGGTGACGAGCACCGCGTTGCCCCAGGTCGCGTATGCGGCGCCCGCTGATGACGGTGATGACAAGGGGATTGTCGACACCGTCAAGGGCTGGTTCGCGGATGACGATGACGATAGCGGCGAATTGCCGAAGCCGCCGTCGCACGACGAGTTGGAGATGGCCGATCGGCAGAAGCTGCCGAAGGGCAAAGCTGCCCCGAAGGCGAAGCGGGTCAAGGAGCTGAAGGGCCGCAGGACGGCGAACGCCCGCTTCTGGGAGTTGTCGGACGGCCGGGTGGAGGCGGAGCTGTCGGCGGTGCCGACGTCGTACCGCTCAGGGTCGGGCAAAAAGGCATCCTGGAAATCCATCGACACCGCCGTGCGCGGTACGAAGGCGAAGGGTTTCGAGTTCGCCAACGCCACGAACAACGGGCGGTCCTGGTTCGGTGACGATGCCGACCGGCTGGTGCGTTTCGCCTCGCCGAGCGGCCGTTCGGTCACCCTCGGCGTCGACGGTGCGAAGGACGAGGACCTCAAGCCGACGGCCAAGGGCTCCACGGTCACCTACAAGGACGCGACACAGGGCGCGGACCTTCAGTACGTGGTGGGCCCGGGCCGGGTGAAGGAGAACATCACCCTGGCCGAACGCCCCGACGGGCCACTGAGGTTCACCTTCACCCTCGATACCGACGGGCTGACACCGAAGGCTCGCAAGGACGGCTCGATCGCCCTGTACGGCGAGCTGCCGCACACGCCCGAGCTGGTCATCCCCGCGCCGTACATGACGGACGCGAAGAAGGCGGAGAAGTCCGTCTTCGGCAAGACCTACAGCACCAGGGTCACCCAGAAGCTCACCAAGGACGGCGACTCCTTCAAGCTGACCGTCACGCCGGACGCGAAGTGGTTGGCGGCCGAGGAACGTCAGTACCCGGTCGTGATCGACCCGACGATCACCATCGCGCCGTCGCCGACCGATTCCCAGGACACGATGGTCCTGTCGGACCAGCCGTCGGTGAACTTCAACACCAGCTGGAAGCTGTCCGCCGGCAACACCGACACGGGCACCTCCCGGTCGCTGATCAAGTTCCCGCTGGGCGAGATCCCTTCGGGCACGCAGATCGACACCGCGCGCCTGGAGATGTACTTCGACCAGGCCCACACCACCAACGCCAACGACGTAACCATCGGTGCCTACCGGGCGACGGGCGCGTGGACCGAGTCGACGGCGAACTGGTCCAACACCAGTGCGCTGGTGGGTGAGCTGTCCGGCACGAGTGTGCAGGTGGACGACGGGGACGCCGGGACGACGGCGGCGGTCGGTTCGTGGAAGCCGGGGTCGCAGACGTACGGGATCGACGGCGACTACCTGTACAACAAGGACTCGATCACCACCGACACCTACACCTGGCAGCCGAAGATCCCGGAGACGGCCTCCTACCGGGTCGACACGCACCATGTGACCGCCACGGACCGCTCCACGGCCGCCCCGTACACGGTGACCGGCCAGGACGGCACCGCCACCTACACCGTGGACCAGACGGCAGGCTCGGGCGGGGTGTGGGCTTCGCTCAACGGCGGCTCGCAGATCGACTTCGCCAAGGGCACGGCCGGAAAGGTCGTCCTCGGGGACACGGATGCCTCGACGGCGGTGATCGCGGACGCGGTGCGCTGGGTGAACCCGGCGTCGATCGTGAAGAACACCGGTGAGTACAACCAGTGGCACAAGTTCCCAGTCACCGACACGGTCCAGCAGTGGCTGGACGGCACCGCCACCAACCACGGCTTCGTGCTGAAGGCGACCGACGAGTCCACCGCCCTGACCGGTGGCCCGCGCTATGAGGCCGGTGACGGCGACTACGGCGGCGAGACCTCCACGATTCCGCGGCTGACCGTGACGTACGGCAAGGTCGGGACGACCCTGAACTCGCCGACGGTGATCCACGGCACCGGTCCGGAGCTGTCGTGGAAGGCGTACTCCAACACCACAGGCGACAGCGGCCTGGACATCGCCGAGTACCAGCTGCACCGCTCCACGCAGCAGGCGTTCACGCCCTCGGCCGCGACGCTGGTCGCACCGGTCGACAAGGCGGCCACCAGCTACACGGACACCACCGCGACGCCGACTCCGGACTCCTCGGCGAACGAGATCGACCGCTCGTACTACTACCAGCTGGCGGTGAGGACGAAGAGCGGCGAGCTGCTCGGCTCACCCACCCGCATCGTGGGCGTGCCGAAGGCGGGCCGCACGATGCGGCTGATCCAGGGCACGTCGGGGGTCACGGACACGACCCTGTCGTCCGCGCAGCCGACCACCAACCAGGACGCCATCCAGTCCTTCGGCGTCGGGCAGAAGTGGCTGAGCGTGGGCAACAACTCCGCCACGTACGGCAAGACCCGCGCGGCGATGAAGTTCACCACCTCCGACATTCCGGCCACGGCCACGGTGCTGGAGTCGCGGCTGTTCATGTGGGGCGCGGAGACCACCACCGGCACGAACGGTGCGATCTACGAACTGCGCGGTCTGAACCGGGACTTCGCCGAAACCACCGCCACCTGGAACAACGCCAACTCGACCACCGCGTGGACGACGCCGGGCGGTGACCACTCGGCGACCGTGTCGGACACCGTCGCACAGGTCTCGGAGGTGGGCCGTCACTGGTGGGACGCCACCTCTCTCACCCAGGGCTGGATCAAGACGCCGACCAGCAACAAGGGCGCGATGGTCAGGCTGAAGGACGAATCCGCCACCGGCCCGCAGGAACGCACCCTGTTCCTGGCCTCGGAGGCGTCCGACCAGCAGCTCGGCCCGCTGCTGCGGGTGATCTACGTCGACTCCACCACCGAGGACACCTACTACGCTCCGCAGACGCCGGCCCGGATGACGCCGAACTCCACCTACACGGTGGACTTCACGGTCACCAACACCACGTCGAGCGCATGGGCGAGCGGTGAGCGGCAGCTGTCGTACACCTGGAAGCTGCCTGACGGCACGGACGTGACGACCGGCGGCAACCAGCTGTCGACGGCGATACCGGCGCTGTCGCCCGGCTCGTCGGCGACGATCCAGGCGCAGGTCAAGACGCCGATCAACTCCGACTCGGGCAGCAAGCGCACCGAGTACGTGCTCGGCTGGGACGTGAAGAAGGTCTCCGACGGCAGCTGGCTGTCGGCCGGGACCGGCGGCATCGCGTCGTTGAAGCAGAACGTGGCGGTGGAGGACCCCACCTCCAACACGCTCGGCCTGGAGAAGTTCTACTCCTACACCGGCAAGAACACCGGTGCCGGTTCGACGGTGATGAACAACCTGGCGTCGGGCAACAGCGTGTGGTCGTACAACGCGTTCACCAACCCGGGCCGAGGGCTGACGACGTTCGCGAGGTTCGCGTACAACTCGCTCGACACCTCCGACACCGTGTCGGGCGCGGGCTGGTCGGCGCAGCTGGCCGGGCCCATCCGGCTCGGCGCACCGTTGGAATTCCACCCGAAGCCGAACGCCAACGCCACGGAGATCCGCCTGCCGGACGGCGACGGCACGACGCACCTCTTCACCAAACAGGCCGACGGCACGTGGAAGGCCCCGGCGGGTGTCCACTACCGCATCACGATGAAGGCGGGCCTGGACTGCACCCCCAACAAGGACCCGGTACCCGACGCGTGGACCCTGCTGCGCCCGGACGGCACGCGCTTCTTCTTCGGCTGCGACGGCTATCTGACGTCGGTCGTCGACAAGAACGGCAACACGCAGACGTACACGTACGAGGAACGCAAGTCCAACAACAAGCCGACCAAGTTCCTCACGTACATCACCGACCCGGCCGGTAGGCAGTCACTGCGGGTCGAGTACTACAAGAAGGGCGACGCGTCGTACGACTACATCGACGACACGGGCGCCAAGGCCACCGGCTCGAACCTGACGAACTCGAAGATCTACGACCACGTCAAGTCGATCACGGACATCTCCGGGTCCGTCTCCGGCCTGCCGGTCCGGAAGATCTCCTTCTACTACACGACGAAGGGCCTGCTCGGTCAGTTCACCGACGGTGACGGATCCAGCCAGCCGAAGGTCTTCAAGTTCACCTACGACGCGACCCAGGGCAACAAGAACGTCAAGCTGGTCAAGGCCACCGACCCGCGCGGCAACGGCACCGACTTGACCTACTACGCGCCACAGGCGGGCGACGACCCGAAGTACCACTGGTGGACGAAGACCGTCACCGACCGCCTCGACGGTGAAACGGGCTTCGCGTACGCGGCGAACACGGCGAACCCCAAGTTCACCGACACCACCGTCACCGACGCCGAGACGCACGCCACGAAATACGTGACCGACGACTTCGCCCGTCCGGTCCAGACGACCAACGCCAAGTCCCAGAACACCAAGATGAGCTGGGACGCCGACAACAACGTCACGTACCTGGAGGAGGACAACGGCGCCAAGACCGCGTACTGCTACGACCAGAGGACCGGCTACCCGCTCTGGCAGCGTGACGCGGAGAACAACAAGTCGGGTGTCCCGGACCAGACGACGACGTGCGTGACGGACACGACCAAGTGGCCTGCCAACGCCGCGAAGTACGAGTACCAGACCCGCGCGGACGGCTTCTCGGCGGACCTGTTCCGCAAGACGTCCCCCGAGGGTCGCGCCTGGCAGTTCGGCTACGACACCTTCGGCAACCTGAAGACGGTCACCGACCCCAAGGGTGTCGCCACCACGACGGTGCCGGACGACTACACCACCAAGTACGACTACGACGTCCACGGCCAGCTGACCAAGGCGATCGACGCCAACGGCAACGCGGACACGAACAGTGACTTCGGTCCCACGGGCTTCCCGCGGACGATGACCGACGCGCTGAACAAGTCGACGACGTTCGCCTACGACGAGCGCGGCCACGTCACCGAGGTCACCGACGCGCTGGGCAAGAAGATCACGCAGACGTACGACACCTACGGGCGTCCGCTGGTCAAGACCGAGCCCAAGGACCAGGCGGCAGGCGACCTGATCACCGCACCGGCACCCGTGTACGACGCCAACGACAACATCACCACGTCGACGGCGCCCAACGGAGCCGTGTCCACCGCGGTGTACGACCAGGCCGACCAGATGACCTCGGCGACCGAGCCGAAGTACACCACGACGTCCGACGAACGCAGAACGGTCTACACCTACGACAAGGTCGGCAACCTCAAGACGACGACCGAGCCGAAGGGCACGCTGACCACGACGGACGCGACGGACTACGTCACGACCAACCACTACAACGAGATCTACCAGCTCAGCTCCGTCGTCAACGCGGCGGGGGACAGGGTCAGCTACGAGTACGACAGGGTCGGCAACACCGTCAAGGTCATCGATCCGAAGAAGAACGCCACGGCCGACACGACCGACTTCACCACCATGACCGCGTACGACCTGAACCACCGGGTCACCACGGCCACGGACGCGGCCGGCAAGAACACCAAGCGGGGCTACGACAAGGACTCGCTGGTCACGTCGACCACGGACGCCGAGAACAACACCACGCTCATCACCTACGACGAGCGCGGCAAGCAGACCGAGGTCAAGGTCCCCCGCAGCGGCACCTCGACGATCACCTACCGTACGACCCGGTACGAGTACGACCAGGTCGGCAACACCACCAAGGTGATCACCCCGCGAGCCGTCGAGGCCGGGACGACCACGGCCTTCACCGCGCGCACCGAGTACGACGCGCTCAACCGGCCCAAGCGGCAGTACCAGCCGTACGATCCGGCCGACGCCGTCCACAACGACCCCGATGTCTACACCGAGACCGAGTACGACGCCGTGGGCCGGGTCGCGAAGACCTCGCTGCCGCCCTCGGAGGGGCAGACGGTCCGCAACACCACGGAGTTCGAGTACTTCGACAACGGCTGGACGAAGAAGTCCACGGACCCGTGGGACATCGCCACCACCTACGACTACAACGCCCTGGGCCAGCAGACGGCCAGGACGCTGACGTCTGCGGGTGGTTCCTCCAACCGCACGATGACCTGGTCGTTCCACCCCGACGGAAAGCTCAGGTCCCGTTCCGACGACGGTGTTCCGGTGGGCAGGTCGGTGGTCCTGGTGGACAACTCCGACACCCAGCACACCTCCGCCACGGGCACCTGGGCGACCGGGAACATCACCGGGCAGCAGGGGTACAACCACCGTACCCACGCGGCCGGCACGGGCACGGACGCCTACACCTGGACGCTCAACGTTCCCAAGGACGGCACGTACACCGCGTACGTGAAGTACCCGCAGGTGACGGGAGCGGCCACCGGCGCGAAGTACACGCTCACCCACGGCACGACCACCGAACCGGCGGTCACCAAGGACCAGACGGCCGGTGCCGGCACCTGGGTCAGCCTCGGCAGCTACGCCCTGAAGCAGGGCGAGGACTCCAAGCTGAAGCTGGAGCAGAACAGCGCCGGTGTCGTGGTCGCGGACGCGGTCAAGCTGGTCCGGGACAACTCCGCTGAGACCGACAACGAGAAGCGGACCTTCGCCTACACCTACGACGTCAACGGCAATCTGACGTCGATCGACGACACGTCGTCCGGGGCGAGGATCGACGCCTACACGGTCGCCTACACGGGCCTCAACCAGGTCCAGAAGGTGACGGAGTCACTCTCCGGCGCCGAGAAGAAGGCGACGTCGTACACGTACGACGCCAATGGGCAGTCGGAGACGGTCACCCACCCCAGCCAGTTCTCCAAGTACACCTACGACCTGCGGGAGCAGGTCAAGTCGGTGTCCGTCGGCAAGTCCGCGACGGACAGCTCCCCCAAGGTCACGTCGTACACGTACACCGACCGTGGCCAGAAGCTGAAGGAGACCAAGGCCAACGGCAACACCGTCGACCACACCTACTACCTCGACGGAGCGCTGAAGTCGACGGTGGAGAAGAAGGGGGGCAACACCACGCTGGTCGCCTCCCACACCTACGCCTATGACGCCAACGGCAACAAGGCGCAGGACGTGGCGAAGAAGATGAACGCCGACAACCACGCGGCGTACCTCGACTCCACGACCGACTACACCTACGACCCGGCCGACCGGCTCTCCAAGTCGGTCAAGACGGGCAACGGCGCCGGCACCGACACATACGTTCACGACGACAACGCCAACGTCGTCAGCCAGACGGTCAAGAACGTTCCCACCTCCTACGAGTACGACCGCAACCGCCTGCTCAAGGCCACCACCGGTAGCTCGGCAGCCTCGTACAACTACGACCCGTTCGGTCGTCAGGAATCCGTCACCAGCGGTGGCAAGGTCATCGAGCGGAGCGTGTACGACGGGTTCGACCACGTCGTGGAGTCCCAGAAGTCGGACGCCGGCGGCGCCATGAAGTCGACGACGTACGCCTTCGACCCGCTGGACCGCACCACGTCGAAGACGGCGGACGGCAAGACCACCGACTTCGAGTACCTGGGCCTGTCCGGCGAGATCCTCGACGAGAAGGTCTCCGGCGAACTGACCAAGTCGTACCAGTACAGCCCGTGGGGCGAGCGTCTGTCGCAGGTCAAGCACAACACCGACGGCACGACCGAGGACGGCTACTACGGCTACAACAGCCACACCGACGTCGAAACCCTGACCGACGGCAACGGCGACACCAAGGCCACCTACGGCTACACCGCCTACGGCAGCAACGACGACACCGAGTTCACCGGTATCGACAAGCCCGAGGCCGGCAACCCGACGAAGGAGGAGTACAACCCCTACCGCTTCAACGCGAAGCGCTGGGACGCCCAGTCGGGCACGTACGACATGGGCTTCCGCGACTACGACCCGGGCCTCAACCGCTTCACCACCCGGGACATGTACAACGGCGCCCTGGCGGACATGAGCCTGGGCTCGGACCCGTTCACCGGCAACCGCTACGCCTTCACCGGCGGCAACCCGGTGAGCGGCGTCGAACTCGACGGCCATCTCGCCTGGTTCGGGATTCCGCTCGCCTACTACGCGTACGCGGCGCTCTTCGGCACCGCCGCCTACGCTGCGACTCCGCAGGGCCAGCAGAGTCTGCAGGACGCGGGGCAGGCCGTCGGCGACATGCTGAGGCCGTCCGCGGAGGAGGCCGGTTCCAGCGAATCGTCCAGCAGGCCGCGTCCGGGTCCCACCCCCTCGCCGTCGCCGGCCCCCGCACCCAGGCAGCCTCAGCCGCGGGGCACCGACAACAGCAACTTCTCCTGCAATCCGATGCCTCTGATCGACGGAGGACGGATCTACGGTGGCCTGGAGGAGTACACGAATCACCAGGGACAGAAGGGCTGCAGGGCAACCGGCGCATTTGCGTTCCTCACCAAGGCCGACCGCAGGTCGCGTACGGGGGCGGGCGGATTGCCGAAGTGCCCCGAATGTGAACCGTCCGTCAAGCCTGACGGAATGGGAGAAATCGCGGCAGGAGGCGGGGATCCGCAAGCCGGCCACCTGATAGGTTACTGGGGGAAGGGGACAGGTCAGGACATCCGAAACCTGGTCGCTTTGCACGGCAGTGCAAACAGAAGGATGGCCAGCAAAGTGGAACGCTTCGGCTGGAAGCACTTGACCGGAGACAACAAACTGATCATGTCGGTCGTTCCCGTCTACGGAGATCCACACTCGGCCGTTCCCACATCCGTTCAGGTGGGAATGACCGCCTACGGACCTCAGGGAAATATCGTGGAATCCTACTCGTGTACGGCGCTCAACTCGCCGACCGGTATCGGCTCCAAGTGCTAGAAGGGGCTTAGTGGTGGCAACGCTTTCAGAGGTGCAAGCCCTGTTGGGTGAACCTCGGTTCAACTGGTCGGACCCGGCGCCCTGGATCGAACTGGAGCGGGAACTCGGCATCGAATTCCCTGCGGACTTCCATGAGATCGTGGACGCCTACGGTTCGATCGAGATCAACGAGCAGTTGTATCTGAAGCATCCCGCCGGCCATCTTCTTCACGATCTGGGAACGATGATCCGGAGGGATCTCGAACTCTGGCGTGACGAGGACATGGTGGAATTTCTGCCGAGTCCGGTAGGGGCAAACCCCGGCGAATTGATGCCGGTGGCGACGGCCACGACGGGCGAGGCGGTATTCCTGCGAGTTCCGGACGGGCCCTCGTCGCCCTGGCGCGTCGTGGTCCAGGAGTTCGACAGCCCGGCCTGGACTCTCTATGAGATGACGTTCAGCGAATGGTTGCTGGATTATCTCAAGGGAAGGGACGTGACCTTGTGCGCACGTGACCGTGCGCCTGACGGCCCGTTCTGGGAATTCCTGCCTTGAAAGTGATCGCAGCGATGTCTCTCGTGCCGATGGCAGGGGATGTCGCTGTGTAAGGATTTCCCAATGAAGATCAGTGGAGCCCCACCATCAGTGGTGGGGCTCCACTGATGGATGGGCCCGGGGCCAGGACTACGAGTCCGGTAGGTCGCCGACGCTGACGTCGTGCGACAGTGACGGAGCCTCAAAGGTTGTACGGCTGTGGGGAGTTGCTCGTGTGTGATTCGACACGCTCCTGATCCGTGACACTCATGAGCTGGCATCCGCTTGATCGACAGGGAGATCCAGAAGCAGGTCTCCCGACTGACCGAGCGAAGGGGTGGGGTCCCGTGAGCCCAGTGGACGAATGCGTCCCGTGTGCCGGAGAGATGCGGTCGTATGCCGCGGGGTTCGTCGCCCGCGTCACGGTCCGCAACCGGCTGCCGTTGGACTACTCCGTGGCGAGTCTGCGGATCGTGGACTTCTTGATAGACGGGCTGCGCAAAGGCGGCGCCGAGCACGAGCGGGCACGGGAGACGCTGTTCGGGCTCGGCACCTATGTCGGTGAGGTGCTCGTGCGCCGCGCGGGGGCGGAGTGGGTGGACTTCGACGCCGACCAACGCGCGTACTTCGGCCAGCCGGTCGGCGTGCGGATGCCGGACGGGCGGGTCTGGAACCCGCTCGGAAAGGTCCGCAACCGTTTCGAGCTCGGCGGCCCCGGAGAATCCCTCCAGACCTTCTATCTGACGTTGCACGGCCGGGTCAGAAGGGCCGTCGTGTGAGAAGCGGCTCTGCCCACATGGAACCGAGAGGGCAGAGACTTTGAACTCGGGCTGGACGGAGTTCCGGGCGATGTCTTGGCGGTGACGGGGGAGGGGCCTGCTCCGCGAGCGGCGGATCGTCAAGGCCGGCCCATCGTGAGCGGTCATGGGCGGACCAGTACCTTCAAGGACTCGCGGTCGTTCATCGCGCGGTAGCCGTCGGCGATGTCCTCCAGGGCCACGGTGCGGTCGAAGACCCGGCCGGGGCGGATCGAGCCGTCGAGGATGTGCGGCATCAGCTCCTCGATGTAGGCGCGGGCGGGGGCGACGCCGCCGGTGAGGGTGATGTTGCGCAGGAAGTCGCCGAATCCGAACGGTACTTCGGGGTATTGAGGGGCGCCGACGCGGCTGATCGTGCCGCCCGCGCGGACCACGCCGAGGCTCTGCACCAGGGCGTCCTTCAGGCCGACGCATTCGAGGACCTTGCGGGTGCCCTCACCGCCGGTGAGTTCGCGGACCAGGTCGACGCCCTCGTCCCCGCGTTCGGCGACCACGTCGGTCGCGCCGAAGTCGCGGCCCAGGTCGGTGCGGGCCCGGTGGCGGCCCATGAGGACGATCCGTTCGGCGCCCAGCAGCCGGGCGGAGAGCACGGCGGACAGGCCGACCGCGCCGTCCCCGACGACGGTGACGGTGTCGCCGCGGCGGACGCCTGCCGTGCGGGCGGCGTGGTAGCCGGTGCAGAGCACGTCGGAGAGCGTGAGCAGGTCGGGCAGCACCTCGGAGTCCTCGGCGACGGGCATCTTCACCAGCGTGCCGTCCGCCTGGGGCACGCTGGTGAAG
>Ga0247818_10002458_pt1 | contig 11958 bp, 12 predicted proteins | sample 13C_Glucose_Day1_FD_192424 | JGI IMG/M metagenome (GOLD analysis project Ga0247818, IMG submission 192424) | Soil microbial communities from agricultural site in Penn Yan, New York, United States - 13C_Glucose_Day1 | ecosystem: Environmental > Terrestrial > Soil > Agricultural land | place...
GGGTCGGCGACGCCGGTCTCGTACTGGCTCCGGGTGCCGTCGAGGGTGAGCACGCCGTCGATGGTGGCGTCGGCGCCGGGGGTCTCGGGGGTGAGGCCGATCAGGCCCCGGGCCATGTCGGAGAGGCCCTCCTCGTAGGCGTTGCCGTTCTGGACGACGAGTCCGGCGATCCACTCGGGGTGGCGTTCGGCGACGCGAAGACCGATGGGGGCGCCGAAGTCGAAGACGTACATCACGAACCGGTCGAGGCCCAGGTCCCGGACGAAGCCCTCGGTGATGTCGGCGAGCCGGTCGAAGGTGTACGTGAAGCCGTCGGGGGCCCGGGTGTGGCCGAAGCCGGCGTGGTCCGGGGCGATCAGCCGGTACTGCGAGCCGAGGGCGTCGATGAGGCCGCGGAACTGGTGCGAGCCGGACGGGAAGCCGTGCAGGAGCAGCAGTACGGGCGCGTCGGGGCGGTCGGGGAGGGACTCCCGGTAGAAGACGCGGACGCCGTCCACGTCGAGGTGGCGGTGGGCGATGCGGGGGGTCGGAGCAAGCATGACCGGTCTCCTTCGAGCGAGCTGAGGGTTCTAATGGGTTGCGGCTTGCTTTATGCGTTAGAGCAAGCGTGCGCTCATATCTACTAACGTGTCAACCCCTGGATGTACCATTAGCCTCATGAGCGATTCCGCACCGCTGACCGGAGAGCCCCTGGCTCTGGACCTGGTCAACACCCGGCCGTCCACCGGCGACCTGCTGACCACGCCCGACGGGCTGCGGGCCTGGTGGGTGCTGGAGGCAGACCGGCTCCCGGAGGACGTGCCGGAGGAGGTCGGCGGCGCGGATCTGGCCGCGGTGCTCGCCGTGCGGGAGCACATCGCGCGCGCCCTCGACCGGGTGCGCAGGGGGGAGCGGCCCCCGGACGAGGACGTCGAGGGGCTCAACCGGGCGCAGCGTGCCGCGCCGGCGATCAGTGAGCCGGTGTGGGACGGGTCGGCGGTGGTCGTCGTACGGCGGCGCGAGGGCTCACCCGGGGTGCGGCTGGCCGCCGGGCTTGCGGAGGCCGCCGTCGAGCTGCTGGCGGATCCGGCGGTCGGTTCGATCCGCGAGTGCGAGGCCGACGACTGCGTGATGCTCTTCCTGCCCGCCCATCCGCGCCGCCGCTGGTGCTCGGCCGCCCGCTGCGGCAACCGGATGCGGGTCGCCCGGCATTACCAGCGTCACAAGGGGGGACAGCCGGAGGCCGGCTGAGCTGCGACCGGCGCCCTCACGGCTTCCGGCCCACCCCGCAGTACGCGTCCACCGCGGCCGTCGCCGGATCCGTCGGCCCGTGGATGTCGGGGCGCCACTCGGGGACCTGGACGATGCCCGGGTCCACCAGGTCCAGGCCGTCGAAGAAGCCGGCGATCTCGCCGATGCTGCGGACGTGATACGGCACGGCGCCGCTCGCGTTGTACGCCTCCGACGCGGCGATCATGCCCTCGCTGGTGGCCGTGCTGTCGCTGATCACCAGGTGGCTCCCGGCCGGGAGACCGGCCAGCAGGCGGCGTACGAGGTCGAGGGCCTGGTCGTGGTCGGCGACATGGCCGAGGGTGTTGAGGATCATCAGGGCGACCGGCCGGGAGAGGTCGAGGGTGCCCGCGGCGGCCTCCAGAACGGCCTCCGGGTGGTGGAGGTCGGCCTCCAGGTACGACGTCGCGCCCTGTGGGGTGCTGGTGAGCAGGGCGTTCGCGTGCTCCAGCACGACGGGGTCGTTGTCGACGTAGACGATCCGGGCGTCCGGGGCCACCTTCTGGGCGACCTGGTGGGTGTTGTCGGCGGTGGGCAGGCCGGTGCCGATGTCCAGGAACTGCCGGATGCCCGCCTCGCCGGCGAGATGGCGGACGGCACGGCCGAGGAAGAGCCTGCCTTCGACGGCCACGTCGACGAGGCCCGGGAAGACCCCCTTGATCTCGTCGCCGATCCGCCGGTCGACCTCGAAGTGGTCCGTGCCGCCGACGAAGTAGTTCCAGAAGCGCGCCGAGTGGGGCTTGGTGAAGTCGATCACGGCGACCAACCTAGGTGAACTTGCCCTGAACGCACGTTGGTTGACGAAAAAACGACCACACGCACAGTGAGGTTCTGGCCATCCTCAGAGTCGGGGCCGGACCTCACTGGTCCAGATACGTGAGCACCGCCAGCACCCGCCGGTTGTCGCCGTCCGTCGGCAGCAGCCCCAGCTTGGTGAAGATGTTGCTGATGTGCTTGGCGACGGCCTTCTCCGAGATGAACAGCCCCTGCGCGATACCGGCGTTGGAGCGGCCCTGAGCCAGCCACTCCAGCACCTCGCGCTCCCGCTCGGACAGGCTGCCCACGGCCTCGTCGCGCTCCTTGCGGACCAGGAGCTTGGAGATCACCTCGGGGTCCATCGCGGTGCCGCCCTCGGCGACCCGGCGGATGGAGTCCAGGAACTGGGCGCCGTTGGTGACGCGGTCCTTCAGCATGTAGCCGACGCCCCGGCCGCCGCTGGTCAGCAACTCCCGTGCGTAGAGCGGCTCGACGTACTGGGACAACAGCAGCACCGGCAGGTCCGGCATCTGCTCGCGGGCCGCCAGCACCGCCCGCAGGCCCTCGTCGGTGAACGTCGGCGGCAGCCGGACGTCGACGACCGCGACGTCCGGCTGCTCCCTGATGAGCGCGTCCAGCAGTTCCGTACCGTTGTCCACCGCGGCGACGACCTCATGGCCGTAGGCGCCGAGGAGGCGGATGAGTCCGTCCCTCAGGAGGAAGTGGTCTTCGGCGAGGGCAATACGCACGGAAGCTCCATCGTCACCATGGTCGGTCCGTTCACCGGACTGTTCACGGCCAGCACCCCGTCAAAGGTGGCGAGCCGGCGTTCGATGCCCCGCAGGCCGCTGCCGCGCGAGACGTCGGCGCCGCCGTGACCGTCGTCGGTGACGGTGATGCGCAGCATTCCGCGATCGTAACGGATGTCGATCCAGGCCCGGTCGGCGCCGGAGTGCTTGGCGACATTGGTCAGGATCTCCGAGATCGCGAAGTACGCGGCGGACTCGACCGGCATCTCGGGGCGGCCCGGCAGGTCGACCTGGACCTCGGTGTTGACCGGGCAGACCATGGCCAACGCCCGCACGGCGTCAGCGAGTCCACGGTCGGCGAGGACCGGCGGGTGGATGCCGCGGACCAGGTTGCGCAGTTCCTCCAGCGCCTTGGAGGAGGACTCGCGCGCCTCGATGAGCAGGGCGCGCACGGCCTCCGGGTTGGTCTCCAGGAGGTGTTCGGCGGCGTCCAGGGTCATGCCCATCGCGACGAGGCGGGCCTGCGCGCCGTCGTGCAGGTCGCGTTCGATGCGGCGGATCTCCGCCATCTGCGTGTCGACGGCGTCGGAGCGGGTGGTGGCGAGGTGCTGGATGCGGCTGGCCATCATCTCGCTCTCGCTCGGGGCGAGCATCGAGCGGGTGTACAGGGCGTGCCGGCGCACGGCGCGCGGCGCCGACCAGAGGGCCAGCGGCAGCTGGAGGACGCCGAGGACACCGGCGAGGACGGCGGTGGCCTGGCCCTCGATCGGGATGAACTGGTACCACAGGCCGTCCCACTCGACGGACAGCGGAACCCCGAAGAAGGCGAGGAAGACGCCCCACACACCGCTGAGGATCAGGGCGAGCGGGAAGAAGGCGAAGAACGCGCCGGCCAGCGGGTCGACGAGCACCCACACCCACTCCCGCCGGGTCTGCGGGTCGCTCATGATCCACCGGTAGCGGGCGGCCGCCCCGGAGGCGCCCTCGGGCACGGGCGGCAGCGGTCCGGGCGGGCCGGGGATCTCCACCCCCGACCAGCGCAGCGCCAGTTCGCGCTGGCGGGCGGCCAGATTGCGCACGCCCTCCATGGCGCGCGGCACCACGCCGAGGCCGGGGCCGACGAGCCAGATCGCGCCGGAGACCGCAAGGGACCTGCCGAAGGCCGACATGGACATCCAGCACAGGGCCATCGCCCGTCGCAGTCCCACTATTCCGGCCGCGACCGAGAATCCCCTGATCTCGTCCGGCGGGCGGTTCACCCCGAGCTGCATCGTGCGGTCCATACGACTCGCTCCTCTCTGCTGCCTGTGCGGTTCAAGGGCCGAAGCGCCCGTGCCCTCATTGTTGCGACCGTCGGGGTGCCGGCGCGGTGGGAAAAACTCCCCTCTTGTGCGGCCGAAAAGGGGTGCTTCTTCTACCCGCCCGCGGTTGCGGGAGCGATGAACAGGGACAGCGTGTCCGCCACACAGGCCGACTGCGGCTGTCCGTCGACCTCCACCTGGACCGTCATGCGTACGGCGGCGAGGTGGCCGGCGGGGGTCTCGCGGACGCCGGTCAGCTTGGCGCCGCCGCGCACCCGGGCGCCGACGGGGACGGGGCGCGGGAAACGCACCTTGTCCAGGCCGAAGTTGACGCCCATCTCGATCCTCTCGATGTCGAAGATCGCGCGCATCATCTCCGGCAGCAGCGCCAGGGTCATGTAGCCGTGCAGGATGGTTACGCCGAACGGGCCGCTCGCCGCCCGCTCCGGGTCCACGTGGATCCACTGGAGGTCGCCGGTGGCGTCGGCGAACTGGTCCACCTTGTGCTGGGTGATCTCCAGCCAATCGCTGTAGCCCAGGTGTTCACCGGTGGCGGCGGAGAAATCGGCCAGACTGGCGAAAGATCTCATGATTTCGATTCTGTTGTGCGGCCTGGGGAAGGGACAAGGCGCGCCTCGGCCAGGGATCCGGGCCGTCAGCGCGCCGTCAGTCGTTCGTCAGCGGATACGTCGGCGGTGCCGTCAGCCGTACCGCTTCATCTCGTGGAAGAAGCCGGGCACGGTGTGCAGTTCGCCGGCGCCCGCGACCCGGTCGTAGACGTACTTCGCGACGGCCAGGTCGAGCACGCCGAGGCCGAACGGGGAGAAGATCACCGGCCGGTCGGCGGGCGGGGTGATGCGCCCGGTGAGCACGTCGTGGAGCGTGCCGGCGACGAAGTCGCGGTGGCCGACGCGCTGTTCGGCGAGATGCGGTGAGGTGCCGGCCTTCATGCAGTGCTCGATGTCGTCGACGGCGTTCCAGGAGTCGAGGACGATCTCCGGGGACAGATCGCGCAGGGAGACGTGCAGCACCAGCGGGTTGTGCGTGAACCACTGCGGGTCGGTGACGTGCGGTTCACCGGCGACGGTGGCGAAGACGACCAGGTCCGAGGCGCGGATGAGGTCCTCGGCCTTGTCGTGGACGGTGATCTCGACGTCGTCGCCCTCGGCTCCGCGCAGATAGCCCGTGAACCCCTCGGCGTGCTCGGCGGACAGGTCGTGCACGCCGATCGCCTCGAAGTCGAAGCCGCTCGCGGCGAGGTAGGTGTGCAGATAGCGGGCGATCAGGCCGACGCCGATGAAGCCGACCCTGGTGGGCCGGGTGCCGCGTGCCGTGCTGAGCCGGTCGGCCGCCAGGGCCGCGGAGGCGGCGGTGCGGGCGGCGCTGATGATGGAGCTCTCCAGGCAGGCGAACGGGTAGCCGGTCTCGGCGTCGTTGAGGATCAGCACGGCCGAGGCACGCGGGATGCCCGCGGCCACGTTCTCCGGGAAGCTGGAGATCCACTTCATGCCGTGCACGCCGACCTCGCCCTTGACGGACGCGGGCAGGGCGATGATCCGGGACGAGGGGCGGTCCGGGAAGCGCAGGAAGTAGGAGTCGGGGTTGACCGTCTGTCCCTCGCCGTGCAGCCGGTAGGCGGCCTCGACCGCCGCGACGACCTCGCTCTCGTGCCCGTCGAGCACCTCGTGCACCTGGGCGCCGGAGACCACGGCGAAGGGGGGGACCTGATTCATGGGAATGCTGCTCCTGAGAAGTGAGGGAAGGTCGTACGGGACTCGGGGCGCGCCCGTCAGCCGATGCGCGCGAGCCCCTTCGCGCCGTGCCGCGCACGCCCCCGGGACACCAGCAACGGGTCCCAGTCCGCGCGCCGTTCGGGCAGCCTGGCCGGGTCGCCGAGCACGGTGCCGGCGTACACCTCGGCCAGCAGCGGCCGGTCGAGGATCTGCGAGGCCACGGCCATGCCACCGGTGGCGACACCGCCGACCCCGCTGCCGTAGCGGACGTTCTGCCCGACGACGTACAGGCCCTCGACGTCGGTGCGCACGTCGGGGCGGCGGCCCTCGGAGCCCCAGCTGGCCATGCCGTACGGGGTGCCGCCGCTGGCGCGGATGTAGCGCTCGTTGGTGAGCGGGGTCGCCGTCTCCACATGGGTGACGCGGTCCCGGATCGGGCCGAGGACCTTCTCGGCGGCGTCCAGGATCAGCTCGGTGACCTCGCGTTTGCGGGCTAGGTAGGCGGGGTTGCGGCGGTACGGCTCGCCGTCGACCGGACCGGCGCCGACGCCCCAGAACTCGTAGCCGGGCGGGCAGCCCGTCATGAGCTGGAAGTTGCTGTGGCCGGGTGGGCACACGGCCGCGGAGCCGGAGTCCTTCAAGGAGGCGAAGGAGAAGGCGAGCTGGGGCACCCGGTCGAAGACGCCGTCGCGTTCGTAGCGTTCCTGGACGGAGGTGTGGGCGTACTCCATGTCGTCACTGTCGTGCCACCAGATGTTGGCGTTGGGCAGGCCCGCCAGCTCGGTGTCGAGGGCGACGTACACCGCGACGACCGCGCTGCGCATGGTCGCCCCGCGGGTCCGGGCCACGAGGTCGGCGGGGAAGGACGCCTCCCCGCCGCACAGGTCGAGGACGGTGCGCCGGTAGTCGGCGTTGGAGACGACGAGCGGCGCGAACACCTTCTGCCCGTCGGCGAGTTCCACGCCGGTGGCACGGCCGTCGTCGATGAGGATGCGGCGCACCTCGCTGCGGGTGCGCAGTTCGCCGCCGTAGGACTCAAGGGCCTCCACGAACGCGGCGACGAGGGTCTGGCCGCCGCCCTCGGGGTAGTACGCGCCGCGCAGGTAGTGGTCCATGATGTTGACGTGCTCGGCGAAGCCGATCCCGTCGGGCATGGCGCCGTAGTTGCCGGCCTGGGCGGCCAGCAGGGTGCGGCCCTTCGGGGACAGCTCGCAGTGGTCGAGCGCCATGCCGAGGGTGCGGCGGGTCCAGCGCATGGTCCCCGGGGACCGGCGGAACAGCTCGACCATCGACTCGCCCATGAGCCCGGCCCGGCTGGCGCCGGCCACGGCGGTCGCGAGGTCGATGAACCGGTCGATCCGGTCGGCCTCGGCGGGCAGGGCCTGCTTGAGGCGGGCACGGTAGGGCTCCCAGCCTGCGGGGACGTCCACGGTGGCCGTGGGCGTGATGATCCGGTCGAAGCCGCCCTCGTTGTCCATGGGCCTGAAGCGCACCCGGTCGCGCACGCCGAGCCCGTTCAGGACGGCCGGGAGCAGTCCGTCCTCGCCGCAGTCGCCGAGGTAGTGGGTGCCGACGTCGAACTCGTACTTGCGGCGCCGGCGGAACACATGCGCGTTGCCGCCCGCCACGTCGTGCTGTTCGAGGACGAGGACCCGACGGCCGTCGGCGGCCAGATATCCGGCGCCGACGAGGCCGCCGATGCCGCTGCCGACGACGATCGCGTCGAAGTGCCGGCCGTCGAGGTCCTGTGCGCCGCGCCTTTGTTCGCGCGTTCTGCCGTTCATCAGAAGGTGCCGCCGCCGTGGATCTCGAAGACCGAGCCGGTGATGTACGCGGCCCGCTCCGACACCAGGAAGGAGACCAGGTCGGCCACCTCCTCGGGCCGGCCGAGGCGGCCCAGCGCCACGTTCTTCAGCTGCTTCTGGAGCACCGCCTCCGGCATCTCGCCGACCATGTCCGTCTCGATGAGACCCGGCGCGACCACGTTGGCGCGCACGCCGCGCGGCCCGCACTCCTTCGCGAGTGACTTGGTGAAGCCGATGATCCCGGCCTTGGAGGCGGCGTAGTTGGCCTGGCCCGCGTTGCCGTAGACACCCGCCACCGACGACAGGTTCACGATGGCACCCGACTTGCGCTTGCTCATGGAGAACGCGGCGGCCCGGCACACGTGGTACACGCCGTCGAGGTTGGTGCGCAGCACCTGGTTCCAGTCGTCCTCCGGCATCAGCACCAGCGGCCGGTCCCGGGTGATGCCGGCGGAGGTCACGGCCGCGTCGACGGGGCCGAGCTCACGCTCGGTGCGGGCGAACCAGTCGCGTACGTCGTCCCCGTCGGCGACGTCGCAGCGGGTCGCGGTGACCCGGGTGCCGTGCTCGGCGGCCTCCTTGGCGAGGCGCTCGGCGGCGTCCTCGTTGGAGCGGTAGCAGAAGGCGACGTCGTGGCCGTCCCGCGCCAGGCGCAGCACGATCGACCTGCCGATGCCTCGGGAACCGCCGCTGACCAGCGCGATCATCGCTGCTCCCCCATCAGTCGCAGGACCGCCACGGCGACGGCTCCGTCACGGTCGACGGCGGAGACCAGGGCGATACGGCCCCGGGAGTCCGCGTCGGCCTCGGCGACCGCGAGCACCGCGGCGATCTGGAAGGACGCCGAGGCGGCACTGGTGTCGCCGAGCAGTTCCATGGACGGCACACGGGAGAGCGCGTCGGCGGGCACGAGCGCGGCGAGGGCCTCGTGCTCGGCGCGTCCGGCGGCGGTGGGCGCGGCGCACGGCACGGCCGCCCACACCTCGCCGGCGTCGACGCCGGCCCGCTGGAGGGCGCGGCGGGCGCAGGCGGTGACGGCCGCGCCGGGGTCGTCGTCGATGTCGACGCGGGTCTCGACGCTCAGCACGGCGGCCAGCGGCGGGCGTTCGGCGGCCTCCGCCTGCTCGACCAGGAACAGCCCGCAGCCCTCCCCGAGCAGCGGGGCCGGGTCGCCGGAAGCGGTGGCGGTGTGCTCGAACCAGGCGTGCGCGGCGGAGAACTCCTCGGCGGAGCCCACCAGATACTTCGTCGCCCGGCCCTGACCCATCAGGCGACGCGCGTAGTTCAGCGCGAGGAGCCCGCTGACCCGGCCGCCGGCGACCGTGGTGTTGGGGCCCTTGAGGTCGTGCCGGATGGCGGTGGCGCCGGCGGCGTGGTTGAGGCTGCCGAAGGGGATGCGGCCCGCGTCGACGTAGAAGGGGCGGGCGTTGGTGTACGACTGGCGAAGGAAGTCGGTGACGTTCTCCAGGCTGCCCATGGTGATGCCGAGGACGACACCGGTCAGCTCGTCGGTGGCCACGGCCCGGTTGCCGTCGGCGTCCAGGAGCAGTCCGTCGGAGGCGACCAGGGCCAGCGCGGTGAGCCGGTCCATCTTGGCGGTGCCGCGCGGGCCGAGCTGCTCCTGGATGTCGAAGCCGGGCACCGTGCACACGTCGGACGACGGCAGCGGTCCGAGGCCCGCGTCCGCCTTGACGGCCGTCTTGGCCCCGGCGCGCACCCCGGCGGCGAACTCCTCACGGCCGATGCCGTACGGCGAGACCGCCGACCAGCCGGTGATGACGGGTGTGCCGGGCGGCAGCGTGGCCTCCGGTCTGGCTGTTGCGGTGCTCATGGTCGTCACTCACTCCCCGTACGTGCCGAGTATCAGGACGGCGTTGTTGCCGGCGAAGGCGCTGGAGTTGTTCTGCACGATCCGCACGTCCGCCTCGACGGCCGCGTTGGGCACGACGTCGAGCGGGCAGTCCGGGTCGGTCTCGCGGTGGTTGATGGTGGGCGGGATGAACCCGTGCTCGATGGCGAGGCCGCAGGCGATGGCGCCGAGCGCGCTGGCCGCGCCCATCGAGTGACCGAGCATCGACTTCACGGCGACGGTGCGCGGCGGGGCGTCGCCGTACACGTCGACGATGGCGGCCGACTCGGTCTTGTCGTTGGCCTTGGTGCCGGTGCCGTGCGCGGAGATGAAGTCGATCTCCTCCTGCTTGACGCCGGCGTCGTCGAGGGCGAGGCGGATGCCGCGGGCGATGCCGTCGCGGTTGGGCGCGGTGGGGTGCGCGGCGTCGCAGGACAGGCCGTAGCCGAGGACCTCGGCGTAGATCCGGGCGCCGCGCGCGAGGGCGGACTCCAGGCTCTCCAGGACGAGGATGCCGGCGCCCTCGCCGGTGAGGATGCCCTGGCGGTCCTTGTCGAAGGGCCGCACCACGTCGGGGGTGAGCGCCCCGAACCGCTTGAACAGGGCGAACGCCTTGCGGCACACGGCGTCCGCGCCGCCGCACAGCGCGATGTCGACCTCGCCGGAGCGGATCGAGTCCAGGCCGTAGCCGATGGAGTAGTTGCCGGCCGCGCAGGCCGTGGTGACGGTGGTGGCCTCCACGTTGGGCATGCGCAGCTCGCGGGCGATGACGGTGGACAGCCGGCCCGCGTTGATACGGCGGGACAGCACCGGGTCCATCGCCTCCGGGTCCCCGGCCGCCAGCTCCTGCTCCAGCAGCACGGCGATGTCGTGCGACTCCCCGTCGGTGGTGCCGACGGTGATGACGGCCTGCCGCTCGCCGAGGTCGTCCTCGGTGAGCCCGGCGTCGTCGACGGCCATCCGTGCGGCGGCGACCGCGTACTGGCCGGCGCGGCCCATGTCGTCCAGGGGGACGTTGTGGATCCAGCGCCCGGGCTCGAAGTCGGGGACCTCGCAGGCGGTGTTCTGGCCGAAGCCCTCGGTGTCGAACCGGGTGATGGGCCGCGCTCCGGAGCGGCCGGACCGCAGCCCCGCCGTGTACTCCTCGACCCCCGTGCCGATGCTGGAGATCACCCCGAAGCCGGTCAGGACGACCCGGCGGCGTGCGGTTGCGGTGGACATGTGGGTTCTCCTCACCAACCGGCGGCCGCGGCGGTCACCTGGTAAGTGGCCTCCACGTTGGTCATCTTGGGCAGTTCGTTCATGTCGATGACGATGGAGTACTCCATCTCCAGGGCGCTGAGGACGTCGATGAGCTTCAGCGAGTCCGCGCCGAGTTCGTCGATGAACAGGGCGGTGTCGGAAAGCCCGTCGAGGTCGACGTCGATGTTCTCGGCGATGATTTCCCGGATACGGGAGAGGCGCTCGGGCGCGACCGTGGTCATGTTTATGTTCCTCTCTTTGCGTTTCAGCTCTCGCACGAAATTAGTCAGCGCCGGTGACTGCGCGCTGACGTCCAACTGATGGACCGCTGACGGGGGTTGCCGGTCAGCGTCCGACGGCCCGCCGGAAGCCCCGTACGCTGCCCGCGACCGCCACGACCAGCAGCGCGGACAGGGTGATGGCGGTGACCAGACCGGGGTGCTCGGCGGGGAATCCGCTGCCGGCTGCGCCCGCGGGGTCATTGCCCCACAGCCGTCGGCAGGTGGTGATGACGGACGTCACCGGATTCCATTCGGCGACCGGGCGCAGCCAGCCGGGCAGGCCGCTCACCGAGACGTAGGCGTTGGAAAGGAAACTGAACACGACGAGGACGAGCGCGCCGGTGCCGTCGATGGCCTCGATGTTCTTCTGTGTGGTGCCGAGGAGAATTCCGACCCAGAGCATCACGTAGACGAAGGCGAGCAGGACGCCGAATCCGGCGGCGGTGCGCAGCACGCCCTCGTGCGGGCGCCAGCCGACGGCGAGGCCGACCAGGGACACCGTGGTGAGGCTGACGGCGCCGACGAACAGGTCGGACAGGGTACGGCCGACGAGCACCGAGACCGGTGAGATCGGCAGCGAGCGGAACCGGTCCACGAGGCCGTGCCGCAGGTCGAGGGCGACGCCGATGGCGGTGGGGCCGACGCTGGTCAGGCCGACCTGGATGGCGATGCCGGCCATGATGAAGTCCTCGTAGGCGACGCCTCCGGGGACCTGCATGGAGTTGCGGAAGAGGTAGCCGACGGCGATCAGCATCACCAGCGGGTTCATGGTGACGAGGATCAGCCGGCCGGGCGAGCGCCGCAGATGTGTCAGGTGCCGGCCGGCCAGCGCGAGGGTGTCGCCGAGGTGCCCGGCGAACGCGCCGCCGGACGGTGCGGGGCGGGTCGCGGTTGCCGTGGCCATCAGTGGATCTCCTCTTTCCGGTACCGGGTCTCCTCGGTCCCTTCCTTGCGGCCCGTGCCCGTGAGGTCG
>Ga0247818_10002459_pt1 | contig 11954 bp, 11 predicted proteins | sample 13C_Glucose_Day1_FD_192424 | JGI IMG/M metagenome (GOLD analysis project Ga0247818, IMG submission 192424) | Soil microbial communities from agricultural site in Penn Yan, New York, United States - 13C_Glucose_Day1 | ecosystem: Environmental > Terrestrial > Soil > Agricultural land | place...
GAGTTCGTCCTGGCGCGCAAGAACGGTGAAAAAGCCACGCTGGACTTGAAGGTGCAGGGACTGACACCTTTCGTCGACGGCGCCCGGTTGCTGGCATTGGCTCACGGGATCGAAACCAACAATACCCTGGAGCGATTTCGCCAACTGGTGGCCAAGGAAATCATTCAGCCACTGGACGGTGCGGCCTATGAAGAGGCGTACCACTTCATTCAGCAAACCCGCATGCAGCAACATCAGTTACAGACCCGGGAGAACTTGCCCTATTCCAACCGGGTTGATCCAGACAGCCTGAATCATCTGGACCGACGGATCCTGCGTGAATCCCTGCGCCAGGCGCAACGCCTGCAAAGCAGCCTGACCCTGCGGTATCAGCTATGAGCCTGTTTTCATGGCTGCGCCCGGCCACGCCCCTCCTGTCCGGTGAATGGCAACAACGTTTGCAGCGCTTGCCCGCGGTAGCCGAGCTCGGTGGATGCAGCCTGCGCGAACAGCGTTGGGTAGTGCTCGACCTGGAAACCACCGGGCTGAACCTGAACAAAGATCGGGTGTTGTCCATCGGTGCCGTGGTGATCGAAGACGGCGCCATCGATTTCAGCCATCAGTTCGAACGCACGCTGCAATGCGCCGACTTGAAGCTGGCACCCAGCGTGCTGATTCACGGGTTGGGCCCAAGCGCCATTGCGGCCGGCAGCGACCCGGCGCAGGCCTTGCTGGAATTCATGGAGTTCGTTGGTGACAGCCCGGTGTTGGCGTTTCATGCCCCCTTCGATCAGCACATGCTTGGCCGCGCACTGAAAGACCATTTGGGCTACAAGTTGGCCCATCCGTTTCTGGATGTGGCAGACATCGCGCCGCTGCTGTGCCCACAGGCTCACATACGAGACGCCGGGCTGGATGAGTGGATCGACTGGTTCAAACTGGAAGTGTTCGAGCGACATAACGCCAGTGCCGACGCGCTGGCGACGGCCGAATTGGCATTGATCCTGTTCAGCCGGGCGCGGCAGCAGCAGATTCATAGCCCGCTGAACCTGCAACAGCGGTTGAGTCAGTGGAAACGCCGGCAGCGGGCACCTTCCTTTTAGATCTTCACTGCATCGACTGACGCCATCGCGAGCAGGCTCACTCCCACAGGGATTACACGGAACCTGGTGGGAGCGAGCCTGCTCGCGATGAACGATGACGCGGTCAAGCTGCATGCATACAACTCAATCCACCCGACCAGCGCCAATTGCTTACCGTCCCCGCCTCTGCCACAATCGCGAACAATTCTCGTTAGTTAACACTTCCCAATCGGTGATGCTGCGTGTCGTCAATCCAAAGCCCCCACAGTGAGCTCGTTGGTGCGTTATATCGCGACCATCGCGGTTGGCTATTGGCTTGGCTGCGACGCAACGTGGCGTGTCCGCAACGTGCAGAAGACCTGAGTCAGGACACTTTCGTGCGCTTGCTGGGTCGGGATGAACTGAATGAGCCTCGCGAGCCGCGGGCGTTTCTGGTGGCCATTGCCAAAGGCCTGCTGTTCGACTATTTCCGTCGCGCCGCGCTGGAACAGGCCTACCTCGCCGAACTGATGCTGATCCCCGAAGGCGAACAACCGTCGGTCGAGGAACAGCAACTGATCCTCGAAGACCTCAAAGCCATCGACCGCCTGCTGGGTCAGCTGTCGAGCAAGGCCCGGGCCGCGTTTCTCTACAACCGACTCGACGGTCTTGGTCATGCCGAAATTGCCCAGCGACTGGGCGTCTCGGTGCCGCGTGTTCGGCAATACCTGGCCCAGGGGATTCGTCAGTGCTACATCGCCTTGTACGGTGAGCCGGTATGAAACCGGTCAGTTCCAAACCGGTGTCGGCAAAAGTGCTGGATGCGGCGATTGCCTGGCAATTGTCCCTGGACTCCGGCAATCCGCTGGAGCGCGAAGCGTTCAGCCAGTGGCACGCGGCCCACGAGGAACATGCCCGAGCCTGGCGCCAACTGGGCATGCTCGACCAGCGTTTCAGCGTCGCCAACGGCCCCGCGCGTACGGCGTTGCTGCAATCGCGTGAAAGCATTCGCCGTCGCGTGCGCAAACTGGGCAGCGGCGTGGCCAGCGTGGTCGCGGTGATCGGGCTGGCCCTGTTTGCCGGTGAGCGTTATCTGCCTCTCGACTATTGGCTGGCCGACCAGCGCACCGCCACCGGTGAGCAGCGCACCGTGCGCCTGGCAGACGGTACGCTGATCAACCTCAATACCCACAGCGCCGTGGACATCCGTTTTGATGAGAAGCAACGGCGGATCATCCTTCAAGAAGGCGAAATCCTCGTCGAGACCGGTCACGGTGATGCCCGGCCGTTTATCGTCGAAACCCGCGAAGGCAGCATGCAAGCGCTAGGGACGCTCTTCCTGGTCAAGCGCGAGGAACAAGGCACGCGCCTGAGCGTGTTGAAGTCCGCGGTGGCGGCGCATCCACAATCCAGCTCCGAGGAGCAGGTTCTGCACGAAGGTCAGCAAGTGTTGATGCACAGCAATGGCCTTGGGCCGGTTGTCGCCGTCGACCTCGGCGCCGATGCCTGGACCCGCGGCATGCTGGTGGTCGACAACGCTCGCCTGGAAGATCTGGTGCAGGAGCTCGCTCGTTATCGGCACGGTCATTTAGGCGTAGCACCGGAGATTGCCGACCTGCGCATTACCGGCAGTTTTCCGCTGCACGACACCGACAAAGCCCTGAGCACCCTGTTGCCGACCCTGCCGGTGCAGATTGAACAGTACACGCCGTGGTGGGTGACGGTGGCGAAAGCTGATACCAAACCTTAAGTCCTGCGGTGTCTGATCTGCCGCCATCGCGAGCAGGCTCGCTCCCACAGTTTGATCTTAGGTGTACACAGAATTTGAGCCCACTGGAGATCCCCTGTGGGAGCGAGCCTGCTCGCGATGAGGCCATCAGACTCAATCAACTATCTGAATCTAAATTATTTTCATCCAGCCCTATCACTTTTTGATTCTCGTACGGCACCTAAGCAATTGAGAAATATTTCCATTCAGGAGCCGCTGCATGCCCCGTTCGCTCTATACCCTGTTGCGCCCCAGCTTGCTGGCTGTCGCCATTGCCTTTTGTACGCCCTTGGCCAGTAGCCAACTGATCGCCGCTGAACAGGCATTGAGCGTTCGCGCCTACAACCTGCCGGCCGCACCGTTGGCCAGTACTCTGAACCAGATTGCGAGCCAGGCCGGTCTGGCGCTGTCGTTGAATCCATCGCTGGCCGCAGGCAAATCCTCGGCACCGGTGAAGGGCCAGTTCGACGCCGCTGGTGCCCTGCGTGAAGCCTTGCGCGGTACAGGTTTGCAACTGGAACAGAGCAGCGCCGGCACCTACAGCCTGGTCGCCATTCCCGAGGGCACACTGGCCCTGCCGGAAACCGCCGTCATAGGCGTGGACAATGGCGAAACCGCCTGGAGCCCGGTAGAAGGCTACGTGGCCACTCGCACCGCCGCCGGCACCAAGACCGATACAGCGCTGGTGGACGTACCGCGTTCGATTTCGGTCGTTACCCGCGACCAGATGGACGATCGCAACGTGCAAAACCTCGATGACGCCGTGCGCTACATGCCCGGTGTCACCGCCAGCAGCTACGGCAGCGACACCCGCGCCGACTGGCTGCGCGTTCGCGGTTTTGAACCGACCCAGTTCCTCGACGGCCTGCCTCTGCCTAAAGGCGTGTACGCCAATCCGAAACAGGAAACCTGGAACCTCGACCGCCTGTCCGTACTGCGCGGCCCGGCTTCTTCAGTTTACGGCCAGACCCCGCCGGGGGGCCTGCTGGACATGGTCAGCCGCCGTCCAACGGCGATAGAGAGCAACGAGATCGACCTGCAATACGGCAGCGACAATTATCGTCAGATCAACTTCGCCAACACCGGCAAGATTGATGACGAAGGCCAGTTTCTTTACAGCCTCAGCGGCGTAGTGCGCGACGCCGGCACGCAGATCGACCACGTCGACAACAAGCGCTACAACATTGCGCCGAGCCTGACCTGGAACATCAACCCGGACACCCAGTTCACCTTGCTGACGCAATTCACCCGCGACGATACCGGCATCACCAGCCAGTTCCTGCCGATACAAGGCACTAAAATCGACATGCCGTTTGGTGATATTTCACATCACAAGAACCTTGGCGATCCGGACTGGGAATATTACGACCGCACCTACTACGCGCTGGGCTATGCGTTCGAACATCGTCTGAACGACGTCTGGCAGTTCAAGCAGAACCTGCGTTATACCAAGACGGACCTGTCGTTCCAGGGCATCACCGTCGGCGCGTATCCGTTCACCCAGGTTGATGATGCGGGCAACGTTGGCCGCACCACCACCAGCGTCGATGAAGACATCAGTCAGTTCGCCGTGGATAACAACTTCCAGGCCGATTTTGCAACGGGTGACGTGCGTCACACCGTGCTGGTGGGTCTCGATCACCAGCGCAGCAATACCAACTACCTCTCCATCTTCGGAACCGCACCACCGACCAACGTCAACAACCCGATATACGGTTTGCCGATCGAGCGTCCGGACCGTTCCACCGCGTTCTACGATTACGACCAGAAGACCTACCAGACCGGTCTGTACTTGCAGGACCAGATGGCCCTCGACCATTGGCTTTTCACCCTCGGCGGACGTGAGGACTGGGTGCACACCGGCACCAAGTTCTTCAACAAAGGCGATGCCACCAACACCGAACGTGACAAGAACTTCAGTGGCAACGCGGCTATCAGTTACGTGTTTGACTCGGGCTTTGTGCCGTACCTGTCGTACGCCGAGTCCTTCCAGCCCACGACCGGTGCATCGGCCTCGGCCACCGAATCGTTCAAACCTACCGAAGGCAATCAGTGGGAACTGGGTATCAAGTACCAGCCACCCGGCAGCGACACCCTGCTGACTGCCGCAATCTATGACCTGACCCAGAAAAACGTCTCGGTCACCACCAACGTTGGCGGCACATCGATCACCAGCCAGACCGGCGAAGTCAAAGTCAAAGGCCTGGAACTGGAAGCGGTTTCCGATGTAACTGAAAACCTCAAGCTCGTCGCGGCGTACACCCTGGCCAAATCCGAAGTACAGGATGGCGAGTTCAAGGGCAATCGCCTGCAACTGATGCCTAACCAACAGGCGTCGCTGTGGGCTGACTACACCTGGCACAACGGCTTGCTGGACGGCTTCGGCGTCGGTGCCGGCGCTCGCTACACCGGCAATACCTACGGCGATCAGGCCAACACCGAACTGGGCAAGGCCGATGCCTACACCGTGTTCGATGCGGCCGTGCACTACGACCTCGGTCGTCTGGACAGCAGCCTGAAAGGCGCGTCCCTGGCCTTGAACGCCACCAACGTGTTCGACAAGGACTACATCTCCACTTGCGACAGTTTCTACTGCTACTACGGCGACCAGCGCAGCGTCGTCGCCAGTGCAAGCTACAAGTGGTAATTGTCTGACCGGCATACCCCAACACCAGGCCGTCCTCTTCAGGACGGCTTTGGTATTTCTGAAGGCCTGGATATGAAAAGTAAAACAATACGACGCTGGTCCTTTGTCCATACCTGGAGCAGCCTGATTTGCACGGTCTTTTTGTTGATGCTGGCAGTGACCGGGCTGCCGTTGATCTTCCACCATGAGATCGATCACCTGCTGGGCGATGCCCCCGAATTGAAGCAAATGCCGGCGGACACGCCATTGCTCGATTTGCAGCAGTTGGTGTTGGCGGCTGAAAAGCATCGCCCCGGTGAGGTCATGCAGTATTTCGGTTTTGACGAAGATGAGCCCAACGGCGCCTTTGCAATCATGGCCGCTACTGCCGGTGCCGAGCCGAATTCGTCACATACTTTCATGCTCGACGCCCGCACCGGCGAAGCCCTGGAAATGCCCTCGGCCAACGGCGGTTTCATGATGGTCATGCTGCGCCTGCATGTGGACATGTTTGCCGGTCTGCCGGGCAAGTTGTTCCTGGCGTTCATGGGGCTATTGTTTGTGATCGCCATCATTTCCGGGGCGGTCCTGTATTTGCCGTTCATGCGCCGCCTGAAGTTCGCCACCGTCCGCCAGGACAAATCCACCCGCCTGCGCTGGCTTGATCTGCATAACCTGATCGGTGTGGTCACGCTGACTTGGGCGCTGGTGGTGGGCGTGACAGGCGTTATCAGCGCCTGCGCCGACCTGCTGATTGCCGCCTGGCGCTACGAGAGCCTGAACGCGATGGTCGCGCCGTACCGCGACGTGCCACCCCTGACGCAACTCGCGCCGGCGACCCGCCTGTTCGACATCGCCAAGGAAGTTGCGCCGGACATGACGCCGGACTTCATCGCCTTCCCCGGTACGCGGTTTTCCAGCGAGCACCATTACGCGGTGTTCATGAAAGGCAACACCCACCTGACTTCGCACCTGCTGACACCGGTGCTGATCGACGCCAGCACCCTGCAAGTCACCGCCGTGGCGGAACGACCGTGGTACATGGACGTCATGGGCATGTCACAACCCCTGCACTTCGGTGATTACGGCGGCATGCCGATGCGGATCCTGTGGGCGACCCTCGATGTGCTGACCATCATCGTGCTCGGCAGCGGGGTTTACCTGTGGGTGGTGCGGCGCAAAGCGGCAAAACCGGTGCTCGAATCCGCCGAGGCTCAAGCATGAAGCCAAGGCAATCGAACTTCTGGAAGGTCTTCGGCACGCCCACGGTTATCGCCTTGCTCAGCGCCGCCGGGTTATTCGCGGCGCTGCTGGGTGATGGCGTGTGGGACGCCTTGAGCTGGCTTGGCCTGGGCGTTCCCGCCTTCTTCGCCCTGCGCGGCCTGCTGCAACGCCGCTGATCTGTGTAGGAGTGAGCCTGCTCGCGATGAGGCCGTCACACTCAACATTCTTGTTGCCTGTTTCACCGCTATCGCCAGCAAGCCGGTCTCACTCCTACAGGGGTCGACCTTGAGCTATCGGGTCAACGCGCTATGCTGCCGACACTGCCACCGACCGAGACGCTGCCATGTCCGCCCCCAGCATGACCCTGTACCACAACGCTCTATCGCCCTTCGTTCGTAAAGTCATGGTGCTGCTGCACGAGACCGGTCAGACCGGCCGCGTAGCGCTGCAAGACTGTGTGCTCACGCCGGTCAGCCCCGATCAGTCACTCAACGAAGACAACCCGCTGGGCAAAATCCCCGCCCTGCGCCTGGCCGACGGCACCGTCATCCATGACAGCCGGGTGATCCTCGATTACCTCGACCACCAGCACGTCGGCAACCCGCTGATCCCGCGCGAAGGACCGGCGCGCTGGCGGCGCCTGACCCTGGCCTCCCTGGCCGACGGGATCATGGACGCTTCGGTATTGGTTCGTTATGAAATGGTCCTGCGCGACCCGCAGAAGCATTGGGACGAATGGCTGGACTCCCAGCGCGACAAGATTCGTCGCGGATTGGCGCTGCTGGAAAAAGATGCGATTGCCGAGCTGACCAGCCATTTCGATGTCGCGGCGATCAGCGTTGCCTGTGCCTTGGGTTACATCGACTTGCGCCATCCGGATCTGGAGTGGCGCGAGGCGAATCCGCAATTGGCGGCGTGGTATTTCGAGGTGAGTCAACGCCCTTCGATGTTGGCTACGATGCCTAAGGTTTAGATCTTCGCTGACTGTTCCGACCTCATCGCGAGCAGGCTCGCTCCCACATTTGATCTTCAGTTTCCACAGACTTTGTGTCCACTGGAGATCCCTTGTGGGAGCGAGCCTGCTCGCGAATGGACCACACCGGAGCTAAAGGAAACAACACTGCAATCAGCGTCGCCAACACCTCCCCTTCCCGCTGATCCTCGCGCAATCCCAACGACCGGCTCATTCCACCGCCCCCAGATCAAACACCATCGGCTTGGCGTTCTTCTGCCCGATCCCGTACCAGTCCAGCTTGCGGGTCAACACCATAAACACCCCGAGCAAACCGAACAGCATCAGTGAGCCCATCAGCAGCGCGTAATCCTCGGCACTCAACAGGCCGTATAGCAAACCGTACAGCGCCGCCAACCCCGCCGAAAAACTCAAGCCATGCCGCACACTGCGCAGCACATGGCAAACATAGAACCCGATCAATAACACGCAGCCGCCGGACGACAACAGATACGCCAAGGCAAAACCGATGTGTTCGGACAGCGACAGCAGCAACAGATAAAAAAACGCCAAGGCCACACCGACAAGTGCGTATTGCACCGGGTGCACCGCCAGGCTTTTCAGCACTTCAAAGAGGAAGAAGCCTGCGAACGTCAGGACGATGAACAGCAAGGCATATTTGATCGCACGATCACTCTTCAGATACTGGTCCACCGGGTCGATGAAGCTCACGCCGAAGCTGCGCCCGTTGTATGCCTCGCAACCATCGCCGGACACGCAGCTGCTCAGCGCTTCTTGCAGGTTGGTGGAGAAGAACGAGGTCTGCCAATTGGCGGTGAAACCTTGATCGTTCACTTCACGTTGGGCCGGCAGGTAGTTGCCAATGAAGCTTGGATGCGGCCAATTGGCGGTCAACGACACCTTGCTGGTCTTGCCCACCGGCAGAATCTGCAACTGACCGGTGCCCTGCAAACGCAGGTCAAAACCGAAGGCCAGTTCCGTGGTTTTTTTTGCGTCCAGCGCTGGCAGCGTCACATGTACGCCTTCACCCAGCCAACCCACCTGGCTGCCCGGAACGAAGTCCAGAATCTGGCCGTTCAGGTCCAGCTTTAGTGCGTTTTCGATGCCGCGAATGTCGCTGATGCCAACTGCCAAAAACGGCAGGTCGAATTGGTAATCAGCGAAGTCTTCCTTGATGCCCAGTTGCGCCGGCACCGAGAAATGCCCGCTGATGTGGTTTTCAGCGTGGAACAAACGTGCCTCGTAAATGCCTCGCGAACGCAGTTCAGTCTGGATCTGGCCATCGAGCTCGAAACGCTCTGGCAGGAAGTACAAGCGACCACGTTCTTCACCTATGTCCTGGTAGCGCTCGTTGGTTTTCTGGTTGAGCTTCCAGGTGCGCACCACCTTGCGATACGGCACCACCATCAGCGGCCCGCTCAGTTGCTGGCTGAAACTGGAACTGCGGGCGATGTCTTCGAGCACACCGTCGCGCAGTTGCTGACGGTCCTGAATGATGCCGTTGATCATCAACAGCGGGATCAGTAACAACAGAATCAGAAGGGCAATGGCCCCGAGTTTTAGGGTCAGACTGCGGTTCATGGGACTCTCCCTGTTTGGATGGGGAGAGTCTGGGATCGGTGTGTGGGGGATTTATGGGAGAAATATGGAGATTATGTGGAGACTGGGCCGGCCCCATCGCGGGCAATCCCGCTCCCACAGTTATTGAGGTTGGATCATCCATATGCAATCCAGCCTGAAACCTGTGGGAGCGGGCTTGCCCGCGATTGGCCGCGACTCGCTTCTAAGCCAGGCGCAATCGGACCTCAACGCCACCCTCGACATTGCCAATGCTCAATGTCCCGCCATGCAGCTTGACCACTTCCTCTACAAAGTTAAGCCCCAACCCGGTACTTTTACGACCGCTGTCGGGGCGCGGCAGCGAGTAAAAACGCTCGCTCAAGCGCGGCAGTGCATAGTCGGGAATCACCTCTGCCTGGTTGAACAGTTTGAACTCAACCTGCTCTTCAACCTGCTCGGCACTGAATCGCAGAACCCCCTGAACCGGAGTGAAGTCCAGCGCATTCTCCAACAAATTCCCCAGCGCCTGGCGCAACAGAAACGGCTCCCCGGTTATCGCCAGGCCCGCTGGAATCCGTTGCTCCACGCGCAACTGCTTGCCTTCAATCCGCGCCGCCTGAGCCTTCAACAATTCATCCACCAACTCGGTCAACGGCACCGCCACGCGCTCCTCCAGACCTTGACGTTGTTCGACTTGAGCCAGATTCAGCAGCCGCTCAATCAACTGCTGCATCCGCACACTTTCACTGTCGATATTGCTGACAAACCGCTGCTGCTGCTCCAACGGCATCTCGCCTTGCAGCAATTCCGCCGCCCCGCGAATCGCCGCCAAAGGGCTCTTCAACTCATGGGTCAGCGTATGGACATAACGCTCGACGTAGGCTTTGCCTTCGAGCTGCGTGCGCATCTGCTCGAGCGCTGTCGCCAGTTGCCCCAGTTCACCGCCGCGATAGTGCGGAACTTCGACCCGTTGGCCTGCACTCACAGCTTGTGCATATGCAGTCAATCGGCGCAGCGCCGCGCTCAACCACCATGACAATAGCGCGCCAAACAATAGACCAAGACCTATCAGCCCGGCGCCATAAGCCAGCAATCGGCGCTCGGTGCGATCAACGTAAGGCTGCAACGAGCTGTTGGGCTTGGCTACGGTGACCACGCCGATGACCTGGCCGTTGTCGCGGATCGGGGCGCCGATGTGCATCACCGAGGAATTTGTATCGTTGGGGTCGCTGCGCGTGGAGCGTGCGCCGTATTCACCGCGCAGGGTCAGGTAGACATCGTTCCAGCGAGAGTAATCCTGCCCCACCGCCACGCCGCTTGAGTCCAGCACCACGAGGCCTTTGGCATCGGTGACGTAGATGCGGTGATTGACCTGATTCTTCGACAAACCCCAGATGTTTGCCTTGGGTTGTCGCTCACCGTAGGCCTTGAGCAGTTCGGGCCAGCGGTTCTGATTGAGGGTGCCGGCCTTGAAGTCGTCACGCAGGATCTCGGCCATGAGATTGGCCGTGTCGACCAGGGTTTCTTCGGTGGACTGGCGCACACCGGGACGTATTTCCTCCATCACGGTATTGAGCACGAAGTAACCGGTCAGGCCGATGAACAGCACGTAGACCAGGAAAATCCGAATCCCCAGCGGCATCAGCTGTGCCCCGGGCTGTAGCTGTAACCGAGGCCGCGATGGGTCTGGATCGGCTCGGCGTCCGCCCACACCTGGCGCAATTTGGCGCGCACGCTCTTGATATGGCTGTCGATACTGCGCTCATAACCGGCATCGGCGGCGATGCCCAGCGCATCCAGCAATTGCTCGCGGCTGAACACCCGCTCGGGTTGTTCCAGCAGGCATTGCAACAGGCGGAACTCGTGACGGGTCAGGCTCAGCGCTTGACCGCGATAGTTGATTTGCACCCGCTCGCTGTCGATCCGAAACAGTGCCGATGAGACCTCGGCCACCGCTCTTGGCGCCATGCGTTTGAGAATGGCCCGGACCCGCGCGGCCACTTCCCGTGGACTGAACGGCTTGACCACGTAATCGTCGGCGCCGATTTCCAAACCCACCACACGATCGATTTCAGCATCGCGGGCACTGAGGAAAATCACCGGCACTTCGCTGAAACGGCGCAATTGCTTGCAGGTTTCAAAACCGCTGATATCCGGTAGACCGATGTCGAGAATGATCAAATCGGCCGGCGTGGCGCGCTGATGGTCCAGCGCTGCCGCGCCAAGGCTCAGCCAGGTCGTGGTGAAGCCTTCACCCTGCAACGCGAAAATCAGGGTGTCGGCAATCGCCGCTTCGTCTTCGACAATCAGAATATGAGGCATGGCGTCCTGGCCCGGCAATGAAGTGGGCGAACGTTGCCCCAAGGCTGATTCGCCGTCAATCAGCAGTCGGGTTTGTCCGCCGTGAAACGTCGCGCCGGGTTCACCGCCGCACCGAACTCACGCAAAGCCTTGGCACCGATCAGCAGCGGATAATTGAAGCTGCTGCGGTCGGTCAGGTTGACCTCCACGGTGCGCTTGACGTTGCCCAGACACAGTTCCAGATCGACCACCGGGCGCTTGGTGGGTGCGATCACCTCAACGTCATCCTCGTCTTCTTCTGAACGAGTCTTGATCTTGCTGATTCGTGCGACTTTGTGTTCGTAGACCTTGTTACTGGCGTCCTTGGTGGCTAGGCGGAAACGCACCCATTCTTCGCCGTCGCGGGTAAACGTTTCGATGTCTTTGGCCGATAGCGACGCAGTCAGGGCACCGGTGTCCATC
>Ga0247818_10002461_pt1 | contig 11946 bp, 11 predicted proteins | sample 13C_Glucose_Day1_FD_192424 | JGI IMG/M metagenome (GOLD analysis project Ga0247818, IMG submission 192424) | Soil microbial communities from agricultural site in Penn Yan, New York, United States - 13C_Glucose_Day1 | ecosystem: Environmental > Terrestrial > Soil > Agricultural land | place...
GTTTGGTACCGCCGTGGCCAATCTTTTGGCCGAGAACGGCCATCAAGTCCGGCAGTGGATGCGTGACCCCGAGCAGGCCGAGGCCATCCGGGTCAATCGCGAGAACCCGCGTTACCTCAAAGGCATCAAGATTCTGCCGGGGGTGACCGCGGTCACTGACCTGCAGGCCACCCTCGACGCCTGCGAGTTGTGCTTCGTCGCACTGCCCTCGAGCGCACTGCGCACGGTGCTGGCCGCCCACGCCGAGCGCCTGAGCGGCAAGATGCTGGTCAGCCTGACCAAGGGCATCGAAGCCCACACCTTCAAACTGATGAGCCAGATCCTCGAAGAGATCGCCCCGCAGGCGCGCATCGGCGTGCTGTCCGGGCCGAACCTGGCGCGGGAGATCGCCGAGCACGCGCTGACCGCCACCGTAGTCGCCAGCGAAGACGAAGACTTGTGCAAACAAGTGCAGGCTGCGCTGCATGGTCGCACCTTCCGCGTTTACGCCAGTGCTGACCGATTCGGCGTCGAGCTGGGCGGGGCGCTGAAAAACGTTTACGCGATCATCGCCGGCATGGCGGTGGCGCTGGAGATGGGCGAGAACACCAAGAGCATGCTGATCACTCGCGCCTTGGCCGAGATGACCCGGTTCGCGGTGAATCAGGGCGCCAACCCGATGACCTTCCTCGGTCTGGCCGGGGTCGGTGACTTGATCGTCACCTGCTCGTCGCCGAAGAGCCGTAACTATCAGGTCGGGTTTGCCCTCGGTCAGGGCTTGAGCCTTGATGAGGCGGTGTCGCGCCTGGGCGAAGTCGCCGAAGGCGTGAACACCCTGAAGGTGCTCAAGGCCAAGTCCCAGGAGGTTGGCGTGTACATGCCGCTGGTCGCCGGGCTGCATGCGATCCTGTTTGAAGGACGCACGCTGGAGCAGGTGATCGGTCTACTGATGCGGGCCGAGCCGAAAACCGACGTCGACTTTATTTCCACCAGCGGTTTCAACTGATTCAACAGGAAGCGAGCCATGAACGATCCGAAAACCGAAGCCAAGTACGAATCCATCCTCCTGCGCGTGTTGTGGATGATCGTCTATGTGCTGGTCTGGCAAGTGGCGCAGTTCATCCTCGGCGCCGTGGTGCTGGTGCAGTTGATCTATCGTCTGATTTATGGCGCGCCGAGTGCCAGCCTGATGAATTTCGGCGACAGCCTGAGCCAGTTCCTGGCGCAGATCGGCCGTTTCGGCAGCTTTCACAGCGACCAGAAACCCTGGCCGTTCGCCGACTGGCCAACCCCGCGCGCCCCGGAAGGCGAAGCGCCGCACACTGTGCCGCCAGCCCCGCACCCGGCCCGTGATGAGGAACCCAAGCTATGAAACTCTGGGTATTGCGTCACGGTGAAGCGGTGCCTTATGGCTCGTGTCCCGACTCCGAGCGGGTGTTGACCGAGCAGGGGCGCAAAGAGGCCTTGAACAGTGCAGCCCGATTGATCGGTCAGCCGCTGACGGCGATCTATGCCAGCCCTTATCTGCGTGCGCAACAGACTGCACAGATTGTCCGCGAGGCGCTGGGTTTCGAGCCGGAGATCCGCACGGTCGATTGGCTGAAACCAGAGAGCGATCCGGACAAGGTGGCGGATCAACTGGTGTCGGTGAGCAATGTGCTGTTGGTCAGTCACAACCCGCTGGTGGGCAATCTGCTGAGCTATCTGCAACATGGCGCCGGGTATCCGCCGGAGCAGGTCGGCACCGCTGGCCTTGCCGAGCTGGAAAGCCCTGAGCTGCTGATCGGCTCGATGACCCTCAACAGCCTCAAGCACCCTTAAAAACAAAAGATCGCAGCCTGCGGCAGCTCCTGCATTAATCGGTGTAGGAGCTGCCGCAGGCTGCGATCTTTTGATCTTGTTTCTTTTGGTAAAAAATCCAACCAAGCACTTGCTTGGTTGACTACGCTTGCTCCAGACCCAAAAAACAGGAGCGAGTCGCATGTCTGCCGCCTTCCGTTTGCCGCTGGACGTGTTTTACGAGCGTGAGGCCCGGCACCCGCGCCAGCGTTTTCTGGTGCAGCCCATCGGCGGCGGGCAGGTCGAGACCCTGACCTGGGCCGATGTCGGTCATCAGGCCCGTTGCGCCGCGCACTGGCTGCGCGCCCGGGAATTGCCGCAAGGCAGTCACATCGCGCTGATCTCGAAAAACTGCGCGCACTGGATCATCGCCGATCTGGCGATCTGGATGGCCGGGCACGTGTCGGTGCCGCTGTATCCCAACCTCACCGCCGACTCGGTGCATCAGGTTCTGACGCATTCGGAAAGCGTGCTGGCGTTCATCGGCAAACTTGATGACTGGCCGGGCATGGCGGTCGGTGTGCCGGCGGATTTGCCGACCATCAGCCTGCCGCTGCATCCGCCCGGCGAGTTCGATTTCAGTTGGGACGACCTGCAACAGAGCTCGCCGATCCAGGACGATCCGCGTCCTGCGGCCGAACAACTGGCAACCATCATCTACACCTCCGGCACCACCGGGTTGCCCAAAGGCGTGATGCACAGTTTTGCCAATCTGGGGTTTGCCACGACTCGCGGCACGCAACTGTTTGGGCTTAACGAGCAAGACCGGCTGCTGTCGTACCTGCCGCTGTGCCATGTCGCCGAACGAATGTTCGTTGAGCTGGCCTCGATCTACACCGGGCAAACGGTGTTCTTTGCCGAAAGCCTCGACACTTTCATCACCGATCTGCGCCGGGCGCGGCCGACGGCAATGTTCGGCGTGCCGCGCATCTGGACCAAATTCCAGATGGGCGTGTACGGCAAGATCCCGGCCAAGCGTCTGGATTTCCTGCTCGGCTTGCCGTGGATCGGCAAGCGGGTCGGGCACAAGGTGTTGGCCGGCCTGGGCCTTGATGCCTTGCGCGTCGCCCTGTCCGGTGCGGCGCCGGTGCCACAGACCTTGCTCAGTTGGTATCAGAAACTCGGCCTCGATGTGTTGGAGGTGTATGGCATGACCGAGAGTTGCGGCTATTCGCACATCTGTCTGCCGGGCCAATACAAACAGGGCTGGATCGGCAAACCGTGCCCGGAGGTCGAGGTGCGAATCGACGAGTCCGGCGAGGTGCAGGTGCGCAGTCAGGCGAACATGCTCGGCTATTTCAAGGAACCGCAGAAAACCACCGAGACCCTCACCGAGGACGGCTTCCTGCGGACCGGTGACAAGGGCGAGCAGGATGCCGAGGGGCGCTTGCGCCTGACCGGGCGACTCAAGGAAATCTTCAAGACCAGCAAAGGCAAATACGTGGCCCCGGCGCCGATTGAAAACCGTCTGGCGGTGCACTCGCGGATCGAGCAGGTCTGTGTCGTCGGTGATGGCCTGAGTGCGCCGCTGGGCTTGTGCGTGCTTTCCACCGTCAATCAGGAAGAGGGGCGGGCCAGTCTGCATTCAAGCCTGGAAAAACTGCTGGAAGAGGTCAACGCCGTGCTCGACAAGCACGAACGCCTGCGTCGGCTGGTGGTGGTCAAGGACAGCTGGGCGGTGGAAAACGGCTTTCTCACGCCGACCTTGAAGATCAAGCGCAACGTCATCGAAGACACTTACGGCGCGCGTTTTGAAGAATGGAGCGCGCGCAGCGAGGCGGTGCTGTGGCAGGATTGAGTGACGATCAAAACAACAAAGGAAGCCTGCGATGAGCTTGTGGCGCACCACTCCGAACATCGAGCAGTTGAACGCAATTCAGAAAAACACCATCGGCGAAGTGCTGGATATCCGTTTCGAGTCCTTCGACGAGGAATCGCTGACGGCGAGCATGGTCATCGACCACCGCACCCACCAGCCTTACGGTCTGCTGCACGGCGGCGCCTCGGTGGTGCTGGCGGAAACGGTTGGCTCGATGGCCAGTTACCTGTGCATCGACGCCAGCAAGTTCTACTGCGTGGGGCTGGAGATCAACGCCAACCATTTGCGCGGCTTGCGCAGCGGGCGGGTGACCGCGGTGGCCAAGCCGATTCACATCGGTCGCACCACGCACGTGTGGGACATCCGCCTGACCAGCGATGAAGGCAAGGCCAGTTGTGTGTCGCGTTTGACCATGGCGGTGGTGCCATTGGGCGAGCAGCCGCCGGTGCGGTGATCTGCTGAAGATCACAAGATCGTCCGATCGCGGCCCGAACCTGCGGCAGCTCCTACAGAATGTAAGCGATTCCTATGCAGGAGCTGGCGCAGGTTCGGGCCGCGATCGGACGATCTTTTGCTTTTCACGACATCTCCACCACCATTTCTGGCAGTTATGGTCATTGCTGCCGATCCTGGTCTTACGGACAATCAACATCACGTTTCCCGTTCATGGATAAGCCCGCATGTCGCAACCGATCTTTTTCGCCCACGCCAACGGGTTTCCTTCGGGCACCTATGGCAAGTTGTTCGCGGCGTTGGCGCCCGAGTACCGGGTTGCGCATCTGGAACAGCATGCCCATGACCCGCGTTTCCCGGCGGACGACAATTGGTACAACCTGGTCGACGAACTGATCCACCATTTGCAGCAGCAGGATCAACCGGTGTGGGGCGTCGGCCATTCCTTTGGCGGCGTGTTGCACCTGCACGCAGCATTGCGCTGCCCTGAACTGTATCGCGGCGTGGTGATGCTCGACTCGCCGGTGCTGACCCGCACTGACCAGTGGGTGATCCGCGCGGCCAAGCGCTTCGGGTTCATCGACAAACTGACCCCGGCCGGACGTACTTTGGGGCGGCGCGAAGAGTTCGCCGACCTCGACACGGCGCGCAGCTACTTTGCCGGCAAGACCCTGTTTCGCGGTTTCGATCCGGAATGCTTCGATGCCTATCTGCAGCACGGGCTGCATACGGTCGGCGACAAGTTGCGTCTGCGCTTCGATCCGGCCACCGAAATCAGCATCTATCGCGGCGTGCCGCACACCAGTCCGGGCCGCACGCGCCAATTGCAGGTGCCGCTGGCCGTGGTGCGCGGGCACAAGAGCCGCGTGGTCATGCGTCATCACAGCCGATTCGTCGGGCGCCTGCCGCAGGGTGAAGCATTGAGCATGCCCGGCGGGCACATGTTCCCGCTCGAACGTCCGCAAGACACGGCGCGCCTGCTCAAAGAGCTGTTTACGCGCTGGGAGCGCCGCCAACAGCAGGATTGCGCATGAGCCCGACCTTCGAAGAAGTGCGCCTGAGCCTGCCGCATATCGAACTGGCGGCGCACTTGTTCGGCCCCGAGGACGGTCTGCCGGTGATTGCGCTGCATGGCTGGCTCGACAACGCCAACAGCTTTGCGCGCCTGGCGCCCAAGCTCAAAGGCCTGCGCGTCATCGCCCTGGACATGGCCGGACACGGTCATTCCGGGCATCGACCCAACGGCGCCGGTTATGCGCTGTGGGATTACGCGCACGATGTGTTGCAGGTTGCCGAGCAATTGGGCTGGAAACGCTTCGGCCTGCTCGGGCATTCGATGGGTGCGATCGTTTCGCTGGTGCTGGCCGGGTCGTTGCCGGAGCGCATCAGCCACCTGGCGTTGATCGACGGGGTGATTCCTCCTACGGACAAAGGCGAAAACGCTGCCGAGCGCATGGGCATAGCCCTGCAGGCGCAGCTGGATCTGCGTGAGAAGCGCAAACCGGTCTACAACACCCTCGACCGCGCCATCGAAGCACGGATGAAGGGCTTGGTGGCGGTCAGTCGCGAAGCCGCCGAACTGTTGGCGCAACGCGGTCTGATGCCGGTACCTGGTGGTTATACCTGGCGCACCGACAATCGTCTGACCCTGCCGTCACCGCTGCGCCTGACTCAGGAGCAGGCGATGGCCTTCGTCCAGCGCATCACGTGTCCGGCGCAACTGGTGGTCGCCGCCGACGGCATGCTGGCCAAACATCCGGAGTTGCTGGAGCGTCTACCCTTCAACCAGGAACAGCTGGCGGGCGGACACCATTTGCACCTGAATGATGAGTCCGGTGCCGACCTTGTCGCAGACTGTTTCAATCGCTTCTTCGCCATTCCTTGACTTGCACCGGGCAACTGTCGAGGCTGGGCGGGTTGAAATGGGAGACAAACACGATGGATTTCTATACCGCTGCGACCCCGAACCGCCAAGCCATGCCGATCCGATGAGCCTGACTATCCGGTCACTCAGTCTGTTGGCGCTGTGCTGTTTCAGTTCCGCTTCGTTCGCCGCCGACGTGCCCGGCAGCCAGGATCTGCAGATAGTGCCGCGTCTGGTCGATGCGCAGATCGTCGACTATCGCCCTCCTGTGGAGCTTGAGCGGATCTATCCGCTGGGCTCGATCCGCAAGATCAGCGGCCAGTTGCGCTTTGACGGCCAGGTCACGGCGCGCGGCCAGACCACCTCGGTCACCTATGAGTTACCGCCGGAGCATTCCGCCACCGAAGCGTTCACCGCCGCCCGCGAAGCCCTGCAAAAGCAGGACGCCGAGTTGCTGTTCTGGTGCCAGGCCCGCGATTGTGGCGAAAGCAGCCTGTGGGCCAATGAAGTGTTCGGCAACTCCAAACTGTACGGCGCCGACGAGCAACAGGCCTATCTGCTGTTGCGTCTGGCCGCACCGAAGGACAACACCTTGGTGGCGCTCTACAGCATCACCCGCGGCAATCGCAAAGCGTATCTGCATGTCGAACAGTTCGAAGCGGGCGCGCCGTTGGGCGAGTTGCTGCCAACCTCGGCCACGCTGTTGCGACAGCTCAAAAGCACCGGTGAACTGGACTTTCCCAAGCTGACCGGCGATCCGGATGACACTTGGCTACGGCTTATTTCCCGTGGCTTGAACCTCGACACCACCCAACGCGTGACGATTGCCGGACCCAAGGCCGAGGCCTGGCGGCAGGCGCTGATCGGCCAGGGTGTGCGGGCGGCGCGGATGGAGGCGGGGAGCGCCGACGGGGCTGGTCTGCGCATCGATCTGTTGCGATAAGCTGCACGGGCGTGCACGCGTGGCGTGTTCGCCTACTCTTTGACGGACTGAATTCTTCGAGACTTTACATGCTCAATAACGATCGGCTGTTGGTGCAAATCCTCTTGCTGGTGCTGTTCGGTGCCAGCCTGTGGGTGATGGCGCCGTTCTGGTCGGCGCTGTTCTGGGGCGCGGTGCTGGCGTTCGCCAGTTGGCCGCTGATGCGTCTGTTGACCCGCTGGCTCAATGGCCGCGAATCACTCGCCGCGGCTATATTGACCCTGGGCTGGATGTTGCTGGTGGCGGCGCCGCTGGTGTGGCTGGGGTTCAACCTGGCGGATCATGTGCGCGACGCCACGGCGTTCATCAAGGATGTGCAGGTCGATGGTCTGCCGGAGGCGCCGGTCTGGCTCGGTAGCGTGCCGTTGGTGGGCGAGCGGCTGGTCGGGATCTGGAACAGCATCGATCAGCAGGGCGCAGCGCTGATGGTGTCGATCAAGCCGTATCTGGGGCAGGTCGGTAACTGGCTGCTGGCGCGCAGTGCGCAGATTGGCGGCGGGATTCTCGAGCTGACCCTGAGCATTGTCTTTGTGTTCTTTTTCTATCGCGACGGGCCGCGGCTGGCGGCGTTCGTGCACGGTCTGCTGCAGCGGCTGATTGGTGAGCGTGCCGGGTATTACATCGAGCTGGTGGCCGGTACTGTGCAGCGGGTGGTCAACGGGGTGATCGGTACGGCGGCGGCGCAGGCGATCCTGGCGTTGATCGGCTTTCTGATTGCCGGAGTCCCGGGGGCTTTGGTGCTGGGGATCGTGACCTTTCTGTTGAGTCTGATTCCGATGGGGCCACCTTTGGTGTGGATTCCGGCCACGGCCTGGCTGGCCTGGAAAGGTGAGTACGGGATGGCGGTGTTTCTCGGGATCTGGGGGACGTTCATCATCAGCGGCGTGGATAACGTGTTGAAGCCTTATCTGATCAGTCGCGGTGGGAATCTGCCGTTGGTGATTGTGTTGCTTGGGGTGTTCGGCGGGTTGATCGCTTTTGGGTTTATCGGGTTGTTTATCGGGCCTACGTTGTTGGCGGTGGCCTATAGCTTGTTGACGGATTGGAGCAAGAGTCAGGCTCGGGTTTAGGCGTCGCGGCAGGCTTTTTTGGGATTGCGGGCATATCCGTTGCTTCGGGTGTTGCGGCTGGCGGTTTCGCCCTCACGGCGAGTCACTTTTTACAAACGCCTAAAAAGTAACCCAAAACGCTTGCCCCGACGTTCGGCCCTTGCCGTGGCTCGGGTTCCTTCACTTCGTGATTCATCCGGGGGCATCGCCTCCGGTTTGCTTCGCTGCACCTCCTCTCGATGTGTTCGACTGCGTCGAACGGTCGCTGCGCTCCCACCCCCGGATAAATCCCTCCACTCAGCCTGCCGAAGGAGCCGGCACGGCAAGATCAAGAGCTTTCGGCGAGCTGACACTCGGCCTGTGTAGGAGCTGCCGAAGGCTGCGATCTTTTGATCCTGATCTTATGGGCGCTGGCCTGCCAGCGAAGGCGGCCTACGAGCCGACCAATCTCCCACTGACCCACCCACCCCCCTGTGGGAGCTGGCTTGCCAGCGATAGCGACCTGACAGCCAACCACTCTCCAACAGACCACACCCGACCCCACTGTAGGAGTGAGCCTGCTCGCGATAGCGGCGTGTCAGTCAACCAATCTCTTCCCGCTGTACCCAAATGACCGTTTCCACACCACTGCACGGAAACGATCACCCATCACGACATCATCTCAGGTCGCGACGTTCAGGTATTTCCCCACCGGCGCGGCATTGTCGAGCGAGTACTGTTTGCTCAAGTTGGCAATCATCCGGTTCAGCGCTTCGCGGGTGGTCTGGGTGCTGTCGGTCTGTTGTTCGGGCTGGCGTTCCCGACCTGCTTGTAGCGCCGCTTTCAGTTCATCGCTGCTCACGCCGCCACTGCTGTCGCTGTCCAGAACCTTGAGCAGTGCCGCGCTGGTGTCGGTGGTGTTCGTTGAGGTGTTGTCGCGGGTCTGCAGGGCACTGCTCAGTTCGGTCTCGTTGATGCTGCCATCGCCATCGGCATCCAGTTGGCTGAACAGTTCGTCGCTGGAGGCTTGTTGCGGCGGCGGAGGCGGTGGTGGGGTCAGGCTGGCGGTGAGTTCGTCCTGGCTGACGGTGCCATCCTTGTTCTTGTCCAGGGCCGAGAAGATTTGGTTGCTGTCGGCGCTACTGCCGGCGCTGGTCAGGCCGTTGCTCAGTTCGTCGCTGCTGATGGCGCCGTCGCCATCGGCGTCTAGCGCGCTGATCAGGGCGTCGGCGAGGTCGGTGTTCGGTGCTTGATCCTGAACTGGCGGAGGGGGTGCCATCGCGGTCATTTCTTCGGCGCTGAGGCTGCCGCTGGCGTCGCTGTCCAGATCGCCGAATTGTTTGCTCAGGTTGACCAGCAAGCCGTCGTCGGACTTCTGCGACACGGCACTTTTCAGTTCATCCTGATCCACTGCGCCATCGCCGTTGCTGTCGAGTTTGGCGAACAGATGCTTTTGCAGTTCTTGGCTGCGGGCGTTTTGGGTGGTGCTGGTACTGGTATAGCGCGTGTAGTTGCTGACGCTACCGATCATGGGCTCACTCCTAGGACTGTAAACCGGTGGGTGTACCGGCTTGCGCAGACTCAAGGGGCATGTTGTCTTGGGTATTTGGATTTTGTACCGGGTGGTACACAGACGTCCCGGTCCCCCTGTAGGAGCTGCCGAAGGCTGCGATCTTTTGCCGTTGCCCTATCCAGCACCCATCAGAATCAAATGATCGCAGCCTCGTTGCACTCGACAGCTCCTACAGATGGCTTTGTGGTTCTCAGGTGCGCGGCAGGCGGATGATTGCGGTCAGGCCGCCGCCCGGAGTTTCTTCCAGATTCAACTGGCCACCCAGACGCTGCGCCGCCTCGCGGGCGATGGTCATGCCCAGGCCGACGCCGCCGGAGTTGCGGTTGCGTGAGCCTTCCAGGCGATAGAACGGTTCGAACACCGCCTCGCGTTTGTCTTCGGCAATGCCCGGGCCGTGGTCGATCACGCGGATCAGCAGTTGCTCGCGTTGATCCTGCAGTTCGATGCGCGCCTGTCCGGCGTAGCGCAGGGCGTTGTCCATCAGGTTGTTGATGCACGAGCGCAGCGCCATCGGCTGCACCTGCAGCGGTGCGCAATGGCCGCTGACTTCAACGTCTGCGCCTTGATCCTGAGCGTTCTCGCACAACGATTCGACCAGCGCCTGCACATCCATCAACTGCAGGGCTTCGCTGGTGCGCTGTTCGTGCAGGTAGGTGAGGGTGGCGTCGAGCATGCCGATCATGTCGTTGAGGTCCTGGCGCATCTGGCCTTGCAGTTTGTCGTCGTCGATCTGTTCCAGGCGCAGTTTCAACCGCGACAACGGCGTGCGCAGGTCGTGGGAGACGGCGCCGAGCATGCGTGCCCGTTGCTGCACCTGTTCACGAATGCGTTGTTGCATCAGGTTGAAGGTGTGCGCCGCTTGTCGGGCCTCACGCGGGCCGGACTCGTCCAGCGGCGGGCTGTCGAGGTCTTCGCTGAGGCGTTCGGCGGCATCGCTCAGGCGCTGGATCGGCCGGCTGAGCAGTTTGGCGCCGTACCACGCAGCGATCATCAGCGAGATGAACTGGAAAGTCAGCGGCACCAGCGGCCCGCCGAACCATGGACGCGGCGGGCGATGGGCGAAACGTGGATCCGGCGGCGGCCGCTGGCCGTCGACGCCCTCGGTAAACTCCGGCGGGGGCGGTGGTGGGGGCGGGCCGTAGTGGTGAAACCAGGCAAAGGCCAGCAGGTGCGCCAGGACGATCGCCACGAACAGCATGCCAAACAGGCGGCCGAACAGCGTGTCGAAGCGCGCTCGCATCAGCCGATGTCTCGCGCGTCGAACAGGTAACCTTCACCGCGCACGGTTTTGATCAACTGCGGGGCTTTCGGGTCGTCACCGAGTTTTTGCCGCAGGCGCGACACCAGCAAATCGATGCTGCGGTCGAACGCTTCGATCGAACGGCCACGGGCGGCATCCAGCAGTTGTTCGCGGCTGAGTACCCGGCGCGGGCGTTCGATGAAGACCCAGAGCAGGCGGAATTCGGCGTTGGACAGCGGCACCACGAGGCCATCGTCGGCGATCAGCTGGCGCAACACACTGTTCAGGCGCCAGTTGTCGAAGCGGATGTTGGCGCGCTGTTCGGTGCGGTCATCGCGCACCCGGCGCAGGATGGTCTGAATCCGCGCCACCAGTTCCCGTGGTTCGAACGGTTTGGCCATGTAGTCATCGGCGCCCAGTTCCAGGCCGATGATGCGATCGGTGGGTTCGCAGCGGGCGGTGAGCATCAGGATCGGGATGTCCGATTCGGCGCGCAGCCAGCGGCACAGCGACAGGCCGTCTTCGCCGGGCAGCATCAGGTCGAGCACCACCACGTCGAAATGTTCCGCCAGCATGGCCTGGCGCATGGCCGCGCCGTCGGTGACGCCGCTGGCGTGGATGTTGAAACGCGCGAGGTAGTCGATCATCAGCTCGCGGATCGGCACATCGTCATCGACGATCAGCGCACGGATGCTCCAGCGCTTGTCGTCTTTATGCTCATCAGTCACGGTGGTCTGGGTGTTGTGCATGGGGCTGTTCATCTGCCAGTAGGCCGCCAACCACAAAGATGGGCTGCGAGGTGGTGGTTTCAGCATAGGCGTCCTGCCGTGAGGCGGGAAGTGCTGATGTAAGGACGTATTGCGGCTGGCGAGGCTAGCGCGGGCGCTTGTTGGCGGCGTGTCGGTTGTGTATCGGGTTCGACACAATTGCAGCGAGCGCTATGCTGATCACGTTTGCGGCGACGATTTACCGATCATCGGGTGCCGCGCTGTCGCCGCTTCCGCTACAATGCGCGCCGATTTCGACTTGCCTGAGAGCCCATCCATGTCCGCCTGCCAGACTCCTATCATCGTCGCCCTGGATTTCCCCACCCGTGACGCCGCACTGAAGCTGGCCGACCAGTTGGACCCGAAACTGTGCCGGGTCAAAGTGGGCAAGGAACTGTTCAC
>Ga0247818_10002463_pt1 | contig 11937 bp, 13 predicted proteins | sample 13C_Glucose_Day1_FD_192424 | JGI IMG/M metagenome (GOLD analysis project Ga0247818, IMG submission 192424) | Soil microbial communities from agricultural site in Penn Yan, New York, United States - 13C_Glucose_Day1 | ecosystem: Environmental > Terrestrial > Soil > Agricultural land | place...
GAAGGTGGCCGGCATGGTCGAGATCCTTTCGTGACAGGTTTCAAAGAGTCTCTTTTAACAACTGAGCGATGCCAGCGCTATCGCGAGACCGACATAAACCTGTTCAAAGCAGATTTTTTACCGCGCTTTTGTGCGCTGGCTTGCAGTATTCTTGGCCTCGGAAACTTCCCCGGCAGAGGGAATCCATCCCTTGGCCTTGCGTGTAAACCACCGTTCACCGGTCCTTTTTCGACCAATTGTGAGGTTTGCATGCGCATCACTTCCCAGCTCATTTGCCAGGCTGCCGACCAGCTTCAGGGCTTCGTCGGCCTCAATCGCAAGACCGGCCACTACATCGTGCGCTTCAGCGAAGACGCGTTCGGCATGGACGTGGCTGACGATGGCATTATTCCCACCTGCGAATTCGTCTGGGTGCCCGGCCCCGAACAGACCATGACGCTCAAGCGCGAGTTGATAGAGTTGTTGCTGGACCAGAACGTCGACGAGCACATCAACATCACCGAACCGTTGCGGGTGTACATGAATCGGCAGGATGTGCTGGAGATTTCGGCGCTGCGCAAGCTGGTGCGGGGTTGATGGTTGTGTGGCGATTGTTCCGGCCGCCTCGGTTTTTAGCCAGGCTTGCCGGCGAAGGTTCCTTGAACATTGCGTTGGTCTTTCGGACGCCATCGTCGGAACGCCGCCCGCAGCAAGCCGGCTCCTACAGGGGGTAATGCGTACGGCTGCCAATCAGGCCGGCCGGTAGGCCGTCTCCCTTTGGCTTTGGCTCTGGCCGGTAGTCATAGGTCTACCGCGCTGCCGCGATTTTTCAGTTCCCACGGTTTAAAACTCAGCCACAACAAGACCCCTGGTACTTGCAACGCGATCATCACTCCCAGCGACCACCGATAAGCCTCCACCGGGTGCCCTTGCCCAGATGCTGGCCACAAGTTCAGTATTTCCCCCATCAACCACTGCAAGACGAACGCCAGCACGAACACCACTAGGTTGAACGATGAACTGACCCGCCCGGCAAGCTCAGGCGACACAGACTGAGCCACGATCGCGTAGTTCATGGTGGTGGAGGTGCCGAAGAAGCTGAAACCCATAGCAATCAGTAATGGCGATACAGGTAGTTCGCTGATCATTAGTAATTGAAATGCGATGAAGATTGAAACCCCGCCACCACACACCATGATCGGTTGCACACCAAAGCGCCGCAGGTAGTCGGTGATTGAGCCGAAGGCCAGCGAACCTGCCACCATCGCCACGGTACCCCAGAGCAGGGTATTAGCCATGCTGGGCTCATTCAACTGGGCTACATCGCGTAGCCAAGGCCCCATCCATAGCGACAACACTGACATGTAGATCGCATGGGCAAATACCGAGTACAACGCCAGCCTCCAGAATACCCATGAGGAGTACAGCGTCCCCACGGCCTTGGACATTTCGCCGAGGGTGGTGTGTTTGGGCTTGTAGGTGCGCGGCACGCTCCGATGAATGACTATGCAGACGAACAAAGTCAGCAGCGCCAGAATCAAGAACGCTTCACGCCATGTAATCCACTTGAGCAGCTCATGCAGCGGCGTGGTGGAAGCCATTGCGCCCAGGCCGCCCACTGATAACAGGCAAGCTGTACTCAATGGCAGACGTTCGGCAGGCAACCAGATGGCACACGCCTTGATCGCGCTCATCAGCGAACCAGCAACACCTAGACCGATCAGGCCGCGACCAATGATCAGTCCCAGTTCGGTATGGGAGAAGCTGAAAATCAGCGAGCCCAACACAGCGAACAGCAACATGGGGGCCTGCACGCTGCGCGGACCGTAGCGGTCGAGCATGACTCCCAGCGGAATCTGCGCTGCGGCGAACGTTAGAAAGTACACGCCGGTCAACAGGCCCAGGCTGCTGGCGGGAAGCAGCAGCTCCCGTTCCAGATCCACATAAATTAAGGCGTTTACCGTGCGAAACAGGTAGGACACAAAATGACCTAAGCCAAAGGGGATGAATATGGTTAAGAACAGGTACAAAAACGAATGTTTGGCTTCCTGATCGGCTTTTGCGCAAGAGCCTGAATTCTCATTACTCATGTTGCAAGAGCCTCGCATGTGGAAAAGGTTGTGCGTATTTCACAGCAGAAACGCCCCCGCTCTTCTTCAAGCCAAAGCTCATCAGGGCACGGTCGCATTTCTGAGAACTTTACGTGGACAGCGTTCTTCAGCGCATTGGTTATGCCGTCTAAGGACAACGGGTTATCAAAGTCGACGAACAGCGGTTTGGGTTCGGTATCGATCTTGACGAACGCATAACGGGGCAAACCATGATCGGCAGCCCAGGCACGCCATTGCAGAGTGTGTTCGAGCTCGTCGACCGAGCCTTTCGGCGTTGGCATGTCATCTCTGGTAAATAACCAGGAAGCGCGCTTGTAGAGGGTGCGGCCAAACCAGACACGTCGGTGCTCGTGTTTGGTCACGGTGCTGCCAGCTAAGGCGAAGCCTAGCCGGTGCATGGGAGTCGAAAATACGCACAGCAAGTCTTCGTTGAACTGCCCGAGGGCGTCGATCACTTGCAGGCGATCATTCACTCGCAGCACTTGTGCCCTACCGGCAGCAAACCGCTGATTCGCCGCGACACAACCGCCACCCGATGGCAGCACCAATTGCAAGTAAGAAGATTGCAACGGCCAGTCGATGTGCGAACGTTGATAACTGGTGGGTGAATCCGCCAGTATCAGACGCGGTTGTTGGAAAATCGCCTCTACCTGCTGGTTTATCTGAGTATTGAACGGTCCGAACGGAGCGGCTACGGGTTGACTCAGAGTATGGACTGCCGGATGCACTTCACCCACGATGATTTCATAGTCACCGTGATTGAAGGCCTTCATCGACGCACTGGAGATCATGATGTCCGGGGAGTGGTAGTCGCTGCCAAAGACCTCGAAGCCAGTTACATCCATATCGGCGTTCAACAGGGTGATCAGACGTTCGATGTCCGCGTTACAAAGATGTACTTCAGGATGCTCCGGGAAGTCCTGCAGCAGTTGCGTCCAAGCCGTTTCCAGGCGCTGATCGAGGTTCAGGATGATTTGCGCTTCAAGTGCCGGTAACAAAGGAGCAAGGGTGTTGAGTAGGTCGAGAAAATCAACCGGCTTGCCGGGGCTGGCAGCCTGGCGCTGCTTCCAGATATCTGTGAAAGCGTTATTGAGTTGATGCGCGATGGCTTTGATCAGCCACTGATTGATGCGCATCAACGGCGCCAGCTCTTCATTGACGTGGCTGAGCATGGCTTGGCCGAGGCTGATGTCCATATTTCTTGAACAGTCCTCGTACACTGGGTAACGGCCGACATACATGGCGCCGGTCTCCCGGCTGAGGTCGACCCCTGCCTCGCCCAACAGCTGGTTCAAGCCCTCCAGGCATTCGGTCCGGCGCAACAGGTCGCCGTGAGCATAGTCATGGCGCAAGCCCTCCAATGCTTCAAGGCGCGCTCGCCAGACCTGGCTGAACTCACCGGATACCCGCGCATTGGCCAAGTATCGTTGCAGCTGCAAGATGGGGTTACGTTCACGAGGAGACATTTGCCAGCCGCGACGCACGACCCGTTTGCTCACCAAATGTTCCAGCAGCTCGTGCAGTATGCTGACCTCGACTTCCGAAAAGACGCTCAACATCTCGGCAAAAGTAGGTTCTTGAACCTGTTGTTCGCTGATGTAATGCAGTACCTGAGCGGTTTGTGGGCTGAGGCGCTGGCTTTTGCCAATCGGCATGAACAGGGTCTGTTCCTGCAGGTAGCATCCGGTATTGAGCTGCAAGGGCATACGGTCGGTGTCAGGACATTGTTGGTTGATTTGTTCAACCAACCGCTGCACCACCCAATTCTCGAAGAGGGTGTGGCGATCCTTGATCCACGCCGTGTCATCCTGGGTCAGCAGGACATTGTCCATCTGGCGGGTATCGAACCGGCCCCAGGCCAAAGGACCGAAAAAACTTGAGGTATCGTTCTTGGCACAGAAACGTTGCGCGTAACTCCAACCCAGTCGCAGCTTCTGTTTTTTGCGGGTATCGTTTCTGCCGTGCCTATCCCTGATCAGCTCACGGATACGTGTCAACGCCGACGGGTTGGATATGAACAAAGCCTCGGCTACCGCTTCGTCGTCCAGGAAGTCGATCAGCCCTTGGCGAGCGCTCTCCAGATAGGTGCTGTATTCATGATCCGTATCTTCTCGCGCCGCGGCCCGCTCCAACAATCCGTTCCAGCGTTGCAAAGCCTCACTCAGTGGTTCACGTAGTGTTTGCGGCAGGTCTGAGGGTTGCAAGTCTTGGTCATCGTTGAGTTTTCGGATGAGTTTGCGGCAGGCCTGGGGTGAGTGTGAGTTGGCCTCTTCAAGCAACGTCGCTTTCAGCGCTTGCATTGAGCGGAAGTTTTGTTCAAAGGCGCGGCACAATGGCAGCTCGGCGAATCGGCCCAGATCCGTCAAGTGATGAATGGGAAAACCGGTCGAGCGCAGCCAGAAGTACTGTGAGCTTTCCATGGTCTAGACCGGCATCCTAATGGCGTTGAGTTGATGAAGTTTGCCGAGCAGTGCAATGTCTTCGCCGCTTGGTTGGGTGGCTGTGGAACCCAGTATCTGCGCCAGGGTGACGAGTGACTGTGGTTGCTCCAGGCATCTATAGAGGTGTGCCGCGCGCGGGCTTATGAGCGTGAATTTATGGCGAGTCTCAGGGGTGGGCAAATACACCAGGATGTGTTGGCTGGTTTCCTCCGGGCTGCTACGCCCCAGCAGGCTTTTATCACGCAACCACTGCGACAACGCATAGCTGCTTCGGTAAATGCGTGCACTTTCGGTGCGCTGATATTGGCCCGGCACCACGGCGCTGGCTTTCACCAGTCCGGTGTAGAGGTGCACACATTCGCGTTCAAGCCCCATCAGGTCACGAATCTGCGGGTAATCAGCGAGCTCCTGGCGCTCGAGTAGAAAGTCCAGGGCCGCATCGCAATAACCATAAACTCTTGGCCCAAAATCGAACCACTCTTGTTGACGCAGGAATGCCCTGGACAGCTTTGGCAGATCCACCCCGATGTTGAGCAGTGCGCGCAAAGTCAACGGGGCCCCGGTTTCCAGTGCATTGATAAAGGAATTGACCAAGCGAAATTGATAGTTTTCTACGAACCATTTCACCCTTTCAAACTGACTGGCATAGGCCTGCAGAATCACCCACTCGTTATCAGGAAAGTGTTCCAGCCATTGAGTCGCGCCCTGAGCTTCGTACAACTGCTGCTGCAGTGCTTCATCGCGTAGCAGGCGTCGCCATAGCTTCCAGACCTGCTCAGCATCCATGCGTCAGCACCTGTACCGGTTTGGTGTAGTGGTTCCAGATTTTCTGAGCACGCCGCACATCGGTGACAATCATGCGTTCGTCGTTGGCGTCCATCACTCGTGTCAGCGCATGGTGGGCCTGCCCCTGGTATTCCAAGATGATCGCCGAGGGTCGGGTGCGAGACATGAGTTCCTGGTACAGATCCCAAACAGGTTCAGGCACACACGAGTCATGCCAGTCGTGGTAAAGCCCCTCGTGCCAGCTGCCACCCGCCAGATGCACCGAGATCACCTTGTCCAATGGCAAGGTGTCGAGGTAGTCGTGCAAGTCGAAGTTTTTCAGGTTCAGATGATTGGTGTAGACGTTGTGCAAGTCCAGGTGCAAAAAGGTGCCGGACTGCTGCACGAGGCGGGCCAAGAACTCGGCTTCACGCATTTCAGCGCCTGGGCACTGCAGGTAATAGGCGGCGTTTTCATGGGCCAGTGGCATCCCATAGAGTGCCTGCAAAGTCTTCGCGCGTTCGGCGCAGCGGAGCACCTCTGCATTGGAAAACTGCAGCGGGCTGCTCCAGATATCCAGCCAGGAGTTGTCGCCATAAAAACAATGGTTGGCGACCCATGGACTGTTCAGCATCTTGGCCAGGGGCACATGACGTTGCACTGCGGCGGTTTCTTCGAGAAGGCCGAAACCAAAGTCGCAGCCGTAATTGGAATGCGCTAGTAATGTGAATTTCTCAGCCAGCCGATTGATCATCGCCTGGGCCGCAGGCCTGATAATCTGCGGGCCATCCATGGGGGCCATGATGTTATCGAGAAGGATTTCCAGCACATCGACTTCGATGTCCTCAAATGGAAACCAGTCGAGGATCTCGGGGTTGTACTGGATACCCACACCAATCGGTTCGGGCTTAACGAAGTGAGCCATGTGGTTGCCCAGTCAGAGAAAAGGGGGCCGGCTCCCTCGACGTAAAGCCGAGGAAGCTCGGAGCGATCAGGCGAAAACTTTGCTTTCGATGATTTCGATATCGTCGAGGTCGAATTCCTCGAACGGCGCATCGTTGGGGGCTTGCAGCGTGATGCTGGCACTGGGTTCGGTGGTGAGTTCATCCGTGTTGGCGATAACCGGGGGCACTGTAGGTTGGGTCATAACATCGTCCTTATGGGTGGTTGAAAAGGCGAATCAGGGTGGCTGCGGTGAAGCACCAGGCGATTACCCAGCCCAGGCAGGTCAACAGAAAGGTGCCCCAGTAGAGCCTGCGCAATGCAGGGGAAACCGCTTCCAGCGGCGCGGTGCGCCTATGGCGTTTTACATAGTTGAAAGCGCGCTGGCGCAGACGCGGTTGCCCGAGAACCTCGGTAATGGCCAGGTACGTGTCGCCATTGAAGATGGGCAGCAGCGTCGGTACGAGGGAAATAAACGAAGCCACGATCATCACCACAAAAAGAGCGGGCAAAACCCCTTGGGTGTCACGGAACATCGCCCACAGGACAATGCCCACGCCTGCATACAGAAGGCTGACCCAGGGGCCTGCCAGAATGGTGATCACCCGTTGGTTCAGCAGCAGCTGCGACCATTGCGTCTGAACCGGACGTACCCAGCCGGTGGCCAGCAACAAGTAGATGCCGATTCCGAAATCGTTGACCTTGACCCCGTAGTGACGGCAGGCCAACGCGTGCCCCAGTTCGTGAAGGGCGATAGAAGTCAAAATGACCGGGAAGTGCCAGAGCAACCAGCGGTAGCTGTGGATATAGGTCTCGCCAGCATCGGCCATGAACGTACTGAAGTGCACGCCCAGGTATACGAAACTCGCCAGGGTCATCGCCATCAGCGGAAAAATGAATGCCGCGCGGCAGCACCAAGGCGCCAACCGGTAAATATGATCGAGCAGTGGCTGCGGGTTGGTTTTCACCAGATTAATCAGCAAATACTCTTTCAGCGGGCCGTAGGTTATGCCCGTGGCTGGGTCACGCAGGTCCTTTATATGAGCGGTTTGCTTGCTGCGCAGCAGCTTCAGCTTGAGCAGTTTGCGCTCGAACTGCGCAAGCTTCTCAGGACTTACCTTGATTCGATGCTGAACAAGGGCGGCGTTGGCAATCTCTCGCAGGTTTCGCTGGCCATCGAAGAGCAAGGCAAGGGAGTACTCGGCCTGGCCCAGTTCAAAGCCGATATCATTACTGGCATCGTAGAGGTTATAGCGCCAAGTGACCGAGTCTTCTGGCGGAGGCGTCACAACCAGGTCATCCCTAAAGCAGGAATGAACTTGGGCGCTTGAGTTTTCGAGAGCATGGACCGAGGCATTCATGCGCGAGCTCGTAACGCGTGGAGGCTTGGCATGTAGGATTTCTGAAGGGCCATGCGGCCTTGGGTCTTAATGCTTTCGAGGTGCTCAGCGGCACGCTGGGTACAGGCCCGCCCCAGTACGAACACCGCCCCCGGCCGAGTCGGCCCGCATATGGACTCATGGGTGGTCCGGATCGGTTCCCAACCATGCTGGCACATCAGGTACTCGATGCTGCTGGCACTCAAATAACGACGATGGTTATGGGTTAGAAACCCTTGTTCGATGCCATAACCCAGCGCGCGACCTTCAATCAACAGCAACCCATCCTCGGCACTGGCCCGCCGGCAAAGTTGCATGACTCGGTTGACATCATGAACATGTTCCAACGAACCATTTATGGTGATCAGGTTGTAATCACCACTGGGGCTCATACGTTCGGCACCCACCAGATCGATGTCCAGGCCGATGTTTTTTCCGTATTCCACGTAGGCCCGGTCGGGATCATTGCCTCTTACTGTCCAGCCCCGTTTCGCGAAGGGAATCATCAGGCCGCCGGCGGAACAGCCTACGTCAAGCATTTTGCCTTGGGCGGGAAGCACATCTTGCAAGTACCGACACAGGTGTTCGCCGCGGCGTACCTGGTCCAGAAAGAACGCGCGCTCAGGTCCCGAATTGCCGAACAGGTTCAGGCGATAGTACTTGTCGTAGTAAGCGTCGTAGAAAGCTTGATCGAAGCGGTATTGCTGGAAAATATGGCCGCAGTCCTGGCAACCGAGCACCGGTAATGCCACGGTTTGGTTACCGGGACCCTGGACGTTTTCCAGCAAAACCCAATGATCTTTGGAATTGCACAATTCACAATTCATTTTCTCCGCGCGAAACGTGTCTGGCATCTGCAAAAGTTGCAGGTATTGTTGTTCTATAGTTGCGTTCACGATCACATTCCAGTCACTTGATGCAGAAGAAACCTTCAAAGCAAATATACTTGAAAATACTGGTTATATCCTTGAAGCCGGCGCGAGATAACATGTCGATATTGCCGGCCGTGGAAAAAGGCTCAAGTACACCTTTCAAGCTTCTGGTTTTCGCCAGTATTTCATCGGCGGTGTAGCCTTGGTCCCGCTTATAATCTACATACAGGTTGCTGAGGATGTCTTGAAATCGTGCGTCTGGGCCGCGCACTTTTTCAAACATGATAAAAGTGCCGCCCCAGTTCAAAGACTCATATATGCGATCGAACAAGGCTTGGCGAATGCACGGGTGCACAAACTGGATAGTGTAATACGCAACTATCAGATCGCTTTTTTCATAGGAGAAATTCAAAATATCATCGGTGATGAAACTGACGTTATGCTGCGGCGATGCGCTCAAAAGCTCATTCGCCTTACGGGTCATGGCTTCTTCCACATCAATGCCAACCCACTTCGTGGATGCGCAATGGCGCTGGGCTAGTTGCCGAGTCAGGGTGCCGATGGAACTGCCAAGTTCGTAGCAGGTGCTATCGCTTTTTACAAAAAAGTCGCTGAGCGACAGCACGATATCGTGGCCATCCTTGTATTTTGGTACGGATTTCGATACATGGGAGTCAAAGTGCTCAGGTGTCGTGCCTCCGAAACTCCATGAGGCATTGCTGGACTCTACACCATCACCAACGGTTTCATTGGGAGTGCCAAGAGAGGTCGTTAGGGTAGACATGTATGTAATTTCCTTATTCGATAGTATTAGTGCTCGTTAGTCAGCTGGGGTTTCTGTTAAAGTAGAGGCTATCCAGTTCTAATCAGTGTGTCATCATTACGTTTGTGGGAAATGAATGTTTGTTTTGTAGGGGATTTCCCAAGTCATGATATTCGACGCATTGAGTGAGGGTTTGTTGATCTGTCGCAGTTCCGTCAATGGATACAACAAGCTGGTATTGGTGAAGAGGATCGTCAAGGTTCGGCTGGTACAACCCGTGCTGAATGAGGCTGACAAAATCGAGGGCGCGCCACTGTCCGCTAGGTACCGAGGCCGGGCGATGATATTTCTAACGCCACGAAGAGGCTTTCGTACGAATGCAGATTCGATGTGAGCAGAAGTTCTAGCGCGGTCTGAAAAAAAGACACCGGCCAGTGTTGTGGTCAAGTTGGCGCTGAAGCACGCCATTGCGGCGGAATGGGTTGATCAGGTGTTCGAAGAACATCGTCAACGCTTCCTACAAGTTTTGCCTGAACCCATACGCCCGCTCAACCCGACATACCCGCGTATGACACTGCGCATACCAGGTCGAACGCCCGCGCTCACGAATCGCCCGGTGCTCGGGATGCTGCTTCCACGCCAGGATCGCCGCCTCACTGGCCCAGTACGACACGGTGATCCCCAATCCGTCCTCACCCCGGGTCGACTCCACACCGAGAAACCCCGGTTGCTCCCGCGCCAGCTCGAGCATCCGCTCGGCGGCGTCGCTGTAGCCCTGATCCCCATTGGTACGCAGTGAGGTGAAGATCACCGCGTAGTACGGCGCCGGCGGCGTATTGGTCATCATGACTGCTGCACCGCGCAGGCCTGGACCAGGGCGCGCACCAGTGGCGGCAGGGTGCCCTTGAGTGCAGCGCGCTCCGGTTGAAACAGAGTGGCGACAAAGAACGGATGATCGCTGAGCTCGACCGCGCGCAAATCTTGCCCGGCATCATGGCCGACAGCGTGAAGTGCGTGCTTGAGCAGTTCCCGTTCGAATTCAGGATTCACACCGTAGCGGCAGCGATAGCCCTCACGTATTTCCGAAGTTTCATACGCCTTGGCGATCATCGAGCCTTCCAGCAATTGAATAGTGTCCACCGTCTCCACGAGTGAACATGCCAGCGGCGTGAGCAATGCCCGCGTTGCATCGGGTGCAGTCTCGCCATGTTCAGCATCCGACCAACCGAGCACGTTGCGCGCGTATTCCAGCACCGCGTGTTGAAAACCGCCGCAGGTGCCGAGGAAAGGCCGCCGCTGTTCACGGGCAAAACGAATCGCCCGCAACGCGCCGTCCATGCTGCGATAAGGGCTGGCGGGCACACACCAGAAACCGTCGAACTCGCTGAGCGGCGTGTCGGCCTGCAGGCTATCGGTGGCCAGCCACTGTCCTTGCACGTTTCGGCCACTGTGTTCGGCGGCCATGCCGAGCGCCACGGGGATGGCCTGGTGGGCGGTGACTTGCGGGTCGTGATCGCCGATCAGGGCGATGCGAATGACGCGATTTTCCACGGGTGACCTCGGCGCTTGTTGATTCCTGGCACCCACTATAGATTGGCGTTATCGCACTCAATATGGGCATTTTCCCAAGTGATCAATGCAGCGACGCACTATCGACTGGACTACCCGGACCTGGCTCTGGTGCTCGCCTTGGTACGTGGCGGCTCTCTGGTCCGGGCCTCGCAGCTGATGAGGGTGGATGTCTCGACGGTTTTTCGCGCCGTGCGTCGACTGGAAGCCGCACTGGGCCAGACGTTGTTCGAAAAAAGCCGCGCCGGTTACCTGCCCACCACCCTGGCGCAGGCCCTGGCGGAACAGGCCGAGCGCGCCGAACAGGCATTGGAAGCCGCAAGGGTCGGCGTGGAGCAGGGCGGTGAAGTCGTCAGCGGTACCGTGCGCCTGACCTGCACCGATTCGGTCCTGCAAGGTTTGCTGTTGCCCGCGCTGGCGCGGTTCATGCCGAACTATCCGGCGTTGACCCTTGAATTCAGTACGTCCAACGACTTTGCCAACCTCAGTCGCCGCGATGCCGACATCGCCCTGCGCCTGACCCGTGCGCCACCGGACCATCTGGTGGGGCGACGCCTGGCGGGAATTTCCTACCGGGTGTGTGCCAGTGCCGCTTATCTGCAAGCCGTCGATGCGACCGATCTGGCGTCACTGACCTGGATCGCCCCCGACGACTTCCTGCCTGATCATCCGACAGTGACCTGGCGCCGCCAGGCATTGCCGGGGGTGATGCCGGGTTATCGCTGCAACAGCATGCTGTCGGTCACCGAACTGGTGCGGGCGGGGCTGGGCGTGGCGGCGTTGCCGGACTTTCTGATCGGTGACCGATTACAGGCGCTGGGCGAGCCGTTGCACGGCTACGACACCGCGCTGTGGCTGCTGACCCGCCCCGATTGCCGCGCCCTGCGCTCGGTGATGACGCTGTTTGATGAGTTGGGGCGGGCGCTGAAGTTGCCGTAGGCCGATCAGGCCTCAGCGCGAGTTTCATCCTGAAACAAATTGCCCCGTAAAAATCCCGGCGATCAATGCTTCGGGACCGCCGTCGAAATTGTCATTTATTGCAACTCATAGCAGGCCAGGAACATGTCCAGCGCCGACTCCACCACGGTGCCCTGCATCTCGGCCGACAGACCCGGC
>Ga0247818_10002465_pt1 | contig 11928 bp, 8 predicted proteins | sample 13C_Glucose_Day1_FD_192424 | JGI IMG/M metagenome (GOLD analysis project Ga0247818, IMG submission 192424) | Soil microbial communities from agricultural site in Penn Yan, New York, United States - 13C_Glucose_Day1 | ecosystem: Environmental > Terrestrial > Soil > Agricultural land | place: USA...
TCCTCGGTGTTTCCAAGGCAACCATCCAGCCAGTCTGGGACGGCAAAGCCTTCCAGCCGAAACTGATGCTGCCGCTGTCGCTGTCCTACGATCACCGTGTGATCAACGGCGCCGCTGCAGCACGCTTCACCCAGCGATTGAGCGCCCTGCTGGCGGACATCCGCACCATCTTGCTGTAACACCAACCGGCCCTCCTTCACCGGAGGGCCCGTTGCGTTCCACGTTTTCCGAGCGCCACGCTCGTACCTCAACCCCGCCCATTTGGCGGGGCTTTTTTTGCCTGATGTTTTTACTTCCTACAGTTGTGGCTGATATCGCCCACAACTCCAGTCCATTTCTGCCCAGTATTTTTTAGGGTCCAATCAATAGTCTTGATGACGACTCTAACGATGCGCGCCAAATCAACGCTCGTTGATAAGCGCAATACTGAATGGACTCTAGTATGTTCAAACCAACGGTCGGCCCGATTATTGGCCACACGACGATTAACCACGCGCGTATTTTTGTGCGTGGCAAGTTCCAGATGAACACCCGGGCATTTGCCGGCATCCGATATCGACGACGGGGGGACCCACATTGGCTGGATAGCGTTTTTACCAAACTCGAATCCGTACGCGACATGTCCCAGGTCATTGCCCTCAATGATCTCGTTGCCAACACTGAATACGAATACCAGGCGGGCTGGTTCCACCTTGCAAGCCCGGCGCATACCCTGGAGACAGTCACGGACCTGCCTCTGCAATGGCCCCAGGACATTTACCGCTTTCGCACGCCTTCCGATGAAGCGACCCGACCACGCGCCTATATCTTCGGCTCCTGCCGATACCTGCAGTTGACTGGCGGGGTACCGATATTGCCGCACCTCAGCGACCGGATTTTCGCCGCGATCACAACGCTTGCAGAGCAAAGTGATCCTCCAGTCAGCGCACTGCTGATGACCGGCGACCAGGTTTATCTGGATGACCTCAACGCGATTGCTCCCGACCGCGAGCTCAATCAAATGCTCGTTAGATACCGCACTGCTTTTTCCCAACCCAACATCAGCAAGCTGATGTCCACTATTCCCACTTACATGATTCTTGATGATCATGAAATAGAGGACAACTGGCCGGCAAAAAGAAAGCCTGATGACGACTACCTGTATAAGAATGCAATGCTCGCTTACGAGTTATATCAAGCCAGCCACAGCCCGACTCACCAACTGTTCGATAACGGCCAGATCAATCCGGCATCGGACCGATATTGGTATCAGTTTTGCGAAGGAGATATCGAATGGTTCGTCATTGATTGCCGCACCCGGCGCAATCTCGCAGCCAATGACCGACGGATGATTGATCAACAGCAGGAACTGGCACTGTGCGAATGGCTGATCAACAGTACGGCCCGGGTCAAGTTCGTGGTCACCAGCGTAATGTTGTACCCCGACCTGGTCAAAGACGGCGATGATGGCTGGAAAGGGTTTCCCGAGCAACGACTGCGCCTGCTGGAGACCATCCGCAAGCATCGTCTCAGGAACGTCTTTATCGTCTCCGGCGACGTGCATGGCTCGCTGGTCAGCCGAATGACCCACAGCGAGGACCCGGCATTCGAGATTCACACCCTGGTGTCATCGCCGCTGAGCAACAGCAAAATGCTGCCCTATGCCAGGATTTCCAGCTTCAGTCTCGATCAGCCATTGGCCAAAACCGAATCGGGGGAGTATCGCCATGAACTGGTCGGCGAGGTGGTCAGCCAGGACAACTTTGCCCATCTGGTGATTGATACTGCAAAAATTTGCATCAGTTATCACGGCAGGACGGGCGACCTGTTGCAGAGGATTGAAATTCCATTGCGCTGAAAACTCCCGGGGCGCAGCCTGCAGGGCTGCGATCCTTTCGAGCCGGAACACTACTTCTGTACCGCCACTGCAGGATTCCTGGTCCCTGCCGACATATTCTTATAGCACTTGGCTTTCATCTCTCTTGTCAGTCGGTGTCGCAATGATGCAACCTTGCGTCACGCAACAGATAAGAGGGCGCGAGCCCGGCGCGACCAGCACTTTCGAAGCGAGCCTCCCTTCATGAAAAGCCAGCCCGATGCCGCCAGCCGTATGGTGGCCGAGGTAGTGACGCAGTTGCCTGTGCCCTCGCGGCTGGGCATGCTGCGTTTCGAACGGCTGAATGAACCGAGCTGGGCGCTGTTGTTTCTCGATCCCAATTGCGAACGACAGTTTGGTCAACCGGCCACGGAGCTTTGCGCCCTGGTCGACTCGCCCTACGCCAGCCTGATGGAGCCCGAAGCGCGCTATCGACTGCACGACGCGATTCAATTGCAACTCAGTACCAGCCCGCATTACCTGGTGCGCTACACCCTGCACACCGCCAATGGCTCCCTGAACCTGCTCGAGCTGGGCGAAGCCTACCGACAGCACAATCGACACCTGCTGCGCGGCTACCTGATGGTCGCGGACAGATTATTCGCGGACCAACAACGGCTACCGACGCTGGACCTGGAAACCCAGAACTCGCGCCTGCAGATCGCTCTCGAGCTCAATCAGCGCGCCCAGCAGGACCAACTCCTGCACCTGGAGCGGGTGCGCGCCCAGCAAGAGCTGATTCTACTGCTGACCCGCCAACGCTACAGCACCAACAACTCGCTGCATGAAGCGGCGCAACTGATCACCCGCAGCGCCTGCGACATCTACGAAATCGACTGCGCCAGCCTGTGGAACCTCGAAGGTTCGCAACTCTCGCCTATCTCGGCCTATCACCGCGCCACCCAGGAATATCAACTGCCGGAGTCGATCGACGCCAGTGACTTCCCCGACTACATGGAAGCCCTGCATAGCAGCCGCGCCATTGACGCCCACAACGCCATGCGCGACCCGCGCACCCGGGTAATGGCCGAAAGCCTGCGCCCACGGGATGTCAATGCCATGCTCGACGCCAGTATCCGTGTCGATGGCCAGGTAGTCGGCGTGCTCTGCCTTGAACAGATCGGCACCACCCGCGCCTGGCAGTCGGATGAAATCGCCTTTGCCGGCGAGCTGGCGGATCAGTTCGCCCAGGTCATCAGCAACCACAAGCGCCGCACCGCCACCAGCGCTTTGCACCTGTTCCAGCGTGCAGTGGAACAAAGCGCCAACGCCTTCCTGCTGGTCAATTGCGATGGCGTGGTGGAGTACGTCAACCCGAGCTTCACGGCGATCACTCAATACACCACCGATGAAGTCCACGGCCAACGACTGTCGGAATTGCCGGCGCTGGCAAACCTCAGCGAACTGCTGTTTGACGCGCCCTCGGCGCTGACCATGAGCAACAGCTGGCAGGGCGAATTCAAAAGCCGGCGTAAAAACCTCGAACCCTACTGGGGCCAGTTGTCGATTTCCAAAGTCTACGGTGACAACCGCGAGTTGACCCATTACATCGGCATCTACGAAGACATCACCCAGACCAAGCTTGCCCAGCAGCGCATCGAGCGCCTGGCCTACACCGACAATCTGACCAACCTCGGCAACCGCCCGGCGTTCATCCGCAACCTCGATGAACGCTTCGCCCGAGACCGCGATACGCCGATCAGCCTGTTGCTGGTGGACATCGACAACTTCAAGCGGATCAACGACAGCCTTGGCCATCAAACCGGTGACAAGTTGCTGATCAGCCTGGCCCGGCGGCTGCGCAACAGCCTGAGCCCAAGCGGCAGCCTGGCGCGCTTTGCCAGCAACGAATTCGCTGTGCTGCTGGACAACACCGATATCTCGGCTGGCCAGCAAGTCGCCAACCAGTTGCTGGCGACCCTCGACAAACCGATGTTCGTCGACAACCAATTGATCAGCGTCACCGGCTCCGTGGGCCTGGCCTGCGCGCCGCTGCACGGGCGCGACCCGCAGACCCTGATGCGCAACGCCGGCCTGGCGCTGCACAAGGCCAAGGCCAACGGCAAACATCAAGTTCATGTGTTCACCGAAGCGTTGAACGCCGAGGCCAGCTACAAGCTGTTCGTCGAGAACAACCTGCGCCGCGCCCTGACCCAGAATGAACTGGATGTGTTTTATCAGCCCAAGCTCTGCCTGCGCAGCGGTCGCCTGCTGGGGATGGAAGCCTTGCTGCGCTGGAACCATCCGGAAAAAGGCATGATCCGCCCGGACCAGTTCATCAGCGTCGCCGAAGAGACCGGCCTGATCATTCCGATCGGCAAATGGGTCGCCCGCCAGGCCTGCCGCATGAGCAAGGACCTGACGGCCGCTGGCCTGGGCAATCTTCAGGTGGCGATCAACCTGTCGCCCAAACAGTTCTCCGATCCGGACCTGGTGGCGTCCATCGCCAGCATCCTCAAGGAAGAAGCATTGCCGGCGAACCTGCTGGAGCTTGAATTGACGGAGGGCCTGCTGCTGGAAGCCACCGAAGACACCCACTTGCAGCTCGACCAACTCAAGCGCCTGGGCCTGACCCTGGCCATGGACGACTTCGGGACCGGTTACTCGTCGCTCAGTTACTTGAAAAAATTCCCGATCGACATCATCAAGATCGACCGCAGCTTCATCCACGAAATCCCCGACAACCAGGACGACATGGAAATCACCTCCGCGGTGATCGCCATGGCCCACAACCTGAAACTCAAGGTCGTGGCCGAAGGCATCGAGACGGCCGAGCAGCTTGCGTTTTTGAGGCGCCACCGTTGCGACGTAGGCCAGGGCTACCTGTTCGACCGACCGATTCCGGGCAGCGAGCTGATCGAAAAACTCAAACGCTACCCGCGTGGCCCGATCGCCTGAGCACACCACAAGCCCGTTCCCACATTGGATAGTGCGTAATGGGACGGCATTGGGCACACTGGCAGTCTGCGTATCAACATCCAACCTGACTGAGAGGACTGATAATGGTTCTGCGCTCGGAAATTCTGGTAAACAAAAACGTGCTCCCTACCAAAGAACAAGCTCTGCCCGGCCGTGAAACGCCAATGTCCCTGCCGGAAAAACATTTCGTCCACGACGCCCCGCTACTGGGTCCGTTTGCCATGGACGTGGATTTCGCAATCTTCGGCCTGGGCTGCTTCTGGGGTGCGGAACGCAAGTTCTGGCAGCGTGACGGCGTGGTCAGTACGGTGGTGGGTTATGCCGGCGGCTTTACACCAAACCCGACCTATGAAGAAGTCTGCTCCGGCCTGACCGGCCACAGCGAAGTGGTACTGGTGGTCTACGAGCCGGCGAAAGTCAGCTACGACGAGTTGCTGAAGATGTTCTGGGAACTGCACAACCCGACTCAGGGCATGCGTCAGGGCAACGACATCGGCACCCAGTACCGCTCGGTAATCTATGCCACCAACCCAGAACAACTGGCTGCTGCCAAACGCAGTGAGCAGGTGTTCCAGGCCGAACTGACCAAGGCTGGCAAAGGCACCATCACCACCGAAATCGACGAAGCCCCGACGGTCTACTTTGCCGAGGCGTATCACCAGCAATATCTGGCCAAGAACCCTGAAGGCTACTGCGGGATCGGCGGTACAGGCGTGACTTGCCCGATCTGATTTTTCAGACCCTAAAAGCATCGCGGGCAAGCCCGCTCCCACAGGATCTATGTCTGGCCACTCTCTCGTGATAGACATAAATCCCTGTGGGAGCGGGCTTGCCCGCGATGGCGTCCGATCAGACGCCACTAATGCAACAGATCAACTTTCAGCAATCAACCAATCCATCTGCCACCCACCCTGGGTCTGCCCAAGCTTCTTGGACAACCACGGCAACAACTCACGCAACTCCTCTTCCAGCCCCCACGGCGGATTGGCAATCGCCAACCCCGAGCCATTGAGACTGTTCGGCGTATCCAGTGGATGCACCAGCAACTCCACCCGCAACAACTTCGGTGCGCCGGTCCCCGCCAGGTCCTGATAAAAACGCCGCAACAGGCGCTGGTCCTTCACCGGATACCAGATCGCCGCCACGGTCTGGCGCATCCGGCCGATCGCCTCTTTCAACGACGCCGCACAGCGCTGCATCTCATCGAGCTGCTCGAACGGCGGATCGATCAACATCACCGCGCGTTTCTCCGGCACCGGCAACATTGCCCGCGGCACATGCCAGCCTTCGCCCAGATGCACCTTCACCCGACGATCGCCTTTCATGTTGTCCTTGAGCAACACACCATCCTCGGGGTGCTTCTCGTTGAGCAACACCCGGTCCTGCGGCCGCGTCAGACGCCGTGCCAACTCCGGCGACCCCGGGTAATAGCGCAACTGGCCATCCGGGTTCATCTCGTGCAGCACCTTCATGTAATCGGCGGTCAATGCCGGCAGATCCGGCTGATCCCACAACCGCGCGATACCTTCCAGGTACTCACCGGTACGGCTGGCCTGATCGCCCTGCAGGTCATACAGGCCAATGCCGGCGTGGGTGTCGAGATAGGCAAACGGCTGCTCCTTGCGCGACATCAAGGCGATGAGGCGGGTCAAGGTCAGGTGTTTGAACACATCGGCGTGATTGCCGGCATGGAAGGCGTGACGATAATTCATGGCTGCTCCTGCGAAGGGCGGCAAGTTTACCTTGTACGGGGCTGGACGTCAGGGATTCGCAGCCGAGCGGGCGGTTGCGACAACAACCGCCCGAGCACGTCCGCCGCCTCGCAGACGGTCAAATACTTCCTTTTGACCTCGCTCCACACCCGCGCTCGGAAACGTCCGATACCATCGCCCGGAGATTCCGCCGCCCCTTCGCTGCAGGCCATGGCTGGCAGGCCACCCCCAATGGATCGATCCAGCCCGTCGAATTCGGCGCGTACCGGTACGGGTTCAAACCACCTTCAAGATTGAGCGGGTTGGGCGTCAGGTAGCGTCCAGTCTCCGGGTTGTAGTAGCGATGCCGGCTGTAATGCAGGCCACTCTCGGCATCGAAGTAATGCCCTTGGAAACGCAAGGGTTGGTCGAACCGATCGCCCCCTGCCAACGACAGGTGGGAAATTTTGCCGAAGGCGTCGTACTTGGCCGACCAGATAATTTCGCCAGCGCAACTCGTCAGTTCCTGCGGCGTCCCCAGGTGATCAAGCTGATAGTAAAACGCGCAGGCCTGGTACGGCCCTTTGCCGTCGAGCAAGGCCAACGGGCGGAAGCTACCGGGTTCGTAAAGGTAGCTACGGTAATGATTGTGGCTACGTTCGGCGACGAGATGGTCACCCTGCCAGAAGAACTCGGTGATTTTGCCGTCGACGGTTTTGCCGATGCGACGACCGAGGGCATCGTAGCGGTAGCTGGCGCTGCGGCCATCCGGGAGCGTGATGCCGATCAGCCGGTGCTGGCAGTCGTAATGGTATTCGGTGACGATTTTTTGCCCGATGCCGCGGCGTTCGCGGATGAGGTTACCGAAGGCGTCGTAGTCGTAATGGCTATCGCCATGCATGAGCAGGCGGTTGCCTTTGAAGGTGGCCGGCCCTTGTCGATCCTGCATCAGAAGGTTATCGGCAGGGTCATGGACGAAGCGTTGCGCCGGGTCGCCTCGGGTGTGGCGCACCCGGACCAGACGATTGCGCGCGTCGTAGTAATAGCTGCGTTGCCCATGACGGCTGTCGGCGATCGAGGCAAGGTTGCCGTTGACGGTGTAGCAGTAGTGACGCATGTACAGGGGGCGGGTTGGCAGGTTGACCGCGTGGGCTTGCAACCGACCCTGCTCGTCGTAGTGGTAGTGACTGGTCAATTGACCTTGCTGGCGCTGCTGTTCACGGCCGAAGACGAATTCGTGAGTGGTGAGTCGTGCGCCGTTGAGGTCGATGGCTATCAGCGCACCGCCCTTGGCGTGTCGGTAATCGATTTGGCTGTTGTCAGGCAGGCGCAGGTGATTGAGCTGACCGCAGGCGTCGTAGCCATAGCGCTGTGTGCCCCGGCCTTGGCGCTCGCTGATCAGGCGGCCCTGCTGGTCATACTCCAGCTCAAGCGAATGAGCCTGGCCGTCATCGATGCGGACCAGTCGGCCGAGTTCATCGTAGCGATAGTCGACCGTATTGCCGTCGGGCAAGGTCTTGACCAGCACCTGCCCTGCTGAGTCGCGTTGATAACCGGTGATCAGTTGCACACCCTCATCGCCGAACTCGGTTTTCTCCAACAGGTGCCCGTTGGGGTCGTAGGTGTACGCGGTACGACGACCGTCGAAGCCGATTTCCTGTTGGATCAGACCGCTGGCCGTGTACTCCAGCCGATACTGTTCGCCGGATTCGTTTTCGATTGCCGTGAGCAACCGCTGTGCTGTGTCGTAGCAATAACGCAGCTGCGTGCCGTCGGGATTGATCCGGCGACTGATGAGCTGGCAATCGGCTGCGTATTCGTAGCGCGTGACGTGGCCGAGTTCATCGCGCTCGGCGGTGATCCTGCCATTGGCGTCATAACTGAACTCACGACTGGCACCGTGGGCAAGCGTCGTCTGAATCAGACGGCCGTCGGCGTCCCATCGGTAACGGGTGATAGCACCGTGTTCATCCTGCCGGCTTACCTGCCGCCCCAACGCATCGTAGGTAAAACGCCGCTGACCACCGTCCGGCAGCGTTTCTTCGACCAATTGGGCCGGACCATTCCAAACGAACACATGCTGGCTGTTGTCCGGATAGCGGATCGACAGCAATCGACCATTATCATCAAGGCGATAGTCGCTGCCAGGGTTGTCGGGCTCGGTCGCATCGGCGAGGTCGAGGCTGTCGAATGCTGACGTGAAAGGCAGTTGATTAGCAGGAACGAACATCCGATGTGTCTCTGCAAAGTGAAGACGAGCGATTCTGCATCAGCGAGTACGGGTGTTGAGGAGCAGTGAGCAAATTCAGATATGTCCTGCTTTTTTAGAGCTATTTCCCACAATAATCGGGACAAATGACTACAGACATTGCCCTGCACCCATAAAAAACGGCCCGCCTCCAACAGGAAGCGGGCCGTTTTCTTGCTTTTGTATGGTCAGAGCCTCAGCTAATCCCGATCACTTGTTCAGACGGAAATCTGCCTCTGGAACTTGTGGCGACGCCTACGCCCCCGCTGAAGGCCGCGCCCGCAACCGCCGTCCGACCACATCCAGCACATCGCAGCCATCACGCAACGCAATGGCGCAGAGCAAGGCAAAATCACTAAGGATGAAGGAATCGCACTCGATCGAGCCGCGCATGGACAGATTCTCGAGCACCTGGGTCACTGCGCGGATTCTGTGGCTGGCGGCGTCGGTGAGGATGTCGAGTGGCGCGTGGGTGTCGACGAACAGGGTGGGCATGTCACTGCAGTTGCTGGTCAATGCCATGAAGCGGTTGTCGGGATGGGGGGTTGGTTTTTCGTAGGGTGGATCTGGATGTATTGATTTCATTTTTAATGCTCTAAGGAAGAAATGGACCTGCCATTAGCCTTCCTACGGGCTAGGGTGGCAGCTATGCACGGGGTAGGAATATCGAGACCCTTAGAGCAAAACTCGACCACGCCGAAGCGTGCCCGCGCATAGCCGCCGCATTTGATCTTACGGCCGCATGCAAACGGCCGCAAACCAAGCATTGACGCCAATGTAGCTCTAACGGTCTTGAGAGGTTCCTACACCCCGCCACTGAATCGTCAGTGACCACTAAAGACTATCGATGAAAGCCACCTACCACCAGTTCATGGAAACCGCTACGTTTTGAAGGAAACTTCCGAAGACCTTGCCCAGAAAATTCGCAGCAACCCCACCCCACCAAATAGATTTGAGACTGTTGCGCTCAAGCTGGGTAAGTCGTTGAAGGATAGTGTTAATCCGCAAGGCACCGTCCCAACCTCTCTGGCTGGGGAGTGGCATGCAGAATGGGCCCGCCAACCAGATTGGATGCCCATTTTTTATGGGTCAGTTACCTGAGTATCCCCGACATCGCTATCAAGCCAAGTAGCACCATGCCGGCCAATACCCCTAGAAGGGTCCATTGCAGCGCTACAAGCTTTCGCCTGAGGTCATGGGGGAAATTGTTGAGATCCTCAGCAGTGACAATGCCGTACTTCAGAAAAAAACGGGGAAACGTAACGACACTGGATATTGAATAAACCAGCCGAGTTTTACCCCTTAGCCCTGCGTGGACGCGCGCCGAGACAGTTATAAGTGGAGAACTGTTTTGGAAATGCTCTGACAAAACGTCTCCCTTGGTGTACCCCAAGTGCAGTGCAACCCCAAAAACAACAAGTGCCCCACCGAAAACTATTAGCCCTGATGCCAGAAATAGTGCGTCTGCAACGCTAATGCTCATTGAGTGGCCTCGAAAATCCGCTCGCCCATTTTTTCACCAACAGCGCCCCCAATAGCGCTGGAAGAAAAAGAGCCTACCCCGACCACAACAATACTGCAGACGAGTGACCCCAAACCGCCTGTTGGTACACCCAACCCAACACAAAGCCCACCGACAGCTGAAGTAGATAGAGCCGCACCTACAATTCCGCCACCTACGATTCCCCCGGTAAAACTCCCTGTCTCAGTAAATTTAACCCGCTCACACGCTTCGGCATTTCCCGCAGTACACACATCCTGAACCTTCAAGGCAGATGCTCCACCGCCGACGGCAGTCCCTAGCCAACCTCCGTATTTGACATACTTAGCAGCCTTTGCCACACCTTCAAGGTGGGTTGCGTAACCCGGTATTTGCCCCGCAGCACTGGCATTGGTCCAGTGGTGGACCAGACTTTGACTGGAGAGGCCCAGCGCTCTTTTCAAATTGATGTGATGGGGAAACCCAATTCCCTTGCGGGTCAATGCCGTCATATGACTGTTAAGTTGTGCGAGCAGACGCTGGCGCTCTGCAAAAAAAGTCGGAGAGCGCAGGTTTCCATCTCTTTGGAGCGTCGTCTGTTGCAATGCTTCAATATCCCTCAAGGCATTGCCTACGTTATCCAGGTTGTTCTTGAGAATACCCGCACCGACGCCGATTGCAGTTGAGCCATGGCTCAGAAAAGTCTGGATGGCATCACGGTGCTGCACCATGAAATCCGCCTCTTCCGGGCTGAGCGTTTCGAGCATCTGGCTGGTCTTGGCCGCGACCTCCATGAGCAGGGCTTCTTCACGGGTGCACTGGTAGTTGTTGGGGTCGCTCAGCACGATCATCGAGCCGGCTTTGACGTCGCGCAGGTTGGGATTGAGCAACTTGAATTTGCCCATCACCGACGGGTCGCGCAGGGTGAACAGATTGGCTTCAAGTTGTTCGCGGGTGGTGCTTTTGGGAACGACGTAAAAACCAGGCTCCTGGGCCGATGTATTGAACGATATCGGTTTCGGATTACTCCGCGCGGTCGCGAGTGATGATGGCGATGCTACCGGGTTGCTCGCTAGGGCAGACGCTTGTCTGACGGCTCGCGCGGCGTGCGGTGCGGCACTTCTGCTGGATCCATACGAGCCAGTGAAATCCGATGCGATCAGAGTCGCCTTGCAAGGGCAACCGCTGAAACTGTCCAGGGTGCCGGCCACCAATCGTCCATGACTCACCATGTAGGAAATACCGCCTTCAATCCTGTAGGTTTCACCGTCCACGCCGCAGGTGACCGGATCACCTTCGCGCGCATGGGCGAGGCCATACATCATGACGCGTGTATCGGCGCCCTTTACCTTGCCTCCGCACGAGGTCTTGTCACCCAAGCGGATAAAATGCCCTTCAGCCATTGATTGATCTCCCTTTCTAACGACGCCCCGGTCATGGGAAGCGCACCACTGTTAACGATGGGTAAGCCGACTCGGGATGAGTGGCTTAACGCAAAGTACGTGGACACAGAGGGAACTCAAGATGGCCGAGAAAATCAGGAAATGTCTCACGACCAATACTGAAAAGGACCACAGATAGTGGAAGACCAATGCCTAATGCCGGTCAGTCAAGGAAATTAATGAAATGGCTACCCCCGCCGCCCCCTGTGATCGCCCACTAAGCTTTCACAGGGGGCTCATCGGAGATCATTGCCATGAACAACGTAGCTATCGCCGCCATCGACCTGGGAAAA
>Ga0247818_10002466_pt1 | contig 11927 bp, 13 predicted proteins | sample 13C_Glucose_Day1_FD_192424 | JGI IMG/M metagenome (GOLD analysis project Ga0247818, IMG submission 192424) | Soil microbial communities from agricultural site in Penn Yan, New York, United States - 13C_Glucose_Day1 | ecosystem: Environmental > Terrestrial > Soil > Agricultural land | place...
TACCTGTTCAGCTACTACGCCGGGTCAAGCATTGCAGGCACGGCCGGCGGAGTGTTCTGGCACCTGGGCGGCTGGAACGGAATCGGCCTGTTCATTGGCACGCTGCTGCTGATTGCGCTGCTGGTCGCGTTGAAGCTGGCGAAATTGCCGCTACTGCCTCAGAACGGCTCGGCTACCTGAGCACCATCTGCGCCTGCAGAACCCCTTCACGGTTTTCCAGCGTCAGCGATTGCAGCGCGACGGCGTCGCGCTCGACGTCATCGATCCATTTCATCAAGGTTTGCGCATCACCATCAAGCGTGAGGCGCAACAGCTCGCCTTCGCTCTCCATCTGCCGTATTTCCAGGCCCGCCAAAGTGACGCTTTCGCTGATGCGCAGCGAGAGCGGCTGATCAGTGGCGACAGCTGTTTGGCTGCGCGGTTGCGCCCTTTGCAGCTGCGCGGCCAGCCCCATCTGTTGCTGATATTGCCGTTCGACGGTTTCCAGACGTTGGCGCGTCGGCTGAAAGATCAGAGTGAACGCCAACACCATGAGTAAAAACCCGCCAAGTACCTGCAGCAAACGTTGTTCGCGGGCAGATATGCGTTGCCATGCCTGCTTCATGCTCCGTCCTCCACGGTGAGGGTGGCGCGCACGCGATCGAGCGCCTTGCTTGCACTGTCGACACTGACGGGAAGGCCCTGTTGGCGCCCCCGCTCGCGCAACTGTTCCAGCTCGGCAAAACTGTTGGCGGTCAGCTGGATTTTCCAGCCATCGCCTGCACGAAATTCGATGCGCTGGACTTCTACATGGCTAGCACCAATCACCTGTTCGATCAGCTTGACCAGCCCTGCGACTCGCGTGTTCTGCCGGTCCGCCGGCTGGCTTTGCAGCGCCTTGAGTTGCGCCGCCATGTCGACGATGCGGCTCTGCTGCGGATAGAGCGTCTTGAACCGCTGCTCATTCTGAACCGCCAGACGGCTGGTTTCACCCGCGAGAAAATCGATGCGCGCTTCACCGGCCACCCATGCAAGCAGGATTAGCGTCAGCAACACCAGCGCACCGCTACGCCAGGGCAGACGTCTGTGCTGCAAGGCGAACCTGCCTTGCAGCAAATTGATGGCATGCGCTGGGCGGGCGCTCAGCCATTGATCGGTTCTCGTCGGGTCCTCACGATCATCCAGCCACTGGGTGTCCTCGGGCAGTGACGGTGTGAGCATCGTCAGACTCTCTTGGGACAACGCCATGCGTGCCGACAACCCTGCGCCCAACATCCAGCGACCGAACCACCAGACGCCAAGCGCCTGTCCAGCGGGCAGCAGATCGGCATCGACGAAGACCGCGCGCACCTCTATGCCCACCTCAGCCAGCAACGCTAGCACGGCGGTCAACCGCTCCCGGCCGATCACCATCACCGGGAAGCAGCCCTCATGATCGCGCGCGCCAATACTCAAATGCACCTCTTCCAGCGCTTGGCTCAGTTGATCTTCCACGGCATAAGCAATGGCCTGAGCCTCGGGCCTGCGTCTTGTCGGCCAAGGATCGCTGCGCAACCAGCTGCACATTTCCATGGGCAACAGTACGTCGACCCGTTGCCCCTTGAGCATCGGGGCCGCTTGCGTCAACGGCAGGTGCTGACGTTGCCCGGCCTCGGACCACAGGCAGCAGGGCCAATCGCTCGAATGCGAGTCCAGGCCTTCGGCAGTCAGGTAAAGCCAGGTAGTCATTGCGCCATCTCATAGGTACTCGAAGGTAGAAAACGTCGTTGCAGCACATTCAGTTGAGCGGTATCCGGGTCGAATTCGACATCAGTGGCCAGGCGCATGCCGCGCCCGTCCCGGTTCACTTGCACGGTGATCCGATACCAGCGGCTCTGGATGCCCAGTCCGTGGCCGCTCAAGTCCGCTGTGGATAGCAGCGGGTCCAGGGTGAAGGCCTGAACACTTGTCCATGGTGTCGTCGAACCCTGCTCGACCAATGCCTCCGCGGTCGAGGCATCAACCTCGCCGAGCGTGCGTAACACCAGCGCTGGCGCGGTATTGATATTCAACACAGCGTCGTTGGGCAGCATCGACACCCAGGGTTCCAGCTGTCGCAACATCTGCGCGTCAATTCCCGGCAACAGGCGCAATTGACTGAGTTCGCGCAATGGCCCGACCTGGTCCAACTGCAAGGACGGTAAACCCAGCAGATCAAGCAAACGCGCCCAACGATTGAGGGTGACCTGGTCAATCTGTCCCGAGCGCAATAACGAGTTGAGGTTGAAGCGCCCGGCCAGATCTTCGATGCTCACCCGCACCTGCTCGTCTTCGAGATCCAGCTCGGGAGTCATTCGGGCCCACGCCTGAGTGCGGTCGACGGTTTTTGCAGGCGTCTGCAGCGCGCCCTGCAACAGCAACAGCGCTTGGGTTTCCACGCCAGTGGCGAGTTGATGCAAATGCATCTGTTGCAGTTGTTGCCCGCTGCTTTGCAATGACAGCCGATGACTGCGCAACAAGCCGCTGGTGATCAGCAACGCCAGGGTCATGATCAGCAACACGCTGATCAGCGCGATTCCCCGTTGGCGCCCACTCACGGTAGTGCCCCCGGCATCAGGAACACCCTGCGAATCGCCTCGAAACGTCCGGTCGACACTTCCATTTCTACGGCCAGGGGGGCCTTGCCAGCGGGGCCGACCGGCCAGGCACTGACCCAGCCGGACTGCCTGTCGAACAGACGCCAGCGCAATCCACTGACATCCCCGAGGAGTTTTTGCCGCGACATCACTGGCGTGCCGTCCACCAGGCTTTCACGCCATAACGCGCCGTCATCGAGGCGATAGATCAGGGTTTGTCGCTCACTGCGGGGCTGATCCATGGGGTTGCGCCAATTGCTGCGCTGCAACTGCAAAAATGTCGGTGTGAGCACCATGGGCTGCTCGGTAACGTGCAGCAGGTCCCGCTCGATCACTGCCAAGGCGCGCTGCAGGTTTCTGAACTCTCGCTCGTGGGCCGCGGTGCCCTGTTGCACCCGTACCACGCTGTCGAACAATCCCCAACTGGCCAATCCCAGCACGGCAAAAATGGCCATGGCGATCACCAGTTCGAGCAAGGTGAACCCGCGCTGCTTATTCATGGCGAGCGGGTATCCAGCCAGTGGCGCGGTGCAGCGGGTGCTCGCTGCCCGGATGGCTGACGTGAATGTCGATCTTCAGCAGGCGCGGATCGTTCGAGGCGCTGATGGACTGGTGGATCAGCCATTCCCTGCGGTCCATGAGCACGACCATCTGTTGTTGACCGACCGCCAGCCCGGGTTGCACACGTAATTCGTTCAACTGGTTGTCCGCAAGCCAGGCGGCAAAGAGTCGCTGTTCAACGGCGCCGGTCTGCTTCAAAACGTATTGGCTGGCCGACAACACAGCGGCCGCCAGCGTCGCAAAAATCGCCAGGGCGACCATGATCTCCAGCAAGGTGAAGCCGTCCATACGCGATATGGATCGCCGACTAGCCATCGATCACCACCTCGCCGATGCCGTCACTGGACAGGCTCAGCCAGGTCCGGTTTCCGGAACCGAGTGTCAGCGTGAAGGCGCTGGTTTCATCGCTGCTGTAGATCAACAACTGCGGCGCCCCTTCGTCAGCCCCCAGGCTCAATGCATAACCGTCTTGCAACAAACGCGGTCGAACGTTTTCGGGCCAGCGATACAACATCGCCATGGGCTCCCAGCCGTGATCGCCCTGACGCATCACCCGGTAGCCATCAACGCTCAACCGCAAGCCGTACTCCCGGCCCTCAAGCACGGCGCGTTCACGCAGCTGCCCGATGACGTGCACCATCGCATTCGCCTCCTGCAGGGCCTGACGCGCCGGATTCACACTCGTCGCCAGGCTCACCATTCCCAGCAAAACGCCAATAACGACGATCACGATCATCAGCTCCAATAAGGTGAAACCCCGGCAGCGGTAAACCATGGATCAGTCGCTCCGCAGACCGATATCGGCCGCATGCCCTTCACCACCGGTGATGCCATCAGCGCCTAGGGAATACAGGTCGTAACTGCCGTCGACCGACTGAACACCCGGGTTGAGGTATTGATAGGGCGTATTCCACGGGTCGACCGGCATGCTCTTGAGATAACCCTGAGGATTCCAGTTGCGCGGCACCGGTACCCCGGACGGACGCTTGACCAAGGCTTCCAGACCTTGCTGTGTCGAAGGGTAATGAGCGTTATCCAGGCGATACATTTCCAGGGCGGTAGAAATGGCCTGGATGTCGATTTTGGCGGCAGTGACTTTGGCCTGATCGGGACGGCTCATGAACTGCGGCACCACAATGGCCCCCAGTACACCGATGATGACGACCACCACCATGATTTCAATCAGGGTAAAACCTCGCTGCGCGCGGGCTATGTTGTGTTTGCGGAAACGTTGCATGGGTCAATTCACCAATTGGTTGAGGCTGAGTATTGGAAGCAGAATGGCCATGACGATCAGCAGCACGACGCCGCCCATCAACACCAGCATGGCCGGCTCGAACAGGCTCACCACCAATGCAATGCGCGCGGCAAGACTGCTTTCCTGTTGTTCGGCGGCACGGGCCAGCATGCGATCGAGCTCGCCGGCCCGTTCGCCACTGGCGATCATGTGCAGCATCATCGGCGGGATGTCGCCGCTCAGTTCCAGGCCGCGGGTCAGGGTTCCACCTTCTCGAACCGAACGGGCAACATCGACCATCCGCGCGCGAATGGTCAGGTTACCGATGACAGCGGCGGAAATTTCCAGTGCATCCACCAGTGGCACCGCACTTTTGCCGAGGATCGCCAGGGTGCTGGCAAAACGTGCGGCTTCCATGGCGCGCAACACCTCGCCGATGACAGGCGTGTTCAGCACCCATCGATGCCAGCGCAGGCGCCACGGCGGCTGACGCAGGCTCCAGCGCCACAGGCTGAACAGCGTTGTCAGCACCCCCATCACCAGCAGGAAATGGTCGCGCAGCCCGTTGCTCAGCCCAATCAAAGCCTGGGTCAGCCAAGGCAACGGCTGGCCACTGTCGACAAAGATCTTCACCACATCCGGTACTACATAACCGAGCAGAAAACCGATGATCGCCACGCTGGCCAGCATCAGGATCAGCGGGTACACCAGGGCCATCTGGATCTTCTGTCGCGAGGCCTGACGCGCCTGGGTATAAGCCGCCAACTGTTCCAGGACATGGCCGAGATGCCCCGACCGTTCACCGGCGGCGACGGTAGCGCGAAACAATTCGGGAAACGCCTTGGGAAACTGCCCTAGTGCCGATGCCAGCGCATGGCCCTCCATCACCCGGCTCCTGACGGCTGACAACAGGCCCGCGACCTTGCGCTTGGCACTCTGCTTCGCCACTGCATCGAGGGCTTCTTCCAGGGGCAGGCCGGCCTGGACCAGCGTTGACAACTGCAAGGTCAGTAACGCCAGGTCAGCAGCGCTCAGACGCCCGCCACGGGCCTGCCTTCCCGTACTGGCGTCGACTCTGACCTCGGTCAACGTGCGAGGCCACAAACCGCGTTCACGCAACAGTTGTCGCGCATGGCGCGGCCCGTCGGCTTCCAGCCGCCCTTTGCAGCCTTTGCCCTGTGCATCGTGAGCGCGATAGTCGAACGTCGGCACCGGCTAGTTCTCCTGGGTCACGCGCAGCAGTTCGTCGAGGCTGGTCATGCCATCCAGCACCCGCTGGCGACCATCCTGAAACAAACTGCGCGAGACCTGACGCGTCGCATCGACCAGCGCCTGCTCACTCGCGCCCTGGTGAATCAATGCGGCAACGGCAGGTGTCACGCTGATCAATTCGTAGATGCCGATACGCCCGCGATAACCGTGCTGGCACTGCTCGCATCCCGCCGCCCTGAACAGCTGCGCCGGCGCGGCCGGATCGAGTCCAAGGCGCTGACAGGCCGCCGCGTCCGCCGGGTACGAAACCTTGCAGTGGGAACACAATGTGCGCAGCAGACGCTGGGCCAGAATGCCCACCAGTGACGAGGCCAGCAGGTAGGCATCGACGCCCATGTCCACCAGACGCGTAACGGCACCAACCGCGCTGTTGGTGTGCAGGGTCGAGAGCACCAGGTGCCCGGTCAGGGACGCCTGCACAGCGATCTCGGCCGTCTCGCGATCGCGGATTTCGCCGACCATCACCACGTCCGGGTCCTGGCGCAGAATTGCCCGCAGGCCTCGGGCAAACGTCATGTCCACCTTCGGATTGACCGGCATCTGTCCGACACCCGGCAGGTGATACTCGATAGGGTCCTCGACCGTCAGAATGTTGCGGGTCTGGTCATTCAGGCTGCTCAGCGCAGCGTACAGGCTGGTGGTCTTGCCGGAGCCGGTCGGCCCCGTCACCAAGAGGATTCCGTGGGGTTTTCCCAGCAGTTGACGCAACACTGCAAGGGTGTCGTCAGGCATGCCCAGCCGATGCAGATCAAGGCGGCCGGCCTGCTTGTCGAGCAGGCGCAGCACCACCCGCTCGCCGTGGGCCGAGGGCAGCGTCGAGACTCGCACATCGACTTCATGCCCGGCCAGGCGCAACGCCATTCGCCCATCCTGGGGCACGCGTTTTTCTGCAATGTCCAGGCGCGCCATGACCTTGATTCGCGACACCAACAGTGTCGCCAGTTCGCGCCGGGGCCTGAGCATTTCGCGCAGCTGCCCATCAACCCGCATGCGTACCGAGAGATACTGCTCGAACGTTTCCAGGTGCACGTCCGAGGCGTGCTCGCGCACCGCTTCACCGAGCAGCGCGTTGATCAGCCGGATGATCGGCGCGTCGCCCTGTTGCTCCAGCAGGTCAGCGGTTTGCGGGACCTGATCGACCAGACTGAGCAGGTCCAGCTCGTCGTCCAGCCCTTGGGCGACCTGCTCGACCGCGCTATGCCCCTCGCGATAGGCCGACGCCAGCCGCGCTGCATATTCATCGGCTGCGACAATCTGCATCGGCAGCTCACGGCCACACAGCCGGCGCGCTTCGGCCAACGCCGTCAGCGGCGCATCGCTACGCAGAACCAGGCGCAGGTCATCACCATCACGCTCCAGCAGCACGCCAAAACGTCGGGCGAACCCAAAGGGCAATTGCTCGCAGATTGCACTCATGACTTCACCGCGTCTTGCTGCGCAAGTCGAACGTCGGTGCGTCGGGATCCGGGTCGAACAAGCCGCGCGCTTCTGCTGGCAGCAGCAGTGAATTGTTTTCCCCCGCCCCCGACTTGCTCAAGTCACGCAGCGCGTTGTAGCGCTGCTGACTGACCTGGGAAAGGTCTTCCTTGCTGCGCACGATGGTGGGGCGCAGGAACACCATCAGGTTGCTTTTGGTCTGGGTGTCGCGGTTCCAGCGGAACATCGCGCCCAGATAAGGAATGTCACGCAGCAGCGGCACGCCGCTTTTTTGAGTGCGCACGCTGTCGCGGATCAGGCCGCCAATCACGATGATTTCGCCATCGTCGGCGAGAATGGTGCTTTTGAGCGCGCGCTTGTTGGTGATCAAGTCAGAGGAATCAATGCCCGAAACCGACGGCGCAATATCCGACACTTCCTGCTCGACCTCCAGGCGCAGGGTCGAGCCCTCGTTGATGTAAGGCTTGATCTTCAGGCTGATGCCGACGTCTTTGCGCTCGACCGTGGTGAACGGGTTATCCGCGCCGTTGCTATTGGTGGCGTAGGAACCGGTCTTGAACGGCCGTTCTGGCCGACGATGATTTCCGCCTCCTGGTTGTCCAGGGTCAGCAGGCTCGGCGTCGACAGCAGGTTGCTGTGGGTATTGCTGGCCAGGGCCGAGATCAACGCGCCAAAGCGGTCGCTGCCCAGCCGCAACATCGCCCCTTCCGGCGCCGATTTTTTCTCGTCGAATTTCAACCCACCGACAATCGGGATGTCGGTTCCGGGAAAGTTGATAAAGCCTGACGCATCGCCGGTATTGAGGTTCCACTGGACGCCGACGGCTTCGGCGATATCTCCGGAGATTTCCACGATGGCGGCGTGGATCAAAACCTGGGCCCGGGGCTGGTCCAGCTGTCGGACGATGTTTTCTATGGTCCGCACCTGCGCTGGTTCTGCAATCAACACCAGCGCGTTCTGGCTTTCATCAGCCTTGATCATGAAATTTGAAACAGTCGATGTGTCCTTGGCATTGCCTAGGGTGGTTGCCTGCTTTCTGCCTTGGGTCATCGACTCGAGGATCTCGGCCAACTGCTTTGCATCGCTATGACGCAGGCGAATCACCCGCGCATTGTCGAGGGTCTCGCTGGCAGGTGTATCAAGCCTGCGGGCCAGATCGGTCAGGCGTTGGCGAACGGCTGGCGGACCGATGAGGATCAAACGGTTGGTTCGGCCGTCGGCCAGGACCTGTATGACTGCTTCGGTATTGCGCTTGCCCAGCGAGGCCTCCATCACGGGAGCAATGTCTGTCGCCTGAGCGTGACGCAGTTGAACGACCGCATGCAGATTGTTCTGGCCGGCATCCAATTGAGCGACAACCCTGGCGACACGCTTCACATTGGCGGCCGTATCAGTGACGACCACAGCGTTGGCTGATACCGATGGACCCACATAGCCGTTGGCCGATATCAGTGGTCTCACCAGCCCGGCAATGTCGGATGCGCTGCTGGTACTCAACTCGATGACCTGCGTGACATATTGCGAAGCCGTGGCATTTTTTGCAGTGCCGCTGCCGGCCCTGGTCTTGGCTTCAGCGACAGGGGTAATCAGGACGCGGTCACCTTCGTCGATCACGGTGAAATTGTGCGCATCGAGAACCGAATAGAACAGGCGACGCACGCCTTCGCGATCCAGGGCTTTGGGGGACATGACCGTGATGCGTCCGGAGACTCTGGGGTCCAGCACTACGGTGGTACCGAGAATGCCGGACATTTCTTCGACGATGTCCCGCAACTCGGCATTGTTCATCGCCAACTGCCATTGTTTTTCCTCGGCGCAAAGTACGCCCGGCAAGACTGCCGTCGCCAAAACGAGGAAAAGCAGCGTGGTGCGCAGGGAATGCGCGCCGGTGTAGCTATTCATGGGTTAGATCACTCTGTCTGCCCGGAACTCGGGCGAAGGAAACGCGCGGCAGTGGTCACTGGTTGCGCAGCGACAGAAGGGTCGAGTCGCTGCAAAAAGCGCGCGGTAGAAGGTGCAAGCGTTAAAAGCTCTTCGCGCCCCTTGTTCCACAACACGACTTGATTGAACTCCACGCGGCGAAGAACACTGCCACCGGGCAAGCGCTCACCCACTTGATAAAGGCGCGAGCCTTGCGCATTGCTTAGCAATGCCTTGGACAAACCATTGCTGACGACAAAACTGCCCTGCAAAGTCAGCGGCTCGGCACTGGGCTGCAGCGTGGTACCGGTCGACAGACCGAATACGCTGGATACCGCTGTCGCGTCCAATGGCTGGCGTGCCGGCAGTGCCGACGGAGCAGCAATGGCAGGCGGTGGTTTAGCCAGTTGCTCGCGAAAGTTGCGCTCTTGCCATACCAGGAATACTGCGCAGGTCACTGGCAATACGTACAAAAAAAGGCGGCCCAGGCGAACGCGAATGCGTTGGCTGATGAAATTCGAAAGTGCCATGTTTAACTCGATGCTCCACAGCAACACCGTCTTCAGACGACCCTGTTCAGGTCGCCTGAAGTCCTGCGCTGTGAGTTACAGCTTGTTCCACGCCATGTGCCAGTGAGCACCGACACCTGGTTCGTACCCGTTCGCGGTGGGGCTGTACTGTTTGCAGTAGCCCGACTCAGGGAATGGCTTGCACTCAAAGACTTCATTGGTCTTCGGCTGCAGCACTTTGGTGCCGGCGGTGTAGCCGCTGATACCCTCAGGGAATACGAAGTCGTATTCGACGCCTGCGCCTTCACCGACGAGTTCTGCGGGTTGGCTGTCCTGAAGGGTCGTACGACCATCCAGAGTGGTGCCGGTCAATACCAGGGTGTGTGCGCCGGGATTGCTGCGAACATCCATCGAAAGAATATAGTTCTGCGCGCCAATCTCTTGTTTGAGGGAACCCACCGATTTCTGGTTTTCGTCGTACAGGTTGACTTCGATGTTCATTTTGCGCGTGGAGACAATGCCGAAATCGACTTTGGCCTGGCCTTTTTCAAGCTGATATTTTTCTGGCTTCGAACCGATGGCCAACCTGGCGCCAGGGTCTGGCAGGATGTCAGCCTTCACGATGTAACTGGTCACACCGCTTTCTTTTTGGGCGTACAGGCTGTTATTGCCTTTGATCGGCTCGATATTGCCGTTTTCGTCACGAACGCCGGCGCGGATGAGCTTGTGAGTCTGGTTGATTTTTTCAGCCAGCTTGAACGACCATTCGTTCGGTGAACCTTCCTCAGGGTTGTCGATACTGATTTCGACGCTGTACTGCGGGCTCTCACCGTTGGCGGTGAATGCGCGAGCCTTGACCTTGTCCCCGACCAGCAACGTATCCGAGGAAGCAATGCTGCCTACCCCCGACCAGCCACCCGGCAACTCAGGTTCTGCAAGGATGTTCACGTCCGCCACGTTATAAAACGCCGCGTCGGTATCACCCACGGTCCAGATCCCCAGAATCACGTGCTGACCGGATTTGTCAGCCGGGATTTGGCAGTTTTGTTTAGCGCCGGCTACCGGAAGCTTATGACCGCCATCGACTGTGCAGAATGCCGCAGGTTCGAAAGTGGCCCGCGTGAGCGGTTCATTCGGGTTCCAGCCATTGCGGCTGATGAAGTACTCGTGCTTTGTGGCCGGGTGAGGAGCCGGATACTGCCATTGGAAATCAATGTTGCGATCCTTGATTTCCGTGAGGTGCCAGCGGTTCGCAGACTGAGCGTCCACGGCGGAGAACAGCGAGTGACCGCCACTCGCTATTTTGCCATCGACTGGCCCCTGCATCGGAGCACCGCCGATACCTGCCGGAAAGCCTTTGAAGGTTTCACCGACACTTTGCGGCTCGTATTGGGCTCCGCCACAGTTAACGTTTTTGCCTTGCTGGCAAAGCAGTGCACGCGAAGGCGGCACTTCAAGATATCCGTGGGCGGAAGCACTTTGCGACGCCAACATTGCCGACAACAACAGTACCGACGATGTGCCCGCAGTTAACGTAGCTCTCTTAACAAAAGTAACGCTCATAAATTCCCAACTTATCGAAATTAAGGCGCATAAATTGCGCCAGTGCTTGCGATATCGCCCTTTGCTTTCGCCTAGAGCAATCCATCGGGAATATTACGGAGCTTAAGGTAACCTCTATGTAGGATTAATCTTCAATAGCAGCTGGAAAACTCCACAGATGGAATTGTCTGACATCAATTTCCTGCAAACTCAGAAAATTTGTTTAATCGGTAATTAAACAGCACAAAAAAACCTGTCCGGCGCTAGTCCGGACAGGTTTTAGATTTTGTTGCGTGTTAGTTACTGGTGATATTGCGCCGACAAATCATGCACAGCGCGCAGGAAGGCACCTGCGTGCTCCGGATCGACTTCCGGGGTAATGCCGTGACCGAGGTTGAACACATGACCACTGCCTTTGCCATAGCTGGCAAGAATGCGGCCTACCTCAGTGCGAATTGCTTCCGGCTTGGCGTAGAGCACGGTCGGGTCCATGTTGCCTTGCAGGGCTACCTTGCTACCGACGCGGTCACGGGCGCTGCCGATGTCGCAGGTCCAGTCCAGGCCCAATGCATCAGCGCCAGAGTCAGCGATGCTTTCCAGCCACAGGCCGCCGCTCTTGGTGAACAGGATCACCGGCACCTTGCGACCTTCATGCTCGCGAATCAGGCCGCTGACGATCTTGCGCATGTAGGCCAGGGAGAATTCCTGGTACGCCGCCGCCGAGAGGGCGCCGCCCCAACTGTCGAAGATCTGCACCGCTTGCGCGCCGGCCATGATCTGGCCGTTGAGGTAGCTGGTGACCGTCTGCGCGAGCTTGTCCAGCAGCAGGTGCAAGGCTTGCGGGTTGTCGTAGAG
>Ga0247818_10002467_pt1 | contig 11927 bp, 8 predicted proteins | sample 13C_Glucose_Day1_FD_192424 | JGI IMG/M metagenome (GOLD analysis project Ga0247818, IMG submission 192424) | Soil microbial communities from agricultural site in Penn Yan, New York, United States - 13C_Glucose_Day1 | ecosystem: Environmental > Terrestrial > Soil > Agricultural land | place: USA...
GGGTAATAGCGGTGCCCGGCATAGCGCACCGACCACCCGGCGGTGCGCTATGCCGGGCACCGCTATTACCCAAGGCTGCTGCGTGCCGGGGTGCGGATATTCGAATACCAGCCATGCTTCCTGCACCTGAAGATGGTGCTGGTGGACGACTGGGTCAGCGTCGGCTCCTGCAACTTCGATCACTGGAACCTGCGCTTCAACCTCGAGGCCAACGTCGAAGCCATCGATCCGCCGCTGAGTGCTGCTGTCGCCGCCAGCTTCGAGCGCGATTTCGCCCAGAGCCTGGAGGTCGACCTGGCGCGCTGGCATGCCCGTCCACTGTGGCGTCGGGTGCAACAGCGCCTGTGGGGCTGGCTGGACCGGCTGGTGGCCAATCTGCTGGATCGCCGCGACTAGCGACGTATATCGCCGTCACGCAAAGCAGACTATCGTGCTGGAACTGTTCCCAGACAACCGATGGAGTGGATGCGATGACGGCGAAGAAGATTCTCATGCTGGTGGGTGACTATGTGGAGGACTACGAAGTGATGGTGCCGTTCCAGGCCCTGGCCATGGTCGGCCATACCGTCCATGCCGTGTGCCCGGAGAAGATCGCCGGGCAGACGGTGCGCACGGCAATTCACGATTTCGAAGGCGAGCAGACCTACAGCGAGAAGCCCGGGCACAACTTCGCGTTGAACTACGACTTCGTTCAGGTGCGGGCCGAGAGCTATGACGCGTTGCTGATCCCCGGTGGGCGTGCGCCGGAATACTTGCGCCTGAACGACAAGGTGCTGGAGCTGGTCAAGGCGTTCGACCTGGCCGGCAAGCCGATCGCGGCGGTGTGCCATGGGGCGCAGTTGCTGGCGGCGGCAGGTGTGCTCGAAGGGCGTGAGTGCAGCGCTTATCCCGCCTGTGCGCCCGAGGTACGGCTGGCGGGCGGACGGTTCATCGATATCGCGGTGGACCAGGCCCATGTGGACGGCAACCTGGTGACGGCGCCGGCCTGGCCTGCGCATCCGGCGTGGCTTGCGGCGTTTCTCAAGGTGCTTGGGACGCGCATTCAGTAAGGTCGTGAGCAGTCTGTTGGTAGCGGTCCTGGAGAAGCACCTGTCGCACAGGGACAACGGCAGGTTGCGATGCCGATGGTAGGGTTTCCCCTCAGGCCGGCTTGCCCGAGCGCGTTATCCACCGCGACCAGACGACTGCTTCCCCATGGAAATACGCTTGCTGCATGGCGCGGCGATTGCGCCTTATATCGATGAGCTTGCGCGCTTGCGCCTGACGGTGTTTCGCGAGTATCCCTACCTCTATGAAGGTTCGCTGGAGCATGAGACGAATCACTTGGCCACCTACGCCGATTCTGGTCGCAGCCTGATGGTGGTGGCATTGGATGGTGGCCAATTAGTAGGTGCCTCCACCGGCCTGCCGCTGACAGACGAGACGCCTCTCTTCCAGCAACCGTTCCTTGCCCAGGGACGTGATCCGACGTCGGTGTACTACTTTGGTGGCTCGGTGTTGCTACCTGCTTATCGCAGTCAGGGCCTGGGCGTGCGCTTTTTCATCGAGCGCGAATCGTATGCACATAAGTTGGCCGAGTTCGATTACTGCGCGTTCTGCGTTGTCGAGCGCCCAGGCATACACCCGCTGCGGCCTGCCAATTACAAACCATTGCACGGTTTCTGGCGTAACCGCGGCTTCCTGCAGGACCCTTCATTGCGTACCCGTCATGCCTGGCGCGATCGGGACGAGCAGGAAAGCAGCGACAAGATCATGTCGTTCTGGCTCAAGGCGCTACCGATATGATCTGCCTGACGGTGTGTCTACAAGTAGGGGCCTCATGATGGGAAGTACATTCGTCCAGTTGCCGGCTCCAGGGTACTGTCGAAGTCGTACGGACCTTTGGCACCTAGCAATCGACGGTATCTAGAGATCTTCTGCATGGGCACGGTCGACCAGAGATTGCCGACGTCCAGCCTGTCCATACGGCTTACACCTGGGACGTAAGTGATCTTGTCGGTGCCATAAACCGGGCGTTGCAGCGCATCGGCGATTCGTTGCGCCGCGCCGCTTTTCCCGCCCCAGCAGGCCAGCAGGACGATGGGCTCGCCAGCTGGCGTATGGGCCAGGCGCGGGGCTATTTCGCGCAGCGCGATGCGTGCTGCGTCTTCGTATTGGCCGGCCGCATTCATCAAGACACCGTTCTTGCCCCCATGTGTTTCAAAAGCTTTTATCCCTCTGCCCCATGCATCGTCGTACCAGACGACCTCTGCTTGGTTGGTTCTTGGGCTTCTGAACATGACGTCAATTGAATGCTGAGGGTTCTTGGGGGCGTGAGCTGCGGGCTTTCTCAGTGCATTGCTGCGCTTGAGGGTGCTGACGCTTTTTCCAGCCATCCGCGCCAAGCCCCCCGTTGCAAGACTGGCGACCCCTGTGCCTAACGATATCCAGCCGAGCACGTTGGCGGCTTGCTCATTCTTGCCTTGTGCCTGCATCGCCATCGCTGCCGCTCCCGTGCCCAAGGACACGATGTTGAGCGTCGCCGTCGCCACGGCCAGTGCACCGCTGGCACTGAGGATACCGCCCGCGGCAAGCGCGGCGCCGGCGGCGCCAAAGCTGGCGACCGTAGCCAGTGCTCCGACCGCCAGACCAACGCCGGCCATGACCCAGGTCTGCCAGCTGTGCCCATCTGGGTCGATGCGGTTAACCGGGTCGCCGCCACAGTAGGTGTAGGCATTAATACCGCCATGACCGAACGGGCTTTCGCTGTCGGGCGCGAGGAAACACATCAGCAAGGGGTCGTAGGGCCGATAGCCTGCGGCGATGTACCAGCCGGTCAGTGGTTCACGGCGTTCTCCTGCATACCCGAACGGCTGTTGCTGGTCGTTGCCCTGTTCGCTGCCATGTGGGGTGTATTGCAGCATGCGCGCCTGGGCGCCGGCTTTGATGCGTATCGAGCCTTGGCCGTCGCAGCCTAGCAAAGTTGTCTGGCGTACACCTTCGGTGATCGCGCTCACCGCGAACAGAGTGCTGCCGTCGCCCATCACCTCAAGTGTGGTGTTTCCCTGGTGCTCATGGGTCAGTTGCTTGCCGCTGAAGAAGCTGCGGTTGAGCGTGCCATCGATAATTCGGTCGCGTAGTTGGCCATTCGGGGTGTAGCGGTACTCGCATGTCCTGCCCTCATATTCGACGCGTTGCAGACGTTCGTGGGCGTCCCACGTGAGCTTGCGCCCCAGGCTGTCGGCGATGACGCGTCCGTGGGCGTCGTAGGTCAGCTCGATCCGCGCTGGCCAGCTGGAGTGGCTATGATCGATCGCCACGATCTGGCAGGGGTCATCGGCTGCGTAGTGGAAGTGGGCGACATCTTCGCTGCCGTCGTTGAAACGGCTGGTGACTTGTCGATAGCCGTCGCGCTCATTGAAGACAAAGCGTTGTTCGACGATGGCGTTGCCGAACGGATCCCGTGGTGCGGCATTGGTGTTCGCGGTAAAGCGCACCAAGCGGCCTCGCGAATCGTAGGCGAAGCGTTCGTCAGCCTCTTGCTGGCCGTCATTGCCAGTACGTCGGATGAGCTGATCGAGTGTGTTGTAGCCGAGGGTTTGGGTGAAGGTCCGAGTTGCACCGTTTTCGGTCAGGGTGAAGGTGCTGCTGGCTTCTCGCCCCATGGCATCGTAGGTCAGTTGCCTGACCAGAACGCGGGCGTCTTGATCTTGAGTGGTGACTTGGTTCACACGCGAAAGGGCGTCGTAGGTGATGCGCGTACTGACCTTGCCTGCGATGATTTGCGCGAGCCTGCCGAATGCATCGTAATGGCGTTGTTGTTTGGTGCCGTTGGCGTCCACGAAACCCAGTGGCCTGCCGCCCAACGATGTATGCCAAAGGGTACTGTACTCGGCGCCCTCGATGACCCAGGACTCCTGCTGCGGCAAGCCGGCGGGTGAGAAGCTCCACTTCAGCGTCCCCAGGGCACCACTGGCCTCGGTGGGATGACCCAGGCGAGGGTGATAATGCAGTTGTTCGCTGTGGCCGCCCTCGGCAGTGGAAGACAGCAGCACGTCATGCAGTTGTGGTTCGTAGGTGAAGTCCACGCGCCGACCATCGGCAAGCGTATTGGCGTGGGGAGGCAACTGGCCCGGGCGGTAGTGGTAGTGGGTGGTGCGCCCGGCCACTTCGACCGAGCGCTGGCGGCCCAGGCCGTCGAAAGTCTGCCGCCCCAAGGTGATGGCGTTCATGGTTGTTCCTCGTGCGCAGGAGCAGTGGTGGTAATCATTTCGGGATGCTGTCCATCGCTGTGGGGCGCGAATTGCCACGCGAGGGTAGTGCCATCTTCCAAGACTTTTTCGATGACCCGCGAATAGTGGTCATATCGGTAGCGGGTAACGGTAGTGGACATGTTCGGTACGCTGAGCCGCTCTTCGACTACCCTGTCCAGGCCATCGCGCACCCACTTCAATGTGCGGGCCAGATTGTTTTCGCAATCGTAGCGCTGCTCTTCGATGGGGCTGCCCGCGAGGTTTTTCAGGGTCACATTCCGAGGGCTGGAGAGTCCGCCCGCAGCTTGCCATTGCTCGCAGCGACGAGTGATTGGGTCCTGGACCGTATGTGTGTGTATGCCTTGGGCGTCGATGGTAAGGGTGGCTTGGCCCCAGTCGTCGAAGACGGTGGTGGTGGTCAGGGACAGCGGAACAGGCGAATCCTTGAACAACCAGTCCTGGGTCGTCCGGCGTATCTGCCGGCCCAGGGCATCGAATTCACAGCGCATGATTTCAAGGAAACGACCGGGTTCGTTGTCCAGGTCTTCCAATTCGATACGCCGGGTACGTCCGTCGCCGTCGAGCCACAGACGCTGGCGTCGGCCGGTGACCTCCACCTGTTCGACCATCATCGCTGGCAGGACGCTGGTGCCGTGCAGGTTCACGGCTAGTGCGTCTCCCAGGTGGTAACGCACCAGACGCTGTGTCTGGTACGGGCTACCGGTTGCGTTGAGTGTTCGGACGATACGGCCAATCTGGTCATACTCGTAGCGGGTGAGCGCCCCGCTCTCGCTACGTTCCCAAATGGTCTGGCCTGTGAGCAGGGACTGCGCGCTGTTGTGGGTTGAGCGGTTCACGTCGTCATTTTCGAAGCCGATGATCGTGCTCCGTAAAACCAACGCTCCGTTTGCGTGCCCATAGTGGTATTCGGTAGCGGTAGACCTGCCGTTGAGCGTCGTGACGCTTCGCTGGATGCGCCCGTAGCAGATGTGGGGCTGATGGAAATAGATGTGGCGGGTCTCCTCCAGCAAGCGGCTGTCCAGCTCGTCCAGCAACTGCTCACGCTCGACCACGATATGCGCTGGGGCATCCACGATCAGTGAAGGGAGTGGCGCATAGGTGTACGTGCTGCTCAACATTGGAGCTGAGCCGTCAGCCTTGGCTGGCCGGGTAGTTTTCTTGCGCAGGAAGCGCACCATCCCCAAGGGATCTGCTGGGCAACCTTCTCCCCCTTCGGCGGGATAGTAGCAATTGATCTCACTGATGCCGGTTGGGTAGTCGACCTGGGTGATGTTGCCGTAGTTGTCGTATTGATAAACCGTCGTTTCGGTGCGACTGGCCCCTGGGCGGGCATGGTCTGTGTAAGTGGTCGAGACCTGATGGGGGAGCTGGCAGGTACTGGATTGCTCCTCCCAGGTTCTGCCAGGATCGATACCGTAGCGGGTATGCGTGCTGATCTCGCAATCGCCTCGTCGCGAGCTTTCCAGGAGGGGCAGATGAAAGCGGTTCCAGGTGCGGGTGATGGTATCCAGGATCGTGCCCTGTGCATCGCTGACCGTTTCGACCACTTCGTACTGGTAGTCGCTTTCGACCTGATAGAGGTTGTCTCGTCCATGTTCCCAGGAAAACGCCTGGGCGCTGCCGAAGCCAAGGAAATTGGCCGTGCCGATCCATCGGTAGTGGTGCATCCTTTCGGTGTCGGGGGGGCCGGCGCTGTGGATCCATGACTCGACCCGCGGCAGGTGGGAAAACGGTGCGTTGGCCGGCAGCTGATGGCCGTCGGCCCCGGTCGCCCACTTGACGATGTCGTGGGCGCCCAGCGGGCTGTGCAGGGTGGTGGGCAGCAGCAGGTGGGCTCCATTGTCCAGGGCCAGGGTGTCGTACTCGATGCCGAAAGGGCGCTGGATGCTGGGAACGTGGATTTCGCTGAGTCGGTCATTGCTCAACACCAGACGCAACATAAGCGCTTGCGTGGTATCCGGGTTGAAGATGAGATGAACTTCTTCCTCCAGCTGATCCACGCTCAGCAGCGCGCGCTGTTCATCGCTGATCCGCTGCAGAATGAATTGGCCGTCATTGCCGTAGGGCACCCAGTTGATGAACAGGCGATGGCCCTCCGGGGAGTGCATTTCCTCGACCAGATAGCGGCCACTGTCTTCCTGTTCCCGCAGGATTTCGCGTTCTCCGGACTTCTTGTCTACCCGGAAATCACCATTGTGTTGTGGGGTGACCCACAGCGTCGGGAGTTTTTGATCGGTGAAGGTCAATGGCGTGTCGGGTGCGAACGTGGAAGCATCTTGATCAATGGCGTAGTGCTCGCCGGAGGCGAGCCTCAGGGTGTTCCCGTCGAGCTCGGACAGCCCGAGGGTCCAGCCTAGTCCGTAGCCTTTGTTGACACTTGAGCCCAGCACGCTGAAGGCCAGGGTGATCGAGAGCGCCGGCCCTCTCAGCTGGTTGGCGGGGGGGAGCGGCAGGGCGACGGCGAGGGTGAACTGGCCGGTACGGTTGTCCACGCCGGTTTTCATGAAGTCCAGAAAATTGCTGGCTTGGGTATGTATCGTAGACATCGGGTGTTTCCTGTTGCAGGGAGAGGTCGGTGCCCCTTTTCACGGGCACCGAGTTTCCAGGAAGGTCAGGCCTGGCTCGCATTTACCTTGAAGGACACATGTTTTCCTGCTTCTGCAACAAAGAACTCGACTTCATAGCCGTTGCCATGCTGGTCGATCACCTTCCAGATACTGCGCTTCGTCTGGGAGCTGCTGTAGTGACGGTTATAGAAGCGTTTGGCGTACATATGGATCAGCAGATGTCCCGGACGCTGGTGATGGACTCGGTCCGACTCTGGAGATTTCACCGTGAATGGCTGGCCTGCCTCATAGACCGTCACCTTGCGGTGCTGGCTGTAGTCATTGGTAAGTTGGAAAGAGATCAATGCGTGATCCCATGCGTTCATTTCATAGATGGGGTGAGACGAAGGTGTGGCCAGCGCCTCGCTTTGGACCACCATGGTTCTCGGATCGGCAAATCCGAAATAGCCGACCGATTCTTCGAATTCGTCATCCCAGTAATTCAGATTGTCGCTGGGGAGCTTGTACTTGAGGGGTGACTCGACGCTGAGTCGGAAGAGCTCCTTATGACCCAGCGCAGGGGCGATGGACTCAATGACGACCGAGGACTTGAAGGGTTCGGCATTGGTGACGAAGAGATGATCTTCATCCATCCAGATCGCCGCGTAGATAGGGCTCAGCGTGCCGCCAGGACGCTTCGATGTCACATAGAAGCGTCGGTGAATGGATTTGGACGACGACGCCAGCAGTGCGCTGGGGGCACTGCCGGTGGCGTTGTGGTAGATGAATCGCTCATCGCGCTGTGTGTGCGCGTAGAGGTCCGGCTGATCCAATACTCGAGGGATGCCTTCGTCATCGATCTGGACCAAGGCTAGCGAGTCGAGACTTTCTCGAGAGATCGTCTGGCCGTTACGAGGTTCGAGCGTGACGGTGATCTCCACTTGTTGGCGGCCATTGGCATACACGCGACGGGAGTTGGAAGTGATATCCAGTTGGAAGCGGCGTAGCCATTGATTGGCTTTTACAGTACTGCTCATAAGGTTTGCCTCTGAAGGAAGTGAGGCTTCATTTGAGTAGGAAAGTGCGCGATGAGAGCGGTATTTATTGCTGGCTGTGGGAGCCTCCATAATTTCTTGCGAGCAAAAAAAACCGCTCCTCGAGGGAGCGGCTTTTTTCTTACGGGTGAATGTTGAAATTACTTCACTTCCACCGCCAGGCTTTCGGCGATTTTGCTCTGCCACAGCGCAGGACCCGTGATGTGCACCGATTCACCCTTGCTGTCCACCGCGACGGTGACCGGCATGTCCTTCACTTCGAACTCGTAGATCGCTTCCATGCCCAGCTCGGCGAAGGCCAGGACCTTCGACTTGCGGATGGCCTGGGCTACCAGGTAGGCGGCGCCACCGACGGCCATCAGGTACACGGCCTTGTTGTCCTTGATCGCCTCGATGGCGGTCGGGCCACGTTCGGACTTGCCGATCATGCCCAGCAGACCGGTCTGCTCGAGGATCTGGCGGGTGAACTTGTCCATCCGCGTGGCGGTGGTCGGGCCGGCTGGGCCGACCACTTCGTCGCCGACCGGGTCGACCGGGCCTACGTAGTAGATGAAGCGGCCTTTGAGGTCCACCGGCAGTTCTTCACCGCGGTTGAGCATCTCGACCATGCGCTTGTGCGCGGCGTCGCGGCCGGTGAGCATCTTGCCGTTGAGCAGGATGGTCTCGCCGGGCTGCCAGCTGGCGACTTCTTCCGGGGTGATCGCGTCCAGGTTCACGCGGCGGGCGCTTGGGCCGGCTTCCCAGACGATTTCCGGGTAGGCGTCCAGCGATGGCGCTTCCAGCTCGGCCGGGCCGGAACCGTCGAGCACGAAGTGGGCGTGACGGGTAGCGGCGCAGTTGGGGATCATGCACACCGGCAGGGAGGCGGCGTGGGTCGGGTAGTCCATGATCTTGACGTCGAGCACGGTGGTCAGGCCGCCCAGGCCCTGGGCGCCGATGCCCAACTGGTTGACCTTGTCGAACAGCTCCAGGCGGATCTCTTCGATGCGGTTCTGCGGGCCACGGGCTTTCAGCTCATGGATGTCGATGGATTCCATCAACACTTCCTTGGCCATCACCGCGGCCTTCTCGGCGGTGCCGCCGATGCCGATGCCCAGCATGCCAGGCGGACACCAGCCAGCGCCCATGGTCGGGACGGTCTTGAGCACCCAGTCGACGATCGAGTCGGACGGGTTGAGCATGGCCATCTTCGACTTGTTTTCCGAGCCGCCGCCCTTGGCCGCGACATCCACCTCGACCTTGTCGCCGGGGACGATGGAGTAGTGGATCACTGCCGGAGTGTTGTCCTTGGTGTTCTTGCGGGCACCGGCCGGGTCGGCCAGGATCGAGGCGCGCAGGACGTTCTCGGGCAGGTTGTAGGCGCGGCGCACACCTTCGTTGATCATGTCGTCGACGCTCAGGGTGGCGCCGTCCCAGCGCACGTCCATACCGACGCGCACGAACACGGTGACAATGCCGGTGTCCTGGCAGATCGGGCGGTGGCCGGTGGCGCACATGCGCGAGTTGATCAGGATCTGGGCGATCGAGTCACGCGCGGCAGGCGACTCTTCACGCAGGTAGGCCTCGTGCATCGCCTGGATGAAGTCGACGGGGTGGTAGTACGAGATGAATTGCAGGGCGTCGGCGACGCTCTGAATCAGGTCGTCTTGCTTGATCACGGTCATGCAGCGCGCTCCTCTTAAAGACGGGAACATTCGAAAAGGCATTCCGACAGTGCACACCTGTATGTCAGGAACGCCTGGCAAGGCACCGGCTGGTCGGGCCGGCACAAAAAAGGCGCGGCAGTATACCGTGCCCCCGTCTTCGGAAACACCTGCACGTGGTCTGGACCAAGGTCGGCAGGGAAGGGGCATCCTTTTTGCTGATGACATGCGATGCTGTGGCCTCGGGAGCGCTTCGTGCTTCAGCGCCCCCAGAAAACCTTGAATCGAATGAGAAACCTGACCATGCCCGAACTTTGCGTGGGCGAGCGCCAATGGGCAGTGCCAAGCGGCAGCAATCTACTGGATGCCCTCAACGAGGCAGGCCTGAATGTGCCCTACAGCTGCCGCGCCGGCAGCTGCCACGCCTGCCTGGTGCGTTGCCTGGACGGTATTCCCCTCGACGCGAAACCCGAGGCGCTGGCGGCGGAAAAACGCGAGCAGGGCTGGCGCCTGGCCTGCCAGTGCTCGGTCACCAGTGACCTGCGGGTGGCGCTGTTCGACCCCCGAAACGATGGCCTGCCGGCCACGGTGATCGGGCTGGACTGGTTCGCCGATGTGCTGCGTCTGAGGCTGCGACCGGAGCGGCCATTGCGCTACCAGGCCGGGCAGCACCTGGTGTTGTGGAACGACGGCGTTGCGCGACCCTACTCGTTGGCGAGCCTGCCGGGCGAGGACGATTTTCTCGAATTTCACCTGGATTGCCACCGTTCCGGCGCGTTCTGCGACCAGGCAAGGCAACTTCGGCTGGGGGATGTGCTGAGGCTCGGCGAACTCCGGGGCGGTGCGTTGCACTACGACCCGGACTGGCAGGCGCGGCCGCTCTGGCTGCTGGCGGCGGGTACCGGGCTGGCGCCGTTGTGGGGCATCCTGCGTGAGGCATTGCGACAGGGGCATCAGGGGGAAATTCGGGTGCTGCACGTGGCACACACCGCTGAGGGGCACTATCTGGCGCAGTCGTTACAGGCGCTGGACGGAGTGACGGTCGAATGGGTGTTGGCGGCGCAGCTGGATGAAGCGCTGGCTGGGTTGAAGCTGATGTCGCGTCAGACCATGGCGCTGGTGTGCGGGTCACCTGGGAGCGTGGAGCGCTTTGCCCGACGGCTGTTCATTGCTGGGGTGCCACGTAATCAGATATTTGCGGACGTGTTTACCGAGCATGTTTGAGGGCTGAAAAGCATCGCGGGGCAAGCCCGCTCCCACAATGCCGACACCGGCGTGGGAGCGGGCTTGCCCCGCGATAGGTGCTGCTAAGGGATCAGCCGACCAGCGGATCACCGACATGCAGGATCTTCATGCCGTTGGTGCCACCGATGGTGTGGTAGCTGTCACCCTTGGTCAGGATGACCCAGTCGCCTTGCTCTACGAGGCCGCGCTTGAGCAGCTCGTCGACCGCCGCCTGGCTGACCTTGTCGGCCGGCAGCGAGGCCGGGTCGAAGGCAATCGGGTAGACGCCGCGGAACATGTTGGCACGGGCCTGGGTAGCACGGTGCGGCGACAGGGCGAAGATCGGCACGTGCGAACGCAGGCGCGACATGATCAGCGGGGTGTAGCCACTTTCGGTGAGGGCGATGATCGCCTTGACGCCGGGGAAGTGGTTGGCGGTGTACATCGCCGCCAGGGCGATGGACTCGTCGCAGCGCTCGAAGGTGGTGTGCAGGCGGTGGCTGGACTTCTGGCTGGTCGGGTGCTTCTCGGCGCCCGAGCAGATACGGGCCATGGCCTGTACGGCTTCGATCGGGTAGCTGCCGGCGGCGCTTTCGGCTGACAGCATCACTGCGTCGGTGTTGTCGAGCACGGCGTTGGCCACGTCCGATACTTCGGCGCGGGTCGGCATCGGGTTCTGGATCATCGACTCCATCATCTGGGTCGCCACGATCACCGCTTTGTTGTTGCGGCGGGCGTGCTGGATGATCTTCTTCTGGATGGCGATCAACTCGGCATCGCCGATTTCCACGCCCAGGTCGCCACGGGCAACCATGACTGCGTCGGAAGCGAGGATCAACTGGTCGAGCGTCTCGTCGTCGGCGACCGCTTCGGCGCGTTCGATCTTGGCCACCAGCCAGGCGCTGCCGCCGGCTTCGTCACGCAGCTTGCGGGCGTATTCCATGTCGCTGGCGTCGCGCGGGAACGAAACGGCCAGGTAGTCCAGGTCCATTTCCGCGGCCAGCTTGATGTCGGCCTTGTCCTTCTCGGTCAGGGCCGGTGCGGTCAGGCCGCCACCTTTGCGGTTGATGCCTTTGTGGTCCGACAGCGGGCCGCCGATGATCACCACGCAGTGCAGGGCGTCTGCGGTGGCGGTTTCGACGCGCATGACCACCCGGCCGTCGTCGAGCAGCAGTTCGTCACCGACGCCGCAGTCCTTGACCAGGA
>Ga0247818_10002469_pt1 | contig 11925 bp, 11 predicted proteins | sample 13C_Glucose_Day1_FD_192424 | JGI IMG/M metagenome (GOLD analysis project Ga0247818, IMG submission 192424) | Soil microbial communities from agricultural site in Penn Yan, New York, United States - 13C_Glucose_Day1 | ecosystem: Environmental > Terrestrial > Soil > Agricultural land | place...
GTGTCTGCAGAAACTGCGGAAGGAAGTGCCACCGCGGCGACGACAACATTCGACACCCGGAGCTCGCGATCCCATGTGGTCAGCGAGGAAGGCGCCAAGGAACTACTCGAACTGATCCCGACCGCCACACTGATCGACGTTGCCGGGGCCGGTCATATGGTCGCCGGCGACGACAACGATGTCTTCAGTGGCGGATTGAAGGGATTTCTCGACGAAGACGTTGCCGCATCGGGTCAGTGCCCCCCGGTCGAGGTCCTCGAATGAACCTGCCAGAGGCCGATCAGGCAGGGTGGTGGGAATCTATAGGTGTGCCCACATGGGGAACAGGGCGATCGCGGAGACGGTGATCCCCGCGGCGCCGGCAACGACGCCCAGTATGGCCCGCAACGATGCCGCCTCGTCGTCGACCACCGCGGACCGCGAGGTGGCGACGGCGAGACGGCGGCGGTCATGATCCTCCTTCAAGCGGTGACGAGTTGGGCCGGCGTGCACGGTCCTCTGTACAAGACCGGAGAAATCGTCAGGACTGTTCGGTCCACGAACTCGGGCGGCGTGGTCGTGGCCTGCTGAACACGACTCCGTGCTCAGGATGTGAGGGTCGCTGCTCGCTGCTCGGTCGAGGTCGCACAGAGTGCTAACTCTTTGTGCTAAGTAATTGCACGCTGTTCTCTCGCCTGGGAGCCGCAGTGCGGCACCTGGTTCGAGCTTCGTCGGCGTACATGGCTTCGATTCTCGCCTCGATCTCGGCGGTGCTCTCACACCGGTCCGCCGCTGCGTGCGGGGGACGGCGATCGCCGGGGGTCGAGGGTGTCGCCATGAGAGAGTCTGCCCTTCATCGTGTCGGGTGCACCCGCGGGTTCGGGTAGCAGTTCGAGCAACCACGCATCCATGTGAACCTGTCGTTACGTCCCTTCTCCACGTCGAACGTCCGTCGTTCGCATGCCGGATATACTCGGCCGCGGCATGAGCTCCGTGAATTTGGGTCTTGAATAGCTGGTGAACGGGACAAGTCATGAGCCTGCCGGGTCCGATTGCATTCCACGCCAGGCGACTTCCAGTGCGCTGCGGCGGCGGGCACGGGCGCCGGCGTCCTCGAAGGGGACACCGCGTACGACGAGTTGGTAGTAGAACACGCCGGCGAGAAGATCGAAGCATGCCTCGACGTCGAGGTCGGTGCGTAGCAGGCCACGCTCGATGCCGGTGCGTAGGAGGTCTTCCATCGGGACTCGCCGCCGGGAGACGTGCGAGTCCCAGTACGCTCACTGCAGTTCCCCCGTCTTCCATCGCCATTCGGATGCTCCGGCGGAACCGCTCCTGCGGGTAGTCGGCGCGGCCGTCGGCGGACTCGAGAAACGCGTCGAGGAGGATCTCGCGGAGATCACCATCGGTGGGGATCGGCTCCGGCTTTGCCCGCCCGGTGTCGACGGCGGTGGCGACCAGGGTGGTGATGGACGGCCACCTCCGGTACAGCGCGTCGCGTATCGAGACGACACCGGACATGTCGGTCGTTGACCGCCTCAAGGACATGATCTTGACCGGCGGCTACAACGTGTCCCCGGCCGAAATCGAACGCGTCGTCGCATGTCTATGGCCAGTGGGTCCTCCCCGTAGGCGGCCATGGTCGCAGTCGGCGGAATCGGAGACGCCGTGAAAGGCGGAGTCACCGTGGCATATGTCGTACCTGTCGAAGGCACCGAACTCACCCCCGGACGACGTGATCAAATACTGCCGCGACAAGCGCGCCGCATACAAGCGACCAAGGAGAGGTGCTCATCGTCGACTCGCTCCCGACGACAGCGTCGGGCAAGCTGATGCGTCGCAAGCTAGCGAGCCAATACCCGGTCGCCGCCCTGGCCGAGACTCCGGAATCCCAGCGCGAATGCGCGCTAAGAGGCCGTACGGCTACGGTCGGTCGACCTGCTCATACGACGACCCGGTCGTATGAACCTGCAGCGACTCGACGACACGCTGAGGACACTCCGCTCGGAGGATCCGGGTGACCCGCCGCGGAGCCAGGTAGTGCAGTGCGGGGCGGTTTTCCTTGCTACCACCTTTTGCAGTTGCGCGTCGCCGCGCCGGTGAGGCGCGCTGTGGTGCTTGGTTCGCGCGAGTGCCGCTCGTGACCGCGATGCTCTCGCATCTGCGCCGAAACCATCGATCATTCGTCCGCGGGGTCACGCGGCACTCGTGGTGTGCCTCGTTCGGGGATTCTTGTGTGATGCGAGTTTGATCTTGCACACCTCCCGAAGTTGGTTCACCACCTGTGGCGAGAAGTCGAGAATGCCCAGCTGCCGTGGGTTGTGCAGAAGCCGGTCGAGGCGGTCATAGTACTGGAGTGGCGAGATTCCGAATGCGACGAAGATGTCCTCGTCGGGAGCGCCTCCCCAATGCCTCCATTTGTTTTCGAACGTCACGAGTTCGTACTCGTCGTTTGTCATGGTCGCCTCATCGGGAGTTCATGCCTTCTCGATTGCGGTCGCGGTGATCGCTCTTCTTGAGCCAGCCGTTGATCGGCCGTACGTAGGCCCGACAAGACCAGTGGTCGCGGCGACACACTCTCGGTGCGGCGCCGAGTCGCGCTTCACCGACCGCTTTGGAGTGGCGAAGCGCGGCGATCGGCGCATGTCCTGCCCGACGGAGCTCGGGCAACTGTTTTTCTCAGGTCGGAATGGCTGCGCCGCGGCACAGGAGAAATGTCGCGGCACCACCGTGTGTGCCGGATCGAGGAGAGTGTCCTGCAGGCACCGGCGGGCGAAATCCTTGTCGGTCGGGGCGACGCCGTCTTCGAAATCGAGGATCACCATGTCCGCGGCCGCGGCGGCCTTACCGTAGCGCTCCGGTCGATCAGCCGGGCAGAACAACCAGGCCGGTCCCCCGACTGTTGTTTGCACTGAGGTCATGGGTTCTCCTTCGTTTCGGCTTCGGCTTCGGGATCGACGGGACGGCACTGCATGAGTGTCTTGCGGACCGCGATGGCGACCACGTCGCCGTGCTGGTTTCGGGCAGTGTGCTCGAAGGTGACGATGCCCTGGCCCGGTCGGGACTTCGATTCCCGTTTGTCGGTGACCACGGTCTCGGCGTACAGGGTGTCACCATGGCGCACCGGCTTGGGGAAGGTAATTTCCGAGAAGCCGAGGTTGGCGACGATGGTGCCCTGCGTCAACTGCGCCACCGACAGCCCGACAAGCGTGGACAGGGTGAACATCGAGTTCACCAGCGGCTCCCCGAATTCGGTGCCCGCGCTGTACGCCGCGTCGAGGTGCAGGGCCTGGGTGTTCATCGTTTGGGTCGTGAACAGGACGTTGTCGGCTTCGGTGACGGTGCGGCCGGGACGGTGCTCGTAGACGGTTCCGATCTCGAACTCGTCGAACCACAGGCCCCGTTGGGTAATTCGTCTCGCGGGGCTCGCGTCCTCGTTCACCGACTCGGTGTTGATTGATTGCGTCACGCGGAAGTCCTAGCTCGACGAATCGGATTGTGGATCGGTGTCCGGGGTGACTCGTGCGAGCAGCTGGTCGACCATCACCTGGTCTCCGGGTGCGACGAGGATGTCGACGACGCCGTCGACGGGTGCGGTGAGCGAGTGCTCCATCTTCATCGCCTCGACGACGACGAGGCTCTGGCCGGCGGTGACGTGGGCGCCCGTGTCGGCGCCGACGGCGATGACGGATCCGGGCATGGGGCTGGTGATCTCGGCCTCGCCGGCATGGACGTCACCTGTGCGGACGCTGAGTTCCTCGACTTCCCGGAGCATCGTCGTGCCCTCGGATCCGGCGAGCCAGATGTGCCCGTCGGTCTGGGCGACCCGGTAGGTTTCACGTCTGCCGTCGATGACGACGGACAGGGTGGTTTCGTCGAGGGCCGCCGTCAGGGACAGGGTGTCGCCGTCCTCGACCTGCGCGGTGGCGTCGGCCGGATTGCCCGTGATGCGCACGTGGTCGGTACGCGTCGGCGATGCCAGCCGAATACTGGTGGGCGCGGGAACCCCGACCCGCCAGCCGTTGGGAGCGTCCCACGGGTCGGACTGCGCGCGGTCGGGCCAGCGTTGCAACCAGCGGAAAGCGGCCGCGGCGATGAGGGCGGCATCGGTGGCCTCCGCGGCGACGAAGTCCTCGAGCCGGCGGTCGAGCAGACCGGTGTCGAGGTTGCCCGCCACCACGTCGGGATCGGCGAGCAGGAAGCGCGCGAATTCGATGTTGGTCACCACACCGAGCACACCGGTGCCTGCCAGCGCCCGGTCCAGCTTCCGCAACGCACCGGCGCGGTCGTCGGCGTGCGCGATCACCTTCGCCAGCATGGGGTCGTAGTCGCTACCCACCACTGTGCCCGCGCGAAGACCCGAGTCGACGCGGATTCCCGGGCCCTGCGGTTCGACGACGTCGGCGACGAGACCACCGGTCGGCAAGAAGCCCCGGCTGGGATCCTCGGCGTACACGCGGGCTTCGATGGCATGTCCGGTGAGGGTGATCTCGCCCTGGGTGAAGCCGAGCGGTTCCCCGGCGGCGACCCGTACCTGCCACTCGACCAGGTCGAGTCCCGTCACGAGCTCGGTCACCGGGTGTTCGACCTGAAGCCGGGTGTTCATCTCCATGAAGAAGAACTCGTCCGGCTTGTCGGCGGAGACGATGAACTCGACCGTTCCGGCACCCGAGTAGTCGACGCTGCGCGCCGTGTTGCACGCCGCCTCGCCGATCCTGGCCCGGGTCTGCTCGTCGAGCAGGGGCGAGGGCGCCTCCTCGATGACCTTCTGGTGGCGACGCTGCAGACTGCACTCACGCTCACCGAGATACACCACGTTGCCATGCCGGTCGGCCAGGATCTGCACCTCGATGTGCCGGGGCCGCAACACGAATCGCTCGAGGAACAGGGTGTCGTCACCGAACGCGGACGCCGCCTCGCGGCGTGCACTGAGCAAGGCGTCGGCCAACGGGCCCGGCTCCTCGACCAGGCGCATCCCCTTGCCGCCGCCGCCCGCCGACGGCTTGACCAGGACCGGGTAGCCGATCTCGCCTGCGGCCGCGATCAGTTCGTCGTCGGACAGGCCGGGCCGGGCGATGCCCGGTACGACGGGCACGTCGAACTTCGCGACCGCGTTCTTGGCGGTGATCTTGTCGCCCATCACCTCGATGGCGTGAGCGGAGGGACCGAGGAAGGCGATGCCGGCGTCCGCGCAGGCACCGGCGAACTTCGCGTTCTCCGACAGGAACCCGTAACCGGGATGGATCGCCTGCGCTCCGGTGGCCTGGGCTGCCGCGATCACCTTCTCGATCACCAGGTAGCTTTCCCGGGCCGCGGCCGGGCCGAGCAGGACCGCGGTGTCGGCCTCGCGGACGTGCCGCGCGTCCCGATCGGCTTCGCTGTATACCGCGACCGAGCGGATTCCCATGGTCCTCAGGGTGCGGATTACCCGCACCGCGATCTCACCGCGGTTGGCTACCAGAACGGTATCTATCCGAGTCATTTCAGTCATGTCCGTTCACATCCGGAAAACGCCGTAGGAGACCGGTTCGAGCGGTGCATTCGCGCACACCGAAAGAGCCAGCCCGAGAACAGTTCTGGTATCAGCGGGGTCGATGATGCCGTCGTCCCACAGCCTGGCCGTCGAGTAGTACGGATTGCCCTGCGCCTCGTACTGCTCGCGGATCGGCGCCTTGAACGCCTCCTCGTCCTCCGCCGACCACGGGTTGCCCGCACTGTCCAACTGCTCACTGCGCACCGTCGAGAGCACCGACGCCGCCTGCTCCCCGCCCATCACCGAAATCCGCGCGTTCGGCCACATCCACAGGAACCGCGGCGAGTACGCCCGCCCGCACATCGAGTAGTTGCCCGCCCCGTAGGAGCCGCCGATCACGACAGTGAGTTTGGGAACCCGGGCGCACGCCACCGCGGTCACCATCTTCGCGCCGTGCTTGGCGATACCGCCCGCCTCGTAGTCGCGGCCGACCATGAAACCGGCGATGTTCTGCAGGAACAGCAGCGGAATCCGCCGTTTGTCGCACAGTTCGATGAAATGCGCGCCCTTCATCGCCGACTCGGCGAACAACACCCCGTTGTTCGCGACGATGCCGACCGGGTGGCCCTCGACGTGCGCGAAACCGGTGACCAGCGTCTTGCCGTACTCCGCCTTGAACTCCTGGAAGGTTCCGCCGTCGATAATGCGGTCGATGACCTCGTGAACGTCGTACGGGGTGCGCGGGTCGGTCGGGACCACGTCGTACAACTCGGTCTGCGGCGCCGACGCGGGGACGGCGCCGATCACGTCCCACGGACGCTCGGCGCGTGGGCCGAGCGTGGCGACGATGTTGCGCACGATCCGCAGCGCGTCCTGATCGTCCTCGGCGAGGTGATCGGTGACACCGGAGACCTTCGAGTGCAGATCGCCGCCGCCGAGGTCTTCCGCGGTGACGACCTCACCGGTCGCGGCCTTCACCAACGGCGGACCGCCCAGGAAGATGGTGCCCTGGTTCCGGACGATGACCGCCTCGTCGCTCATCGCCGGCACATAAGCGCCGCCCGCGGTGCAGGAGCCGAGGACCGCCGCGATCTGCGGGATGCCCTGCGCGCTCATCGTCGCCTGGTTGTAGAAGATCCGGCCGAAATGCTCGCGATCGGGAAAAACTTCGTCCTGCCGGGGCAGGAACGCGCCACCCGAGTCGACGAGATAAATGCACGGCAGCTGATTCTGCAGCGCGATCTCCTGCGCCCGCAGGTGCTTCTTCACCGTCATCGGGTAGTACGTGCCGCCCTTGACCGTGGCGTCGTTGGCCACGATCACACACTCGCGGCCGGACACCCGGCCGATACCCGCGATCACGCCCGCTCCGGGGCATTCGTCGTCGTACAACCCATTGGCCGCGAGCGGGGCGATCTCGAGGAAAGGACTCCCCGGGTCGAGCAGGGTGTCGACTCGATCGCGGGGCAGCAACTTGCCCCGGCTCACGTGCCGCTCCCGCGACTTCTCACTACCGCCGAGCGCGGCCACCGCCAGCCGCTCGCGGAGTTCGCTGACCAGTTGGCGGTGTTGTTCGCGGTTGGTTGGCGGGGCCGTCGTGGTGGGAGCTGACACAGTTCCGTCCTCGTCTGGGAGATGGGGAATTGGGTTAATGAGAAATAACTGAATCGGCCGACTATCGCTGCCTACTCTCTCCTCGACACACGGGGTACCCACGGGGTGCCGGTCCTCGATTGCGATCTATTCCCCGGATATGGTTCTCGCCCTCAGCGCCATCCCTCAGCCCGGCCCAGGGAGCAAGCACACATGGACGTCGCACACTCCGCACCACCGACCACGCTTGGCGGGCGGGTGCTGCGACACGGCGCCGCGTCGGTGCTTGTCGGCACCACCATTGGGGGGACGACTTCCAGATCTATCGGTGTCCGCCGCGCTGGTGTTCGCACACCTGTTCTTCTCGGGCGTCGAACCGTGGCTGGCAACGATGATCTTCTTCACCGCCGTCACCCTCGGACTTCTCGCCCGCCCGCCTCGCACCACGCATCTGGCGATGGCCGGGGTGATCGGGGTGCCCGACCAGTTGCGCGACGGAGCGGTACGCACCTTCCTCCGTGCTGGCGAGACCACCACCGAATCCGCCAAAAACTGTGAGCCCGGTGTCAAGAGGCGGTTCGCCTCAGACCAGAACACGAGGCAGGTCACCTTCCTCGATCAGCGACCGATGACCACGACCAAGATCATGCGGCGAGAAGCGCGCCGCATCGTTACCGAGATTGGCGATGACCACTGAGCCCTAACCACCCCCACATGTCGGCGCCGGACCGCGCGCCGCCCTCCTAGACCGGGTCCAACATGCCGCACCGGCCTGCATCGTGACGCTCCGACCGAGTACGCGGTGTCAGCCGGGACGGTGTCCCGATCCTCACTGGGGCTGTCACCGTCGCCCCCGGTGAGGCGCGCCCATCCGGCGCGCTAGCGGTGCCTGCCGAGATGTACACCCCCAGCCACATCTCGGCAGGCACCCCGGACCTACCGAAAGCCTGACTGGCGCAAGTATGGACACGCACTGCCACTGAGACCCGACCGAGTCTCTACCGCACAATGTGGGCCGCCGCGGAGGTGACTTACGCACCGCCCACAAAAGACGGGGATGAAGACCTTGACTGGGGAGTCTCCATCCCGGCCCTGCCAGTGTCCTACTGGCAGGGCCACCCCATCTTCCCCACAGCAGCCGGGCTGGATCACCATCTCAGAGGCGCAATCGGCGGGGATCGACCGACAATGACGGCCGTGGAAGGCGCGTCACGACCCGGCGCCGAAGACGAGGTGGGCCAGGTGCAGCCGGTTGAAGGTGCCCACTAGTTGGAAGGCGTCGAAGCTGCCGAGCAGATAGGCCAGCGCGAGGAGGAAGGGGCGCACCGTGGTCTCGGTAGCCAGTTCCCTGGCCGCGACGAAGGCCTCGGCGCTCGAACCGCGCAGCTGTGCCCAGTCCTCGGTCGTTCACGCCCAGTAGGACCGGCCGGTGTCCGCGCAGTTCTGCAAGAAGATCGCGGCCGCGTGCGCGCCGGCCCGCCGAAACCGGGCGTCATCGCCATGATGCAACCCGGCCCGCGCGGTATCGAGCGCTCGACGAGCCGCACCAGCGCCGTCCAGTGGGTCGCGGCCCGGCGGGGGATTCCCCGCGCTCTATTGCGACGCAACGCCTTCGAACTCAAGTCACGCAGTGCGCGGCGCTCCGCGTCGGCCAGCTCCTCGCGCCGATCGTAGTGTTCGAGGGACACCGGAAACGTCGATGCCGGCCACGTGGCATCCGCCTCGCCGACGGCACGAACCGCGGCGGTCGCGCCGACCCCGTCCCGTCGGCTGTGGTGAGCATGCTGATGCGCTGTGCATGCAGGTGCGTCATCGCACGATTCAACTTCTCCGCAAGATCCCGGCCCTGACAGGTGAATATAGGTCAGCGTCGACTCGGTTGAACGGTGCCCAACAAAGGTTGCGATTGCATGCAGCTCCCAGCCCATGCGTGCCAGGTCGGTCGGGCACAGGTGGTGTCGGGTGGTATGCGTGGAGAACTGCGGAACATCAGCAGCCAACGCGACCCGTCACACCACCTTCGACCAGCTCCACAAGCTTAACGGTTCACCGTAATTGCCGTGACCCGGACAAGAACAGCGGCCCCCGGGCGCGGCTGATCCCGGCCCGGTGGGCGAGGTAACCCGACAGCAGCACCCCGGTCGCCGCCGAGTACGGCACCACCCGCCCTCGACGGGTCTTGGTCGTCTCCGGCCGCACCGGGAGCGAGATCGTCGGTGCGTAGCGAGCACAGCTCTTCACGGCGTAGCGCCGAGTCGTAGGCCAGCGCCAGCATCAGCCGGCTACGGATCGGCTCGAACCGGAACGCGTCAAGCAGCTGCAACCAATCGGCCTCGCCGGGGATCCACGGCAACTTGACCATCCGCGGGACGAGCGGCCGGGGCTGCCCACCGAAGTGGCGGCCCGGCGTGTAACGCCCGCGACCGACCGGGTTGGACTCGCGGACCCCTCCTCGACCAGGAAGTCGTAGAACAACCGCACCCGAACCAGCCGCTGCTGCAGCGTCGCGTTCGCCAGGCACGAACCCGAATCCATCGCGACTACGTTGGTACCACGCCGGCTCGGGCGAGTCCGCAACTCCCTTACAAACAAGGCTATTTGGGCCCGGGTCGCGGCAATCGGATCGACGCCCTCGCGCTCGCAGGCCAGCAGATACTCGGCCAGGCCGCGCGCGTATACGCGTCGATCGTGCGAGGCGCACGCCCCAGATCGGTCCAGATCCGCAACCACTCGGCCGCCCGCTCGTGCCGGCACAGGACCGGCCACTTCTCCTCCAAGATCATCGACACAGTCAATAGGGCCCCTCAGCTCGTGGTGACACCGCGGGACGAACAACCGACCCCTGGCTCTGTCAGTCTGAAGTGGCCCCGGTGTGATTTCACGTAACTAATACGGTGATCGATATCTGTTCACGCCGGGTGATGGGCTGGTCCATCGCCGACCATATGCGCACGGAGCTCGTCACGGACGCGATCGAGATGGCGGTACGCACCCGTGGTGGTGACGTACACGGCGCGGTCTTCCACAGCGATCGCGGATCCCAATACGCCGCAGCCTCTTTCGTCGAGGTTTGCAGTCGTCATGGTATCCGGCCGAGTCGAGGTCGGGGTGGGCTCGAGTTACGACATCGACCTCGCCGAGTCGTTCTTCCAAGGATTCAAGAGGGAATAGCTGTATGGCCGGAGTTGGCCGTCGAAGATCCATGCCCGGACGGAGCTGTTCGAATGGCTCGCCTACTACAGCCGGCGTCGCCGTCACTCCGCCTTCGACTACCTCGCCCCAGTCGAGTTCGAACAACAACTGATCGCGTCGTCTACGCTGTCAGTCGCCGCATGAAATCTGGTGTCCACTATTGAGAGGCAACCTCACCTATTCGATGTGGTCGTCCCGGTTCTGCCTGCTGATCCAGGCAGCAATCTGTGTTCGCGAGGTGAAGCCGAGCTTGGCGAGGATGTGATCCACGTGTCCGTGAACAGTCCGTTGCGAGATCGAAAGTTTGACGGCGATCTCTTTGTTGGTCAACCCTCTGACGACCAGATTAGCGACCTGCCACTCGCGTTTGGTCAGCTCCGTTGCCGAAGTGCCGGCTGAGGGCGCGGCCCCGGATTGCTCACCGAGCGCGTAGGCAATGGATCCCGTGAACCCGAGCGAAGAGCCCCTTCTTCGGGCTGCATCGAAGGACCGTTGGCCGAGCGCTGCACGCGCGCGCTGCTCACAGCCCTCGTGGAAAACGAGCAGCTTGGGGAAGAGGACAGTGGAACTGCCCACGGCTCGTCCCAGCGCCTCCGCCGCGCCCAGCAACACGGAAGCGCGCGCACTGTCACGCTCGCACGCGATCCAGGCAAGTGCCTCGAGGCACGGTGTAGCCATCAACGGGTCATTCCTCAAACGCGCCAACCGAAGACACTGCTCAAGAAGTCGTACCGAGCTTTCGGAATCGCCTAGTCGCCACCGGGCAACCCCGGCGCCCCAGAGTGCATACGACCGATACACCGACTCCCCATGCGATTCGGTCAGCGTGAGAGCCTGTTCGTTGCAGGCAAGGGCCTCTGCGGTATCTCCGTGCAATGCGTGAGCCCAGCCGAGCTGTAGCAGCCCCTCAACCTGTTGGCGAAGACCACCGCACGCGCTGAAGACCTCGAGAGCATCTTCCAAGTCTGAGCGGGCACGCGAGAAATCGCCGCTGAAGAGAGCCAAGATTCCGTCTGCCTGAGTGATGTTGGCCTGAGTTACGGACCCAGCAGTCCACTCGGCCCCAACGCGCGCCTCCTCGACCAGGGATCGCCCCGCCACCACGTCGCCCTGCAGCTCCGCCAGCAAACTATCGGCGCAGAGGGCCGTCACTCGCTCGGCCCTGCCCAGCCCGGTATCGCGGGCTAGGGCGCGGTCGAGCCAGTACCTTCCCTCCCCGAGCAGGCCGCAAGCTAGCCAGAACGGAAACAGGGCGGCGGCCATCTGCAACCCGGCGTTGACTTCGAACCCATCACTCGGTTCGGTCACGCTGAACTTCAGTGCATCACGCAGATTCGGCTGCTCACGTTCGAGACGGCCGATCCACTCGAGCTGACGATCACTGATCCAACCGGCCTCGGCCTCAAGCACCAGCCTCTGATACCAGTCTCGATGCGCCCGCTGCAATTGCGCGTATTCACCGGTCTGCTCCACCCGCTCCCGGCCGTAGTCTCGTATCGTCTCGAGCAATCGGAAACGGACTATGGCGTTCACTTCGTCGCGAATGAGAATCGACTTGTCCACCAGTGAGGACAGCGAGTCGAGCAAACCTCCGGTGCTCAGGTCCCCACCACAGATTCCCTCCACTGCGTCTAACTCGAATCCGCCGGCGAATACCGACAGCCTGCCCCACAGCTGCTGCTCGGCAG